>Ga0209777_10000914_pt1 | contig 45373 bp, 42 predicted proteins | sample FrelakmetHBP12HB_FD_187147 | JGI IMG/M metagenome (GOLD analysis project Ga0209777, IMG submission 187147) | Freshwater lake sediment microbial communities from the University of Notre Dame, USA, for methane emissions studies -HBP12 HB (SPAdes)... | ecosystem: Environmental > Aquatic >... | reverse complement strand
ACCCAAATTCCTTGGTCACTTCACGCAGCGCTTGACGTACGTCCGCCTCAAATCTTTCCGCCTGTATGGTTCTTGGGTCAGTCAGTGCCTTGTTCTTTAAATTTTCCTGCACTCCTGTCATTCTTACCAGTTGCATTGCCACTGCTAATCTGATCTTTTCATCTTTGTTATCCAGGTTTTTTATCAGGATATCGAATGCCTTATCCACTGCCCGGCTCATCTTATCTCTTTGTTTTTCCCAAACCTGGCTTCTGCGTAATTGCAATTCAGAAATAAAATCCATATTATGGTTGCGCCACTCATTGATTGTCTGTCGGCGCATTTTCAACCTCTTGCTGATTTCAAGGTCTGTTTTTCCATCCATCATCATTTCGATGGCAATTTCCTGCTGTGGGCTCAATTCGTTTCGCATTAAATGTCCGTTTTTGTCCGCTTTTGTCCGGTTAAACCCATTCGTTTTATCATTTGGCTGTTGGGTTAAAAGTTCGCCTCTCTTAATGATTTCATGGTTCATTTTCGCAGCCCTCCACATCGCGCAGCATCCTCGAGGCTCTCCGCAAGAGCGGAGAGCTGAGATACCCGAAGCAGGGCGCCTTCATGGCGCACCTGCGGAGGGTACATGCCATCGCGCAGCATCTCGTAGGGAGGGGAAGGGAGAGGGAACCTCTTGTAGTTACATCAATTCTTTGTGGGTCTGTATCATTGAGTGCTAATTTATTGGGCATTTTCGTCTTTCCTTTTCTAATAGCATAGCACATCTTTTCTATTATTCAACCCCCTAACAATCTTAAAAAAATCCTTGTTGTCACCCTGAGTGCAACGAAGGGTCTCCCTGCTCCAGCCCGCGTCCCGCGGGCGTCTCTTTGTCACCCTGAGCGTCGCTTGGGGCCAGGGGGATGGCGCACCTGCATAGGGTACATGCCCATTTTGATATGAAAAAAACCCAGGATTGATAAATTACAATTCTGGGTTTAGGAAAGCTGCAATTACGAAATAATTATTGGTTTGCCAACAAAAGGCTAAATAAATTTCCCGAACCCCCGTGTTTCAGGAAATTAATGTGCCAACGTTTTTCCCTTGAATGGCATCTGGAAGGGCTTTGGCATCCCAAAGGTTAAGGACGAGGATGGGTAATTTGTTTTCCATGCAAAGCGAAACCGCTGTGCTGTCCATCACTTCCAGGCGCAAATTGAGGGTTTCAATGTAGCTCAAATTGTCAAACTTCTTGGCTTTGGGATTGGTGGAAGGATCGCAATCGTACACACCGTCCACTTTGGTGGCTTTGATAAGCACATCCGCGCTGATCTCCATGGCGCGCAAGGCGGCCGCGGTATCGGTGGAAAAGAAAGGATTGCCCGTACCTCCGCCAAAGATGACCACCCTACCCTTTTCCAAATGGCGGATAGCCCGCCGGCGAATATAAGGTTCTGCAACGGTACGCATTTCAATGGCAGATTGCACCCGGGTGTCAACACCGCATTTTTCCATGGCATCCATTAATGCCAGCGCATTCATCACCGTACCTAGCATACCCATGTAATCCGCGGTGGCTTGATCCATGCCCATCTCCAGACCTACTCGGCCACGCCACAGGTTGCCAGCTCCGATGACAATGGCTACATCTACACCCAATTCGTGCACCTGCCGCACCCGTTGGGCAATATCTGCCGCGCGCTGGGCGTTGATCCCGTAACCTTCCGGACCCGCTAGGGCTTCACCGCTCAGTTTTAGCAGGATGCGTTTGTATGTGATATTTTTCATAGGCCTCCTTGAGTAAAAAAAAGCCAACCGACTGGTTGGCTTTACATCTATTCCGCTGAATTAACCTCACCCAATCCAAAACGCGCAAAGCGCCGGATGATGATGTTCTCACCAGTGGCAGCGATGGTCTGGTTGAGTAGCTGCTCGATGGTTAGATTTTCATCGCGAATATATACCTGGCGCATTAGCACCATCTCATTCCTAAATTTCTTGATCGAACCTTCCACAATCCGGGGAATAATGTTTTCTGCCTTGCCTTCTTCCTTGGCTTTCGCAGTGGCGATGGCTTCCTCATGTTCGATGACTGCCTGAGGGATATCTTCATCGCGGATGTAAAGTGGGGAAGAGGCCGCGATTTGCAGGGCTACTTCATGTGCGAATTTACGGAATGTTTCTGAACGCCCGACAAAGTCGGTCTCGCAGTTCACCTCCACCATAACGCCAACCTGCCCGTCACCATGCGAGTAAAGCTCCACCACACCCTCGGATGCTTCCTGGCCGGCGCGCTTGCTGGCGGTTGCCAGACCTTTTTCGCGTAAGAGGTCCAGGGCTTTTTCCATATCGCCGTCAGCATTTTCCAACGCCGTACGGCAATCCAGGATACCCACCCCGGTGGACTCCCGCAGTTTTTTGATCATCCCGGTTGTAATTTGCATTGTTTGTTCCTGACCAATACTATCCTTCAGTAAATTTATTCCTTGTCTTCCTTTGTTTTTTCTATAGATTCATCAAGGACGGGTTCTTCAATAATAGCTTTCTTTTTTCTGGTTGCCTTGACTTTTTCCACAGGTTTTTCAATTTCTTCAATTTTTTCATCGGTGCTAACTTTTTCAACCACAACTGGTTTTGCCGATGCCAGTTTGGGCAACTTGACTTTTTCGGCTGGTTTTTCAATTTCCTCTGGCTTAATGTCCTCGGCAGCTTTTTCAACCACAACAGGTTTTACCAATGCCAGTTTGGCTAAAGTGGAGGTACCCAAAAGATCCTCATCATCCAGCTCCTCTTCAAGTTCGATATGACCACGGCTGAGGTCTGCAGCCCGGGCAGCTTCGTCAGCGATTAGCCCGGATTCATCCACAAGTTCTTCTTTGCGCATGGCTTTACCTTCTAGAACGGCATCCGCTACTTTGCCAACTAATAATTTGATGGCACGGATGGCGTCATCATTGGCTGGCACGAGGTAGTCTATGCCGCTGGGATCGCAGTTGGTATCCACCAATGCAACAATGGGGATGCTTTTGAGATTGGCTTCATGGACAGCCGTGGTTTCACGGCTTACGTCGACGATAAATAACAACTCGGGCAGACGCTTCATGTTGCGAATGCCGACCAGGGTGGTCAGTAGACGGTTGATTTCACGTTCAATCATCAATCCTTCTTTTTTAACCAGGTGGTTAATCTCGCCGCTGTCACGCAATTTCTCCAGGCGCTCCAATTCCATTATGCGTGCGTAAATGGTGGTCCAGTTGGTCAGAGTGCCGGGCAGCCAACGCTCAGTCACATAAGGCATGCCGCAGCGAATGGCTTCTTCCTGGATGGTTTCCTGCGCCTGGCGCTTGGTACCCACAAACATAACCGTACCACCATTGGCGACCATATCGCGAATGATGTTGTAGGCGATTTCGAGGTATTTTACAGTTTGCTGAAGGTCGATGATATGGATCCCGTTGCGCTCGGTAAAAATATAGGGGCGCATGCGCGGATCCCATTTATTAGTGCGGTGCCCAAAATGGACTCCGCTTTCCAACAGGGCTTTCATGGATATGTTGGTAGACATAGCTGATCTCCTTTGCGTTTTTCCTCCGCCTTCTCGATCTCGTTCCACACTGACGCTCCCGCGGCAGCACGCAAGGAAACTCTTGAAGGCGTGTGTAATATTGCTTCCCGGGTGGGAAGCCCTACAAGTTTACCACAGGGTCATGAAATTCGTCCAGAAAAAGGCTTGGGATGCTAAATACTGACTGATAAAACATGGGTACTCTGCCAATACCAGCTATAATTTGAAGAGGTTTATGTAATATATCAATTAAATTTCAAGGTGTAAATGAGTATTTCGAGACGTTTGGAAAAAGCCCGGGCTGCCTTTGATAAAAATAACCAAAATGCATCTGCTTTATTACATGAAGTGGATGAAATTCGTAAGGATGCCCAGGAACAGCATGGTTCGGATAGTTCCAAATATATTGGGAATATGGTCTTTGGCGGTCTGGACGGCATTATGACCACATTTGCCGTGGTTAGCGGGGTGGCAGGTGCCCAATTAAACCCGGCGATAATCATCATTATGGGTCTGGCAAACCTTTTTGGAGACGGGTTTTCCATGGGTCTGGGGGCTTTTCTTTCCCGAAAAAGTGAGAAGGAATATTATGACCATGAATATGCCCGTGAGACCTGGGAATTGGAACATTACCCGGAAGGCGAACGCCAGGAATTACTGGAAATATATTTAAAACAGGGCTACCCCCCGGCTAATGCACAAAAAATAGTAGAAGTGAAAACAGCCAATAAGGAACTCTGGCTTTCGGCGATGATGGCGGAAGAATTGGGATTAATGAAGGATGATTCCTCGCCGGTGGGTGCTGCCCTGACAACGTTTTTTTCATTTCTGGCAACCGGTTCTTTGCCTTTGCTGGTTTATCTGGCTGCCTTGCTTTTTAAATTTACCCTTCCCGGAACCACTTCTTTTTTAATTTCAGTCGCTTTATCCGGTGTGGCATTGTTTGCACTGGGCGCGGCAAAATACTTTGTAACCCGGCGCAACCCCTTTTTCAATGGAATGGAAATGCTTTTGGTGGGCGGGTTTGCAGCTGGCGTTGCCTATCTGGTGGGAGCTTTGCTCAAAGGAATTGGTGGATGATAGGATCACAATGATGAATCAATCGCTGCATATACTAATTACAAACGATGATGGGGTTTTTGATCCCGGAATATTAGCTCTGGCGCAGGCAATACGCAAATTGGGTAAGGTGACCATTGTAGCACCTGACCACAATTGGTCAGCTTCCGGTCATGTAAAGACGCTGAGCCGCCCATTGCGAGTAAAAGAAGTGGAACTGGCGGATGGCAGCAAAGCTTTTGCCTGTGACGGTGCGCCTTCGGACTGCGTTGCTTTACCCGTGCTGGGTCTTTTGCCTGAGCCCATCAGTTTTGTAGTATCGGGAATCAATCCCAATGCCAATCTGGGGCATGATGTGACTTATTCCGGTACGGTTACGGCTGCCATGGAAGCCGCCATTTGGAACATTCCCGCCATCGCCGTTTCATTGGATGCCCCGGAAGTTCACAGCGGTGCGCTGGATTATTCAACCGCTGCCCAGGTGGCTGCTAGGATAGTGACTTCAGTGAATGAACATGGCTTGCCACAGGGGGTTCTCTTGAATGTAAATGTGCCTTATTTAAAAATTAATGAGCTTAAAGGCTATACCATCACTCGCCAGGGATTGCGGGTGTACCGGGATGAACTTATTCGCCGCGAGGATCCGCGCGGACGGCCTTATTATTGGATTGGCGGGGATGCACCCACTGGTGTTCCGGAGGAGAATACGGATGTGGGTATGATCAAAGAAGGTTATGTTTCCATCACTCCTCTCTCCCTGGATATGACCGCTTATTCCATTATAGATGACATTAAAAAGTGGATCATATAAAAAGCTGACATAGTTTATTATGGCAGTTTTCAGTTCAGATAGATATTATTAAATTCCTATGCGACTATTTGCGGTTCTTCTGATTGCGATTTCTCATCTGGTCAATTTCCTTATTCCAGTTCACTTCTCTTCACCAGCTCAGGTGCCTTCAGGTTACGACCTGATTGCTGCAGTGAATGCTCTGCGTGCCAGTAATGGTTTAAATACTTATGGCGTTGACCCTTTGCTGATGCTTTCAGCCCAAATGCAAGCAGAATATCTTGCTTCGCAGGCGCCTGGACCGGTCAGTGGACATGTTGGCCCAGGAGGAACGGATGCCGATGCGCGTGCCCAGGCCGTGGGATTCCCTTACGTGGCTGGTCTTGATATTAACGAAAACTGGGCAGCCATGCCGGTAGGCACTTCTTTTCAAGAGATTTTCAATGGTGTCTGGAGTGATACTGCTCACCAGCACACCATGCTGCATCAACTAGGACAATTGGCAGGGGCTGGCATTGCCGTCTCCGGCGATATGATGTACATCATTTTGGATGTGGCTGCCTATTGGGGTGATGCCGGTAAGACTCCCTGGCCAACATCCTCTGCATACGGCGCACCTGGTGGTGCGGGTGGTGTTTCGCAATACATCGCACCCGTGAAAATTGCCACGCCGCTTGCGGACGGGTCTGTGGTGCATCAGGTTCAATCCGGTCAATCGCTGTGGAGTATTGCCATTAAATATGGAGTAAAAATCGACTCAATCCGCCGTTTAAACAATATCAGCCCGGATGGTACTATTTATATCGGCCAGAAATTAATTATTCAGGCACCTGGCCTAAGCACTCCCACCCCTTTGCAGATGACAGCAACCCCATCGTTATCAGATTTTTTACCCCCTAGGACCGAAGCGCAGGTCGTCTCAACACCCATTTCAGTTCCGACGGTATCCCCACCTCAGACAATTGATCCAAACGGGATTTTCCTGATTCTTTTTGCCTTATGTGGAGCCGGGCTGGTGCTCGTTTTTATCGGACTGCGCCATTGATTTTCATATACTTGTCTAAGTTATAATGGCAATATGAAAAAATCATTTTTTCTGTTGATGATCGTACTAAGTCTACTGCTCACCGGATTTGTCACCCACAATTCGGTAAGTTTGAATGCACCAGGCGCCTACGATTTGATTGCAGCCGTAAATTCCCTTCGAACCAGTCATGGTCTTACAGCTCTTGAAGTGGATGGTTCATTGATGGCAGCCGCCCAAGTGCAGGCAGATTATCTGGCTTCAATTGGGGGTACGAATATTACCAACGGCCATCTGGGAGCAGGCGGGACATATGCTTATGATCGTGCCGCCGCTGCCGGTTACCCACTGCCTCAAGGTGTGGACGTACTGGAATGTGTGGCGTGGGCCAATACCAGCGATTCCATTAATAGTATCATCACTGGGACTTGGGGTGATGCTGACCACATGAATGTGATGCTTCATAAATATGGCAAACACGTGGGCGCTGGTGTAACTGAAAAGGACGGTAATGTCTACTATATTTTGGATGTATCTACTGTCTATGGTGTTTCCACCGACGATACAGGCGGCACTCCGTCTGTGAATGTTCCCACTCGTTCAACCACACCCCAGGTTGTGCCTGTGATTGTTTCCACCCCCAACCCGGATGGTTCAATTTCGCACTTGGTTCAGCCCGGCCAGGCGTTGTGGAGCATCGCCATTGCTTATGGGGTGACTGCAGACCAATTGCGACTGTTAAATAATTTCGCTCCCAATGCCGATAAAATCTATGTGGGTGAAACCCTGAAGATCCGTCTGGCTTATACACCCACACCTTCTCCTACCATTACCCCCACCCCGCGTCAGCCCACCCGCACCCCTGTTCCGCCTCAGGCGGTGGAGACCATGCAGCCGGTTCAACCCACTGTTGCAACCACCACTTCACTTGGTGGTCTTGACCGAACCACAATTGGTTTGCTTCTGATCCTGTTGTGCGGTATCGGATTGGTGCTGATTATCATGGGAACCTTACGACGCAAAAAATAGCTAATATTTCTTAGAAAAATAAAAAGTGTCGGCGAGCCTTGTTCTCAAAAGGAATCTCGTGGTGCTTTATTAATTTATTGGACAATTACTAAAAAGAGAAAGTGATTTCCTAAATACTCCAATCTTCCCCTGAATTCATCAGGGTTTTTTCTTCCTGTTCAAAGCGCTTTTCAATGGCTTCTAATCGCCGGATGACATTGGCAAGACTATTTCCCAGGGCATCTGGCATTTTATTATGATCCAAGTCTGGAACCATGCTGCCTTTGTGGGCTTTGTGTTCCACCACTTTACCGGGAACTCCCACCACCACCGAATCGCGAGGAACGCTTTCTACCACCACAGCGTTGGCTCCAACCCGGCTGCATTCGCCCAAGGTAATTGCTCCCAAAATCTGTGCGCCTGCCCCAACTACCACGCCTTCTTCAAGAGTTGGGTGGCGTTTGCCTTTTTTCAAACTTACTCCACCCAGGGTCACCCCATGATACAGGGTAACGTTTTTTCCAATTTCCGCTGTCTCTCCAATAACTACACCCATGCCGTGATCTATGAACATACCTTCACTGATTTTGGCTCCTGGATGTATTTCAATGCCGGTGAAAAAACGGTTGATTTGGGCTAACCAGCGGGCAATTAATTTTAACCCGTGTTCCCAGAACCAGTGAGTAATGCGGTAGCCCCAGATGGCGTGCACTCCCGCATAACAAAGCAGTACTTCCAGCCAATTACGCGCAGCTGGATCCCTATCCAAGGCAACTTGAATATCATTCCGTATGGTACTAAACATATTCCCTCAATTTAAATTAAATCCTTGAACAGATCTGTGCTTAAATAACGCTCTCCGAAGGAAGGGATGATGACTACAATCAGCTTTCTCTTGTTTTCCTCACGGTGGGCAACTTGCAGGGCTGCCCAGGTGGCAGCTCCGCTGGAGATGCCTACCAGAAGACCTTCCATGCGTGCCATTAATCGTGCCGTATGAAAAGCATCCTCATTTTTAACCCGAATAATCTCATCAATAATTTTCATGTTAAGAATTGCTGGGATGAATCCGGCGCCGATCCCTTGAATCGGGTGAGGACCTTTTTGCCCGCCGGAAAGCACCGGGGAAGCATCCGGTTCCACGGCAATACAGCGGAAGGATGGTTTCAGGGCTTTAAGCGCTTCGCCAATACCAGTGATTGTCCCACCGGTGCCTACACCGGCAACCAAAATATCGGCTTTTCCATCCGTATCCTTCCATATCTCCATTGCTGTGGTGCGGCGGTGTATCTCTGGATTGGAAGGGTTTTCAAACTGATTGGGAATAAAATATCGCGAATCCGAGGCTGCCAGCTCCTCTGCTTTATGGATGGCACCGGACATGCCTTCGCTGCCCGGAGTCAGGATTAATTCAGCCCCATACGCTTTAAGTAATAATTGACGTTCCCTGCTCATGGTTTCCGGCATGGTGAAAGCACATTGGTATCCGCGTGCTGCACAAACAAATGCCAGCCCAATACCGGTATTGCCGCTGGTGGGTTCCAGGATGATGGTGTCCTCTTTGATTAATCCAGCTTTCTCGGCAGTCTCGATCATGGCCAATCCAATCCGGTCCTTAACGCTGTGGGATGGGTTGAAATATTCTAATTTGGCAACCACTTCTGCGACAGAACCTTTGGATATACGGTTCAAACGGACGAGTGGGGTATTGCCAACTAACTCAGTAATATTATTAGCAATTTTCATTTTTTACCTCTTTTGGAAATTAAAAACCATCTGATGAATTCGGCGAAAAACTATTTTCTCTACTATCGAGACTGGTTCCGCCACTGCCATCAGATGGCTTTTGTCACAATAACCGGGCGGTAATTAGTGCCAGTCCCGCCCTGGACAGATGCATTCAACCATATATTGCTCCAATTTTTATCTATATTTTCAAAATTATTATAACCGATTATGGATTAGTCTGGACAGGATGACCATCTGATATTTATTAATTAATACCTGCAACTAAAAAGATTTAAAATCGTAAACAAATTGAATATCAAACCCATTTTTATCAGAGGCAACCATGAATAAAAAACTATTTCGTAAACCGATTGGCGCTATGCTTGGCGGTGTTTGTGCGGGTCTGGGGGAATATCTGGGCATAAATCCTCTATTCATCCGCGTGTTTTTTGTGCTTTGGGCAGTGACGGGCGGTAGCGCATTCCTGGTTTATTTGGTCCTATGGGTAGTCATACCTGTCGAAGGGGATACGTCCCCCATGACCCTGGACGCGCGGATTAAACAGGTAGGTAGGGATATTTCTGAGGTCGCCCGCCGTCCCAATTCTCAACTGGTCATATTTGCTGGCATTGGGCTGATTGGCATGGGTGCATTTTACCTTCTCCAGCAGGCTGGTTTTCCCTGGTCAAACTGGTTTAAATGGGATTTGATTTGGCCTGTGATTCTGGTTCTGGCGGGTATCGTTATCCTTGTTCGTTCCCTTACCCGAAAAAACTAAAAAATACCCTCCCAACCGATTGAGGGGGGCAACCGGCTGGAAGGGCAAACTCATCATAACATGTAATTACAATGAGTACAAGAATTTTTAAGGTTGTAAAAAACTTGTAAGATTTGGGAACTTTTATTTCATAGATGCGTCTATATATCAATATAAAAAATATTTATGGAGATAGAAATGACTAAAAAATTTGTATTTTTGAGTATTTTGTTGATGATTGGGCTCTTCCTGAGTGCATGCGGCACTCCGCCAGCGATTACCGTTAACAATCCGGCTCAGATCCCGCAGATCAGTGCCAGCGGTTCTGGTCTTGTACATGTCGTACCGGATATTGCTTATGTATATATTGGCGTTCGCAGTGAGGGTAAAACGGTGGCAGACGCATTAAAGAAAAATAATCAATCGGCCAAGGATATTAAAGATGCGCTGGTTGCCCAGAATGTAGCTGAGAAGGATATTCAGACATCCAGTTTCAATGTATATCCGCAGCAATATAATGCAGCCGGTCAGGCGGTGCCCACGTTCTTTGTAGTGGAAAACACGGTATATGTCACTATCCGCAATCTGGATGCGATTGGGACAATCCTTGATTTGGTAGCGAATACTGGAGCGAACAGTATCAATGGCGTTTATTTTGACCTTTCCAACAAAGACAGTGCCCAGGAACAAGCCCGACAGATGGCCATAGAGGAAGCCAAGAAACAGGCAGAACAGATTGCCAGCCTTACCGGAGTAAAACTTGGCAAACTGATTAGTATTAACGTCTATTCCAGCGGTGCTCCTTATGTGATGGAAGGCAAGGGCGGTGGTGGCACTGCCATGGCTGGTTCTTCTGTTCCGGTGTCAACCGGACAGATGACCATTACTGCGGATGCCAGCTTGGTGTATGAAATTGTGCAGTAGAAAATAAATTAAAAAACAGGTGCAAGTATCCAATCCAGCACCTGTTTTTATTTAATCCACAACCAGGTTATTAAATAATAACTGATAACGCCTGCCCATAACCATGTATCCACACGGTCTAAAATCCCCCCATGTCCTGGGATTAGATTGCTAGAATCCTTGAGATTAAACTGGCGCTTAAGCATGCTTTCTCCCAGATCACCCAGTAAGGCAAAAATACTGACAATGGAGGTAAGCAGCAAACCATTATCGGCATTGATATGGGTTGAAACAGGATGAACCAGAGTGCCAAAGATATATCCAAACAAACTGGCACATAGGATTCCACCGACATATCCTTCCAAGGATTTGGACGGGCTGACCTTTGCCGAGATCTTATGTCTGCCAATCATTGATCCAATTAAATAGGCGCCTATGTCACTGATTCCAACCCCCAGGATGGCGAGAACGATCCAATATAATCCTTCGGGTAAGAACCGCAATGCCACTATGTAGCTGCCCAGCCAGCCAACATAAATCAGCCCGCCCAGGGTGAAACATAAATCAATTCCCGCTGTCGTTGTCCCTCTTTCATAAGCGAGGGTGTGAAAAGCCATGGAGATCAAAATAAGGCAGGAGAAAATTATGGCAGTCAGGTCTATACCTGGCAGCGTCTTGGACAAGGTCAGGCATACGGTTCCACCAATCAAAATCGTTGCATTGGGTGAGTATTCTGCTTCCTTAAACATTCGCCAGAATTCCCAGCTGCCCAAACCCAAAATAATGACTGCGGTTAGAATAAAAACCCACCCGCCGGCAATCACCACCAAAAGACAGGCGGGGATAAATATTGCCGCACTGAGAATACGTTTACCCAGCATAGGATTGGCTTTCCCCACTATCTGATGATTTTCGGCCGCCAAAACGCCGCTCTCGTTGGCCGTACTCCTTGATGGCTTTATATAACTCCGCTTTATTGAAATCAGGCCATAAGACGGGCGTGAAATACCATTCTGAATACGCAGTCTGCCAGAGAAGAAAGTTGGATGTGCGCATTTCTCCTGAAGTACGAATGACCAGATCCGGGTCGGGCAGACCGGCGGTAAACAGATGCTGACTGATCATTTGCTCAGTCACTTGATCAGGTTTAATTCCTTCTTTGACGATATTTTCAAGTGCATACACAATCTCATCCCGCCCGCCGTAATTCCAGGCGATGCTGAGGATTAATCTTTGATTGTTTTTCGTCAATTGAATCGCCGCTTGAACCTTTTGGCGTAAAGCAGGATTAAGTTGTTCCAATCGGCCAATATGTCTGAGCTGGGTACCCTGTTTATGCAATTCACCCAGTTCATTTTCAATGGACTCAGCCAGGATTTGCATTAAACCATTTACCTCATCCATTGGACGCTTCCAATTCTCTGTCGAAAATGCATAGATAGTCAAATACTGAACGCCGAATTCAACGCAAGCCTTTATTATATGTCGTAGATTTTCAGTTCCAGCGCGGTGGCCGGCGATATGAGGCAGATGACGTTTTTCCGCCCAGCGACCGTTGCCATCCATAATTATGGCGATATGGGCAGGAATTCTGGTGAGATCTTCAGGAGGTTTTTGTTCCGGCATCTTAAACCCGAATTAAACTTCCATGATCTCTTTGACCTTCTTCTCACCTATTTCATCCACCTCTTTGATGATTTTATCAGTCAATTTCTGCATATCTTCTTCACCAGTTTCCAGATCGTCTTCGGATAGCAGTTTAGCTTCTTCATATTCACGCAGTTCTTTAATAATGTCCCGGCGCACATTGCGGATGGCAATTCGTGATTCTTCCAATCGGCTATGGACAAATTTGGTTAAATCTATTCGCCGTTCTTCATTCAATGGAGGCAAATTAAGCCGAATTACTTTGCCATCGCTTAATGGGTTTAAACCTAGTTCCGATGCCAGGATGGCTCGTTCGATATCCTTTATGGAATTGATATCAAAAGGCCGGATGAGTAGTTGGCGTGGCTCAGGGACGCTGATGGTCGCCAGTTGGATCAATGGAGCTGATGCTCCATAATAATCAATCTGCATTTTTTCTATCAGGGCCGGGCTGGCCCGCCCGGTGCGAACTCCGGCTAGATCCTCCTCCAAAGCCGTAATAGCGCTCCTCATCCGTTTTTCAGCTTCAATTAAAGATTCTTTTATCATATTGCCTCCTTGGACTTAATGAAAGAGATTGAAATGAATGAATATTTATGCACTTAATAGCATACCCTATTTATTCAAAAATTTCCACAAATCAGGAAAAATTTTGCAAAGTTTTTACTATCCTTGACAATAATAGAACATAAGTACTATAATAATGGATAAGAAAAAAGCAAATTCTGAAATAGGTGAAATATGAAACAGGGAATATTATGGTTCGATGATGATCCGCAAACCGATCTTTCTTTGAAAGTGAATCGTGCTTTGGAATATGTTCAACAAAAGTATGGAAAGCGTCCTCGTCTCTGCTTTGTTCATCCCAGTCTTGTGGAAAAAAGAGTCATCATGGAAAATGGTTTGGAAGTACGTGCCAACCGAACTATTTTACCCAATCATTTCTGGCTGGAATTGATAATTTAAAGAACATCAGCGGTTTGATTTTCAGGAATAAACGCCCGAGGAATTTGTTTCTGCATACAGTTTATTCTCCTACAAATATGGCGATAGCAACTGCATAATGTTGGGTGTGGCTGATGCTTACCGACCAATCTTTTAGGTTATTATCCTCTGCAATTTTTCTGGCATTTTTATATAAATTTAAAATCGGCTGACCATTGGTATCATGCAATATTTCGATGTCCTGAAAACTCACCGGTCCAATCCCGCACCCCAAAGCTTTGACGACCGCTTCCTTGGCAGCAAATTTTCCAGCCAGCGTCAGACTGGAATCTTTTACCTCCACCTGCTCCTGAGAGGTCAGGACGCGATGGATAAAACGTTCACGAATTCCAGGTTCGATATGGTCAAAGCGTTCAATTTCAATCAGGTCCACCCCGCTGCGCAGGTTCATTAAGTTTTGCCTTTTGAACTGGTGCCGGCGCTGACGATGGCAAGACGCTCAGCATCCAAATAGCGGCGCGCTGATTCTAGAATTTGTTCTGCGCTGATGGCATTGATTAATGTCGGGTAGCGCTGGTAATAATCCAGCCCCATTTGAAAATGCTCCATGGACAGGATTGCATTTGCCAAGCCAGAATTGGATTCCAGGGAAAGTGCAAGCCGGCCGGTTAGATGGGATTTTGAATCGCTTAATTCCTGATGCGTTACTGGTTTTTTGATAAACCGATTGATCTCTTGCCTAATTAATTCAATCGCTTTGTCTGTATTTTTGGGGTTTACCCCGGCCATGAATTCCCACTCCCCGCCTTCCCACCAGCTATTTATGCTGCTGCCAGCATAGTAGGCTAATCCGGCTTTTACCCGTACTGTTTCTCCAATTCGACCGAGCATGCCAAATTGCCCCAGGATATCATTGCCCAGATATATGGGCAGGAAATCCGGCGAAATTCTCGCCGGACCCAGACTACCCATCATGATATCCGTTTGGTTTTTTTCTGGGATCTCAATATGCTGCCGAACGGTCTTTTCAAGTGGTTTGATTTCTGCCAGTATGGGTGTTATTTCAGTTATTACTTTCCAATTTTCAAAGTACCCGCTGACCAAATGAAATGCTGCTTCAGGTTTGATTCCTCCCACAACCACTAGAATCATTCCGTCAGCCCCATAATATAAACGGTGAAAATTCACCAGATCATCACGGCTAATAGCTTGGATGGTATCCGGGTAACCGTCCGTGGGTTCACCGATAGGATGGTTTGGAAAAAGAATTTTATCCAATGCCATGGAAGAGCGTTCTCCTGTATCCTGTTCCCGGATGGCTAGCGAACTTAAGAGTTGTGCCCGCATTCTTTCTGTATATTCCAACGGAAAGGTCGGCCGAATCAGACAGTCAGTGGTTAATTCCAGCAGCATTGGCAGATCTTCAGCTAAGGCTTTCCCCGAAAACCATGTATTCTGGGCGCTGGCGCTGAAGCTCAGACTTGCGCCAGCCGATTCCAACAAATCATGAATTTGATGGAAGTTTTTATTTTGTGTCCCTCTGGTTAACATGGATGCGGTGAAATCAGCTAATCCCAATTTACTGTTAGGGTCATTTTTACTGGATGCTTTTAATAAACCAATGATATTAATAGAAGCGGAATTAGAATTTTCCATACAAAGGGCTGAGATGCCATTAGGAAACTGGTACCGTTGAATGATCTCTGGTCCAGGGATGCTCAAATTGGATTTATGCGGTGACGTCATCCTATCTATCCTCATGGCTCGGCTGATATGTGCCCACTACTCGGCGATTAGGTAATAAATATGTCTGGGCTGCCTTCAATACATTTTCTGCTGTTACAGTCTGCAAATTCTCAATATATTTTTCAAACCATTGATAATTTGAAAACATGTTGGCATATCCCATCCAGAAGGCTTGGTTGGTGATATTTTCACTGCCATAGGCAAATAAAGCTTTAGCCTGTTTAATCGCTCGTTGAATTTCATCTTTGTTCACTTTTTTATCCATTAACTTATCAATTTCCTCATCAATAGACTTAATGACATCAGAAACCTTTTTATCTGGATGGATAGTAATGGATAAATCGAAAAGATATGGGTCAATGGTAGCTGTTAAACCACCAGTTACGCTTACTGCCAGATCTTTTTCAACCAGCTTTTGATACAGGCGGCTGGTTTTATTGGAGATGCCGCCTCCAAACATATTCAATGAGGTAGGACCGGTTAATATGCTGTCTAGCACGGTCATAATAAAAAAGTCTTTATCGGCTGCTCGTGGGGCGCGATAGGAAATTTCCAGATAGGTGGTTTCACCGGGTCCTTCCACTGTAATTCGTTTTTCGCTTTGAAGCGGTGGATCCAGGGCTATTAACTGATCAGTTTGCTGATCTGCAGGGATTTTCTCATAAAGATTGCGCAGTTGTGTTTCTAATTTGTCAGGTTCAAAATCACCTGCAATTGCAATAATGGCATTAGCTGGAGAATAAAAGGCTTGATAATGACGATAAAGATCGTCCCTGGAAATATTTTTGAGGTCCTCCAAGGTGCCAATCACTTCATAATGATAGGGATGCGCAGAGAAAGATTCATTCTGGACTGCCTCAGAGAGACGAAACAGCGGCTCGTTTTCATTCCCTTCGCGTTCCGAAATGATCACCGTTCTTTCAGATTCAATTTCATCAGGGTCAAAGTTGCTGTTGATCATCCGGTCAGCTTCCATTTTCAGAGAAAGATTAATTTTATCGGCTGGCATGGTCTCATAATAAGTGGTCCAATCCAGATAGGTCATTCCGTTCATTACACCGCCATCTCTTGCAATGGCATGGTCGATCATTTTTGCAGGATAATTGGAAGTGCCTTTGAATTGGATATGTTCAACAAAATGGGAAATGCCTGTTAAACCAGGGGTTTCATTGCGCGAGCCTACCCGATACCAGACCCACTGGCTGATGAGCGGCGCAGTATGAATCTCTTTCAATAATATAGTTAATCCATTGGGAAGCTGGATGGTACGGATGTTTTTTGGACCTGAAATCATGGATTGAGTCATAACCTTTCTGATCTGACAATTGCTCTCATTGTAATTTATTAATCCGAAAATATTGATCCAATGGTAAGCTGATAGGATTTATAGATTATGAAAATTAATAAAATCTGGGATGGGATTGTGTAAGCTGATAAAACCAGTTGTTATTGGTGGTTCCTCTGCGGGGCAAGGTTGTGTTTCCCATTGAAAAGGGCACTGCGTGAGTATGGGAACATCAGCAACAAGCCAATGGCAATGATACCTTCTCCGATTTGGACTCCACGTGCCTGCCAAATTCCAAAATAAGGAACGACGTATGGGAAAGGGTGACTACCAAATCCAATGATGTCAGCCATCCCTGAAAGCACTGCCACTACATATCCGGTACTGATTAAACGCATTCCGATCTCTGCTGCAATGCTTAATGTTCGTTTAAACCAGAGAGATATCAGAGAAACGTAGCCGCCGATACAAATGATAGCTAAGCCGACCAGCATAACCCCGATCTGGATAAAACCAATTACCGGGCTGCGATCCATCCCTAATATATCCGGTTTGGCGCCGATGAGAAATATCAACAAGCCAATCAGGGTAAGGATGATGCCGAAGCGTATCCGTTTAATCGGATAATAAATTGGCTTATCCTTTATGGCTGGTTGAATTGCAATTTTTTTTGTTTTCTTCTTATTCCTTGCCATATGAATCCATTAACTTTAGAAAAGATGATTAATCAAATGATTACTAAATGGTTGAATTCGTTAAGGCAAAGGTTAACTATATTTATTCGAAAAATTTATCCATATTAATCCGGCTTTTTTTCTTCAATGTCAGCCGGTTTTTCTTTTTCGGGCACATCAGTAGTATCAGTTTTTAAATCCACAGGTTCTGATTTCTTTTTAGTTTTCTTTTTGGGTTCAGATTTTTCTTCCACGGGTGTTTTTTCAATGGGTTGGCTGGATTCAATTTCATTTTGTAGAATTTTCATGTCCAAATCGGCATATTGCTGGGATTCCACTCGGCGCAGACTTAATCCAATCCGGTGAGAGTCAGGTTCGATCTTGATAATGCGCAAGGTGACAATATCGCCTTCATGTAAAACTTCCTTGGGATGATCAATATGTTTTTCGCTTAATTCAGAGATGTGAATCAGACCTTCCAAATCATTTTCTAGTTTGGCAAAAGCCCCAAATTTGGTCAGCCGGGTGATTTTCCCTTCAACCAATTGACCGACCTTGAAACTTTTAATATTTTCATACCAGGGGTCAGATTGTCTGGCGCGGATGGATAGTCCAATACGCTTATTTTCTTTATCAATGGAGATCACCTTTACGTTAACCTGCTGGCCTACTTTTAAAACATCCCCGGGATGGCGAATGCGATCCCAGGAGATCTCAGACAGGTGTACCAGACCATCAGCCCCGTTAATATTTACAAAAGCGCCAAAGTCAGCCAGACTGGTCACGGTACCAGTACGCTCCTCACCCTCTTTCAGACTTTCAATGACTTTATCTCGAATGCTCTCGCGTGTTTCGTTGCTGGCTGCTCGTTCAGAAACGATTAACCGCCGTCGTTCCCGGTCCACTTCGATGATGCAGACATTGATTTCCTGCCCCACCATGGGTCCAAAACTTTGCTCAGGGGAATCCCCGCTGATGGCTGCCCGGCGTGAAAAACTGAATTGTGAGGCGGGGATGAAACCACGCAGCTTATTAAATGCCACCAGTAAACCACCTTTGTTGTAACCTACTACTTGCCCCTTGTAGGTTTCCTTGCTAGCCAGATATTTCTCTGCTTCTAGCCAAGTGGATTCCTCCAGGGCGCGTACATAGGAAAGAACTAGATTGCCATTTTGATCTTCCGGGGTGACCACGTATACCAGAATATCCTGGCCTACTTGCATGGAAGCGAATTCTTCTGGCGGGATTGCTTCAAATTCATTTCCATTAATGATGCCTTCGGATTTTGCGCCCACACTCACCAGAATTTGTCCGGGCGAAATGCTGGCAATGGTGCCGTGTTTAATATCACCTGATTTAAGTAAATTTATTCCCAGATCACTCTCGTTTAATAGTGATTCCATGTTAGGTTGGTTTTCGTTCTGAACTTTTTCCATTGGTTCCCCCTTGTCTTGGTTGTTATTGTTCTGATCCATAAAACTGGCTCGCTCCGGTATACAAGAATAAAATCATTATAAGGTCTAATGATTAAGTTGGCAACCCTGTTTGTAAACCTGACAAATCGATTGGTTTTGCAATGGAGAATTTTCAGAAGATCCATCTAATGATGGCGATGTTTCTTGAATTTATTCTTTCCATGCAGATAGGAAGATGGATTTGGGTTTTCGGATGTCTCCTGAGCAGTCGATTTTGATGTTGTAGTTTTAGACCGGTTAGGACGGGCACGGAACATCTGAGAAATAACACTCATGCGGATGTTATCTAAAAGGTTTTTAAAAGCATCCGATGCCTGGCTCTTATACTGCACCAACGGGTCGCGCTGGGCATATGCCTCCATGCCAATTGACACTCTCAGACCTTCCATATGCGTTAGGTGCTCGATCCAAAGTGATGAAATTGCATTTAATAAAATATTGCGGTAAATAAAATTTTGCAGGTCTTCTCCCAAAACCTCGGTCACGTTAATTAGATCGGATCGCACCAATGAAGTTTGGGGTTGGAGTATCAGCTGACGATAAATTTCAGAACCCAGGTGGGCATCAATTTTTGATTGGAGAATAGGGTCTAATTGTTTGAACAAGATTTGGGATTGAAGCAGGGTTCGCAATTCTATCCGTCCAAATGCCATTTGTAATTGCTTTTGAACAGTGATTAAATGATTCAACACTTGATTGGCCAGGTTTTCCGGCTCCTGGTTTTCCAATTTATGGCCAACCCAATATAAATAATTGAGTAAATTGACTTTTCTTGTCATTTTTTTATGGGACCGGGGGTCCAAAATCAGACGGTTGACCTCATCCATCTTGGTAAGAATATCCAACATCAAGTTGTCTTCCCACCCCACTGGCTCCCGGCCATTAAGAATTGCCAAAAGGTTCTGCCTTATCTGTCCCTGCTCTCCGCAAAGGGCACCGATTTTGGAATCAACGAAATTGGCTAACCAGCTGAAAATGTTCTCCCGGATGGAATCCCAATTTTCCATTAAAGCTTCATCTGCGGGTAGGTTTAAAGACTCCTGTAATTTATTGCCATAGACCTTTGAAATTCGCATGAGCAGCGTTTTCATGGCGCCAGACTGCGCTCGTTCTTTTACTTCATTGTGAATTTGATCCAGAAAATCAAAGACATTTTTAATTTGTTCCTGTGAATAATTCAACCGAATATTAAAGGTTGTTTGAATTTGATTGAATATTGCCCTTGGATTTGTGCCTGGCTCGCCAGACTGCATTTGTAGCCCCTCAAAATAGATGTCTACTTCATCCAATTTCTGGGCAAGCTGCAGTTGAAAGGCCTCACGGGTCTTTTCGAGAAAAATGCTGGCGCTGGCTAAAAGGTGCGTTTTTTCCAATTCAAGAGATTCTCTCGCCAGATTATCCAGAACCACCAACAATTGTTGGGTTTGGATTTTGGTTGCGCCTTTTAATTTGCTTTGGATGAAATCTAAAAGCACCCGCATTTTAAAGGACGGAATCCGTATCTCCTCCCCTTCAATTGAAAGAGTGGGTTGGATATCGTCCAGATAAGCCAGCAGTCGCCAGGTGCCGTCGCTCTCCTGCAGGGCAACCGGGATTCGTTGCTGCAATTCGGTTTGCAGCATTTCCAGAACGTCATCCATAAGTGATGGTTTGGTCAGCACTTTATCACGTTCAGCGTAAATGCGCTCGCGCTGGGAATTAATAACATCATCATATTCCAACAGGTGTTTGCGGATATCAAAGTTGTAACCTTCCACCCTTTCCTGCGCTTGATCTACCACCCGCCCGTATAAACCCAGTTCTAGTGGTGCAAGGTCATTAATTTTGAGTAATTTCATCATCGTCTCTTTGCGTTCCTGTCCAAAGAGACGCATCAGATCATCTTCCCAAGAAACAAAGAAACGTGAGGATCCGGGATCGCCCTGGCGGGCAGCACGCCCCCGCAGCTGATTGTCAATTCGTCGGGCTTCGTGTTTTTCTGATCCGATGACATGCAAACCACCTAGTTGACGAACCAGTTCCATTTTTTCAAAATGCTGTTGGAACTGTTGTACCCTTTCCTCATATATTCCATATTGCTGGCTGGATAATTGGCTCAGGGATTGGTAATACTCCTGCAAAGACATATTAAAAGGGTCTTTGCCCGCATTTCTAAGTACGCGCAACACTGCCGGTAAAACTTCTTCGTATAATTCCCCTCCCAATTTAATGTCGATGCCACGCCCGGCCATATTGGTGGCAATCATGACCGACCCGAACATACCGGCATTGGCAATGATTTTGGATTCCTCGTCATGATTACGGGCATTTAACACACTATGTTTAATCCCCTGCCGTAATATTTCTTGTAATCGTGGGAGATATTGATCTCCAAAATTGAAATAGCGTAATAATAAATCCAGGTTGGGTTTATCTTCAAGGTTAAGCGAAGCCAATCCAAAAGTTTGTGCCATTTTTTGCATTTCACTGCTGCTGACTTTTTCTAGCGGTTCATTGAGAAAAGTCAGCTCGGGTATAACCCAGTCAAAATCCTTGGCTTGATGATGATCCAGCCAGGCTTGCAGGATTAACAGAGTTTGCATCAGCTTTCGCATCGACTGAGTTTGCAGCCGATTGGACACAATTTCAGAATGTTCCACGGAGGCGGTTCCTACCAGTAGTGGTCTTCCAGGAATATGATATCGGATGATTTCCTGAATGATAGCGCGCAGTTTTGCTTCAGTAGTTCGATAGATTACATCTGGATAATCTTTCCGTTTCCAAAATATTTCATTTCGCTCGGCATCCTCTCTGCGGGCGTAATAAGAATAGGAATATCCCTGGTCATCTTTTTTATCCAGAGAAATCAGATCGGATTGGCTGCTGGAAGCCAAGTAATCCAGGTTGGTGGGAATGCTGGAAACTGCCAGTTTATAAATTGAATCAAATTCTTCTGCTTCGGTCATCGCTGTGCCGGTCATGCCAGCCAATTTGGAATATTTTCGGAAGTAGTTTTGCAAGGTGATGGTGGCATAGGTGATATTCTCCGGTCGAATACGAACACCTTCCAGAGCTTCCACTGCCTGGTGTAATCCTTCCGACCAACGCCTTCCAGGCATTAATCGACCAGTGAATTCATCCACGATGATCACTTGTCCGCTCTGGATAATATAATCTTTGTTTTTCTTAAAAAGCAATTTGGCTTTTAAAACCTGCTCCAGATATCCAAGCAAACGCGCCTGCTCAGGATTAAGTTCCTCAGGACGATCCGGGTCGCGTAGGGTAACACCCAGGATTTCCTCCATGCGGGCTTCACCTGCTTCAGTCAGCGAGGCACTACGGTCCTTTTCGTTGAAATCGTAGTCTTCCTCACGCAGTTGTTTGACAGCTTGGGCCATGCGTATGTACCACTGAGATTCATCGGCAGCCGGACCGGAGATGATTAGCGGAGTGCGGGCTTCATCAATCAGGATGTTGTCCACTTCATCCACGATGGCATAGTGATGACCCCGCTGAACGCGATCTTGAAGGCTGTTGGTCAGGTTATCGCGTAGATAATCAAACCCAAACTCATTATTGGTTCCGTAGGTGATATCGGCTGCATAAGCTTCCTGACGGGTGACTACTTTCAATTGGTGCTGGTCTTCACGGGAAGATTTTATTTCCAGATCCACTAGAAAAGCGTTTTTAGCGTTTTCGGTGCGTCCTGCCATTTGCAAAACGCCTACGTTCATTCCCAGCAGGATAAAAATAGGTCCCATCCAGCGTGCATCCCGCCGGGCGAGATAATCATTCACGGTCACCAGATGCACGCCTTTCCCTGTAAGAGCGTTCAAATACAGCGGCAGAGTAGCGACCAGGGTTTTACCTTCCCCTGTGCGCATTTCAGCGATTTTGCCCTCATGCAAGACTATTCCACCAATTAATTGCACATCATAATGGCGCAAACCGATGCTGCGTTTACTGGCTTCGCGCACAGCCGCGAATGCCTCAGGAAGCAGGTCATCTAATGTTTCCCCTTGCTCAAGCTGCTGGCGGAATTGAACCGTCGAAGCACTTAACTGGTCATCACTGATGTGTTCGTATTTTTCTTGTTCAAATTGGTTGATTTGCTGAATTAATGGAGAATATTTCTCCATTAATTTTTTATTCGGGTCGCCACCCAGGGCTTGTGCTACTTTTTTAAACATTCGGTTACCTTTCGGAGCGATTATAGCATAGCGAAAATTAAAGCATGTTTAAACGAAAAACCCCTGATTTGTACAGGGGCTTATAAAAATAAATAATGGGGATTATCAAATTTGAATTGGCTTGTTGTCAATTCCTTCCGCAGCTTCCATGAGGACTTCACTAAGCGTTGGATGGGCATGTACATTATTGGCAATCTGTTCTGCGGTCAGTTCCATTTGCTGGGCCAGGGTCAATTCGGGAAGCAACTCCGAGACTTCCGGTCCAATCAAGTGCGCCCCCAGGATTTCGCCATATTTGAAATCAGTAATGATCTTGACAAAACCAGTGGTTTCTCCCAATCCGACCGCTTTGCCGTTCGCCTGGAAGGGGAACTTGCTGATTTTTAATTCATGGCCTGCCTCTTTCGCCTGGTTTTCAGTCAGACCAAAGGAAGCCACTTGCGGCTGGCAGTAGGTTACCCTGGGCATATTTTGATAATTTAATGAGCGGCCTTCTTTTCCGGCCATGTTTTCTGCGCAGAGTATTCCCTGAGTAGAGGCGACATGTGCTAAAAGTAATTTGCCTGTCACATCACCAATCGCCCAAATGCCTGCAACATTTGTAGCCATTTTTTCATTGATTTCAATGAAACCCTTCGAATTTAATCCAACCCCTGCTTCTTCGAGTCCCAAATTGGTAGTGTTGGGGCGGAAACCAATGGCCACCAGAGCCTGTTTGGCTTCAATGGTGGTTTGTCCATTTTCATTGGAGACTTTGACAGACACACCATTTTCTGTCGTAGTAAGAGATTCAACTTTATGACTGGTATATAGTTTGATGCCCCGTTTGGTAAAAGCTTTGCCCAGTTCTGTGCTAACCTCTCCATCTTCCAAAGGGAGGACATTCGGCAGCATTTCCACCAGGGAAACCTGAACGCCATAACCACTCCATACAGTCGCAAATTCGGCCCCAATCGCTCCTGCACCTATGATTACGACAGATTTGGGCAGTTCGTTTTGCAGGATGGCTTCCCGGTAGCTTAGTATCCGCTTTCCGTCTACCATCCAGTCTGCTGGTATGAATGTATGGGAGCCAGATGCAATGACAATATTTTTGGTTTTTAGATTCTGAATCTCACCATTTGACAGGGTGATGTTCACCTGGCCATTTCCAGCTAACTTAGCGGTTCCCATCACCACATCGATCTGGTTTTTCTTCATCAAAAAAGCAACACCGCGCGTTAATCGGTCGGAAACCTGGCGACTGCGTTTTACTGCTACACCATAATCCAGCCGAAGATTATCGAAACTAATCCCAAATTCAGAGGCTCTTTCGTGTAGTGTGTGGGCCAGTTCAGCATTTTTTAATAATGCTTTGGATGGAATGCACCCCACATTCAGGCAAACACCACCCAGCCATTCTTTTTCCACAATGGCAGTTTTAAAGCCGAGTTGGGATGCCTTGATGGCACATACGTAACCACCTGGTCCGGCGCCAATAACTACAACATCATATTCACCCATAATTGCCTCTTTGTAATGTAGAGCAAAGCCATGCTTATAATTTTGTTTGCGCAGCGATTATACAATCATTTTTCACTTACCCAATAAATTTATAAATACTAAAAGGGAAGAAAATGCTGTGTGTTGACGTATCCAAGTGCGAGGATTATCATAAAATTCGAAAAAATATAGATCAGGCATAATGTGAATTTAAAGAAGAAAAGTGAGCGTCACACAGACCATCTCAGAGTTATTCGGCAAATTGAACAGACTGAAGCGGAGTTGACCCGCCAAGTTACGGATGCCAGGAAGGCAGCTGAGGATCTTATTCTTCAAGCTCAAATGGATGCGTCTACATGTATTCAACTGGAACAAGAATCAGCCCGCCAGGCACGTCGTGAAATGGTGCGGACTGAAATGGAAGAGGCAGAATTTAATGCAACCCGGGAACTGAAAGAAGCTGAAAAAAAGCCCAGGATTATTTAGCCAATGGTTCTCGATTTGCCCGCGAGGCAGTGACTGAAACATTGCGATTGATTATCAGTGAAAATAATCAGGGGTGAACCGATGATTTTGAAAATGAGAAAAGTACAAATTGCAGGCATGCGAGTCAAGGCTCTGCGTGTGGTTCACCTGTTACATCAAATGGGATGTTTACAGTTTCCAGAAGCACTTTGAAAGTGATTTTATCAATCAGGGCAAGCAAAATCGAAACATTACTGAAACATTAAACTTGGCATGGAATTTATTATCTGGAATACCTTCCCAATTTTTAAAACGCTTGCCCCAGGACATCATTGAAAAATATTATCGGGGAAATTAATAAATGTCTGCCAGTTTCAATATTTCTACTACTCGTAGTGAACTGCAAGCGCGTAAAAAGCAAATTGAACTTACCCGCCAGGGCTATAACCTCTTAGATAAAAAGCGTATGGCTCTACTGCAGGAATTAATGCGTCTGGAGGATGATGTGGTCGGGCAGGCGGGATGGCTGCAGGAGACCGCAGCCCAAGCACGACAATCCTTGGCTTATTCCGTTGCAAAATCCGGCCGAGCTTATATACGCTCATTTGCCATGGGCCGCCATAGGGATGTTTCCCTCGAAATGGAGACACGCAAGATCATGGGTATTAAGCTACCGCACATTAAAACATATGGTCTTATTGATTCCGCGCCTGGGTCTAAGGTGCGGGAAATAAATCAGTCCTCGGCTGTGGAAGAAACTGCAGCTGCTTTTGAAGCCGAGATTATCGCCATTCTGCATCTGGTAGAAGGCGAGATGCAGTTCACCCGTTTATTGGAAGAAATTCGTGTGACCACTCGCAGGTTGAAAGCCATTGAAAATATCCTCTTGCCACGCCTGGAAGAAGAGCGAAATTATATCCGCATGGCGCTTGAGGAACGTGAGCGTTCTGATCATAACCGCTTGAAAATTGCCAGAGATACCCTGGAAGTAAAGCACTCCCAGACAGCGTTGAAATAGGCTATTTATTTTTAGACAGGATGGCATCACACATTTTTATCACTCGTGCCATCACTTGCACATCATGAACGCGGATGATATCCGCCCCGCGGGTGATGCTGATGGCTGTGGCTGCAGCTGTACCTTCAAGGCGCTGGTCAGCAGGAAGATTGAGCGTCGTGCCAATGAAGGATTTGCGTGAAGGACCAATCAGAATGGGATAACCCATTGCCTTGATTTCACCCAGGCGGTTGATTAATTCCAGATTTTCTTCCACTGTTTTTCCAAAACCTATCCCCGGGTCAAGAATGATATTCTCTTTGGTGATGTTTGCTTTTTGGGCGATTTGGATGCTTGCCTGTAATCCGCTTTTCACTCGATGGACGATATCTTTTTGGTTTTCTTCGTTTGGACCATTGCGATCATGCTCCAATTCACGACCGTTATGCATGATCACCACCGGTGATTTGTATTTAGCAGCGATATGCGCCATCAGTGGATCAAAGCGCAGTCCCCAGATGTCATTGATCCAGTCCGCACCTGCCTGTAATGCTCTTTCCGCTACCTGACTCTTATAAGTATCCACGGAAATAATCGCATCCAATTTTTCTTTAAGGATGGCATCTAGTGTAGGTATTAACCGCTGAATTTCTTCCTCAGCGCTGACTGGATCTGCGCCGGGACGACTGCTCTCTGCTCCCAGGTCAAGCATGTCAGTACCCTCATCTATGAATTGCTTTGCTTGTTTCAATGCTTTCTTAACCGGGTCTGCCCCTCCCATTAATCCATCACCCGAAAAACTATCCGGGGTCAGATTGATGATCCCCATGATAAAAGTTCGTGATCCCCAGCGGATTACTTTTTTCATAATTTTTCAATCCTTACATAATAAAACACTACTTTGGTCAATATCCTGCGATAATACATGGATCGTTTTGTGATAAAGCGGATGCATCAATTTTGGTGCAATCTCCGCCAAGGGTACCAACACAAAAGGCCGTTCTGTGATAAGAGGATGCGGAATAGTGAGAACATCAGTCTTCATAATCAGGTCATCATAGAAAAGTATATCCACATCAATCAGACGCGGTCCAAAACGGACCGATTTCTTACGGCCCATTTGCTGCTCAATTTTCTTCAAGTGTGAGAGTAATTCGTTTGGTCCGAGTGTTGATTCCATATAGATAACCTGGTTGAGAAATATTGGTTGATCCTTCAGTCCCCAGGGTTCTGTTTCATAGATGCTGGATGACTTTTTAATGGATGCAAATTCGCCTATCTGCCTGATTGCTTCCTCCAGATTGTTTTTCCGATTTCCTAGATTGCTTCCCAAACCCAAATACACATGGTGAATATTCATAAATTTCCTTCCTCGGAATATATGGTTAATAGGTCGCTCAACAAACCGTAAGCAGTTGTCTCTGGGCCAGGATTACTTTCTAAAATTCCTAAACCGGGTAAAGAGTCTGTTTTAAACAGTATAAAGGAACTGGTACCGCTCACGCTGTACAAAGGAGATTTTAGGGGCACCTTCTCAGGCGCAACGCTGGCGATTACTTTGTTGCCATTTTTTTCCGCCCGGCAGACGAGTTTCCACTTTTGCCCTTCTATTCTTGCGCCTTGAATTTCCACCGCTTGGATGGTACGGATACCTTTCCTTTCAACCCCATCAAGTTTTATAGGGATGTTCATCAGAACGTTTACCAGTATAGCCACTTTGATGGCAGCATCCCAGCCGTCAATATCTCCGCTGGGATCAGTTTCGGCGATGCCTATGGAGCGGGCATGCTTCACAGCTTGATCCAATGTTTCCCCATCTTCCATTCGTTCCAGCAATAAATTGGTGCAGGAATTCAGGATGCCCTCAAACCCATTCAATTCAATGGCTGGCAGCGTTTTCCGAAAAAGAGAGAAGATGGGAGCTCCATCCATTACCGTAGACTCGAATAAAAATTGTTTGTGTTGTTTTAAAGCCAATTCATTCAAAAAGCGGTAGCCATGCAGCACAGCGCCTTTATTGGCGGTGATGACATGTATCCCGGCTTGGAGTGCCCTAGAAATATGATCCAGAGACGGCTGCCCACTGGCATAATTTACGGGGGTGTTTTCCAGCAGCACTTCTGCTTCTGAAAGGTGAATGATTTCGGACTGACTAAGGTGCGGAGGATATTTGCTCAGCTCTTGCAAAGAAGAACCGGTTTTCCTTAAAAAAAGTGCTCTTTCAAGGTCAATCCCGTTGTGGTTAATGGCTGCTCCATGGCGACCGGTAGAGATGGCGGTGACAATAAAATCGACATGGTGTTTCTTTTTTAAAACATCTTTTTTTACAAGCAGCATTCTGGCAAATGCCTGCCCAACATTGCCAAACCCGATCATACCTAAGGGTATCGTTCTCATCACGAAAATCTCCTGGAAAGATAATCTAATTTTACAGCGGAGGCCAGGGTATGGTGCGCCGATTTTGATCCGGAAATGGAAAAGTTTTTAATTGCAGTAAAATATGAATCCGCGTTTGCAGCGCATGCAGTTCATCTTCCGATAATAAATGAAGCATTTCCTTTTTAAACTCTGGATTAGTGGCAAAGTCCTTTTCCAGACCCTGTATATCGTTGAGCAGATTATCCGGGATTTCTTGCCCGGCAAATTCCCAAATCACACTGCGTAATTTGAATTCAGTGTGAAAGGAGGTACCGTGGTCAATCAGCCACACATGATTCTTTTCATCCAGAAGAACATGTCCTCCTTTGCGGTCTGCGTTATTAATCATCAGATCAAACAGTACAGCGGGCTTCAAACGCTGGCGGGTTTTTTCATCAAATGAAAAATAATGCTTATCCGGGTCGTTATCCACGAACATTTGCAGTGCACCACGGCCCAAGGGCGCTTTCCGCCGGAAGACGGTTGGCGGCACCAGGTCCCAGCCGAGGTTTTCGCTGAGGAGAAAAGCAGCCACATCGCGTTTGCATAATGTTCCCTTGGCGAAATCCCATAAAGGCGTTTCACCTTTTTGAGGTTTATACACTGCTTGGAATTCCAGTTCCTGGTATTTTACCTGACCGAGAAAAGTGTAATTACTGCTTTTCATGAACTGTCCGGTTACGGTCAAGTCCCCTTTTTGAAGAGCAGTGAGGATTTTCTTTTTATTATCGACCAAGGAGAGCTGGCTCAAAGTCATTCAGATGAATTAATGCTTATGTCCGTTTTTCTTGGGACAGAAGTGCCCTTCGGGTTCCATTGGCTGTAGGCATTGAGGGCAGATCAGCCGGCCGCGCGAGATGATTTCTTTGCTCCAACGTGCCAGTGCCAGCCACTGTGCCCGTGTGCACCACCAGCGGGCAATCCTTTCCCCTTTTTCTTCGGGCAGGTCCAGATTGAGCTCGCGCGCTACCAGGCAGACCATATCACGGTCCGCGTCAAAGGTTACCCCGATATCCCCAATGCGGAAAGCTGGTTTGATCGGCGGCTGAATATGCATGCTGGATTCTTCATACTTGCCATCCACTTCAGGCAGGGAAGGGTGATGTTTGGCGATCATCTTGAAAAACTCGTCCACTCCCTCCATCAAGCCCTGCAGTTGGACTTTTTCAATCAGCAGAGTCACTGTACGTTCGTTTTTAGTTGCTTGTAAAAAGAAAGTACGTTCGCCGGGTTTGCCAATGGCGTCCGCCGTGATATGGGTGACCGGACTCAGGTCAAATTCGCTGAGCTCATCTGCCACCGGTTGGAATAGTGAGTTGATAATCAGGGTATCACCAACCCAAAGCAGGGGCAGCACAGGCACTGGTTTTTCCATGAAATGATGCAGTCTTTCCTGCAATTCCTGCGGGTTCCCGGAAGTGGCAATGGTTAGTTGCCTGACTTGGGTGCCTTCTTCGATTAGATGATTTTCATCCAATAAATATTTCACTCTTCTGGCTATGGCTGGTGAAGGATCAATGACAGTCACATTAGGCCCGGCGATTTCACGGATGAGGGGTAGTACATAGGGGTAATGTGTGCAGCCCAGCACCAGCGTGTCAGCGCCATCCTTCAGCATGGGTTGAATGGCTTCTTCCAGAATTTTTCTGGTCTTTTTTCCCTTTAAACGACCGCTTTCAATTTCGTTCACCAATCCAGGGCAGGTGCTCTGTAAAACCTTTACGTCTTTGGCAAAGCGTTCCACCACTGATGTGAATAGTTCCCCTTGGAAAGTAGCCGGGGTGGCCAACACGCCCACCACACCGCTCTTTGTTTTTTCTGTGGCAGGTTTAACTGCTGGTTCCATGCCCACAAAGGGCACCTCAGGAAATTCCTGTCGCAAAGATTGTAAGGCCGCGGCGGATGCGGTATTGCAGGCGACCACAATCAGCTTGGCGCCTTCATTGAGCAAAAAGCGGGTAATGCCGCGTGCGAAACTGCGGATTTGCTCCATCTGCCGCTTGCCGTAGGGTACATGCGCCTGATCCGCGATGTAATAAATGGGTTGGGCAGGCAGTAGTTCACGGATGGCGTTTAGTACTGAAAAACCGCCAACGCCTGAGTCAAATATTCCGATGAGATTATTTGGGGAGCTCATATCCTTGATTATAATAGAAAAAAGCGCCACCTTTTTGGGCAGCGCTTTGATTAGTCGATTGAGTAAACCTATTTGGAATTTTCTTTGGCTTCAAACTTCTGTTTGAGGCGGGCGCTCTTGCCAGTCCTTTCGCGCAGGTAGAACATGCGCGCGCGGCGGACTTTATTGTGTCGCTCCACCACTACCTTGTCAATGCGCGGGGAGTGCAACAGGAAAGAGCGTTCCACCCCGATGCCGTTGCTGGCTTGGCGACGCACAGTGAAAGTGGAATTGACGCCGTTCTTTTTCACATACATCACGGTGCCTTTATATTCCTGGATGCGTTCGCGGTCGCCTTCTTTGATCTTGACGTGAACGCTCACGATGTCCCCAGGAAACAGTTCAGGGATGTTTGGGTTAACCGGAGCCACTACCTCTTTTAGGATGTCTTGAAAAATCATGATTTCACCTGCAAAAATATTTCTGATAATTGCTTAATGCGCTTGATGTTGCGAGAATAGATTTTACCATAATTGCGAATTTATTGGGGAAAATTTATACGGATTGACCTGATTCTTTTGCTGGATGTGATGGGCGAGACAAATTTCAATGCTTCATCATGCTAAATTTTCTTTGATCCTCTTCGCAATCTCCTTCGTAACTCCCTGCACTTCCCTCAATTCTTCTATGGATGCCTGCCGGATCTTTTCCACGGAGCCAAACTTCTTGATTAATGCTTTTCTTCTGGCAGGTCCAATGCCGGCAATGCTATCCAGCTGTGAAGCCATCCCTCTTTTGTTTCGCAAATTACGGTGGGCGGTGATAGCAAAGCGGTGAGCTTCATCCCGGATGCGTTGCAATAAATATAACCCCTGCGAATTGCGCGGTAGCATCAATGCTTGTTCTATTCCGGGTTGGAATAATGCCTCTTCTTCCTTGGCTAACCCAACCGCAGATACCTTTTCCTGGAGGTTGAATTCCTTGAGAACAAGCACCGCCCGCCCCAGTTGCCCTTTGCCGCCATCCACTATTAATAAATCCGGCAGCAAAGAAAACGCAAGGTCAGGGTTGACGCCGGGTTCTATTTTCAACTCATCTGCGGCTTGCCAGCGCTTAAAACGCCGCAGTAACACCTCCTGCATGCTGGCGAAATCATCCACTCCTTCCACGGTTTTGATATTGAAGCGCCGGTAATGCTTCTTGGAGGGGATGCCCTGCTCAAACACCACCATGCTCCCCACTGCTGCCGTCCCTTGGATGTTGGAAATATCGTAACATTCAATCCGGTTGGGCGGCTGGGATAAACCGAGGGCTTTTTGCAATTCAGCCAGCGCTTCGGATTGTTTATGGGTATCGGCTGCCCACTGCGTCTTTAGCGCGCGCAGTGTTTCCATGGCGTTTTCGCTGGCTAGCTGCACCAGTTCGTGCTGGCTTCCACGTTGCGGTACCTTAAGTTCCACCTTTTCACCCCCCCGTTTCTGGCGCAGCCATTGCTGGATGATGTGCGCTTCTTCCACGTCTTCTGGTAGTAGTAATTCCTTGGGAACAAAAGAGGCTTCATCGTAATACTGCTCGATGAATTGGGTGAGGATGGCGCTAGTCTTCTCATCCGAGGTACCTTCCAAAATAAAATATTCCCGCCCAATCAGCTTGCCACTGCGGATAAAAAAGACCTGAACGCAGACCTGTCCGTTGGAACGTGCCAAGGCGATTACATCTGAATCCATGTCCTTGCTGGAAACTACTTTTTGCTTTTCCACCACTTTTTCAATGGCTAAAATCTGATCACGGATGGCTGCCGCTTTTTCATAGTTCAATGCTTCCGAACTGGTCTGCATGGCATCTTTCAGGCGGTAGATGATCGCTTCGCTGCGCCCTTCTAGAAACTTGCATAAATCATCGATTATCTGGCGGTAATTTGCCTGGTCGATCACCCCGATGCAAGGCGCGGTGCACAACTTGATATCATAATATAGGCAAGGGCGAGGGTCCTGTCCGGTGATGATGCGGTCACACGAGCGATATTGAAAAATCTTACGCAGCAGGTCAAGGGTTTGGTGCACCGCCCATACACTTGTGTAAGGACCGAAATAGCGCGAGCCGTCTTGTTCCATCTGGCGGGTAACGGTCACCTTGGGGAAGGGATCTGCCCAATGTACCTTTATATAGGGATAGCGCTTATCATCCTTAAGGCGCACGTTAAAGTGCGGCATATGCTTTTTGATCAGGGTCATTTCCAGAATCAGGGCTTCCAGTTCGGAACTCACCACAATCCAGTCAATATCGGCGATTTCTTGTATCAGCTGCGCCACCTTTTCCCGCCCATCGCCACTGGCATGATAGTAAGAACGCACCCGGTTGCGCAAATTAATGGCTTTGCCGACGTAAATGACCGTACCCCCGTTGTTTTTCATGATATAACAACCAGGTTTGGGTGGCAGGGTATCCAGAATGCGTTGGATAGCATCAGGCGTGATGGGCATGCGCTTATTTTAGCACGCCCAAAATTGGCTTTGGATGCAATGATAAAATTATGCCCGTTATGAACATTTACTTTTCCTGTTCCATCACTGGCGGACGTCAGGACCAACAGGTTTATCATGCCATTGTGGAAACTCTGCTGAAAGCCGGACACAAGGTTCCCACCGCTCATCTTTCCCGCTTAGATGTCATGGAAAAAGAGAAAGTGATTTTTCCTGCGGAGGTTTATGCACGGGATGTGCGCTGGGTGCAGGAATGTGACGCACTGGTGGCTGAAGTCAGCACCCCTTCGCACGGGGTAGGTTACGAAATTGCCCTGGCGCTTTTTTTAAGCAAACCGGTTTTTTGCTGTTATCATCACAGCCAGCGGGTTTCAAAAATGATCCTGGGAAACAGCAGTCCAACCCTGACCCTCTATCCTTACCGCTCGCTGGATGATTTGCTTCCCAAATTAAGTGAATTCCTACAATTTGTCTGACAATATGAGGATTGTCATTGGATGGCTGTGACATTCTTTACTGCCAGAAACCCATTAGCTGAGTAGAATCATTCCGGTGACATTCCGGGTTTGAGACACCATCTTAAACTCTTTTCAATGTCTCCTCCTTTGGCGAAAGCACTCGCTGGTTTTCTCCTCCCTGCCAGCGAGCGCTTTTATTTAACCATTCAATTTTATGGATTACTATTTTCATGTCCCGGTCCTGAAGCTTTGCCTTTTATACTTATTGGCTTAGTCCGAAATAAAAGTTGCCTATTGGGTATTGATAAAGAAAATCTGCAATACAATGATTTAGAGAAATTATATTTTAATAAGTTTCACGCTTTTAAATTGAATTTGCTGATATTTTCGACAGGTAAGAATTTTATTAAAGTTTTCCCCCAGGTCTTGACGAAGCCCATTCAGCGTTTATACTAATCACATATGCAATACAAAGATTATTACCAAATTCTGGGTGTGGATAAAAAAGCCAGCACCGATGAGATTAAACGCGCTTACCGTAAGCTGGCAATGAAATATCATCCTGACCGTAATCCTGGCAATAAATCAGCTGAGGAAAAATTCAAGGAGATCAATGAAGCCCATGAGGTGCTCAGCGATGCCAAAAAACGGGAGCGTTATGACCAACTCGGCAGTTCCTATCAGGATTGGCAGCAGCGCGGCGGTTCGGATGGTTCCTTCCGCTGGGGGGATTGGACTACAGCCCAGGGTTCAGGCGGTACTCGCGTGAATATGAATGATCAGGAAGACATCTTTGAGGAAATGAGCTTTTCCGATTTCTTTAATTCCATCTTTGGCAGCATGGGCGGCACAGCCAGCGGGGCGCGCCGTGCTCAATCACGGACAGCCCAGCCGCTCATCATTGAGCAGCCGGTTTCCATCAGCTTTCAGGAATCTTATTCCGGCGCCCAACGACTTTTTCAGGTTGGTAATAATAAAATTGAGGTCAAGATCCCGGTCGGGGCTAAGACCGGTACGCGCGTGCGTGTGGCCGGAGCAGGACCGCAGCAGGGCAACCGTAAATCCGACCTTTATTTGGTGATTGATGTTAAGCCGGATGCACGATTTGAACGCCAGGGAGATGACCTTTCTACAGAGGCAAGTATTGATTTAACTACTGCAGTATTAGGCGGTGAAGTCACCGTATTAACCCCCGCTGGGAATGTGCTACTTAAGATCCCGGCTGGCACCCAGCCAGGCCAGGTTTTCCGTCTGGCAGGCAAAGGCATGCCCATTTTACGCCAGCCAGGGTTGTTCGGAAATTTGATGGTTAAAATAAAAGTTCAAATACCAAAAAATTTGTCCCGCGAACAACGAAAATTATTCGAACAATTACGCAATTCTTAAAATGAAATGGAGTGATTTCGTGCAAAGATATAAAACCTCATCGGTTGTGGTATTTTTATTTTTGCTGGTTCTTATCTGTGCCTGTGTGCCTATCCCCAATCTCCAAAATACTACGGCGAATTTATTTTCTGTTCCGGTTACACAACCCCCAATTCCAATGCCGACTTTGGATCAGGCAACGAATGAGGAGTTATTTACAAGTCTTTATGAACGTATTAACCCGGGTGTGGTGGATGTCCGCGTCCAAACCACTGATCAGGAAAATGAACAGGGTTCAGGTTTTGTTTATGACCAGAAAGGCAACATTGTCACTAACTATCATGTAATCGAAAATGCGCAATCCATTGAAGTTGATTTTGCGGATGGTCTGCGCGCTGAAGGGAAACTGATTGGCAAGGATTTGGATTCTGATATTGCTGTAATCCATGTGGATGTTCCCTCAGAAGTATTAAAACCCTTGCATCTTGGCAATTCAAATGCGGTGAAAGTTGGTCAAGCAGTGGTTGCCATTGGTAACCCGTTTGGTTTATCCGGTACCATGACCATGGGTATTGTCTCTGCCCGCGGCCGTGTTCTGGAATCGCTGCATCAATCTCCTGATGGAGGTTATTTTTCATCCGCCGACCTGATTCAAACGGATGCAGCCATTAATCCTGGCAATTCCGGTGGTCCTTTGCTGAATCTTCATGGTGAAGTGATTGGAATTAATCGTGCCATTCGCACCACTGCCACTAACCAGCTTGGCACACCAATTAACAGCGGTATTGGGTTTGCCATTCCCGTGGATATCGTAAAAAAAGTCATCCCGGCATTAATTGAGAAAGGTTATTTTGATTATCCCTACCTGGGTATCAGCAGCCGGGATAATCTTTTCATCCAGGATCTGAAGGTCTTGGAAGTTCCTGCAAATACGGTTGGTGTTTATGTTTTGGAGGTGACTTCAGGCGGCCCTGCTGATAAAGCTGGCTTGAAAGGTGCCAACCGCCGTACTACCAATCAGAGTCTGCCGGCGGGCGGGGATTGGATTATCGCCATTAACGGCCAACGTCTTAATACCTACAGTAATCTGCTCAGTTCACTGGTGATTCAATACAACGCCGGTGACACTATTACCTTGACCATACTTCGCAACGGCCAGGAAATGCAGCTCCCGCTTACCCTGGGAAAAAGACCTAGTTAAGAACCTAAAAGGCCCGTCTTCTCAGGTGGGTCTTCTAGTAATTGGATTTGGATTTCTATTTATTTAATATTATCCGCCAACAGAACCAGGGCGTTAAATAAGGCTTCCAGGTCGCTCAGAGCTTTGGTTTTATCCGTGGTAATGGTGGTGTGAATATCGGTCAGCCATGTTTCAAGGTTCTTGGGGCTATCCGGAAAAGCCGGTACTTCCAGTGCACCCAGATTTTGAATAATGTATTCTAGAGATTGCGCAGCTCCTGAGGAATCATCTTTTAGGAGGGCAATCCGGGCAGTATTGACATTGCTCTGAATCTCATACACGGATTTCTGCGCGCTCACTTTATCCAATTTACCCTGCAAGGTGACGAGGTCACTTTTGGCCTGGGTCAATTGTGCTTCTACCGCTTTCAATCCCTCGATTTCCGTTTTGGCTGTGGTTGCCTCAGCTTTAGCCACAGATACTTCAGATTGAGCAGCTTTTATTTGTGCTTTTAAATTATCGGTCTGAGGGAGATAGACAGCCAGGAACAAGGCGGATGCGCCCAGAGTAACCAGAAGAATTCCTATACCAACCATACGCAGGAAGCGGGAAAATTTGGAGGGTGCTTTCTTTCCAGATTTTTCCGGTAGATGTTCCTTCGTAGGTTTGGATTCCTCGGTTATCGCAGTCGACTCTTCATTCAGGATTTCATCCTTCTTGTGTTTTTTTAATTCAGGCATTTGAACTCCTTGTATATTTATTGTTGTTGTGCATTTATTATACGGCATGAATACTGACAGAATGCCTTATTGCTGAAAAATAAATGAATATTTTGCGAGGTTCTTAAGGTGCAAGTATAATCACGTTTATGTCTTCATCTCCCTCTGCAGCTCAAACGGCTACCCGCCAGATTGCCCGTGCAGCCATTATTGTCATCGCCGCCTACCTGTTCACCACTCCCATCCGCCTACTGGCAACCATCATGACAGCCCAGACCTTTGGTACGGGTGCTTCCAGCGAGGCTTTTTTTGCCTCCAACCGCTTTTCTGAAATTCTGTTTAACCTGGTGGCAGGCGGGGCGTTGGGTTCCGCTTTTATTCCTACTTTCACCGGATTGCTTGCCAAAAAAGACCAATCCTCTGCCTGGAAATTAGCTTCGGCTATAACCAACCTGGCGCTGTTTATCCTGACTGTGTTGAGCATACTCACCATAATCTTTGCCCGGCAGGTCGTACATTATGTGCTTGCTCCCGGCTTCAGCATTGCTGACCCAGCCAAAGAAGCTTTGGCGGCTGACTTGCTGCGCATTCAGGTGCCATCGGCTGTGGTCTTTGGATTAAGCGGCTTGGTGATGGGTATGCTTAATGCTCATCAGCATTTTCTCCTGCCGGCCCTTGCCCCGGCGATGTATAACATTGGCTGGATTATTGGTATTTTAGCACTTGTACCCAGCATGGGTATTTATGGTCTTGCTTGGGGAGTTTTACTGGGAGCCTGTCTGCATCTGTTAATTCAATTGCCTATGCTATTTTTCCTGCCCGGGCGAAAATTCACCTTTACTCTGGGCTTGAAATCAGCGCCTCTGCGGGAGGTGCTGATTTTAATGCTTCCCCGTCTTCTGGGTGTGGCAGTTGTTCAGCTAAATTTCCTGCTCAATACTTATCTGGCTTCCTTGCAACCAGAGGGCAGTGTGACCGCGATCAGTCTTGCCTGGCCGCTGATGCTCATGCCGCAGGCAGCTATTGCCCAATCGATTGCCACTGCCGCCCTGCCCACTTTTTCCGCCCAATATGCTAAGGGTAAATTAGAGGATATGCGCGCTTCTCTGGCAGCCACTTTACGCGGCGTTTTGATCCTGGCAATCCCTACTACATTAGGTCTGATCTTACTTCGTCAGCCGTTAATTGAGTTGTTATATCAGCATGGTGATTTATTTACCGTTGAATCCACTCAATTGGTTTCCTGGGCGCTGCTCTGGTATGGAGCTGGTTTGGTAGGACATTGCGTGGTGGAGATCATCAGCCGCGCCTTTTATGCCCTTCACGATACCAGAACCCCGGTCTTGGTAGGCATTGGCGCTATGAGTATGAACCTTGTCTTCAGTTTATTATTCAGTACTCTTTTCCGCCTTTTGGGCTGGATGCCGCATGGCGGGTTGGCATTAGCTAATTCGCTGGCAACAGCCATTGAAGCTGCCATTCTGTTGGTGTTAATGCGTAAACGCTTGAAAGGGTTGGAAGGGCAGAGTGTGCTGGAGCTGGTAATTAAAGCCCTGGCTGCCAGCGCTTTGATGAGTATGGGGTTGTGGGTTTGGCTCAATTATTCTGCTGCCATTCCTGCCTGGCAGATTGCTTTGGGCGGCATCCTTATCGGTGGATTTATCTACATCTTGTTAGTTATCTTCTTTGGGATTGAGGAAGTAGGTTCAGCCTGGAAATTCCTTCGAAATAAATTACACATTTAATTATTCATGGAGAAAAATATGGAAGAAAATATTGGGAACCAGTTTCTTGAAATGTCGAAAAGCAAGAATATGCCGCCTTCTGCTCAGTCCCAGGGATTACCGCAGCCGCCCCTTGAATTATCTGTCCCTGCTGATGCAGAATTGATTGATTTGCCTTCTCCTTCACAGATTAAAGTCCCATCTGTGGACCTTCGTCAGGCGATTGAAAAACGTGAAACCCTGCGCGCTTACGCCGAGACCAATCTAAGTCTTGAAGAATTATCTTATCTGCTTTGGGCGACTCAGGGGGTAAAAATGGTCACAGACCGGCCGGTCACCAAGCGCACAGTCCCATCAGCCGGGTCGCGCCATGCGTTTGAAACCTGGCTGTTGGTCAACCGTGTCGATGGTCTGCAGCCCGGTTTATATCGTTATGTTGCCCTGACCCATAGGCTCATCCGTATGCCTGCCATTCAAGCCATCCGACAAACTCTCACCGATGCCTGTTCTCATCAAAAGCATGTTTTCGAAAGTGCGGTCACTTTTTTCTGGGTGACGGTTGCAGAGCGTATGACCTGGCGCTATCCCGCCCGTGGCTACCGCTATTTATTCCTGGATGCCGGGCATGTCTGCCAGAATTTGTATCTGACCGCTGAGCAAATTGGCTGTGGGGTGTGCGCCATCGCCGCTTATGATGATGACCTGGTCAACCAGGCCTTGCAGTTGGATGGGAAAAAACTGTTCACCATCTATATTGCCTCTCTCGGCAAGAGGGCAAAATAATTTAAGATTAAAATTTAGTATCGTCAGGTTTAATTAAAACCCGGCATGCTATAATGGATTTGTCCGTTCCTCCCATACAAAATCAAACCAGGGCACCATGTCATTTGTTCACCTCCATGTCCACACCACCTATTCGCTCTTGGATGGTTTTAGCGCCATTAAGAAGCTGGTGGCGCGCACAAAGGCGATGGGCATGCCGGCTATTGCTGTTACCGACCATGGCACCATGTTTGCTGCCATTGAGTTTTACCGCGCCGCACGTGAGGCTGGCATTAAACCCATCATTGGTCTGGAGGGCTATATGGCAGCCCGCCGCATGCAGGATAAAGACCCTCAGCTGGATAAAAGATCCGCACATGTCATCCTGCTTGTAGAAAATGAAACCGGTTATCACAACCTTTTAAAAATCGCTAGTGCTTCCCAGTTGCAAGGATTTTATTATCACCCGCGCATTGACCACGAATTTTTGGCTGCCCATTCGGCGGGTTTAATTTGTGCCACTGCCTGTCTCAAAGGTGAAGTCCCCTCAGCAGTAAGAGAGAATGGCACTGAAGGCGCTGTCCCGGTCCTGGACTGGTACTACCAAGTGTTTGGCAGGGAGCATTTATACCTGGAAGTCCAGTCCCATGACATCCCTGACCTTGCCACAGTCAATCGTGGCATGCAGGAATTGAGCCAGCGTTTTGGGCTGGGGATGATTGCCACCAATGATGTGCATTATGTTAATCCGGAAGAAGCCCGCTTGCAGGAGGTCTTACTGGCCTTGCAGACCGGTTCCCTGCTTTCTGACCCGGACCGGATGCGGATGAGTGATAATAACTACTACCTGCGCTCTCCGCAGGAGATGGCTAACCTCTTCCCTGAATGGCCGCAGGTAATTACCAACACTCTGGCCATTGCGGAACGCTGTGAACTTCACCTCGAGCGCGATCGCTATCATCTGCCTAATTTTGAAGTCCCCGAGGGTTATAACACCACCACCTATCTGCGTGAATTATGTGATGAGGGCATGCACCAGCGATACGGCGAACGCTCCACTGACCCGGTGTACCGCGAGCGGCTGGATTATGAATTGCGAGTCATCAGTCAAATGGGTTTTGAAGCCTACTTCCTGATTGTGTGGGACATGTGCCGCTATGCGCGCGAAAACCAGATCTGGTATAACGCCCGTGGTTCAGCCGGCGGTTCAATTGTCGCTTATGTGCTTGGCATCAGTCTGGTGGAACCCATTGACCATGGTCTGATGTTTGAGCGTTTTCTCAACCCGGACCGTATCAGCATGCCGGATATTGACCTGGATGTTCAGGAAGATAAACGCAGCGAGATTCTCATATACATTGCGCAAAAATTTGGTGAGGACCGCGTCTCTCAGATTATCACCTTCAATACTATGAAATCTAAAGCTGCCATTCGCGATGTGGGACGAGTGATGGATGTTACCCTTTCGGAAGTGGATCATGTCGCCAAGATGATTCCCATGATATCTGGCAAATCTCCCACCATCGAAGAGGCATTGGAAAAGATTCCTCCGTTTAAAGAAGCGTATGAGAATTCCAAATACATGAAGGAAGTGATTGACGTGGCCGCCGGGATGGAAGGGGTGGCCCGCAATGCTGGCACGCATGCTGCCGGGGTGATCATTTCCGATATGCCCCTGACCGAATCCGTTCCTCTTCACCGTCCAACCAATGAATCTCAGGATAACCCCATCAAACAAGTCTCCCAGTATGAAATGGATGAGCTCGACTTCTTGGGTCTGATGAAGGTGGATATTCTCGGGCTGGATATGCTGGCAGTGATGGCGGATGCCTGCGCTTTGATCCAACATCGCCATCATGTTCAGTTTGATCTAGGCAACATCCCCATTGATGACCCTGAGACCTTTACCTTCCTTGGCAAGGGGCTGACGGCTGGTATTTTCCAGTTGGAAGGGGCTGGCATGACCCGCTTTCTTACCCAGATGAAGCCCAGAGAATTACGCAATATTATTGCCATGGTGGCGCTCTACCGCCCCGGCCCAATGCAGTTTATTCCCCACTATATCAACCGCCTGCTGGGTAGGGAAAAGATTGAATACGATCATCCCTGGCTGGAACCCATCTTCCGTGAGACTTTTGGGGTTCCGATCTATCAGGAGCAGATCATGATGGCAGCTATGACCCTGGCAGGATATACCGCTGCCGAAGCTGACGAGCTGCGCAAGGTCATCTCCAAAAAGCAGGTTACTGCCCTGGCCAAACATCGTGAAAAATTCATCCTCGGCGCAATTACCAAAGGCATTCCAGAAAAAGAGGCGGAAGAAATATTTGAAAAGTGGGAGGGTTTTGTAAGTTATGGCTTTAACAAAAGCCATGCTGCCGATTATGGTGTGCTGGCAGTCCAGACCGGTTACCTGAAAGCCCACTACACTGTGGAATACATGACCGCCCTGCTCTCCAATAAAAAGGATGTCGCCGAAAAAGTGGCGTTGTATGTGACCGATTGCACCCAACTCGGAGTGGAAGTCCTTCCGCCCGATATTAACTATAGCCAGTGGGATTTCACTATCGAAGACCGTGTGGATAAATCCCCAGCGATCCGTTTTGGGCTGGGTGCCGTCAAGAATACCAGCCGCAATTCAATCGAAGCGATTGTGGAAGCCCGCCAGGCCGGATTGTTCCGCACTATCAATGATTTTATCCGTCGTGTGGATTTACGTAAAATTGGCAAACGTACTCTGGAATCCTTGATCAAGGTGGGTGCTTTGGACTGCCTGTCTTCGCGCAGCGCACTGGTGGAAGGCATGGATTTGCTTATGACTCTCAGTGACCGCTACTTTAGAGTCCAGGAATCCGGACAATTAACCATCTTTGACGCAGGCAGCGTAATTGAGGAGGAGATCAGTTTGCCGGTAGTGGCAGCCATGGACCCACATGAACGCCTGGATTGGGAAAAGGAATTGCTTGGGCTATACCTCTCCGGTCATCCGCTCACGCCTTATCTGCCCCTCATCCAGCGCCAGATCACCCATTATTCGGCTGAGCTGCACGATACCGAGCAAAAGCAGGTAGTGTGCATCGCCGGGTTGGTGAAACGCTGCCGCCGCATCATCACCAAAAAAGAAGAGCCAATGGGCTTTGCCACCATTGAAGACCTGCAGGGCAGTGTGGAGGTGATTATTTTCCCACGTGTCTGGCAGACAGTGGAGAACTTTATGCGGGAGGGTGAGGTGCTGGTGGTGCAGGGAAAGGTGCAAATCGAGGATGAGGATGTGAAAATTCTCGCTGACCGAGTCAACCGCCTCACTCTGGAAGATATCCCTGAACAGCAAATCCCGCCTGTGGAAGAACCCCACCCTATACAAGATCACCTTCAAACACCTGCTGAGGTTGAAACGGTAATCACCCCTGGGAAAGGGGAAGCCGAAGTCGTCGTAAACCCCGATGTTTCTGTCAAACCAGCCGAAAAACTACAAGAGAAAAGCAACTCCCTTCAACCACCGATTGAACCAAGAAAAATTCCACCGGCTCCCATCCACGAAATTGAGGACTTGGATTTTGATGATTCCCCCCGCGATTTGGAGGAGGAAAATCCAGCTGAGATGGTCAATCTGGAAACTCTTCCAGAGCTGGGTGTAGCCGAATCTGTGGCAGGCGGATTTTATCCATCCTCTGCGGCTGTTACCGTAGTAGATATGGAAATTTCCGCAAACCAAACCTCACTGAACGGCACGCTCTTCACCGAAACCAAACCAGAGGGGGTGATCGTTCAGGATTTGCCATTCATTATGCCGCCCGCACAGCAGGAAATAAGAAAAGTAGACACGCAGCCGTCGCAATTGCTCAAAGTTATCATCCATTCCTGCGGAGATAAAGAACGCGATAAACTGCGCCTGCGGCGGATCATCGGCATGCTCAATGCCAGTCCCGGGCAGGACCGCTTTGCCCTGGTTTGCAATGAGAATGGCAGAAGCGTGGTCATCGATTTTCCCAGCAGTACCACAGATATTAATGAACGCCTGCTCTCGCAATTAAAGCTGATGGTGGGGGAAGAGAATATCTCGATTAGCACTGCCTAAGGGCATCGCGCGCAGGTTCAAGATTTTACGTAATCACTCCCATTTGATTTTCACAGGGAGAGGATGTTCTACCTACTTTTCCTCTTCTTCCTTGCGCAAATGCGGGAACAGGATCACCTCGCGGATGGAGTGCTTGTTGGTCAGCAGCATGGTTAAACGGTCCACGCCCATGCCAAACCCGCCGTTGGGTGGCATGCCGTAGGCCATGGCTTTCAGGTAATCCTCATCCATCGGGTGTCTTTCTTCATCCTCGCTCTTATAATCGCGTCCCATTTCAAGGAAGCGTTTTTCCTGTTCCAGTGGGTCATTTAATTCGGTGAAAGCGTTGCACAGTTCAATCCCGCCCACAAAGCCCTCAAAGCGTTCCACCATACCGGCATTGCCGGGGATGTTCTTCGCCAGCGGCGAGATATCCCGTGGATAGTTGTACAGAAAAGTCGGCTGGATCAGGTTGGGTTCGATCAGGTCGCCGATAATGGTGTCGATCAATTTACCACGCGGCGTACCTTCTTTGGGATTCAAGCCGGCTTTTTGCATCGCATCAAACAACCCCTTTTCCTCCGGGAATTGGGTGATATCGATCTTGGTTTTATCCAGGATTGCCTGGTGCAGTTCCAATCTCTTCCAGGGGATTTCAAAGCTGATCTCCTGCCCGTTAAAGACCACCTGGCGTTTGCCCAACAATTGATCGCATACAAAGGTGATCATCTGCTCAGTGATTTCCATTATTTTCAGGTAATCGGCATAAGCCATATAAAATTCAAGCTGGGTGAATTCCGGATTGTGTTTGAAGGAAACGCCCTCGTTGCGGAAGTCGCGCCCGATCTCGTAAACGCGGTCAAGCCCGCCCACCAGCAGTCTCTTTAGATACAGTTCAAAGGAGATGCGCAAATACAGGTCCTGTTTGAGCTGGTTGTGGTGGGTGGTGAAGGGTTTGGCGGCTGCCCCGCCGTACAAGGGCTGCAATATGGGGGTTTCCACTTCCAGAAAGCCGCGGCTGTCCAGAAATTCCCGCAGCGCCCGCACGACCTTGCCGCGGGTCTGGAATATCTCGCGGATTTCAGGATTAACTGCCAGGTCGGCATACCGCTCACGGAAGCGCGTCTCGGGGTCGGTCAGGCTGGCATGTCGCACCACCTGCCCATCCACTTCTTCATCCTTGGCAGCCGGCAGGGGAGTCAGCGCTTTGGAAAGTAGTTTGTAATCCTTGACCAGCAGGGTTACCTCGCCAGTGCGAGAGCGCATCAAGTCGCCGCTGGCCTGAATGAAATCACCCAGATCCAGCAGGTCATTGAACAGGTCCACTTTTTCCTGTCCCAGCTCATTGACCCTCAACATCAATTGGATGCGTCCACTGCCATCCTCGATATGGCTGAATGCCAGCTTGCCCATCGGGCGTTTGGAACGGATCCGCCCGCCCACACATGCCAGTGGAGTCGGGCTGCTTTCGGTTTTAGTCTTTTCAAATTCAATAAAAAGTGCCAGCGCTTCAGCGATGGAGTGGCTCACCTCCGTTCGCGTGGGGTAGGGGTCAACTCCCTGCTGGCGCAGGCGCTCGATTTTTTCCAAACGGATTTTTTGCAGGTCATTCAGTTCCATACATTCCTCGCTATAAATGAAAACCCCGCCCGATGGCTTCAGGGCGGGGCGGATTAACTGCCCTGTGTGAGTTCAGGCTACTTCTACAATTTTAACCTGATATTTATTATCATCCGGGGCTTCCACGGTCACCATTTCTCCGGCTTTGTGGCCGAGCAGCGCCTTGCCCAGCGGCGATTCATTAGAGATGTGCCCCTCCATCGGGTTGGCTTCCGCCGCGCCTACGATCTCATATACATCCTTGGTTTTGCTGCCCACTTCCTGGATGGTCACTTTGGAACCCACCTGCACCGATTCGGAGGCCTTGGGTTCTTCAATGATCTTGGCCGTTGCTAGTAGCAGTTCCAGATCCTTGATGCGCCCTTCCACGAAGGCCTGTTCATTTTTGGCGGCTTCGTATTCCGCATTTTCGATCAGGTCTTCGCCGTCGGCAGCTTCGCGCAGGCGCGCAGCGATTTCCTCCCGCTTGGTGGTGCGCAGGTGTTCCAGTTCTTCCTGTAATTTCTGGTAGCCCTCTCGGGTGAGGAAGGAATTGGTAGCCATGATTGTTTACCTCTCTTGCTTTGTTTTTAAAATTTTACCCGTGGTTGGGCGTGCTCTCTTAATAATAAAACCACTCTAATCGAGTGGATTTTATACTTTGCCTGATAAGGGATGAATTAGTGCAGATATTACCATAAATCAAATTGAAAGGCAAGTTAGCGACAGGGGTTGCTAAAATCTGTCAAGCCCTGAATTTGACCCCTTTTATTTCCCTGAATATTCTGTGCCTTTGTGTA
>Ga0209777_10000913_pt1 | contig 45410 bp, 41 predicted proteins | sample FrelakmetHBP12HB_FD_187147 | JGI IMG/M metagenome (GOLD analysis project Ga0209777, IMG submission 187147) | Freshwater lake sediment microbial communities from the University of Notre Dame, USA, for methane emissions studies -HBP12 HB (SPAdes)... | ecosystem: Environmental > Aquatic >... | reverse complement strand
TCGTCGTCTCCGAGGAGACCTCCGCCATCTCCGTGGCGCGCCGCGGCGCGCTCGAGCGGGGCATCGCGCTCCCGCGCCTCCGCGAACTCCTGGCCAGCGGGCCGTTCGCCCGCCTGCCGGCCGCCGGCCTCGCGCCGGTCAGCTCCGACTCCGAGCCATGATGACTTCCTCCGCCTCCACCCCGGCTGCCGAGCGGCCCCCCTATCTCCTCGCGTGCATCGCTGCCCTCGTGCTCCTGGTGGGCTACGTCGTCACGCTGGCCCCCTCGGTCACCTTCTGGGACGCCGGGGAGTTCATCGCCTCGGCGCATATCCTCGGCATCCCGCACCCGCCGGGCACGCCGCTCTACATCCTGATCGCGCACACCTGGGACGCACTGATCCCCGGCCTCGCGACCGCGACCAAGCTCAACCTGATGAGCGCGCTCTTCAGCGCGGGCGCCTCGGCATTCCTCTTCCTCTTCGTGTACCAGGCGCTGCGGCGCGGCGCGGCGGGGATGGACGAGGGCGGCGCGCGGTTGTTCCGGGTCGGCGGCGCCTTCGCCGCCACGCTCTGCTCGGGGTTCGCCTTCACCGTCTGGCAGATCTCCAACGACGCCGGCAAGGTCTATCCCATCGCGATGTTCCTCATCGGGGCCAGTGCCTGGATGGTCTGGCTGTGGCGGCGCGAGCGGGGCGGGCCCGAAGGGGCGCACCTCCTGCTCCTGATCCAGTACACGCTCGGCCTGGCGCTCGCCAACCACCTCATCGGCCTGCTGAGCGGCCCGGCGCTCTTCTCCTTCATGTTCCACGTGCTGCGCACCCAGCCGGCGAAGGACCCCGCCGAGCGCCGCGTCCAGTGGGCGCAGTTCTTCGTGATGGTCGCGCTGTGGGTGACGCTCGTCGGGCTGAGCCAGGGAGGGGCGGGGACGTGGGTCCTCGTCCTCGGGCTGGCGCTCTACGTCGCCGCCGCCGCGTGGGCGTTCCGCGTCGGCACCGGCCTCTTCGGCGTGTCGGCGCTTGTCGTCGCAGCGCTCGGCATCAGCACCTACCTGTTCCTCTACATCCGCGCCGGCCTGCACCCCTACGTCAACGAGGCCGACGCCTCGACGCTCCGGAACCTGTGGGCGGTGATCGGCCGCGAGCAGTACCCGCCCCGCTCGCCGTTCGACAACCCGATGTTCCCGAGCGGCCCCGACAATCCCGGCCGGACCTTCCAGATCTTCGGCCTCCAGCTGCTCCAGTGGCTCCAGTACTTCGACTGGCAGTGGTCGAACGCGCTCCAGCGGGGCTCGTCGCTCCTGGCGCCGGCGCGGATCCCCTTCACGGTGCTGTTCACCGGCCTCGGCCTCTTCGGCTGCCTCGAGCACCGCAAGTGGGACCGGTCGAGCTGGTGGTTCCTCCTCGGCCTCTTCGCGACCACGAGCATCGGCCTGGTGCTGTACCTGAACTTCAAGCCGGGCTTCTCGATCGGCTTCGGCGCCTTCCCCGACCGCGACCTGCACGAGGTCCGGGAGCGCGACTACTTCTTCACCATCTCGTGGCTGAGCTGGGGGCTCTGGGCCGGCATCGGCGTCGCCGCGCTCTTCCGGCGGCTGCGCGAACGGCTCAGCGCCGGGCCGGCGTTCGCGGCCGCGCCGGTGCTCGCCCTCGCGCTGATCCCGCTGGCGCTGAACTTCCACGCCGCGACGCGCCGCCAGACCCCGGACGCGATGCTGGCGCACGACTTCGCCTACGACCTGCTCAACTCGGTGGAGCCGTATAGCATCCTCTTCACCAACGGCGACAACGACACCTTCCCCCTCTGGTACGCGCAGGAGGTGGAGGGGATCCGGCAGGACGTCGTGAACGTGAACCTGTCGCTGGTGAACACCGACTGGTACATCCGCCAGCTCCGCGACAACCCGGTGCGAGCGTACCGGCCCGACAGCCTGGCGCGCCGGCTGTACGGCCCCGGTCCCTCGCGGATGCCGGGGTGCTCCCCCGCGTGGGTGGACACGCTCACCGCATGGGCGCACCGGGCGCATCGCCGGCCGCCGGACCCGAAGCTGGGCACGCCGGCGTGCCTCCACACGCTGACCGACGATCAGATCGTGACGCTCGAGCCGATGCTCCTTCCGCGGGAGCTCGTGCTGCGCATCGGCAACATCGTGCACAGCTACCCCGCCAACACGCCGATGTACGTGAAGGACATCATGACGCTCCGCCTCATCCAGGAGAACCAGGGGAGGCGGCCGATCTACTTCGCGCTCACGGCGGGCGGAGGCGCGCGGATGGGGCTCGACCGCTTCGTGGTGCAGGAGGGGATGGCGTTCAAGCTGATGCCCGACACGGTGCAGGCCGGGCCCGGCACGGTGCAGGGGATCTGGAACTCGATGATGGACTTGGAGCGCACCCGCTTCCTGGTGTGGGACCTGTATCGCTACGCGCGACTCTTCCAGACGGATACCCTCGACCTCGAGCCGACGACGGCGAACATCGCCGGGAACCTCTCCTTCCCGTTCCTGGGGCTCGGGGAGGCGTACCGGATCCGGGGGCGCGTGGACTCCATGCTGATGAACTACCGGCGCGCCGAGCACCTCTCGCCGACGCCGGAGCTCTCGGCGTGGCTGAAGCAGTTCGACGCGGCGCAGCGGACCCTGGTCCTCCCGGGGACCGACACCGCGCAGCGGCAGGGCGGTCGCGACACGGCAGGGAGGACGCCCGCGCGGCGGTGATCGCGAAAGGCGTTGCCTGGGACCGGCCCCTCGCCGCCCGGCGGGGGGCCGGTTAACTTCTTAAGGCTATGGCTCTTGGGCCGCTGCACGAACGCCTCACGGCGGTGCGGACGCGGATCGCGGCGGCGGCCGCCCGGGCCGGCCGCTATGCCGGAGCGGTCCGCATCGTGGCAGTGACCAAGGGGCATCCGCTCACCTCGGCGCTCGAGGCGGCGGCCGCGGGGCTGCTCGACCTGGGCGAGAACCGCGTGCAGGAAGCGCTTGGCAAGATGGACGCGTGGCCACAGACGGCAGTGCGCTGGCACCTCGTCGGCCACCTCCAGCGCAACAAGGTGAAGCACGCCGTCGGCCGGTTCGCGCTGATCCACTCGCTCGATTCCGTCCGTCTCGCCGACGCGCTCGAGGCGGAGGCGGCGGGGCGGGGCCGGGTGCAGGACGTGCTGGTCGAGGTGAACGTCGCTGGCGAGGCGCAGAAGTCGGGGTGCGCGCCGGCGGAGGTGCCAAGGCTGGCCGAGCACGTCGCAGGCCTCCCGCACGTGAGCGTGCGCGGCCTGATGACGATGGCGCCGCTCACCGACGATGTGGCGGCGCAGCGGCGGGTGTTCGCGGCGCTCTTCGCCTTGCGCGAGGAGCTGCTGGGGCAGGGCTTCCGCCTGCCCGAACTGTCGATGGGGATGACGAACGACTTCGAGGCCGCGGTCGAGGAGGGCGCCACGATGGTGCGCCTCGGCACGGCCCTGTTCGGGGAGAGGCCACAATGAGCGACGACGTCTTCCGTCTCACCCCGCTGGACGTGCGCAAGCAGGAGTTCAAGAAGGCGATGCGCGGCTACGAGACGCTGGAGGTCGAGGACTTCCGCTCGCGGGTCGCCGACGAGATGGAGCGCCTGGTCCGGGAGAGGAACGCCTTCGAGGAGAAGTCCCGCGGGCTGGCGGAGCAGCTGGGGGCGTTCCGGGACCGCGAGAAGGCGATGAACGAGGCGCTCGTCGCTGCGCAGCAGCTGCGGGCCGAGACGAAGGAGCAGGCGGAGCGCGAGGCGCAGATGATCATCCGCGCCGCCGAGGCGGTGGCGGAGACGCGGCTCGAGCGGGCGCACCGCGAGATCGAGAAGCTCCAGGACTCGGCGGAGAGCCTCTCGCGCCAGCACCACGCGTACCTGGCGGTGCTGCGGAGCATCGTGGAGCGGCAGAAGGCGGAGCTGGACGCGTTTGCCGCCAACGAGCCCGCCCCGTTCGGCAAGATCGCCGGGATGATCGCCCCCGCCACGGACGGCGAAGGGGAGAGGGGCCGCGAGGGACGGAGCAAGTCGTCGCCGCGATGGATCAAGTCGATCGTCGAGGAGTGACCCGCGCCGACGTCGCGCGCGCGGCCGACGCGGTGCGCGCGCGGTGGGACCGGCGGCCCGACGTCGGGATCATCCTCGGCACCGGCCTCGGCGGCCTCGGCCGCGAGATCGCCGCGGAGGCCGAGGTGCCCTACCGCGACATCCCCGGCTTCCCCCTCTCCACCGTCGAGTCGCACGCCGGCAAGCTGCTCCTCGGCACGCTCGAGGGGCGGGCGGTGGCCGCGATGGCGGGCCGGTTCCACCGCTACGAGGGCTATCCCCTCGAGCGGATCGCCCTCCCCGTGCGCGTGCTCCACGCCCTCGGCGCCGGGACCCTCATCGTCTCGACGGCCGTGGGGGGGATGCACCCGCTGTGGGCCTCAGGGGACGTGATGCTCATCGCCGACCACATCAATCTGCTGGGGGACAACCCGCTCGTGGGCCCCAACGACGACGCACTCGGCCAGCGCTTCCCCGACATGAGCGCGCCGTACGACCCGGCCCTCGCGGCGCTGGCGCGCGCGGTCGCGCTGGAGCAGGGCACGACGCTGCGCGAGGGGGTGTACGTCGCCGTCCAGGGCCCCAGCCTCGAGACCCGCGCCGAGTACCGGTTCCTCCGCGCGCTGGGCGCTGACGTCGTCGGGATGAGTACCGTCCCCGAGGTCATCGCCGCGGTGCACGAGGGGATGAGGGTCCTCGGCCTCGCGGTCATCACCGACCTGGGCCTCCCCGACGCGCTGGAGCCGGCGTCGCTGGAGCGCATCATCGCCACCGCCGCCGCCGCCGAGCCGAAGCTGACGGCTCTGGTCCGCGGCGTCCTGCGGAGACTCGCGGCGTGAAGCCGTCCCGCTATCCCGTCCTCCCGACCGACGTGCGCGCCGACGCCCAAGAGCGCGAGCTGCTCGCGCTCTGGCAGGCGGAGCACCTCTTCCACGCCACGCAGCGCCGCACCGCCGGCGGCGCGCCCTTTGTCTTCTACGAGGGGCCGCCCACCGCCAACGGCCGGCCCGGCATCCACCACGTCTTCGCCCGCACGATCAAGGACCTCATCTGCCGTTTCCGCGTGATGCAGGGGCGCCAGGTCACGCGCATCGCCGGGTGGGACACGCACGGCTTGCCGGTCGAGATCGAGGTCGAGAAGCAGCTCGGCATCACCGGCAAGACGGAGATCGGCGACCACCCGGGCGCGAAGGTCTCGGTGGCCGAGTTCAACCGGCTGTGCCGCGAGAGCGTGTGGAAGTACAAGGCGGAGTGGGAGAGCCTCTCCGCGCGCATCGGCTACTGGCTCGACTACGACCACCCCTACGTCACCTACTCGAACGACTACGTCGAGACGGTGTGGTGGCTGCTCCGACGGCTGTACGAGAAGGGGCTGCTGGAGCGCGGCCACAAGATCCTCCCGTACTGCCCGCGCTGCGGCACCGCGCTCTCGAGCCACGAGCTGGCGCTCGGCTATGACACCGCGAAGGACCCGTCGGTCTACGTCCTCTACCCGCTGGTGGACGGGCCCGAGCGGTACCTGCTGATCTGGACCACCACGCCGTGGACCCTGGCGGCGAACTTCGCGGTGGCGGTGCACCCCGACCTCGCGTACGTCGAGGTGGACTTCAAGGGGAAGCGGATCATCGTCGCGGAGTCGCGCGCGCCGCATCTCGCGCCCGGCGGCGAGGCGGAGCCCCTCTCGCACTACCCGGTGGTGGCGCGGTTCGCGGGCCGCGACCTCGTCGGCCTGCGGTACCGGCGTCCGCTGGAGATCGTGGCGGAGCCGGCGGGGGAGGCCACGCAGATCGTGGTGCCGGGGGAGTTCGTCTCGGCGGAGGACGGGACCGGCCTGGTGCACATGGCCCCGTTCGGCGCCGACGACTTTGCGGTGGCGCGGGCGCACGGCCTCGCCTTCGACGTGCCGGTGGACCTCGCCGGCAAGTTCACGGGCACCACGTGGGACGCGGTCGAAGGGGTGTTCGTGAAGGAGGCGGACGGCGCCATCATCCAGCGCCTCAAGGAGCAGGGCGTCCTCTTCCGCCGCGAGACGGTCGAGCACACCTACCCCTTCTGCTGGCGCTGCGACACGCCGCTGCTCTACTACCCGCGCGCCTCGTGGTTCATCCGCACCACGGCGATCCGCGAGCGGCTGCTCGACCTCAACCGGCGCATCGGGTGGCACCCCCCCGAGATCGGGAGCGGCCGGTTCGGCGAGTGGCTCGAGAACAACGTGGACTGGGCGCTCTCGCGCGACCGTTTCTGGGGCACCCCCCTCCCGGCGTGGGTATGCGAGAACGACACGGAGCACGTCGAGGTGATCGGCGGCTACGCCGACCTCGCGGCGCGGTGGGGGAAGCCGCTCCCCGCCGACTTCGACCCTCACAAGCCGCACATTGACGGCTACACCTGGGCCTGCCGGTCGTGCGGCGGGACGATGCGTCGGGTCCCCGAGGTCATCGACACCTGGTTCGACTCGGGAGCGATGCCGGTGGCGCAGTGGCACTACCCGTTCGCGCACGAGGCGGAGTTCCTGGCGCACTTCCCGGCGGACTTCATCGCGGAGGGCGTGGACCAGACGCGCGGGTGGTTCTACTCGCTCCTCGCGATCGCCGCCACGGTGTTCGACGCGCCGGCGTACCGCCACGTCATCGTCAACGAACTGGTGCTCGACGCCGCCGGGCAGAAGATGTCGAAGAGCCGCGGCAACGTGGTGGAGCCGTTCGCGGTCCTGGAGGCGTACGGGGCCGACGCGGTGCGGCTCTTCCTGCTGACGTCCAGCCAGGTCTGGCTGCCGAAGCGCTTCGACGAGAAGGCGCTCGCCGACGTCGCGGGGAGCGTGCTCGAGAAGCTCCGCCATACCTACAACCTCTTCCAGCTGTACGCCGAGGCGTGGCGGCGGGAGGACGGCGCGCCGCCGCTCGCGGAGCGGCCGCTGGCCGACCGCTGGCTGCACGGGCGGCTGTCGCGGACCATCCGGACGGTGACCGCGGCGTGGGAGGCGTACGACGTGACGGCGGGCGCCCGCGCGATCGTCGAGTTCGTGGTGGACGACCTGTCGAACTGGTGGGTGCGCCAGAGCCGCGCGCGCTTCTGGGTGCCGGGCGGCGCGGCGGACCCGGCCGCGCTGGCGACGCTGCACGACGTGCTGGCGATCACGGCGCGGCTCCTGGCGCCGGCGGCGCCCTTCCTCCCCGACGCGATCCACCGGGCGCTGACGGGGGCGTCGGTCCACCTGGCGCCGTTCCCCGTGCCGGCGGCGGACCATGAGGACGAGGCGCTCGACCGGGCGATGGACGCGGTGCGGCGCCTGGCGTCGCTGGCGCGGAGCGCGCGGGAGGACGTCGGGATCCGGGTGCGGCAGCCCCTCGCGCGGCTCCTCGCGGCGATACCGGCCGAGGTGGATCGCGACTTGTTCGATGCGCTGGTGCCGCTACTCGCGGCCGAGGTCAATGTCAAGCGCGTGGAGCTGGTGCACGCGGGGACGGACCTTGTCTCTCTGGAGGCGCGCCCTAGTTTTCGTGCCCTCGGAAAGCGATTCGGCAAGGCGACGCCGGCGGCCGCGGAGGCTGTCCGGGGGCTCACCTCGGAGCAGGTGGCCCGGTTCGAGGCGGGGGAGCCGGTGGAGATCACCGTCGAGGGGCGCGCGGCGCGCCTCGAGGCGGACGACCTCACGGTCCACCGCCAGGCGCGCGGAGACGTCGTGGTGCGCGCCGACGGCGTGGTCGTGGCGGCGCTCGACCCGGCGCTGACCGACGACCTCCGGCAGGAGGGGCTCGCCCGCGAGATCGTGAGCCGGGTGCAGCGCCTGCGGCGTGACGCCGGCTACCGGGTCTCCGACCGGATCGACCTGTGGGTCGCGGGTGACGTGGCGGTCGTCGCGGTGGCGGAGCGGCACGGCGGGTACATCGGCGGGGAGACGCTGGCGCGGCGCGTCCGGACGGGCGCGCCCGACGGGGCCGCCGACGCGGAGCAGGACTTGGAGCTGGACGGCCTCAAGGCGCACCTGGCGGTGCGGCGCGCCGGCGGCTGACACGAGCAGCGATCGGGGACGATGGCGATGAACAAGAAACAGCTCGGACACTTCGAGAAGCGGCTCCTGGAGGAGCGCGCGCGCGCCCTCAAGGAACTCGGCCATTACGGCGAGAGCTTCGACGCGACCCTGCAGGCCGCCGATGGCGACCTCTCGTCGTATTCGTTCCACATGGCCGACCAGGGGACCGACGCGATGGAGCGCGAGAAGGCGTTCCTGATGGCGTCGAAGGAAGGGCGCTTCCTCTGGCACCTCAACCAGGCGCTGCGCCGGCTGTACACCACCCCCGAGAAATACGGCAAGTGCGAGAACTGCGGCGAGGAGATCTCGTCCGAGCGCCTCGACGCGCTCCCCCACGCCCGGCTATGCATCAACTGCAAGGAAAAAGAGGAGAATGGCAAGCACCGCTGAGCGGCGCCGGTTCGCCGGCGTGGTCGTCGCGGTGATCGCGCTCGATCTCGTCACGAAGTACGTCGCCGAGGCCCTGCTCCCGCGCTGGCGGAGCGTTCCGGTCCTCGGCGATTTCTTTCAGCTTCAGCTCGTCTACAATCCCGGCGCGGCGTTCGGCCTCCACGTGGGCGCGTACTCGCGCTGGTTCTTTATGGCGCTCACGGTCGGCGCGCTGGCGGTGCTGGCCGTGATGGCGCGGCAGACCCGGACGGGCGACCGGCTCCGCTACTACGCCATCGCGTTCGTCATGGCGGGTGCGACCGGCAACCTGATCGACCGGGTACGGTCGGCGCGCGGCGTCGTGGATTATCTCCTCTTCACCATCGGGCCGGTCAGCTGGCCGAACTTCAACGTGGCGGACATGGCGGTGAGCTGCGGGGCGATCGCGCTGGCGCTGGCGCTGTGGCGCGAGGGGCGGCCCCACGAGGCGGCGGCGCCTCCCGGGGCCGCAGCGCCGCCGGAGCGCGGCTAGCCCCGCCGTGACGGCCCCGCCGGCCACCCGCTTCGCGGTCGCTGTGCCGCGGGCCGAACGCCTCGACCGCTTCCTCGCCGACCAGCTCCAGCTCTCCCGCACCACCACCGCCCGCCTCATCGCCGAGGGGGGCGTGCTGGTGGACGGCGTGAAGGCGCGCGCCTCGCTGGAGCCCGAGCGCGGCGCGCTCATCGACGTGACCTTCCCCGAGCGCCCGCTCCGCCCGGTGACGCCGTCAGACATCCCCCTCGTCGTGGTGTACGAGGACGACGACCTGGCGGTCGTGGACAAGCCCGCCGGGATGGTGGTGCATCCCGCCCCCGGGCACTGGGAGGGCACCCTCGTGAACGCGCTGGCGGCGCGCGGGTTGCGGCTCGCCGGCGGCGCCGAGGCCCGGCCCGGGATCGTGCACCGCCTCGACAAGGACACCTCGGGGCTGCTGGTGGTGGCGAAGACGGAGAAGGCCCACGAGAAGCTCGGCGCGGCGATGGCCGCACGGCGCATCCAGCGCCGGTATGCCGCGCTGGCGTGGGGCCATCTCGGCGCCGAGGAGCGCCGGATCGAGGCGGCGCTGGCCCGGAACCCCGCCGACCGGAAGCGGATGGCCATCGTCGCGGAGGGAGGGCGCCGGGCTGTCACCCGCGTGAGGGCCGTGGCGCGCGGCGGCGTGGCGGACCTGTGCCGCGCCGCGCTCGAGACGGGGCGGACCCACCAGATCCGCGTCCACCTCCAGTCCATCGGCCACCCTGTCGTCGGGGACGCCGTCTACGGTGCGAGCGCCCACCGCCGCGGGGATGTCACGCGCGCCGAGGCCGAGTCGCTCGAACGCTCGATTCCGCGGCAGGCCCTGCATGCTGCATGGCTGGCCCTCCCGCACCCCCGCACGGGCGAGTCGCTCCAGCTCCGGTCGGAGTGGCCCGATGACCTCCGGGCAGGATTGGCCATCGCATTGCACGACACTGACTTGCTTGCTCATCCCCGGCCGCTGGAGTATCTTGGCTTTTTCGAACCCGGTGGCGGCGTTGAGCGCACGTAGATTGCTGCTTTTCCGGTCCGCCGGGCAGACGTTCGCGGTGGATGCCGAGTCGGCGCGGGAGATCCTCCCCGTGCAGCCGGCGACGCGGATTCCGGGTGCGGCGAAGGCGGTGCGCGGGCTGGTCAATGTCCGCGGCCTTCTCGTGACCCTGCTGGACGCGGCGGGCGCGATGGGCCTCGACGGGGCGCCGCCCCCCGGCGCGGGCGCCGTTTTGCTCCTGGACCATCGGGGGCACCGGGTGGGGTTGGTGGTGGACGAGGTCCTCGACCTCGTGGTGGTGGACGACGCGGAGCTCGACGCACGGGGTGCGCTGCCGGGCGTCCGCCCCGACCTGGTGCGGGCTGTCGGGACCACGGCCGGCCATCCGTTCGTGCAACTCGAAACCAGTGCGCTGTTGGAGCCCTTGCTGCCGTAGGAGGAAGGTGTGGGCCATCGAGTTCTCGTATGTGACGACGCGATCTTCATGCGGACGATGATCAGCGACATCCTGTCCGGGGCCGGGTACGAGGTCGTCGGGGAGGCGGAGTCGGGGATCCAGGCGATCGCGCGCTACAAGGAGCTGCGCCCCGACCTCGTCACGATGGACATCGTAATGCCCGACATGGGCGGCATCGAGGCGGTGCGCGAGATCGTCAAGGCCGATCCGGACGCCAAGATCCTGATGTGCAGCGCCATGGGCCAGCAGGCGCTCGTGGTCGAGGCCATCCAGGCGGGCGCCAAGGACTTCGTGGTCAAGCCGTTCCAGCCGTCGCGCGTGCTCGAAGCGGTGCAGCGCGTCCTCGGCTAGGCCATGGATGTCCGCCAGTACGCGGACCTCTTCCTGACCGAGAGCCGCGAGCATCTCACCGCGTTCAACCAACTGCTCCTCGAGTGGGAGAAGGATCCCGCGGCGACGGAGCCGGTGAGCGGGATCTTCCGCGCGGTCCACACGGTGAAGGGGATGGCGGCGACGATGGGGTACGCCCCGGTCGCCGACCTGGCGCACCGCGTGGAGAGCCTCCTCGACGGGGTGCGGCGGGGGGAGCGGACGGTGACGCCGCCGATGCTGGAGCTGCTCTTCCGGTCGGCCGACGCGCTGGAGCGGGCCATCACCGAGTCGGTCACGGGCGCCGACGCGGCCACCGCGGTGGCGCCGGTGCTCGCCGAGCTCGACGCCGCGACGGCGCTGCCGCCTCCGGCCCCCGGGGCGCCGGCCCGCGAGTCCCGGCCCTCCGCGCCGCTGATCCTGCCGGGGACGGGTCCGGGGAAGGGCCGGACGGTGCGGGTGGCGCTGCGCGCCGACGCGGTGCTCAAGGGGGCGCGCTCGCTCCTGGTGCTGCGCAAGGCGGAGGCGCTCGGGCCGGTGAGCGCCGTGACGCCCGCGCCCACGGCGTTCGAGAGCGAGAGCTTCGAGGGGCACTTCACCTTCCGGCTCGACGTGCCCACCGAGGCGGCGGCGATCGTGGCGGCGCTCACGGCGGTGGGCGACGTGGAGCGGGTGGAGGTGGGGGAGGACGTGGCGGAGGCGCCGCGGACGCCGGGCCCGGAGGCGCTGCGCTCACGGCACATCCGCGTGGACCTGCGGCGGCTCGACGAGCTGATGAACCTGATCGGCGAGCTGGTGATCGCGCGGGGGCGGCTGCACGCCATCGCTGCGCGCTTCGCGGAGCCGGACCTGCACGACGTGAACGGCCAGATCGCGCGGCTCGCGGCGCAGCTGCAAAGCGAGATCGTGGCGGCGCGGATGGTGCCGGTGTGGCAGGTGTTCGACCGCTTCCCGCGGATGGTGCGGGACCTGGCGCGGCAGACGGGGAAGGAGATCGCCTTCCGGGTCGAGGGGAAGGAGATCGAGCTCGACCGGGCGATCCTCGACGAGATCGCGGAGCCGCTGGTGCACCTGCTGCGCAACGCGGTGGACCACGGCATCGAGACGGCCGAGGAGCGGACGGCGCAGGGGAAGCCGGGGGTCGGCCAGCTGGTGCTCGCGGCATTGCGGGAGCGCTCGACGGTGGCGGTGAAGGTGACCGACGACGGGCGCGGCATCGACCGCGACCGGGTCATCGGCCGGGCCCGCCAGATGGGGCTGATCGACAGCGAGGTCGCGGCGCTCAGCGACGAGGAGCTGTTCCGCCTCATCTCGCGCGCCGGCTTCAGCACCGCGGAGCGGGTGACCGACGTGTCGGGGCGCGGAGTGGGGATCGACGTCGTGGCGACGGCGATGCGCGCACTCGGCGGCTCGATGGAGGTCCGCTCGGAGGAGGGGGAGGGGACGAGCTTCACCCTGCGGCTCCCGGCGACGTTGGCGATCGTGCGGGCGCTGCTGGCGCGGATCGGCGACGAGCTGTACGCGATGCCGCTGACCCACGTGGCCGAGACGTTCACGCCCCGGCCGGGGGAGATTCAGAGGGTGCAGGGGCGCGAGGCGGTTCTGCTGCGCGGCGAGCTCCTGCCGCTGATCCGGCTGCGGGAGCTGCTGGGCGCTGCGGCCCCGGCGGCCCCGGGCCGCGGCCAGCCGGTGATCGTGCTGGAGCTGGGGGAGCGGCGGACGGGGGTGGTGGTCGACGCGCTGGTGGGGCAGCAGGAGATCGTGGTAAAGAGCTTCGAGGCGCCGCGCGGGACCCTCCCGGTCTTCAGCGGGGCGACGATTCTGGGCGATGGCGTGCCGGCGCTGATCCTCGATGCCGGCGGTCTGGTCTAGGGCGGGGGCGCGATGGACGACATCCGGGACCTGAAGGCGCTGCAGCTCGACGCGCTGCGCGAAGTCGAGAACATCGGCGCGGGGCACGCGGCGACGGCGCTGTCGCAGATGACCAATCGGCGCATCATGATCACCGTCCCGAAGATCAGCGTGAGCCGCCTGGAGGACGTGGCCGGGCTGCTCGGGAAGCCGGACGAGATCGTGGCGGCGATCCTGCTCCACATGCTCGGGGACCTGACCGGCCGCACGCTCCTCGTCTTCCCGGAGACGGCCGCGCGCCGGCTCTGCGACCTCCTCCTTTCCCGGCCGATCGGCAAGACGGTGGAGTTCGGGATGCTGGAGCAGTCGAGCCTCAAGGAGGCGGGCAACATCCTGTGCGGGGCGTACATGAACGCCCTCTCATCGTTCATGGGGATGATGCTCCTCCCGTCCGTGCCGAGCCTGGTCATCGACCTCTCGGCGGCGGTGCTGACCTCGACGTACCTCAACTTCGGGCACGACCGCGACTTCGTCTTCTGCGTGGAGACGCAGTTCCAGTTCCGGGCGGAGAATGAGCTGTTCCAGGGGCACTTCCTCCTGATGCCCGACATGGCGTCGCTCCGCGCCATCCTGCAGGCGGTCCGGCTCACGTAGCGGCCCCGGTCCGATGACGGCGCCCGTGGCCTCGGAGCGTGACCTCGCCATCCTGAGGTCGTTCGCCGGTCGGATCGATCCTTCCGACGCCGGGGCGCACAACAACCTCGGCGTCCTGTACTTCCGCAAGGGCCTCTTCCACGACGCCGCGCAGGCGTTCACGCGCGCGCTGGCGCTCGACCAGCGCATGGCGGTGGCGCAGCGCAATCTCGAGATCGTCTACGCCCGTTCCGGGGTCTACGACCAGCGCATCGCTGAGCTGCGCGAGCGGCTCCGCCAGCGGCCGGGGGACCTCGACGTTCGCGGCGAGCTGGCGCGGGCGTACGCGTCGGTGGGGCAGTGGGACGACGCGGTGGCGGAGTTCGCCGCCATCCTCGCCGAGCGGCCGCGCGACGCGGGCGCGATGCTGCAGCTCGGACTCGCGGAGCAGCGGCGCGGCCGGCCGGCGGCGGCGGCGGAGTGGCTGGCGCGCGCGCGGGAACTCGACGGCGGCTCGTCGGTGCTCGCCTTCCATCACGGCGAGGTCCTCTATCAGCAGGGGATGAACGACGAGGCGCTCGCCGCCCTCAAGACGGCGGTGGAGCTGGGGCCCGACAACGCCGACGCGCACTACCTCCTCGCCTTCGTCCTCGGCGATATGGGGCGGCACGCCGAGGCGCGCGCGGCGTCGAGGAAGGCCGTCCAGCTCAACCCCGCGCTGGGGCGAGCGCACCCGAACCTCTCCCTCGAGGACGCGGCCAGCGGTCGGGGCGCCGCTCCCGCGGGCGAGCCGCCGGCCGCGCCCGAGGCGGGGCAGATGGCGCACGTGACCCTCGGCCGCGCCTTCCGCCAGAAGGGGTACTACGTCGAGGCGCTGCGCGAGTACCGCCTGGCGCTCGACCGCGGCGAGGACCGGCGTCTCGTGCACCAGGCGATGGCGGAGGTCCAGCTCGCCCGGCGCGACCTCGGGGCCGCGCTCGAGCTGTACGAGCAGCTAGTGGCGGAGTACCCCGACGCGGCGAAGCTCTGGAACGAGCGCGGCGTGTGCCTGCACCAGAGCGGACGCACCCACGAGGCGCTTGCGTCGTACCACCGGGCCATCGACGCGGACCCCGCGTATGCGCTGGCCCACAACAACCTCGGCGTCGTGCTGGCGGCACAGGGGGCCACCGAGGACGCGGTCGAGGCGTTCCGCGACGCCTTGCGGCACCAGCCGGAGTTCGGCACCGCGCGCCTCAACCTCGCCCTTCTGCTCACGCAGCTGGGGCGGCATCAGCTCGCCCTCGAGGCGTACCGCCAGGTGCTCGAGCTGAACCCGCAGTCGGCGGCGGCGTGGAACGGCATCGGGCTGGTGCTCGGGGAGTTCAAGCGCTACACCGACGCCAAGAACGCGTTCGGGCGCGCCGTGGAGGCGGAGCCCGACGGAGCGGCGGCGCACTACAACCTCAGCTTCACGCTCTCGAATCTCGGGGACTTCGAGGGGGCGCTGCGCGAGGTCCGGAGGGCGCTCGAGCTCGACCCGTACTACGTGCCCCAGAAGTTCCTCCTGGCGATCGAGCTGCAGTTCGAGGATCCGGGGCTGACGGTCGTGCCGGAACTCGGCGGGGACCGGCCGTTCGAGGCGAGCGGCGAGTCGTTCGCCTTCGACCCGCGGCTTCTCGACCAGATCTTCACTTCGCTGCGCCCCTCGGCGCACCGCGCGGCGGCAGAGGCGCGGGCCCGCGAAGACCCGTTCGGCCTGGCGCGGGACTACCTCTCGAAGGGGCTGTTCGAGCAGGCGGCGGCCGAGGTCACGCGCGCGGTGGGGCGGGGCGCCGACCGGGCCGAGGGCGCCGTGCTCCTCGGCGACGTGTTCGCGCGGCGCGGCGCGTGGGGCGAGGCGCTGGAGCGCTACCGGGAGGCGCGCGAGGTGCGCGCCGACCATCCGGCCGCCCGGCGCGGCGAGGCGCGGGCGCTCCTCGCGCTCGCGCGGGCGCCGGAGGCCCGGGTGCTCGCGGAGGAGCTCCTGGCCGCTGACCGGAATGACGTGGACGTCGCCCTCCTCACGGCCGAGGCCCGCAGCGCGACGGGCGACCCGGCGGCGGCGCTGGAGGCGCTGCGTCTCGCGCAGGCGCGGGCCCCCGAGCGCGCCGACGTGCGCAAGCTGGCCGGCGACGTCGCCCTGGGCGTCGGCGACGTGGAGGCCGCGTACGCCGCGTACACCGCGGCGCTCGACCTCGACCCCGGCTTCGTCCAGGTGTGGGTCGAGGTCGGCCGGCTGGCGGAGGGCCGCGGCGACCCGCGCGCCGCGGAGGCAGCGTACCGCTCCGCCCTCGAGCACCTCCCCACCTACGCGGCGGCATCGCTGGCGCTGGCGGGGCTGCTGCGGCGGCTGGAGCGGGGGGGTGAGGCGCTCGACGTCCTGGTGGCCGTCCTGGAGAGCGACGCCTACGACTTCGACGCGCTCCTCGTCCTGGCGCAGGTTCTCCTCGACGACGGCCGTGCGGCCGACGCTCGCGCCGCGTGCGAGCGGATCGTGCGTTTCAAGCCGGAGCATGTGGGGGCGCGCTTCGAGTTCGGCCTCGCCCTGGCGCGGGAGCGGCGCTACCGCGAGGCGGTGGCGCAGTGGGAGCGCGTGGTGGCCCTCGAGCCGGGCGGCACCCTCGCGCAGCAGGCGCGGACGCACACCCGCACCGCGCTCGACCTGATGCACATCTTCGCCGGCGAGGCGGCGTAGCGATGGCGATCGAAGGACCGCTCCGCGAACTCGGCCTCCACGACGTCTTCCAGCTCCTCGACCTGAGCCGGAAGACCGGCGTGCTGCGCATCTCGAGCCAGCTGCGGAACAACGACGGCACCGTCTACTTCGACCGCGGGGCCGTGGTCTACGCCGAGATCCGCAGCAATCCCCAGCGGCTCGGGGATGTGCTGCTGCGGGCAGGGAGGATCACCCAGGTCGACCTCGAGCAGGCGCGCGCCCTGCAAGAGAAGGACGGGACCCGGCGGCGCTTCGGACGCGTTCTGGTGGACATGGGCGCGATCACCGAGCGCGAGCTCGAGCGCCAGGTGGAGTTCCACATCGAGGAAACGGTCTTCGAGCTGATGTCGTGGCGGGAGGGGTTCTTTTCCTTCGCCGAGGGCTCGCTGGACGGCCTTCCCGCCGACGTCACGGTGCGCATCCCCGTCGAGAAGCTCCTGATGGAGGGGGCGCGCCGCATCGACGAGTGGTCGCGGATCGAGACCCACCTCCCGCACCTGGGGGTGGTGCCGAGCCTGGCGCCGCCGACGGGCGCCGCGGACGGGATGAGCCACCTGCACCTCCTCCCCGAGGAGTGGCTGGTGCTGGCGCAGGTGGACGGGGAGCGCGACGTGCGCGCGCTCGCCTCCTCCCTCGCGCGCCCCGAGTTCGAGGTGGCCAAGACGCTGTTCGGCCTTGTGACCACCGGGGTGATCACGCTGGCAGACCCGGCGCCGGCGGCGCTGGCGCGGGCCTCGTCGTCGGGCGACGACGTCGGGGCGCTCCTCGCCGCGGCGGAGGCGCGGCTCGAGGCGGGGGACGTGGAGCCCGCGAAGTCGGCGGCGCAGGCGGCCGCCGGGCTGCGCCCCCACGAGGCGCGCGCGCACCTGCTCCTGGGCCGGGTGCACCTGGCGCAGGGGCACTGGAGCGACGCGGTGGACGAGTGCCGCCGCGCGCTGCGCCTCGACCCGAAGCTGGCCGACGCCCACCGCTGGTTCGGCTACGCCCTGGCGGCCACGGGCCGCTACCGCGAGGCGCGCGAGTCGTGGGAGGTGTGGGGTGACCTCGCCGACGGCGGCGCGGACCCCGCCGTGCGCGACGCGGTGACCGCCGCCCGCTCGGCCGCCGTTACCCTCGAGCGGCAGCTGGAGGCGCTGCGTGGCTGACGACATCCGCGCCCTCTCCGAGGTGTTGGCGCGGGACCCGGCCAGCCTGGTCTACGCGGACCTCGCCGAGGCGCTGCGCCGCCGCGGCGACGTCAGTCAGGCGCTGGGCGTCGCGCTGCGGGGGTTGGCGCGGCATCCCGACCACGCCGAGGGGCTCGATTGCGTCGGCCGGATCCACGCCGACCGGGGCGACCTCGCACAGGCGCGCGACGCCTGGGGCCGCGCCCTCGCCGTCGCGCCTGCGCACCCGGGGGCGCTGCGCGGGATGGCCTTCGCGCGCTTCCGCGAGGGGGACCGGCGGGGCGCGGAGGCGCTGTTGGAGCAGGCGCTCGCCGCGAACCCCGGCGACGACGGCGCGCGACGCGCGCTGGAGACGGTGCGGCGCTCCGGAGTGAGCGCGCCGCCGCCCGCGGCACCCGTGCAGGCGCCCGTGGCGCCGGCCCCGGCGCTGGCGGCGCCGGTCGCGGACGTGCGCTCCGCGCCGCCGGCGGACGAGGCCGCGGACCGGCCCCCGGTGTTCCGCGGGCTGGAGGGGGCGACAGCCGACATCCTCCTCTTCGACGATCGCGGCCTCGTCGTGGCCGGGGGCCTCACCGGCCCGCACGGTGCGGACGTCGCGGAGCTCGCTGCCGCCGCTCTCGCCGGCGTGTCGGGCGAGGGGGCGCGCACCGCGCAGTACCTTTCCCTCGGTCCGTGGAGCACGATCGTCGCGGAGGCCGAGCGCGCCAATCTGGTGCTCGCCCCGGTCGGCGCGGGAGCGCTGCTCCTGGTGCGCCGCGACCGCAGCGTGCCGCTGGGCCTCACCGTCCGGGTCGCCGAGCGGGCGCAGGGCGCGGCGCGCGCGTGGCTGGAACGGCAGGGCGCGTGAGCGAGATCCTCGACCGGGCGCTCGACCGGATCTCGCGGGTGCGCGGGGTCCGCGGCTCGATGGTCGTCGTCGCCGACGATGGCATCGCCGTGGCGCAACTCCTGATGGAGGGCGTGAACGGCAAGGCGGTCGCCGCGCTCGCCGGCTCGCTGGCGCGGAAGATGGGAGGTGCGGCCGCCGCGACGGGCGCCGGCCGGGTCCGGTTCCTCCAGATGGACGCCGCGGAGGGCACGCTCCTCGTGGCGATGGCGCCGCGCGACCTGCTGGTCGTCGCGCTGGCCGACCCGACGGTGAACGTCGGGCTGTGCCGCATCGAGATGATGCGCGCGGCCGAGGCGGCCGCCCGATGACCACCACGGTCGTCGAGGTCTGGACGGAGGGACCGCTGGTGCGCTACGTGGCCCAGGCAAGCGCGCGGCTGGTCGTGGTGATGACGCCGGCGGGGCAGGTGCTGGCGCAGCACGGCTTCCCGCGTGCGGTGGACCTGATGGGCGTGGCGGCGATCGGCGCCGCGATCATGGCGTCGTCCGGGGCGCTGGCCGAACTGGTGGGGGAGGCGTCGTTCGGCGCCCTGTTCCACACCGGCCAGCGGCACGGCATCCACCTGGCGGCGTGCCGCACGCCGCGGGGGCCCCTGGTGGTGCTGACGGTGTTCGGGAAGGAGACGTCGATCGGGCTGGTGGAGTTGTTCTTCGACGAGTTCGCCGCGGCGCTGCACGCCGCGGCTCCGGCGGACGAGGCGCGGGGACCGGTCCTCGCCGAGAACTTCGAGGCGGAGCTGGGCCGGAGCCTGGCGTCGCTCTTCGGCAGGTGAGCCTATGTCGCTCGTGAACTTCACGACGCGTGAGATCACGTGCAAGATCGTCTACTACGGGCCGGGGCGCTCGGGGAAGACGACCAACCTGCAGTACATCTACAGCCAGGTGCCGGACGACCGGCGGGGCCGGATGGTGTCGCTCGCCACCCAGACCGACCGGACGCTCTTCTTCGACTTCCTCCCGCTCGACCTGGGCTCGATCTCGGGCTTCACGACCAAGTTCCAGCTCTACACGGTGCCGGGACAGGTCTACTACAACGCCACCCGCAAGCTCGTGCTGCAGGGGGCGGACGGCGTGGTCTTCGTCGCCGACAGCCAGGCGCGCCAGCTGGACGAGAACCTCGAGAGCCTGCAGAACCTGCACCAGAACATCCTCGAGCACGGGGTGGACATCCGCACGCTGCCGATGGTTCTCCAGTTCAACAAGCAGGACCTGCCGCGCGACCTGATCCTGGCCCCGGAGGAGCTCGACGACGCGTTGAACTTCCGCTCCCTCCCCAGCTTCGCCGCCGACGCGCTGCGGGGCGGCGGGGTGTTCGAGACGCTGAAGGCGATCAGCGCCGAGGTGCTCCGCAAGCTCAGCCAGGGCGCGGCCGGGCGGACGGCCTGACGTGGAGCTCAACCCGCGCTTCCACTTCGACGCCTTTGTCGTCGGCACCAGCAACCGGCTGGCCGCGACGGCGGCGCGCACCGTCGCGGAGTCGCCGGGAGCGGTGTACAACCCGCTCTTCGTGTACGCGAAGTCGGGGCTGGGGAAGACCCACCTGCTGCAGGCCATCGGGTTCGAGGCGCTGGCGCAGCAGCCGAACCTCCGCGTGCAGTACGTCACGCTCGAGGAGTTCGTCGAGCAGTACCACGCCGCGGTGGCCGCGGGCCAGAGCGACGCCTTCCGGCGGAGCGTGGAGGAGGTGGACGTCCTCCTCCTCGACGACGTCCAGTTCCTCGCGGAGCGCGCTGAGATGCAGGCCGAGCTGCTTCGGGTCTCGGAAGCGCTCCAGGCGGCGGGGCGCCAGCTCGTCCTGACGTCCGACCGGCCGCCGGCGGAGATCCACGACCTCGACGAGAGGCTGGTCACGCGGCTCGCGGGGGGCCTCCTCGTGGACATCGCGGCCCCCGACGTCGAGACGCGGCTCGCCATCCTGCGGCGCAAGGCCGAGGAGCGGGGCGTGCGGATGGCCCCCGGGGTGCTCGAGGCCGCTGCGGAGATCGGTGCCGGGAATGTCCGCGAGCTGATCGGGCTGGTGAACCGGCTGATCGCGGTCCAGGCGACGAGCGAGACGCCGCTCACGCCCGAAGCGGCGCGCGCCCTCCTCGGCGGGGGCGCCCCGCCGGCGGTGACGCCGGCGAGCGAGCCGCCCCCAGCGGCCGCGCCGCTGTCGGCCGAGGCAGCGGCGCCGACGCCCGCCGCGAGGGAGGCCCACGCTGCGGACGACTTCTCCTCCTTCCTCAGCGCGGTCTCGCAGTCGGTGGCGCGGCACGTGGAGGCGTGGCGGGGCCGCATCGGTGAGGCGGTGGTGCGGTGGCAGGGGCAGGGCTTCCGGACCCACCGCCTCGAGGCGCTCCTCGAGGGCGCGGAGGTGGCGGACGCCGACACCGTGCTGGCGAGCTATGAGGCCGATGTCGCGGAGCTTCGGGCCCTCGCCGAGACGGCGGCGAACTTCGATGCGGCGGCGGCGGGGAGCGCGCGATTCAAGGACCCGGCCCGCATCGCGGAGGCGCGCGCCTGGGTGTCCCGGCTGCGCGAGGGGACGACGCCGCCGCCCGCGCCGTCGGGCGCGCTGACCTTCGACGGCTTCATCGCCGGGAGCACCAACGACGCCGCGGTCAAGGCGGCGATGGCCGTCGCCGCGGAGCCGGGGCAGAAGTACAACCCGCTGTTCCTCGTGGGCGCCATCGGCTCGGGGAAGACGCACCTCCTGCACGCGGTCGGCAACGGCATCGCGGCGGCGCGGCCCGGCGCGGTCGTGGCCTGCGTCTCGGCGCAGACCTTCTTCGAGGAGCTGGTGGCCGCGATCCACGGCGAGCGGGCTGACTGGTGGCGGCGGCGCTACCGCGGCGCCGACGCGCTGGTGCTGGACGACGCGCAACTGCTCGCGGGGAAGGAGCGGACGCAGGAGGAGCTCTTCAACCTCTTCAACGTCTTCCAGGACGCGGGGAAGCAGCTGGTGTTCAGCGCGGACCGGCAGCCGGCCGACCTCGAGGGCGTCGCGCCGCGCCTCATCTCGCGCTTCTCGGAGGGCCTCGTCGTCGGGCTCGGCCCCCCCGACCGCGAGATGCGGGCCGAGATGGTGCGCCGGCTCCTCGGGGCGCAGAACGTCTGCACCGACCCCGGCGCCGTCGACTACATCGCGTCGCGGCCAGCGGACGGCGCGCGCGCCGTCGCCGGCCTGGTCAACCGCGTGGTCGCGACCATCGACCCCACCCACGAGACGCTGACGGTGCTGATGGCGCGCATTGCGCTGGAGGGGGACGCAGGCCGCGTGTCGGCGGTCCTCGCGGCCGCCTCGGTGGTGCCCGACGGCCTCGACCCGCTCCTCCGCAGCCGCGAGAAGGTGGTCTGGGACTGGCCCGACGTGGGTGAGCGGCTCATCGAGGACATCCGCTGATGGCGATCAAGGGCAGCCTGAAGGAGGCGAGCCTCCCCGACGTGCTCCAGCTCCTGTCCATGGGGCAGAAGTCGGGGTGCCTGTCGGTCGCCGAGCGGAACAACTTCGGCTACATCTACTTCGACGCCGGCCAGATCGTCTACGCGTCGATCGTGAACCGGCGCGACCGCCTCGGTGACATCCTGGTCAAGAACGGTCTCGTCACGCCCGAACAGCTCCAGGCGGCCGTCGATGCGCAGGCCCACCGCCGCGACCGCCGCCTCGGTGAGCTGCTGGTGGAGATGGGCGCCCTCACGCGCCCGGCGCTCGAGAGCTACATGCGGATCCAGATCGAGGAGGCGGTCTACTACCTCTTCACCTGGACCAGCGGGACCTTCAGCTTCGAGACCGACGTCCGGCCGGAGGCGCAGGACTTCCTCGTCCGCATCAGTCCCGAGTCGCTGCTGCTCGAGGGCGCGCGCCGCGTGGACGAGTGGAGCCTCATCGAGAAGAAGATTCCCTCGTTCGACCTCATCTTCGTGGTGGAGCGCGTCCGGCTCGGCGCGTCCGACGTGACGCTCACGCCGGAGCAGGAGCGGCTGGTGCCCCTCATCGACGGCAAGCGCGACGTCGCGCAGCTGATCGACGACGCGGGGATGCTGGAGTTCGACATCGCGAAGGCGCTCTACGGGCTCGTCACGGCGGGGTTCGCGCACCGGCTCGGGCGCACCCGCGCGGAAGTGGCGCCCGTGCCCGCCGCCGGGGCCCGGGTGGACGAGCACCGCAACCTCGGCCTCGCCTTCTACAAGACCGCCATGTACGACGAGGCGCTGCGCGAGTTCCGCCGCGTCGTGGAGCTCGCGCCCGGCGATCAGCAGGCCAACTTCTTCGTCGGCCTGGTGTCGCTGCGGCAGGGCCGCGCCGCGGACGCCGTCGAGGCGCTGCGGCATGCGGCGGAGCGCGTGGCGCGGCCCGCCGTCCTCCACGACCTCGGAGTGGGCCTTGAGCTGATGGGCCGCCTCTCGGACGCGGAGGCGTCGTTCGAGGCGGCGGCCGCGCGCGCGCCCGCCGACGCGCGCGTGGCGCTGGGCCATGGGGTCTGCACCCTGCGGGCCGGGCGCGCGCGCGACGCGGTCGAGATCCTCGACCACGCGCGCGAGCTGCTCGGCGGCAAGGCGCCGGGCGCGATGTGGTACTGGGCGCGCACCCTCGCTGCGGCGGCCTCCGGCGCCGTGGCGGAGGCGGTCCCGCTCCTCGAGGAGGGGATCGAGCGGTACCCCCACGCCACGGCGCTTCGCAACAACCTCGCGGCGTTCTACGAGCAGATGGGCGAGCTGGAGATGGCCGAGCAGGTGGTGCGCGCCGCGCTGGAGGAGGATCCGTCCCTCGCCCAGCTGTGGAAGAACCTCGGGGACCTCGCCTACCGCGCCGCGCGCACCGACGAGGCGCAGGAGGCGTACCGCAACGCGATCAAGCTCGCGCCGCGCCTCGGGGACGACGTCTTCTTCAAGCTCGGCAACATCGCCCTCAAGGAGATGCGCCGGCAGGATGCGGCGGAGTACTGGCGCGAAGCCCTCGCCCTCAACCCGGAGCACCAGCTGGCGAAGGCCAACCTCGCCACGCTGGAACGGCTGGCGGGCGCGTGACGGCCACGCCCGACGACGGCCTGCCGGCCCTCCTCGCGCAGGTGGAGCGTGCGCGCGGCCTGTCGCTGCGCAGCTACAAGGACAAGTGCCTGCGACGCCGTCTCGCGGTGCGCATGCGGGCCCGCGGGGTCCACACCTACGATGAGTATGCCGCCATCCTCGGCCGCGCGCCCGAGGAGTACGAGCTCCTCGTCACCGCGCTTGCGATCAACGTCACGAAGTTCTTCCGGAATCCCGAGACGTACGAGGTGCTGCGCCGGCTGGTGGTTGCGCCGCTGTGGCAGCGCGGGACGCCGGTGAAGGTCTGGTCGGCCGGCTGCGCGTCAGGGGAGGAGCCGTACTCCCTCGCGCTTCTCTTCCTCGAGGCGGCGGACCACCGGCCGTCGGCGGTCCGCGGCCGGGTGCGCATCGACGCCACCGACCTCGACCCCGGCGCGCTTGACGACCTGCGCCGCGCGGAGTACCCGCTCCCCGCTGTTGAGGACCTGCCCCCGGCGCTCCTCGAACGGTACTTCTCGCCGGGGCCGCCCTACCGCCTCGACCCGCACGTTGCCGCCTGCGTCCGGCCGATCCGCCACGACCTCACGCGCGAGGCCGCCCCCGATCCGCCGTACGACCTGATCGTCTGCCGGAACGTGGTGATCTACTTCGACCGGCCGATGCAGGAGCGGCTCTTCGACGCGTTCACCGACGCGCTCGTCCCCGGCGGCCACCTCCTCCTGGGCAAGGTCGAGACACTGTTCGGGGAGGTGCGGAGCCGCCTCCTCCTCGAGGATGCGCGCGAGAGGCTGTACCGGAGGCCGCCGTGAGGGAGCGGATGGTCTCCGTGGCCGACTGGGCGGTGGACAAGGGTGACGCGGTGCTGGTGGCCCTCGGCCTCGGCTCGTGCGTGGTGGTGGTGCTCTACGACCCCGAGACCACCGTCGGCGGGCTCGCACACCACCTCCTCCCATCGCCGAGCCTCTCGCAGGACCGCGACAAGCCCGCCAAGTTCCCCGAGACGGGCGTGCCGTTCCTGGTGGAGCGGATGCGGCAGGCGGGGGCGGCGCCGCGCCGGCTGCGGGCCCGGATCGTCGGCGGCGCTTCGATGTTCGCCGGCCTCGGGAGCACCTCGGTCGCGTCGGTGGGCGAGCGCAACATCTTCGCGACGCGGGAGGCGCTCGACCGGGCCGGGATCCCGGTGGTGGGCGAGGACACCGGCAAGGACTACGGCCGCTCGGTGTACGCCTTCCTCGACACGGGGCGCGTGGAGTCGCGCTCCTACGCACATGGCGTCCGCCTCGTCTAGCACGCTCCCCTCCGTCCTGGTGGTGGACGACAGCGCGCTCCTGCGGAAGCTGCTGTCGGACATCGTGGCGGCCTCGGGGGAGTTCCGGGTCGCCGGGACGGCGCGCAACGGGCTCGACGCCGTGCGGAAGGTGCACGCGCTGGACCCCGACCTCGTGACGATGGACATCACGATGCCGGAACTCGACGGCCTCGGCGCCATCGGCTACATCATGAGCGAGGCACCGCGCCCGATCGTCGTGGTGTCGGCGCTGGCGGGCAGGGACTCCGCCGAAGCGATCCGCGCGCTGGAGCTCGGCGCGGTGGACCTGGTCCTCAAGCCCGACCGGGTGATCGGCGACGGTCCCCGCGACCTCGCCCCGCGGCTCCTCGACGCCCTGCGCGCTGCGGCTGCCTCCGACCCGCTGCGCGTCCGGGCGCTCGCGCGGCCCCGCGCGGCCGCTCCGCGCGCCGCCGCGCGGAGCGGCGCTGCGAAGATCGCGCTCGCCATCGCCGCTTCGACCGGAGGGCCGCGCGCGCTGTGCGAGGTCATCCCCGCACTGCCGCGGGGCCTCGGCGCTGCGGTGCTGATCGTGCAGCACATGCCGCCGGGCTTCACCCGGAGCTTCGCCGAGCGCCTCGACGGGCAGTCGGCGCTGCGCGTGGTGGAGGGGGAGCAGAGGATGCCGGTCGAGGCCGACACGGTGTATGTGGCGCCCGGCGACTGGCACATGCGGGTCGCCGGCGCCGCGGGGCAGGTGACGCTGGCGCTCGACCAGGGGCCCGCGCTCCACGGCGTGCGGCCCGCGGCGGACGTGCTCTTCCCGACGGTGGCCGAGGTCTTCGGCCGCGCCGCCGTGGGCGTGGTGCTGACGGGGATGGGGCGCGACGGGGCTGAGGGGCTCGCGGCGATGCGGCGGGCGGGGGCCTTCACCCTGGCGCAGGACCGGGCCACCTCGGTCATCTACGGGATGCCGCAGGCTGCGGTGCAGGGCGGCGCGGCCGCGGAGGTCGTCCCCCTGGAGCGCGTGGCGGACCGCGCGGCGACGGAGCTTGCGCGCCTTGGCCGCGCGGCGGCGGTGTGACGACCGCTGCGGGATTCCTGGTGGTGCGCGCCGGCGTCGAGCGCTACGGGGTGGACCTCGCGGCGGTGGAGGAGGTCGTGGACCTCGCGGCGCCCGCGGTGGTGCCGGGGCGACTGCCGGCGTTCCGCGGCGTCACGCGCTGGCGGGGGCGGCACCTGTCGGTGCTTCACCTCGGCGCGCTGATGGAGGGCGCAACGCCGCCGCGGGAACGCGGCGACACGGCGCTGGTGGTCCGCCTGGGAGGCCAGCCGGTGGCGCTGGAGGTCGACGCGGTCGTGGACGTGGTCGAAGGGGGCGGCGCGAGCGTCGGGGCGTCGCCGGCGGCCGGGGCGGCCGGCGTCTGGCAGGTCGGCGGTGCGCTTGTGACGATGCTGGACCTCGCGGCGCTCGCCGAGCGCGTCGCCGAACCGGAGCAGGGGGAGGTCGGATGAGCCAGGGTGACGACATCCAGGTCGTGGTCTTCCGGGTCGGCGGCCAGGACTTCGCGTTCAACATCTTCCAGGTGCAGCGGATCCTCCGCTACGAGCGGCCCGCTCCGCTCCCGAAGGCGCCGCCGTTCCTCGAAGGCGTCCTCAACGTGCAGGGCGCCGTCGTGCCGGTCATCGACCTCCGTAAGCGCTTCGAGCTCCCGCGCGCCGAGGCGGGCGAGGAGACACGCACGATGATCCTCGAGGTCGACGGCGCGGGGGTCGGCGCGGTCGTGGACGCGGTGGTGGAGGTGCTGCGGGTGGGCGCGGTCCACGTCACGCCGCCGCCGCCCGTCGTGCGGGGCCTGGCGGCCGAGTACATCCAGGGGATCATCTCCCTCGCCGGCCGCACGGTGATTCTCCTTCAGACCGCGCGGTTGCTCACCTCGTCCGAGCGCATCGCGCTCCAGGCCCTCGACGCGGAGCCGGTGCATGGCTGACGAAGTCGTCCGCGCGCTGCGCGAGCGCTACGACCAGATCAACGGCCTCCTCGACGCCGCCAGGGCCCCGGCGGAACTCGAGGCCGCGAAGCGGGACATCATCGGCTTCTTCAAGCACGTGGACGGGCTGGTCGCCGAGCTCGGCGCCCTCAAGGAGGACATCCGCCAGCTGGTGGACCGTTACAAGCAGATGACGGAGGAGAGCCGCGCCACCGCGTCGGCCCCCGAGTTCTCCGGTGAGAAGCCGGTGGTCCATGCCGACCACATCGGCGCCTCGACGTACATCCAGAAGGGGTGGAGCCTCCTCTCCCTCGGCGATTACCCCGGCGCCATCCAGGCCCTCACGCACGCCCTGGAGCTCTCACCCCAGGAGATCGAGGCGGAGTCGCTCCTCGGGTGGGCGCAGATGCTCGGCGAGGACTACGACGGGGCCCTCGGCACCTTCCAGAAGGTGCTGATGCGCGAGCCCGGCAATTCCCTCGCCCGCATCAACGTCGGGTACATCTGCTACAAGAAGCGGATCTTCGGCGAGGCGATCGAGCACCTCTCGAAGGCGATCCGGATGGCCAACGACAAGAAGGCCACCCTCTACGCGCATTTCTACCTCGGACTCGTCTACCTCGAGCGGGAGATGTACGAGGACGCGGAGAGCTTCTTCCAGAAGACCATCGGGCTCGGCCCCAACATGACCGAGGCGTTCTTCGAGATGGGGCGCGCCCGGTGGTTCGCCGGCAACGCCGAGGGCGCGCAGGAGACGTGGCGCTCGGGCGTGGCGACGAGCAAGTTCAGCCCGGGCGGCAAGAAGTGCGCGAAGATGCTCGAGCGGATCGCCGCCGGCGGGGAGCCCCCGCGGCCAGGGATGGACGCGCTTGACTGAGGCCCGGAACGTGGCTATCCTGAGCGATTATGCAGACTTCCGGGCCGCAGTCGCGGTTGCAGTTCGGGGCGGTGAACGCCGGACTGCTGATCGGCGCCGCCCTTTCGCTCGTCGGGGGGTACTACCTCCTCTACGCGGGCTCGACGACCGCGGCGCCGCTGCTCCTGGTGCTGGGCTACTGCGTGCTGCTGCCGCTCGGACTCATCCTGTAGAGACGGGCGAATAGCTCAGCTGGTCCAGAGCGCCTGCCTTACACGCAGGAAGTCGGGGGTTCGAATCCCTCTTCGCCCACTGCCGCCTTGGGCTGGTGCGGCGTGCCCACCGTGCTTGGGAGGACAGGTCCGATGATGAAGCAAGGGGCGTGTGTCACGACGGCCAGGCGGTCTCTGGCATTCCTCGCGCTCGCCGCCGCAGCGGTGGTCGTGCCCGCGGCCGCGCAGGTCGCGCGGGTCACCACCTCGGCCACGTCGGTCAAGGTGGTCGTCGTGCCCTTCAACCGGCCCGATCGCGATTCCGCGCTCAGCGTGCAGATCGCCAACGCCGTGCGCGACCGCCTGAGGACCGCTTACACCGACCGCCTCAATGCGGTGGACAAGCGGCTCATCGACACGAACCTCGTGTCGAGCGGCTTTCCGGTGGACATGCCGCTCGACCCGGCGAGCGCCCGCCAGCTGGCCCGCGTGCTCAACGCCCGACTCCTCCTTGAGGGCGTGATCCTGCAGCTCGGCGACGACTCGATCGAGGTCGTCGGCCGGATGAGCGAGGTCACGCAGACGCTGCCGCAGTCGGCGACCGCGTCGGTGAGCCTGGAGCGGCGCCGGGCTGGCACTGGCACGGGGAACGAGATCGCCAATCGCCTCGCCGAGGCGTTCCGCTCGTTCGAGCCCGCGAAGCAGTGCCAGGCGTTCCGCCAGGCCCAGGACTACACGAAGGCGCTCAACGCGGCGAACGACGCCCTGCGGCGCTACGTGAACAGCTCGCAGGCCCTGCTTTGCATGGCGCAGGTCATGCGGGCGCAGAACGCGCCGGCCGACACCGTCATCAGGGTGCTGCAGCGCGCGCTGAACTCCGACTCGATGAACGTGCTGGCGCAGTGGCAGCTGATGCGCTTCTACGAGGAGCGGAGCGACACGTCCGGGATGATCCTCACGATGCACCACATCCTCATCGCGGACGCCAACAACAACGAGGTCCGGATCGCGCTGGTGCGCCTGCACATCGCGCGGAACGAGCCGGACAGCTCGCTGCGCATTCTCAACGAGGGGCTGGACCGGAACCCGAACCAGGCCGATCTCCTCGACGTCCGCTCGCGCGTCTACTCGATGATGAGCCGCTTCGGCGACGCCGGCGCGGACCTCGCGCACGTCGGCCAGCTCGACTCCACCAAGGTGGATTCGACCTTGGTCTTCCGCATCTGGAGCAACTTCAAGCTGGCGCACGACACCGCGAGCATGCTGGCGTGGGGCGACACCGCGACGCGGCGCTTCCCGTCCCAGGCCAGCTACTGGTACGAGCTCGCGCTGCTGCGCCACGCGCGGAGCGACACCAGCGGTGCGCAGGTGGCGATCCGCGGCTACCTTCGCCAGGCGCCGAACGACGCGCGCGGGCACTTCGTCCTGTCCAGCTACCTGTACGAGACGGGCGAGTACGATTCGGCCTACGTCCACGTCCTCGCCGCGGCGCAGGCGGATTCGACCATGCGCGGCGCCCTCTCGGGCATTCTCTTCGGGCTCGGGGCGCGCAAGCTCCAGGCGCATGACCTCAACGGCTCGGTCGATGTGCTGCAGCGCGCCAAGGACTGGTCGGCGACGGGCCCGGCGCGGACACGGGAGCAGATCGCCTACTACCTCGGACTCGGCCAGTACCAGTTGGCGGTCGCGGCGGACAGCGCCGCCCAGGCGGCGAACGGTCGTGACCAGACCACAGCGCGATGCGATGCCGCGCACCGCGAGGTGGTGCTGATCGATCAGGTCGAAGCCAATATCACAGCGGGCGGGCGCACGGCGCCCGATACGGCGCAGCAGATTCTGACGCAGGCCGTGCCGGCCTACCGGCAGCGTGCCGCGGCGTTCATCCGGCAAGCCCACTGCCCGGCGCAGTGACGCCGGGCTACCTTTCACGGTTGCTCGGTGCAGGGGGGCTGTAGCTCAGCTGGTTAGAGCGCCGGTCTGTCACACCGGAGGTCGCGGGTTCGAGCCCCGTCAGCCCCGCCATCGGCCCCGCCTGCGTCCGCGCAGCGGGGCCGATCGCTTGGGAGGTCAGTGACCGAGAGCGCCGCGTTCACCCACGCCAGCGTCCTCGCCGCGGAGGTCGCTCTCCTGCTCGGGGGCTGCCGGCGCGTCGTGGACGGCACGGTGGGCGCCGGCGGCCACGCGCGGCTGCTGCGCGACGCCGGCGCCGAGGTCCTCGCCTTCGACCGAGACCCCGCGGCGGTCGCGGCGTCCCGTGCCCTCCTGGGCCCGGACGCCCGGGTGCGGCGGCTCGAGTTCAGCGCCGCGGCGCGCGACGGCGAGACTGCGGCCTTCCGGCCCGACGGCGTGCTCCTCGATCTCGGCGTCTCGTCCCCGCAGTTCGACGACGCGGGCCGAGGCTTCACCTTCCGCCCCGGGGCCCCGCTCGACATGCGGATGGACGGCGACGGCGCCACCGCAGCGGACTGGCTCAATGATGCGCCGGAGGGGGCTCTCGCGCGCGCCTTCGCCGACTGGGGGGACGAGCCCCGGGCCCGCGCGCTGGCCCGCGCGGTGGTGCGCCGCCGCGCGACGCGGGCGTTCGCCACCAGCGACGACCTCGTGAACGCCATCCGCGGGGTGCTCGGGCCCCGGAGCGGCGCCCCCGAGTTCGCGCGGCTCTTCCAGGCGGTCCGCATCGCCGTGAACGACGAGATCGGCCGTCTCGCGGACGCGCTCGAGGGGTTCCTCGCCGTGCTGGCCCCGGGCGGGGTGCTCGCGGCCATCGCGTACCACTCCGGGGAGGACCGCGTCGTGAAGCACACCTTCCGGGAGTGGGCGCGCGAGTGCGTCTGCCCGCCGGAGCAACCTGCTTGCACCTGCCGCGGCCACGCCCTCGGCCAACTCCTCACCCGGCGCGCCGTGCGCCCCGGCCCCGGGGAGGTGGCGATCAATCCGCGCGCCCGCAGCGCGCGGCTCCGGGCCTTCCGGAAGGCGGCGACGTGACGCTCAAGGGCCGGCACTGGGTGGCGCTGTGGCTGGCGGGGTTCCTCGCCACGGCGGCGGCCGTGGTGTGGCGGCAGACCGCGGCGCTCGCCACTGCCCGCGAGTTGCGGAGCCTGCAGTCGGCGCGGGGCGCGCTCGAGACGTCGCGCGCGGCCGCCGCGGCCGCGGTGCGGCGCGCCCGAAGCCGTGCCGCCCTGGTGCCGCTCGTGGAAGCCCGCCTCGGTCTCCGGCTGCCCCAGGACACCGAGATCGTCATCCTGCAGGACCCCCGCGGCCGCTGAGCCGATGCCTAAGCTCCCCTCCCGGATCGCGCTGATCGCCGCCGGCTTCGTCGCCGCGGCGCTCGCCGTCGTGGCCCGGGCCGCGTATGTCCAGCTCTACCAGGGCTCCTACTGGCGCGCCCGCGCCGCCGAGCAGCAGACCACGCTCGTCCCCCTCCCGGCGCGCCGCGGCGCGCTTTACGACCGGAACGGCGTGCCGCTCGCGCTCAGCCAGGAGACCTTCGGCGTGGGTGTCGCGCCGAAGCAGGTGCGCGACCGCACCCTTGTGGCCGACCGCCTCGCCGCCGTGCTGCGCCGGCCGCTGGAGGAGATGCGCCGCCTCGTCGCGAGCGACCGGGTGTGGGCCGAGTGGCCGGGTCCGTTCCAGTGGACGCAGGTGGCCCCGCTCAAGGGTCTGCGCGGGGTGTATCTGAGCCGCCGCCTCGAGCGCTACTACCCCAAGCTGGACTTCGGCGCGCAGATCGTCGGGCGGGTGGACGCCCGCGGCAGGGGGGCGAGCGGGCTCGAGCGCGCGCTCGATACGCTGCTCGTGGGGCACGCCGGCGCAGCGCTGATGCTGCGGGACCGCACCGGGCGCACCTATCCCTCCCCCTCGCGCCCCGTTGCCGAGCCGGAGTCCGGGTCCGACGTGACGCTGACGATCGACGCGGACCTGCAGGAGATCGCCGAGCGGGCCCTGGCCGAGGCGGTGGCGCAGACCCGGGCGCTGGGGGGGGATGTGGTGATCCTCCAGCCGGCCACGGGGGACGTGCTCGCCCTCGCGACCGTGCGCGCCGGGGCGCAGGGCGCCGGCCTGGTGGGCGACGCCTTCGAGCCCGGCTCGACCGCCAAGGTGTTCACGGCGGCGACGCTGCTGCGCACGGGCAAGGCGCGCGCGAGCGACTCGGTGTTCGCGGAGAACGGGACCTACCAGCTCGGCGACCGCGTCATCCACGACGTGCACCCCAGCGGGGAACTGTCGCTCGCCGATGTGATCCGGGTGTCGAGCAACATCGGCATCGCGAAGTTCGGCTCGCGGCTCACGAACGTCGAGCTGTACGAGGGGTTCCGCGACTTCGGCTTCGGCACCGCGACGGGGGTGGATCTGCCGGCGGAGTCGCCGGGCCGGCTGCGCAATCCGCGCGGCTGGACCGACGTGAGCGCGGCGAGCATCGCGATGGGGTACGAGGTGGCGGTGACCCCGCTGCAGCTGGCGTCGGCGTATGCCGCGCTCGCCCATGGCGGCGTCCTCCTGGAACCGCAGCTGGTCCGGGAGGTCCGGCGCGCCGACGGGGATGTCGCCTGGCGGTCGGCGCCACGGCCGGTCCGGCGCGCGGTGCCGCCGGAGGTCGCGGGGCAGGTGGTGCACATGATGGTGGGGGTGGTGGAGGAGGGCACCGCGCGGCGCGCGGCGCTGGGGACCTACAACCTCGCGGGCAAGACGGGGACGGCGCGCCGCAATGTGGGGGGGCACTACCTCGAAGGCCACTACTGGGCCAGTTTCGTAGGGCTGTTCCCCGCCGAGGATCCGCAGCTGGTGCTGGTCGTGAAGATCGACGACCCCCAGGGGGCGTACTTCGGCGGGACGACGGCGGCGCCGGTGGTGCGCACCATCCTGGAGGCGGCCATCGCGACGCCGGCGGTGGCGCTCGATCGCGCGCGACTGACGCGCCGCCGGGCGCCGGACACCGCGCCGGGAGCCGGGACCTCCGCGCCGGTCGCGGGAAGCGCGCCGCTCGTGTTCGCGTGGCCGCCCGAGGGGGCACCCCGCGACACCGCGCCACCGGCGCCGCGGACGGTGCCGGAGGTGGCTGGCCAGGGGCTACGCGCGGCGGCCCGCGCGCTCCACCGGAGCGGGTTCGAGGTGCGGATCGAAGGGTGGGGGCGCGCCGCCTCCACCTCGCCGGCGGCGGGCGCTCTCGCCCGCCCGGGATCCACGGTCGTCGTCCACGCGGAGCAGCGGAATGCGCTCTGAGGCACTGCGGCAGCGGCTGGCGGGCGAGGGGCTCCTCGTGCGGTGGCCCGACGGGGCGCCGGTCCCTGACCTGGCGGCGGTCGCCACCGACAGCCGGAAGGTGGGGCCCGGGGCGCTATTCGCCGCGTACCAGGGGTCGGTGAGCGACGGCCACGCCTTCGTGGCGGCGGCGGAGCGCTCCGGCGCCGCCGCCGCGATGGTGGAGCGCGAGGTGACCGGCGCGGCGCTGCCACAGATCGTGGTGCGGGAAGGCCGGCTTGCGGCCGGCGCGGCGGCCGCGCTTCTCCACGGCGATCCCGCCTCCTCGCTCGACCTCCTTGCCGTGACCGGCACCAACGGCAAGACCACGACGGTAGCCCTGCTGCGCCATCTGTTTGGCGATGGGGCGCCTGCGGGCTCGATCGGCACGCTCGGCGCGATCGACGGCGTGGGCCGCGTCCTCCCCGGCACCGGGTCCCTCACCACGCCCGGACCGGTCGAGCTGCAGGCCGCGCTCGCGGCGCTGCGGGACGCCGGCGTCCGCACCGTCGCGATGGAGACGTCGTCGCACAGCCTCGACCAGGACCGCGTGGCGGGGCTGCGGTTCCGCGCCGCCGTGTTCACCAACCTGACGCGGGACCACCTCGACTACCACGGCGACGAGCGGACGTACCTCGCCGCGAAGCTGAAACTGCAGCAGTACCTCGCGACCGACGGCGTGGCGGTGACGAACGCGGCCGACCCCGCCTGGCGCGAGGTGGCGCCGCGGCCGGGGAACCTCACCTTCGGCGTCGGCGTCCCCGCGGACGTCACCGCCGACAAGGTCGAGGGGGACGCGGCGGGGATGCGCTTCACGCTCAGCGCGGGGCGCGCATCGTTCCGTATCGAGCTGCCGCTCCTCGGCCTCTTCAACGTGGAGAACGCCCTCGGGGCGGCGGCCGCGGCGCTGGCGCTGGGCCGCGAGCCGGCGCGGGTGGCCGATCTGCTGCGTGCCGCGCCGCAGGTGCCGGGGCGGATGGAGCGCATCGCCGCGCAGCCCTGCGTGGTGCTCCGCGACTACGCCCACACCCCGGACGCCTTGGAGCGCGCCCTCGCCACCCTGCGCCCGCTCACGGCGGGGCGCCTCATCGTCGTGTTCGGCGCGGGGGGCGACCGCGACCGGGGCAAGCGGCCGGTGATGGGCGGTGTGGCGGTGCGCCTCGCCGACCTTCCCATCGTCACCTCCGACAACCCGCGCACCGAGGACCCCGAGCGGATCCTCGACGAGATCGAGGCCGGGATGGGTGACGGACCGCACCTGCGGATCGTGGACCGGCGCACCGCCATCGCGCGGGCCCTCAGCATTGCGCGGCCCGACGACACCCTGCTGCTGGCGGGGAAAGGGCACGAGGACTACCAGGTGATCGGGACCGAGAGGGTGCCGTTCGACGAGCGGGCCATCGTCGGCGCGCTCACAGCGGGGCAGCCGGCGTGACCGCCTACGGTTGGACGACGCGCCTCGTCGCGTCGGCGCTCGGCCTCCCGGTGCCCACGATGGACCACGCCTACGCCGGGACATGCACCGACACGCGCGGGGCGCGCGAGGGGGAACTCTACGTCGCGCTCCAGGGGGAGCGCTTCGACGGGCACGAGTTCCTGAGCGACGCCCGGCTCGCCGGGGTGTGGGGCGTGGTCGTGCGCCCGCGGACCCCGCGCTGGCCGGGCTTCGACTGGTTCGAGGTTGAGGACACGCTCGTCGCGTACGGGCGGCTCGCGCGCGCGCGGCGCGACGCGTTCGCCGGCCCGGTGGTGGCGATCACCGGCACTAACGGCAAGACGAGCACCAAGGAGCTCGCCGCGGCGGCGATCGGCACGTCGCGGCAGGTGCACCGCTCCGCGAAGAACCTCAACAACCTGGTGGGCGTGCCGCAGACGCTCCTCGCGATGCCCCTCGAGGCCGAGGCGGCGGTGATCGAGTGCGGGGCGAACCAGCGCGGCGAGCTGGCGCGGATGCGCGAGATCGCGCGACCCGACGTCGCCGTCGTCACCAACGTGGACGCGGGTCACCTCGAGGGGTTCGGTGGCATCGACCAGGTGCTGGAGGAGAAGCTCTCTCTCGTGGCGGGGGTGGCCACCGCCGTGGTCGGCTCGCGCCCCGCGCTCCTCGCCGACGCCGCGCGCACGGCGGCCCGCCGCGTGGTGACCGTCTCCGCGACCGGCCCCGCCGACTGGACCGCGGAGGAGGTGCGGCTCCTGGCCGACGGCCGCGCGCGCTTCCGCGTGCGGGGCGCCCTCGTCGAGCTGCCGGTCCCCGGGCGGCACCAGGTCGAGAACGCCCTCGCCGCCCTGGCGGTCGCCGACGCCCTCGGCGTCCCCCTCGCCGACGCCGCGCGCGGCCTGGCCGCCGCGGCCCTCCCGTACGGGCGCACCGCGGTGCTCGAGATCGGCGGTGTCACCGTGATCGACGACACCTACAACGCGAACCCGCCCTCCGTGGCGGCGGCGCTCGATCTCCTGCAGGCGCTCCGCGGCGACCGGCGGGTGGTGGTCGTGCTCGGGACGATGCGTGAGCTGGGCGCCACCGCGGCCGACTTCCACGCCGCCGCGGCGGAGCACGCGGCGACGCTCCGGCCCGCCGTGATCGCGGCGATCGGCGACTTCGCGCCCGCCTTCCGGGCGCTCGGCGAGCACCCGGGGGGCGCCGAGCTCCTCACCGGCGCCGCGCCGGGCGACGTGGCGGCCCGGCTCAAGGAGTCGCTCCGCCCCGGGGACATCGTCCTCTTCAAGGCGTCGCGCGGCGTGCGGCTCGAGCAGCTCTTCCCCATCCTGTGGCCCTCGTACGGGGGCCGTGAGGCGCACTAGTGCTCTACTGGCTGCTCTGGCCCTACGCGCGGCACTCCGACCTGGCGAACCTCGTCAGCTACATCTCGTTCCGCGCGGGCGCGGCCGTCGTCACGGCGCTGGTGATCGCGTTCGCCGCGGGTCCCTTCATCGTGCGGCGGCTGATCGCCCTCAAGGTGGGCCAGATCGTCCGGGCGGACGGCCCCGCCACGCACCTCGGCAAGCGCGGCACGCCGACGATGGGGGGCCTCATCATCCTCCTCGCCACCATCGTGCCGACGCTGCTCTGGGCGCGCCTCGATAACCGGTTCGTCCTCGTGGCGCTGCTGGCCACCGCCTGGATGGGTGCCATCGGCTTCGTGGACGACTACCTCAAGATCGTGCGACGCCGGCCCAGCGGCCTCGTCGCGAAGTACAAGATGGCGGGCCAGGTCACCTTCGGTCTCGCCCTTGGCTTCCTCCTCCTCGCGTTCCCGTGGACCGGCACGGTGCTGCCGCCCTCGTCCACCACCGTCCCGTTCTTCAAGTACGTCTACGTGGTGATGTGGCGGCCCCTCTACATCGTCTTCGTCACCTTCATCCTGGCGGGCAGCTCCAACGCGGTGAACCTCACCGACGGGCTCGACGGCCTCGCCACCGGCCTCTCCGCCATCGCCGCCATCACCTTCGCGGCCTTCGCCTACCTCTTCGGTCGCGTGGACGCGTCGGAGTACCTCAAGGTCTTCTACCTCCCGGGCGCCGGGGAGCTGGCCATCTTCTGCGCCAGCCTGATGGGCGCGTGCGTCGGATTCCTCTGGTTCAACGCGCACCCGGCCAAGGTGTTCATGGGGGACACCGGGTCGCTCGCCATCGGGGGCGCGCTCGGAACGGTGGCGATCCTCCTCAAGGCCGAGTTCCTGCTGGGGATCATCGGCGCCGTGTTCGTGGCGGAGACGGTCTCGGTGATGATCCAGACGGGCGTCTTCCGGTACCGCGCGCGCCGCTACGGGCGGGAGTACGCCAAGGAGCACCGCGTCTTCCGGATGGCGCCGCTGCACCACCACTTCGAGCAGAAGGGGTGGCACGAGTCCACGGTGGTGACGCGGTTCTATATTCTCGGCATCCTGTGCGCGCTGCTGGCCCTCGCCACCCTGAAGATCCGGTGATCCCCGCGGCCTGGCAGGGGCGGGAGGCGGCGGTGGTCGGCCTGGCCCGGAGCGGCCGGGCCGCCGGCCTGCTGCTGCGCACCCTTGGCAATCCGGTCTACGCGTCGGACGCCGCCGTCTCCCCCGCGCTCGAGGAGACGGCGCGCGCGCTGCGGGACGCCGGCTGCGAGGTGCAGCTCGGCGGCCACGACCTGACGCGCATCGGACGCGCCGCCTTGCTGGTCGTATCCCCCGGCGTGCCCCCCGATGCCGCACCGTACCGCGCGGCGCTCGAGGCCGGTGTACCCGTGGTCTCGGAGCTCGACCTCGGCGCCCGGATGCTCCCGGCGACGCGCCTCCTCTGCGTCACCGGCAGCAACGGCAAGACCACCACGACGGCGCTTATCGCCCACCTCCTGCGCACCGCGGGGCTCAGCGACGCCGCGGCGGCGGGGAACATCGGCAACCCGATCTGCGACGTGGCGGCCGGGGGCCGCGCGCCGGCGTGGCTCGCCGTCGAGTGCAGCTCCTTCCAGCTGCACGACGCGCCGTCCCTCGCCCCCGCCGCCGGCGTCCTCACGAACCTCTCCCCCAACCACCTCGACCGGTACCGCAGCCTCGACGAGTACTACGGCGACAAGGCGCTCCTCTTCCGCAACGCCACGCACGAGAGCCGCTGGGTGGTGAACGGCGACGACGCCGCGGCGCTGGGGCTCGCGGCCGGCGTGGCCGGCCACCTCGAGCCGTTCTCCCTCGACACGCGCCTTGCCGCCGGGTACTTCGACCGCGCGGCCGGCTGGCTGGTGCTTCGGGGCGTGCCCCTCCTCCGGCGGAGCGAGCTGCCGCTGTTGGGGGACCACAACGTCCAGAACGCCCTCGCGGCGGCGCTGGCCCTGCCGCCGGAGGCGGAACACGACGCCCTCGCCGAGGGCCTGCGCACCTTCCGCGCCCTCGAGCACCGGCTCGAGCCGGTGCGCGAGGTGGACGGGATCCTCTGGATCAACGACTCCAAGTCCACCAACGTCGCCTCCACGGCGGTCGCGGTGCGAGGGATGGACCGGCCCTTCGTCCTCCTGCTGGGAGGGCGGCACAAGGGCGCGCCGTACACCGACCTCCGGCCGCTGCTCGGGAAGGCGCGGGCGGTCGTCGCCTTCGGCGAGGCGGGGGACGAGGTCGAGAAGGACCTCGCCGGCGCCGCGCCCCTCGAGCGGGGCGGCGACTTCGCGGACGTGCTCGCGCGGGCGCGCCGCCTCGCGCGAGGGGGCGACGCGGTGCTCCTCTCCCCGGCGTGCTCCAGCTACGACATGTTCGCCAACTACGAGGAGCGGGGCCGCACCTTCAAGCGGATCGTGGGAGCGCTCTGATGGCGAAGCGCGAGTGGCTCGTGGGCTGGGAGTCGCGCCTCCTCATCCTCCTCACCGCAATCCTCGTCGCGTTCGGGCTGGCGTCCATCTACTCGGCGTCGTCCACGCTCATCGAGAAGGGCCGCGTCGTCGGCACGTCGCTGGTTCTCGACCAGCTCCTCGGCGCCCTCGCCGGCGGCTTGCTGCTCCTCGTCGCGGCGCGCATCGACCTCGAGCGCGTGAAGGCCCTCGCGTGGCCGATCGTCCTCGTCGTCGGCGGGATGCTCCTCCTCCTGGTGCTCCCCTTCACCCACGCCATCGCCCCGCGCATCAACGGCTCGCGGCGCTGGCTCCAGCTCGGCGTCTCGGTCCAGGTCTCCGAGCTCGCCAAGCTGGCCATCATCATCTGGACCGCGATGCTGTGCGCCAAGAAGGGGACAGAGGTCCGCTGCATGCGCCGCGGCCTCCTGCCGGTCCTCGCCGTCGTCGGGCCGCTCGCGATCCTGCTCGTCATCCAGCCCGATCTCTCCTCCGCGCTCGAGATCGGCCTCCTCGCGATGGTGGTCCTCTTCGCCGCCGGCGCGCGCATCGGCCACTTCATCCTCCTCGGCGTCGTGGCGATGCCGGTGCTCTGGCAGCGCGTCGAGGACGCGCAGTACCAGCTCCTCCGGATGACCACCTTCCTCGACCCCGGCGCCGACCGGCTCGGCGCCGGCTACCAGGTGGACCAGTCCCTCATCGGGCTCGGGGCGGGGAAGCTCCTCGGCGTCGGCTTCGGCCAGGGGCAGCAGAAGCTCGGCTTCCTCCCGTACCCGTACAGCGACTTCATCTTCGGCACCATCGGCGAGGAATGGGGCTTCGTCGGCGTCGTCTTCCTTACCGTGCTCTACACGCTGTTCGTCCTCGTCGCCCTCCGCCTCGCACGCCAGGCGGGCGACCCCTTCCGCCAGTACCTCGCGGCGGGCCTCACGGTGATGATCGGCGTGGACGCGTTCACGCACATGGGGGTGGCGCTCGCCATCCTCCCCACCACCGGCCTGGTGCTCCCGTTCGTCTCCTACGGGCGCTCGAGCCTCGTGGTGGCCCTCATCGCCACCGGGCTCCTCATCAACGTCGGCACGCGACGACGGGCGAAGGTCGCGTGACGACCGTCTTCTTCGCCGGCGGCGGCACGGGCGGACACCTGATGCCCGCGCTCGCCATCGCCGACGCCATGGTCCGCCTCGACCCGGCCGTGCGCCCCTTCTTCGTCGGGAGCCTCCGCGGCATCGAGGCGAACGTCCTCCCCCAGCGCCCCTGGCCGTACGCGCTCCTCCCCCTCGAGCCCATCCGCCGGCGCCAGTGGTGGTTGAACGTCGCGCTGCCGCTCGCGCTCCTGCGCGCCGTCCGCGAGGTGGACGCGCTCGTAGCCCAGCACCGGCCTGCGCTGGTCGTCGGCACGGGCGGCTATGCGGCGGGTCCCGTGGTCTGGGGCGCCGGCCGGCGCGGCGTCCCCGCCGTGCTTCAGGAGCAGAACGCCTTCCCGGGCATCGCCACCCGGCGGTTGGCGAGTCAAGTACGACAAATTCACTTGGGATTCCCGGAGGCGCGCCGCTACTTGCGCCCCGGTGCGCGGACGGAGGTGTTCGACTCGGGGAACCCGATCCAGCCGCCACCGGCAGCGCGGGTGGAGAGGCGCGAGGCGAAGGCGAAGTGGGGCTTCGCCGCCGACCAGCGGGTCGTGCTCGTGGTGGGAGGGAGCCAGGGGGCGCTCCCCATCAACGCCGCGGTGGATGCGGCACTCGAGCGAGGGCTCTGGCCTGCCGGCGCGGGGCTCCTCTGGCAGTCCGGCAGCGCCACGTTCGAGCGGTTCGCGCCCCGGTCGGAGCGTCACCGGGTCGTCGTGGAAGCGTTCATCGATCCCATTGCCGAAGCCTATGCTGCGGCGGACCTGGTGGTCGGCCGGGCCGGGGCGATGACCATCGCGGAGTTGTGCGCCTGGGGCCTGCCGGCGATCCTCATCCCTCTCCCGACGGCGGCCGCAGGCCATCAACTGACCAACGCCCGCGCGCTCGCGGATGCGGGGGCAGCAGTACTGCTGGAGCAGACCTCGGCGAGTGCTTCCGTCCTTTCCGACCGGATCCGCGCCCTTCTTGGCGACCCTGCAGGATTGGCGGGCCTCTCGCGGGCCGCGGAGGATCGGGCGCACCCCGACGCCGCCGAGTTCATCGCCTCCAAGGCCCTCGGAATCCTCTCTGATTCTCCACTCTGAGTCTTTCGCAACCATCGGTGGGATTTTATATTAGCCGCTCGCCGATGCCGTTGTTCGCCCCCGACGATTCGCGCCCGGTACACTTCATGGGCGTTGCCGGGGCCGGGATGAGTGGGCTGGCACTCCTGGCACGGAAGCGTGGCGTTGCCGTAACGGGATGCGACCGGGACTTGATTGGGGCGGGGGCGGAAGCGGCGGAGGACGTGGCCAGGGCCGGCGGCGAGGTGTTCAGCGGGCACAGCCCGGATCACGTCGTCGGTGCGCGGGCGCTGGTCGTCAGTTCGGCCGTACCGAAGGACCATCCCGAAGTGGAGCGCGCGCGGGCACTTGGACTTCCGGTGGTGCGCCGCGCCGAGGCTCTGGCAGAGGCGGTGTCGCCAGGACTGCTCGTCGCCGTCGCCGGGACGCACGGCAAGACCACGACCACGGCGATGACGACGGAGGTACTGGCGGCCGCTGGCTTGAACCCCACGGGTCTGGTCGGCGGCCGCATCGCATCGTGGGGCGGGAATGCACTGATCGGCGGGACAAGCCTCTACGTGGTGGAGGCCGATGAATACGATAAGTCATTTCTAGCGCTTAGGCCGGAAGTCGCTGTCATCAACAATGTTGAGCAAGATCATCTCGAGTGCTACAACAACAGTGTGGATAAACTCGAGGCGGCTTTCGCTCAGTTCGCAGGTCCGGCTAGGCGTCTGATCGTTGGGGGGGATGACGAGGGAGCCGTCCGGGTCGCGAGGCGGTCCGGGAGGCCCGTGTGGAAAGTCGGCTTCGGGCCGGATGCGGACGTTCGCATCACGCGCCTGGAGCAATCGGCACGCGGCTCCACGGCTGTGGTGGCCCTCCCGGCTACGGGGACAATTGACGTCCGAGTCCAGGTGCCGGGCGTCCACAACCTCCGGAACGCGGCTGCCGCTTTGGCGGTGGGAGTGGAGGTCGGGGCCGACCTCGAGAAGGTGGCATCCGCGCTCGCCGCGTTTCGTGGCGTGGGCAGGCGGTTCGAGCTGGTGGGCGCGATGGGCGGCGTGATCGTTGTGGACGACTATGCGCACCACCCCTCGGAGATCGCGGCGACGCTCGAGGCTGCGCGGCAGGTGTACCCGGCCAAGCGGCTGGTGGCGGTGTTCCAGCCGCACCTGTTCTCGCGGACGCAAGCGCTGGGGGCCGCGATGGGTCGGGCGTTGGCGGGGGCGGATGTGGTGGTGGTGGCCGACGTCTATCCGGCGCGCGAGGCCCGGGTCCCCGGAGTGACCGGCCGGCTCGTGGCGGATGGCGCGATCTTGGCGGGGGCGGAGGTGCACTGGGTTCCGGCGAGGCAGGAACTGACGGGGCGGGTGGCGGGCCTGCTGCGCCCGGGCGACGTGGTACTGACCATGGGGGCGGGCGACGTGACGGCGCTGGGCGCCGAGTTGCTGGGCGTGCTGCGGCGGCGCGCGGAGGCACCGGCGTGAGGTGGGGACGGGTGGCCCTCGTGGCCGGAGCGGCGGTGGTCGTGCTGTCGCCGCTGTGGGGACCGCCGGCGCTGCGTCCGTTCCGCTTCTTCGCCGTGCGGCGGGTGGAACTCGTGGGCGTCCGGTACCTTTCGCCCGACTTGGTGACGGGCGCGCTGGGGCTCCGGAAGGACGCGAGCGTGTGGGATCGCCTCGGTCCGCTGGCCGCGCGGATCCGCGCTCTCCCGGGGGTGGCGGAGGCGAAGGTGACGCGGCGGCTCCCCGCGGCGCTGCGGGTGGAGGTGCGGGAGGTCGAACCGGTGGCGCTCGCCTCCGGTCCGGAGGGGCTGGTGCCGGTCGGACCGGACGCGCGGCCGCTCCCGTACGATCCGACGCGGGTGGCGGTGGACGCGCCGGTCATGGCCAGCGCCGAGCGGCCGCTGGTCGCCGCCTTGGCGGCGGTGCGAGCGGCCGAGCCGGGGTTCTTCGGGGAAGTGGCGTCGGCGCGCGCGGGCCCGGCGGGGAGCCTGGAGCTGGACGTGGAGGGTCGCGGGGGGGGGCGCGTGCGGCTGGCGCTGCCGGTGGACGCGGCGGTGGTCCAGGCCGTGGCGGCGGTGGAGCGGACGCTGGCGGCGCGCTCCGAGGCGTGGCAGGAGCTCGACGGTCGGTACGCCGGCTGGGTGGTGGTGCGGCGGGCGCCAAAGGCGGAGGCGAAGTCGTGATGCGCGAGCGCACTGTCTGCGGGCTGGACGTCGGGACGTCGAAGACGTGCGCGGTGATCGCCGAGATCGCGGGCGAGCTGCCGCGCGCGCCGGCGGCGCGCATCCTCGGCGTGGGCCGGTCGAAGACCACCGGCGTGCGCCGCGGCGTCGTGCGGGACATCGACGAGACGACGCGCTCGATCGTCCAAGCGGTGCAGGACGCCGAGCGGATGGCGGGCACGCAGGTCGAGGCGGTGTGGGTCGGCGTGGCGGGGGAGCACGTGCGCTACATTCCCTCGCCCGGCGTCGTGGCGGTGAACAACGAGATCCGCGCGGCGGATGTCGAGCGGGTGATCGACGTGGCGCGGGCGGTGGTGCTGCCGCCGGACAGCGAGATCCTGCACACGCTCCCCCAGGAGTTCCTGGTGGACCGGCAGCGCGGGATCTCCGATCCGATCGGGATGACGGGGACGCGGCTCGAAGTGGACGTGTTCATCGTGACGATGTCCTCCTCGGCGGCGACGAACCTGCGCAAGGCGGTGGAGCGCGCGGGGTACCACGTGGCCGGGTTCGTGCTGGAGCCGCTGGCAGCGAGCTTCGCGACGGTGACGGATGACGAGCGTGAGCTCGGGGTGGCGCTGGTCGAGCTGGGGGCCGGGAGCAGCGACGTGGCAATCTTCGAGGACGGCAAGTTCCGCCACCTGGCCACCTTCGGCTTCGCCGGCGCGCACGTGACGAGCGACATCGCGCAGGGGCTGTCGGTGACGCAGGCCGACGCGGAGCGGCTCAAGGAGCGCTACGGGTGCGCGTACCAGCCGCTGGTGGACCCGGCGGAGATGCTCGAACTGCCGGGGACGCCGGGGCAGGGGACGCGGGAGGCCCCGCGGGAGTTCCTCGCCCACATCATCCACCAGCGCCTCGACGAGATCATGCGGAACGTGGGGCGGGAGATCGAGCGGGCGGGGTATCTCGGCAAGCTGGCGAGCGGCGTGGTGCTGACGGGGGGGACGGCGCAGCTCGCGGGGATCGTGGAGCTGGCGCGGGAGGTCCTCGCGGTGCCGGTGCGCCTCGGGGTGCCGGGGCAGTACCTCACCGGGAGCCTTACCGACGCGGTGGAGCAGCCGCGGTTCAGCACGGCCACGGGGCTGGCGTTGTACGGGATGCGGCAGATGGCGGTGGGCGCCGCGCAGGCGGGCGCCCGGCAGGTGAGCCTGGACCGGGTGGTGGGCTCGGTCCGGCGGTGGCTGACCGACTTCTTCTGACCATGAGCGGAGCGGCGCAATGATCTTCGAGCTCGAGGAAACCGTCGCGCAGAACGCGAGGATGAAGGTCGTCGGCGTGGGCGGCGGCGGCGGGAACGCGGTGAACCGGATGATCGACGAGCGCCTCGCGGGCGTTGAGTTCATCTCGGTCAACACCGACGCCCAGGCGCTCCTCCACTCGAAGTCGGACATCAAGACCCAGATCGGGAAGAAGCTCACCCGCGGGCTGGGGGCGGGCGCGCGCCCGGAGATCGGGCGCCAGGCGATCGAGGAGAACCGCGACGACGTGCTCCGCGTGCTGCAGGGCGCGGACCTCGTCTTCGTCACCTGCGGGATGGGGGGCGGCACCGGGACGGGCGCCGCGCCGATCATCGCCGGGATGGCGCGGGACCTCGGCGCGCTGACCATCGGGATCGTGACCAAGCCGTTCCTGTTCGAGGGCAAGAAGCGGATGCGGCAGGCGGAGATGGGCATCGCCGAGATGCGCAAGCACGTGGACACGATGATCGTGGTCCCGAACGAGCGGCTGCTTGCGGTGGCGGGCAAGGGGATGCCATTTCAGGACGCGCTCAAGAAGGCGGACGAGGTCCTGCTCAACGCGACGCAGGGCATCTCGAACCTGATCAGCGTGACCGGCATCGTGAACGTGGACTTCGCCGACGTCCGCACCGTGATGCAGAACGGCGGCTCGGCGCTGATGGGCACGGGGGTCGGCCGGGGGGAGAACCGCGCGCTGGAGGGGGCGCAGCAGGCGATCTCGAGCCCGCTGCTGGACAATATCTCGATCAGCGGCGCGAGCGGCGTGCTGATCAACATCACCGGCGGCAACGATCTCACGCTCGGCGAGGTCACGCAGATCAGCGAGGTGATCCACGACGCGGTGGGCGACGAGGCCGAGGTGATCTTCGGCGCCGTGACCGACGCCGCGATGCAGGGCGAGATTCGTGTGACGGTGATCGCGACGGGGTTCGACCGGCAGGAGCAGAAGGAGAAGGGCGTGATCCCGTTCCCGCAGCGGACCGTGTCGCGCCCGCCGTCGCTCGCGCAGGCGGCGGCCGCCGGCGGGTCGAGCCCCGTGGTGCCGCCGGTCGGGACGCGGCGCGCGGTGGGCGGGTCGGCGCAGCCGGCGTCGCGCGCGGCGCCGCCGCCGGTGGCGGAGCCGCTGACGGATATGGAGATCCCGACGTTCATCCGGAGACAGATGGATTGAAGAAGCTCGTCGCCGCCCTCGTCGCCCTCGCCGCCGGACTCGGCTTCGTCGCCGCCCGGCAGGCGGGCTATCTCGGTGGTCTCCGGACGGCGCCCGCGGTGGTCGTGGCGGGGCCGCCGGTGGTCACGGTCCGCGACACCCTGCACGCGCGCGAGACGGTCTCCCAGCTCTTCGAGCGGCGGAACGTCCGCGGGGTGGACTGGGGCGCGGTGGCGCAGGCGGTGCGGAACTTCAATCCGGCGCGCGTCCGGGCGGGGATGGTCTTCACCTTCCGCCAGCGTCACGGCGAGGACGCGCCGCACGCGGTGGTGGTCCGGGTGTCGCACGAGTCGCGCCTGCACCTCGACCGCAGCGGCGCCACCTGGGCGGCCAGCGTCGAGCACATCCCCTGGCGCATCGAGCAGGTGCGGGCGACCGGTGTCATCACCAGCAACGTGTACGAGGCGATGGACGCCGCGGTGAGCGATGACGTCCTCCCCGCCGATGCGCGCCGCGACCTCGTGTGGGGCCTCTCGGAGGTGTACGAGTCGGCGGTGGACTTCTCCCGCGACGTCCAGGGCGGCGACCGCTTCGAGGTGGTCGCCGAGCGGCTCGTCTCGTCGGAGGGGGAGGTGCGCTACGGCCGGGTGCTCGCCGCGCGCCTCGACGTCGGCGGCAAGCCGCAGTAC
>Ga0209777_10000912_pt1 | contig 45446 bp, 39 predicted proteins | sample FrelakmetHBP12HB_FD_187147 | JGI IMG/M metagenome (GOLD analysis project Ga0209777, IMG submission 187147) | Freshwater lake sediment microbial communities from the University of Notre Dame, USA, for methane emissions studies -HBP12 HB (SPAdes)... | ecosystem: Environmental > Aquatic >... | reverse complement strand
ACTTTACCCACCCGCGATATCTCCGCCGCGAGTTCCAGTTGTATCGCTTTCGCCTCGGCGGTGGTTACCTGCCAGCTGTGCCGGCTGACTATCCGCATACTTTGATTATAGCCTCTGAAGTAGAGGCTGGGCAATATGCCTGAGGAAATATTATCTTATTTCAATTCGGAGAAGGGGGTTGGATTACGCTCCTGGAGAATATCTTCCATCCGTATTCGTATTCTTGGTTTGTTAAATTCAGAGTCGGGGAATATATAAAATTTCTTCTCTCTTATAGCTTTAAAAACAATGTCAGCGAGCTGCTGTGGTAGCATACCATTATCAATCAGTTGCTTAGCTGTTTTTAAAAATGCTTGATTGCCCGGGTCTGTTATGCCAGTTGAGTCACTTCCGGGAGAATTCCTCAGCTCTATCGGACGATTACGTTCGGCATCCATTACTTTAGTTTTAGTGAATCCTGGACATAACACGGAAACGACGATGTTGTGACCCCTCAGTTCCAGTTCACGGTAAAGCATTTCGGAGAGTGCCACCACTCCATGTTTTGCAACTGCATACGGATTGTAGGGGGGACTGACTAATCCGGCGCCGCCCGCGGTGTTGACAATATGACACTCGGTACCCTGCTTAATCATGATAGGTGTGAAGAAATGAATGCCGTAGATAACTCCCCAGAGGTCTACTCCCAGGACCCATTCCCAATCAGCTAGCGTACTCTCCCAGACAGATGAATAAATTCCAAAACCAGCGTTATTGAACAGCAAATGTACCGCGCCGAATTTTTCTATCGTCTTATTAGCCAGTGCCTCAACGTCGGCAGCTTTAGATACATCTGTCTTTACAACCAGCGTGGTCGCCCCTAGCTTTTTAATGTCCTTTTCGGCTTCATAAAGAGTATTTTCGTTGATACCGGCCAGGACTACCTTCATGCCTTCTCTGGCGCAGCGTTCTGCCAGTCCAAAGCCAATGCCGCTGGCAGCGCCGGTAATAACCGCCACTTTGCCCTTAAAATCTTTCATTTCTCCCCCTCAAACTGCTTATGGCGATTATATATACACCAAACGAGATTGTCAAAAGGTGCTTCAATACCGGCTTGTCTCCTTCTTTTTCAGCGACATGCATAAGTGAAATAAAATATGCTAAAATTGCACGACGAACCGATTCTTTTATTAAAGTAATTTTACAGGAGACATACTGTTGACCTATTCCATACGCCGGCTGGCTAAGGAAGACCTTGACCAGGTAAATGAAATCGACCGCGAGGCTTTTCCCTCCCAGTGGCCGCCTGCTAACTACAAACAAGAGCTTCAAAACAAGATTGCTCACTATATCGTTGCCTGTGATGATGCTAAAACCGTAGCCGCCCCCGTCGTCATCCCCAAAAACAGATTCGGCTTTTTCAATTGGCTCATGTCCCGGTTCGGGCGGCAACAGCGCGTTCAAGCTGACCCTCCGCTGCCTGTTATCCAGAAATACATCGTCGGTTTTTCCGGCCTCTGGATGATGGCTGATGAAGCCCACGTGACGAATCTTGCCGTGCGCCAGCAGTACCGCGGCAAAGGACTCGGGGAGCTTTTACTTTTAGCGTCAATCGACCTTGCTACCGAGCTTAATGCCAGCTTCCTGACGCTTGAGGTCCGTGCCTCCAACCTCGTCGCGCAGAGCCTTTACAACAAATACGGTTTTATGCAGATGGGTGTGCGCCGCGGCTATTACCTTGATAACCGAGAAGACGCTATTATCATGACTACGGAGAGCATCAGCTCGGAGTCCTTCCGGGAGCAGGTGCGGCAACTGCGGGCAGCCCTCGCTCAAAAACTTGCCTAGATAGTTGTCTACCCCTCTTTTCTCTAATGATATTGCCAGTCTTGCTTTAGTCGTAAGCGAGGTGATAGACTAAGCTGTCATGAAAAAGACGAACGCAACGAAAGCAAAGTCCATGACGATTCATGATTTACCCGCTGCCGATAGACCCCGGGAGAGACTGCAAAGAATCGGGGTAGAGGCCCTTTCTGCGCAGGAGATACTGGCGCTGATACTGGGGAGGGGCATATCCGGCGAGTCCGTCATGGTAACCGCGCAACGATTATTAAGCCAGTTCGGGGGTTTAAAGGGAATCGCCGCGGCTTCTATAGAAGAACTATCCCAGGTGAGGGGCATCGGCATTGCCAAAGCCTCCCAGATACAAGCCGCCGTTGAATTGTCCCATAGAGTGGAAGGTTATGCAGAAGCGGCGGAGAAAATATCCCTGAAGACTCCCGAGGATATTGTGGGGTTGGTGCAGGGAAGGCTGAAAGATAAAAAGAAGGAATATTTCCTGGCGATATTGCTTGATACCCGGAACCAGCTGATACGGGCGGCGGAAATATCAGTAGGGAGCCTGGACAGCAGTATCGTTCATCCCCGGGAAGTGTTTAAAGAGGCGATTTCCGCCAGCGCGGCCTCGGTAATCTTGTTAACGGATTCACAATTGCATCATTTAGGACGGGTATGTTTCCCTCGATGGTGACCAAGTCACCCTCAACCTTGACGCGGATATTCAACATTGCCAGCGCCAGTCTCTTGTCCTGATACTCCAGATTCTTGAGCCCGCTTTGAACTAGTTCACAGGCATGTTTGATACTCTGGATGTCTATCTGGTGCTTGTTGAAGATGTCGATGTTCTGGCTTATTTCGGCATCTTGCTTCTCTAGAGCTTCCTTGTCCTTGTTGTAGCGTGCTATATCGTGTCGGAACTTCTCCTCGTCTCCCGTAATCTCGAACGCCTTCCATATCCGGTCCTTCTGCCGCTCCATGTTCTTTAATCTATTGCCGATAGTAGCCAGTTGATTTTGCCATGTCCCAATCTGCGTGCTGTTCTCTTTCTGTTCGCCTGTCATACGCTCAAGTTCTCCGAGCACTAGTTCAGGTGTTGACAGAAGCGTCTCTATCCGCGCCCAGACCTCGTTTTCAATCCTGTCCGCTGGCAACTGCCGGTTATGGCAGCGTTCCGGGCTGGCTATGGACTGGCTCTTGCCACAACGATAATAGCGTATCTCGTAAGGCTTTGGCTTTGCCCACTTCTTAACGTAACCCTGAAAGCGGCTACCGCAGTGCTGGCAGAAGACATAGCCACTCAGCAGATAGTCTCGCTTTCTGTTACGGCACGATAGCTCCTTGTTTCTCCTAAGTACTGTCTGTGCGGACTCAAATAGGCCTACGTCAACCATCGGTGGCGTGGCATTGGGGATTTCTGTCCACTGCTCTTTGGGTCTTGCAATAACACCCGTGTTCTTCCTCTTAGCACCCACCTTACGCCGCGTCCTTGGCTCAACATACTGTTTCGTGAATGCGTAGGTTTTACCAATGTATGCAGGATTGGCCAGCATCCGATAGACTGTCTGGCGAATCCAGTACTTACCGCCCGCCGGAGTCGGCACGCCCAGCGCCCTTAGTCGCCGCGTGATGCCGTTGACAGACAATCCCTCGTCCACCAGCCAGGTGAACATCCGCCGCACCCATTCCGCCTCAGTTGCGTTTATGTACCTGACGCCTTCTCCCACGTGTTTACCCTTGACGTAGTCATAGCCATAGAGCTTATGCCCGGTGCCCGAAGGCAATCTGCCAGCGGCAGCCCGCGCTCGCTTACCGCGCATGGTGCGCTCCCGTATCTTTTCGGCTTCCAACTTTGAGGCAAAGCCGCGAATGTAGCTGATGAGCTTGCCTAGTTCCGAACTATCTATGGTCTCGGTAACGGCTTCAAGGGTGACGCAGTGCTTTTCAAGTTCCTGTGTGATTATGACACCATGCCCAGGGTCACGCGTAAGCCGGTCAAGGGAGTAACATATAACAACGTCAATAGCCTCAGTCCTTACCAGTTCCCGCAGCTTGTTCAGTTCTAGCCGTTCAAGGGAAAGCCCGCTATATGCCTCACTGAAGCGATAGGACACGTCATAGCCCTTATTCCGACAGTAGTTAAGGCAATTCTCCAGCTGTGTCTGTAACGATGTACCCTCCCGCTCTTGATTATCCGTGCTTACCCGACAATAAATTGCTGCTTTCATCTTTTATACCCCTCTTCGAAGCTTCCTTCAAGGATACTTGGTATGCTGCCTTCTTCTCCGATGCTTCCCTCAAATATGCTTCGGTCCATTCAGTATTCGCCAGCCTCCACATAGCTTCCCCCCCTTCCATCTTTCTCTCCAGCCTCCCCGATTTCCACCACCTGTAAAGTACTTGCCTCACATAGATATGCCTTCCCGCCTCTACATTCTCTCTATCGCGAGGCGGGCGGTCCTTTCGCTGTGCAATCCTCCAAGCAACTTCAGGGCGCACATATTTGCCCGCTGCGGCAGCAAAATATGCGGTGGGATGCCACTCGTCATCAGCCTTAACCAGCGCTTTTACCAGTCCCAATGCACATCTACCAGCTCTGCTAGCTCCTTTTGATGTCCTGGCCAATTGTTGGTTGCCCTCTTGTTTTCCCCTGAGTTTTTCTGCTAGAACCCGCTGAACCCAGTCCTTCATACTCATGCCCTCTAGTGCCGCCTGGGCTTTTACCTCGCGCCACAATTTCTCGTCTATGTTTCTCAATAGCTTATCCATGAACTCTTTGCTCCGTAAAGATAACTTGATTAACTAGTATGTCCTTTCTGCATCACCATGTCAATACCACACTGCTATATTTTTTAGTAACGCTATATTTTCTTCAGCTTATATCTTGACTTTGCTGTATTTGCTGATTCAAATAGTCAAGTACTAAGGGAGCGATTTTCACTGCTATCTCATGGATATTGATTTTTTCACCACTCTCCCCTGGTTCTTCGGGTGAGAGTATGGGAGAGGTGTTACCAGATTCCGTATCCTCAACCTGAGCGTCAATGATATAACCTTGGATGGTGAAACCCCATGCTTTGAAAAGATGATAGAGACAGGTGTCTATGAAATCCTCCCAGGGCATATCATGCGGCCAGCCCAATTCATACTCAGCGACCAAGCGGGCATTCTGCATTATTGGTGTTAAAGGGCAGGTTATGGCTACGGGAACGAGTTTGAGGATCGATGCCACGCCGGGAACATCCGCCTTCAACTGTACCGCCTGAGCCGGGATTATAGTCTTTTCGATACTGTGCTCAGACTTTTGTGGTTGCTTCCCTCCATCTTCGGGTGCTACCATCACTCCCGTTTTTTTCCATTCTTGAAAGTAATTGTACCTACTTTTTGGTTTTAGGCCCAATGATTTTACTTCTGGGTCACCGGGTTTAAAACCATGTGCGAAGAGTGCAAAAGCTTTGGTCTTTTTGCTCATTTTTAATTACCTCCTACTACCCTGATAAACTACCTCAACTACACCAGTTCACTACCCTAGACTGCTTTTCCATCAAATACAACCACTACCATTTATAACTACCTTAGTGACTACCCTAAAATAGCTATAATGGGGTAGTAAATGGATCGAAATATTACTACCCTGTTGAGTAATTGGCCCACATATCGCTACAGGCATCATATCTACCTCGATGAAACTGACTATGCCAAAGTTATCTTTAGGCCACCTGCGCCAGTATTTACGGACACCTCATTTTATTTGTGTCGTGTCGTTCTGTGCGGCTTGTAACATATATCATCACTCACATTTGGCCTCACAGATAAGCTTCTTCCAAAACTTGCGCCACACGGCTTTTTGAGCTGGTGATGCTTCTCCGGGGCGTATATTCACTATTACGCGTATTGAGTTCCCCACAGTTTTAGGTGCCGGTTGCGGTGCACTATTAGTCCTGCGCTTCTGCACTGCCGTCCCCCGTATCTGGGATCAATAAATCCAGAGTCGCCTTCAGCTTTTCTAATTCAAGCCGGTTAACTTCAACCAACAAGTCATCACTCGCTTCACCAACTCGAGCGCTCCATTCTTTAAGAACAAGACGCTTGAAAAGGCGCAGAAGGCTAGAGTCTTGGGATGCTACTACGGGTATACCTGAGGCCAGCCCGCGCTCTGGCAGATTTAGAGTGAGGAAGACTTTTGTCCGTCTCATTTTTACCCCTCCACTTATGAGGGACGAGAAGGACAAAAAATTAACGCCGCCCAGAATTCAGGCGGCGTTGGCTTTGAAGCGTCCTTGGTGATAGATTAAGTTTTAGCAGCAGCCCTCAGCTTGGAAATAGCCCGACTGGCAAGCACCGGGATCGAACCTGGAGCGATGTCCGCTCCCTGTTTCTTTAACCAATCCACCAGGTTTTCCCCTTGTAGCTCTTGACTTATACCCTGTAAGACAAGCCTCTCGCCGGCGGAAAGTTTAGCACGGGAGATAATCCTGTCAACCTCATCTCTATCTTCGGTTTCCCGAACAAAGCGAGTAGCACCTGAGTCCTCTATCTCTTGCTCCGTGCTCTTACCGGTCTCACTGTCCCTGGCCTTCTTGAGATTATGTATGAGCCCCGCCTTCGTCGCCTTGTTCAAGGCCTCCGGCGTTGTTGTCAGCTCTGTTTCCGGGGGCAGGTGAGTTCTGATTACCCACTTCGCCAACGCCAACAATCTAGAACTTTCAAGTGGCTGACCAGACAGCCCCAAAATGGCGGTGACACGATTAAGACTGGCGATAAGCCCAACCACTAGCGACATGTTCCCAAGTTGTCTGGGGTCGAGGCCTAAGGTTTTCCATATTCCTGAGGTCCTCCTCAGTTTGGGCTTGTTTCCGCCTCCTCCGCGGGTTGCGAATTCCCAAAGCAAGTTAATCGCATCAGGTTTTCCCTTAACTACCCGCTTTAGTTCCTCAGGTAGTTGCTCTTCTTGAAGTAGCTGTTGGAAATAAGCGTTAGTCTCATCTTCAGTCTCACATAGCTTGCGAATGCGGGAGGGGTCAGACGTAGCACCCTGCTTCTCAAGATTCTGGCGGTGACTTAGGAGCCACTTCCGTAATGGAAGCATGTAGGGATTATTGCATAGCTGACGTTTGATACAACGCTGATAGCGCTTGCGAATACGGCGCCTTGCTGATGGTGCCAGAAGCGCGGGGCTGTCGAAATCAGCACCTTCTCTGGCGATTTGGTTCACCAAGCTATCTGGGGGTGGCACCAACGAGAGCGCCATGGCATGCCACTCATTTGGCTTAAAGACAGGGCCAAAGGCTTTCTGTAGGAGCCACGAATTCAACGGCAAGAACAGCTTGACGATGGCTTCCATATTTGTATTTTACCACTTCGACCAATATGGTCATAGTTATGCTGGTGGTAAAATTGAACCATTTGACGTTGTTAACGCTAGACGCTAATCTTTTTGAGGAAACTCACCGTTGAGGGCATTTTTTGCTATCTGCTTCACTTCGGGAGAGAAATCTGTGCCAATAATCCAACTAAGATAGCTCGGGTCTACTGCGGTTATCTCTTCCAACCTTCGACCGTTATGCTTCTTGCCAAAGTTGCAGACAGCTTCGCCCTCTACCCAAATGAACTTACCTTCGGCGTCGATATAGTCTTCCCTAATTTTATAGCACAAAGCATCCAAACCAGCTATGTCCTTCGGCAAATCCCCATACATTCCCAACTGCCCGTCCAACACCTCCGCAGCCGCCTTCGCGTCCTCTTCTGCATGATGGGCGTTCTCCATCTCCCCATCGCAGTACTTACGGTACGCCGCCTCGAGGTCACGGGGCTCGCGCTGGTGGAAAATGACCATGCTATCAACCAGGTGCCGACCTTGGCGCGAGAATTCAACATTGGCCCTGGCGAACTCCGCCTCTAGGCACAGCAGGTCGAACTTGATGACGTTGAACCCCGCGATGTCGCAACCCTCGAGGAAGTCCCCCACGCCCTTCGCGTACTGGCGGAACGCCGGCAAGTTGGCCACGTCCGCATCGGTAATGCCATGCACAGCCGTCGCCTCGGGCGGAATCGGCACTCCGGGGTTGACCCTGTGGCTCTTGTACTCCTCCTTGCCGTCCGGCTGAATCCTGAGGATGGACAGCTCCACCACCCTGTCGGAATGAGGATTCGTGCCGGTGGTTTCGACGTCGATGAAAGCGATTGGACGTTCCAACTTAAGGTTCTTCAGCATCCGTTCTTACCCCCTAATCTCACGAGTATGACAATACTATACCCATGGAAGAGTGCAGTCAATATTTGCTAAAACACAGGATTTTTACCTGGTCGCTTAGCCCCAATAGGAAACTCGTATTATTGTCTCCCGCGAGGTCAAGTACTACTCATGGACGCTCTAGTAAGCCCAGATTCTCGACGTGGCGCTCCGCGTCAGCTCCTGCGAGGGGAATGCATGCAAAAGGGGCGGGATCTTTATCAAGTTACGGCTATTTGGAAGCCGGTCTGCCGCTGGTACTCGTCCTCCATGATCCGCCTGACCGTTTCCCTGTGCCGCTGCGGAAAGACGAGTGAATCGTGCACGGGCAGGGCGGGGATTCCCAGACCCATCAGCCTAGGTAGCACAGATGATGTCGGCTTCAACGAGCATCAGCCTGTTAGCCGAGCCGCTGAAAAAGTACTTTTCCAGAATCGGATGCACTTTCAACAGCGCCGCGACAACCTCTTCTCGCGTAAGCATAAGCGCCTTCAATTCATCATAAAGGCTCGACATAGCTCCTGAATTACTTAAGCCTGCTCCTTAATCGTGGTGGAGTATTGAGGTGGAGAATCTGTTTCTCCAAGTAACCATGCCACAGAGACCTTTAACGCTTTGGCAAAAGCGACAACCTCGATATCTGTTACCGGACGCTGGTCATTCTCTATTTTTGATAAAGTGGACTGGTCCATCATCGCACCTAACATTTGTAGGCGGGCTACCAGGTCTATCTGAGTAATCGGCGGTTTTGCAGCCATTCTAGCTTTACGAACGTGACCGCCTATTATATTTCTTCTCCCCATATGCTAAATGATATAGAATATGTCGCACAATAATATTCCTCTAGCGAATATTTTGTTATATAATTACGGTTAAAGGTCATCCTTAACAGCGAACCTGACGACAAAAGGAAATGACATGTCCGACTCGGAATCTAATAAAGAACTCGACTCTTCTAGAATCCTTGAACTCAGCGCAAATAAAGACGTTGACGGACTAATTACGGCTCTGTCACAAGTTGAGAATTGTAACCTTATAAAGCATATAATCTATGAACTCGGTGAGTTGAAAAACAGCAAAGCGACCGAAGCACTGCTCAAAAAGGTAGTGAACCTTGGGAAGATAGCTATTAGACAAGCCGCTATAAGAGCCATAGGCAGCATTGGAGATGGCAGAGCAGTTGACACGCTGATTTTTGTAATGGTAAATGACAAAGACTGTCGGGTAACAGCAGCAGAGACTCTGGGTATGATGAAAGCAGAAAAAGCCGTGCCGGCGATGAAACTGCTACTTGACTACCAGCACCATGCCGATGATGAAGTGTATGAGCAACAAGGTCTGGAGTCGATACTGGAAGCTTTAGGAAAGATAGCTTCAGAAGAAGCAATGGTATGTTTAATTGAGAAACTCCTTACCCCCCAACTCAGTTTGGCAGAAAAGGTGTCTCAGGTCCTGGCAGAAATTGGCAAGCAAGCGGTGCCCCTGCTAATTTCGGCACTTGATAACAAGGAAGTCAAAACTAAGCGAATGGTAATCAAGGTCCTGGGAAATATAACGGATAAGGAGTGTACTCAACCGCTTTTGAAGATATTAGAAGATGAATCTGAGGATTCCGAGACAAAGGAAGAAGTAGCATATGCTCTGGCAAAGATAAAAGACCCTGGGGCGGTCGAGCCACTCATTACCGTAGCACTAAGACATGCTGACTTTAGAGATGGTGATTACTCTATCAGCGTCTGCGCCGTGAGGGCGCTGGGAAATATCGGCGATAGACGTGCGGTTGAACCATTAATCAGTATCATAAATGACAAATCCAATCCGATGAGAATAAGGGGGTGTGCTGCAGATACCCTAGGGAAGATTGGTGGTAATAGAGCGGTGGAACGGCTAATAAAGGTCCTTAACAATTACAGAGAGGATGAGTGGGTCAAGGACTGTGCAGCATGGGCACTGTTACAGCTTGATGAGGAAAAGATTGCATATCCGCTACTTAAGTACCTGAAGAAGAAAAAAGATGTGATAAACATGAACAACCCAATCGGGGATATACGGTAGGCTGTTTTTTGTGATCCTGATTCTTACTTTAATTCTCGGCCGGCCCGGCTCTTATTTTTGATATTCGACTTGTTCTCATCCGTAGGTCATGTATAACTGAGAAAAGATAATTAAGAATCATATTCAGAATGCAGACCTTGTCGAAAAAGTATGCGTTTAACACGGTAGAATAAGCAGATACGCCATTTCTTTATGGCGGTATTGGACATGAGACAGACCTTGCCCGGATAAAAAGAGCACTTTTCGATGAAAAGTTCATCATGTATTTTTCACTTCAAGACTGAGTTGAAATATCCTTAAGCCGTATTGCCCGTCCGGTCTGGATGGCGCCAAAACCGTACCGATTCCGGATGCGGTCGATGGTTTTGTTCAATTCCTCCAGCTTCCGGGAGGAGGGGGTGAACAGTGTCGCCTGCCGGCTCGGCTCCACCAGTTGCGATACGCCAATCCCAATCAGCCGCACCGCCTGTATTTCCATCGTCAGAGACTGCTCAAGCAACTTGACCCCTGTCTCAAATATCGTCTGATCGGTACCGACGTTTTCTCGAAGTGTGTGACTGCGGGTAATTGTCGAAAAATCAGCGTATCTCACCTTCAGGGTTACGCATCTTGCCTGCTTGCCTTTCTCCCGAAGGTCGGCGCCTACCTTCTCGCTTTGAGCCCATAAAGTCGCTTCCAGAAACACACGATCGCGAGTGTCCTCTCCGAAAGTGGTCTCCCGACTGATGGACTTAGCCTCACCGGGTGGGAGCACCTTCCTGTTATCAATACCGTTGGCGAGACGATGCAGCATTTCTCCCGCGGTGCCGAGACGGCTTTTCAAGGTATGAGAAGGCGTTCGGGATAGTCCGCCTATCGTATGCACTCCCAAGCTCTTCATGATCTTTACGGCCTGCTTCCCGACTCCGGGCAGTTTTTCTACGGGCAGCGGCGCTAGGAAGTCGCGCTCTTCCCCCGGCACCACTTCAATTAGTCCATCCGGTTTGGAAAGGTCTGATGCAACCTTGGCGACTACTTTACAGCTGGCGATGCCGATGGAAGCGCAGAGTCCCAGTTCGCTCCGGATTCTCCCCTTTATGGCGGCCGCCATCTGCCGGATTGTATCGTGTATCGATTCGAATCCGGTCACATCCAGGAAGGCTTCGTCAATGCCCGCCGGCTCGATAAAAGGGGAGAAATCATTCAGGATCGCCATGAACTTCCGTGAGAATTCGCGGTATCTGGCAAAGTTCCCCTCGATAAAGATGGCTTCCGGGCATAATCGGGCGGCCGTTACCAGTGGCATACCAGAGTGAAGGCCGAAGGCTCGCGCTTCGTAGGAAGCTGTCGCCACGACCCCTCTCCGGTCGGGCCTGCCGCCGACCGCGACGGGTTTGCCCTTGAGCTCGGGATTAAGCACCCGTTCCACCGAGACGAAGAAAGAGTCGAGGTCGATGTGGATGATGGTTTTTCTTGCCATTATGGTTACCCGGGGACAATTGGGGATGGTCTTATTTTAACACAGTCGCCTCACTTGGCAAGTCTATATTATTCAGGATGATAAATCGCAGATCAGATGGATTGTTCAAACGATAATCCCGCGACAAACTTATTGGATAGAATCTGGTGCTTCATCTAAGTTGACTAGAGCCGCTACGATTCGAATCCTGGCTGGTCAGCCAATCAAGAAGCTTTCCGGAACTTCTATTTGAGAAAAAGTCTCTGATTCCAGCGCTGAAGCAGCTACTCGCTACCGGTGTGTAACGATCTGGATTCTAGTTTGGTTCGAGTCCCCTTCGGTCCACCAAAGGGGACGATACCTAGAACTCCTCGACATTCTAAACAAGACTGGCCGTCGAGAGTCTTTTCAATATCCTTTCCTTGGCCAGTGTAGTTAGGTTATTGACAGCCTCGGGGAAAAGCTGAAATCCGAATTATTTGGTAGCCAAATTTATCCAATATTATTAAATTCAATGCTTGGGATATTGCGGGGGTGATTTACCCTGTTTCTTCACCACTCTGGGATAACCGGCACGAGTAACCCTTTCGGTTACACTTGTCAGCTCGACTTCGTGCCACCATTCATCGCCATGGTCGAAGAGATAGAGGATTTTCGGTCCACCATACAGGGTAATACTGTCAATCCTGATACGAGTGGCCAGTTTACCCGTTCCGTCTTCATCAAGACCTGGCGAAGTGTATTCGCTCTCCTTATCGTATGGCTTGTTGCTCAAAAAGAAGCTGTACTGGTGTTCCTCAAGACGGTCGAAAGCTTTGAATATGGCTTTGTGTAAACTGGATAACATCTGGTTTCCTTTGATGTCGATAATTCGCCAGATCTCAGGCTTGTCCCTGAGCGAGACTTTGAACCGGTGGATGAAGTGGGTGTCAGCATAGTTTGAGGGATTTGTCCTTGTTTTGGTTACTCTCCTGTCCGGTTGACTGAATCTCTTACTAAAGCCTAGGACTTTTTTCAAAACATCCTGCGCCACTGGATTAGTGGGATCCAGCCTCATCGCTCTTTCCGCATATTCCGTAGCCTTGTCTATATTAACTGAAGATAGATAGGTGATTGCCAGGTCGGTCAATATGTTGGCGTTATCCGGCGCCAGACGGCTTGCCTTTTCAAGATAAACTAATCCCTTGGCTGCATCGCCACTGCTGTATACAGCCCAACCCAACCCGCGGAGATACTCGCCATTGTTCGGCTCCTTTTGAACCGCTATCTCAAATTCTGGAATGGCCTTGCCCCATTGTCGCTTGTAGGAGTAGACGAAACCCAGGATGTAGCGGTAGCCAAGGTTCTCTGGCTTGAGATTTATCGCTTTCTTAATGTGGTCTTCTGCAAGTTCGATCTTTTGAAGCGCGAGAAATAAATCCCCGAGGTAGGCATTGGCATACTCGATGGCAACCGTGTTATCACCGTACCTCACCAGGATGTATTTATAGATTTCGATGGCTTTATCAAAATCGCCGCGTTCGATAAAACCTCTGGCGTCATCCCATATTGAATTTAATTCCGGAAGGTCCTCTTTGCCCATAGTCCGTCCTCATGCAGTTGGTGTTGGTTCAATGATACCATACGGTAAAAAGGGGCAGTAACTTTTAGATGAATTGTGACGTCGCTACTTGGCCTTTTGTAGATAATCCCGGCCGGTTTCACATGTTCATTGTTTTCCTTGGGTAATGATGAGGCTGTACAGGGCGAATGACGTGTTATTGAATATTACACTCGCGACTAGGAAGTGAGTGTTCAATAGAAGTTTTTGACGTGATGCGTGGGGTATGAAGGTAGGCAGTCAGGCGGCAATCTCTTCTACGCTGTCGCCACTGGATGGTCTCTCCGGAGGATATTAGTTAGTTATCAGAATGTATTGATTCGGTCTGGAGCAATTATAAAAATATGACTAAAAAATAACCTTTATCACGGAACTGCGTTATACATGTTAGTCGGGTTGGGGAAAACGGGCAAGGAGGTCGGCTATGAAACACAGACTTATCAAAGTAGTAGGGCTCTTTATGGCATTAGCGTTTGTACTCGGGCTTATGCCGTCGTGCCAACAATCGTTACAGGCGGCAAGCAGTTATGTCGCGATTCTTCCAACTGTCCTGCACAGTGGCCGCACGGAAGCTATTTCACTGGCGCTCTTCAACGGTGATAAGCTGGTAAAAGACAACGTTGAAGTCACTCTCCTTAAAGACGGCAAAAAGGTTGCCAGCGCCAAACAGGTAGTCGATGGCAAGGGCACCGTCTCTCTCGATATCCCGCAAGTAGCAGATGGCAAGTATGAGATTCAGGTGAAGGGCGGCGCCTTCTCCGATAACGCGAGTATCAGCGTTGAGAAGAGCTTTCTCGTATTCGTAGAAACTGACAAGCCTATCTACAAGCCGGGCCAGACCATCCATATGCGTGTGCTCACGCTCGACTCTGAATTGAAGCCGACCACCGAACCGGTCACGGTCGATGTATTGGACGCCAAAGGTATTAAGATTTTCCAAACCAGCATGACTACCGACGACTACGGCATGGCGAGTGTAGACCTGCCGCTCTCCGAGGAGCCTAATCTTGGCGTGTGGAAAATTAATATAACTACGGAGAAGGCGAAAAATCAGCTCGACGTGCGCGTTGAGGAATATGTGCTGCCGAAGTATGAAGTCACGGTTGACCTGCCCAAAGAGTGGTTCCTGGTAAGCGAGCCAATCAAGGGCAAGATCGGCGCGGAGTATACCTTCGGGAAGTCGGTCAAAGGCGAAGTGAAGATTGTCGCTACCAAGTATGTCGGGCAATGGGAACAGTACGCTACCCTGACTAAAGAAATCGATGGTCAAATCGACTTTGAATTGCCGGCCGCGCAGTATGTGGTCGGTACACCGGCATCAGGCGGACAGGGCAATGTCCAGCTTGATATCACGGTGACTGAAAAATCAACCGGTTATGTCGAAAAGACCAGCCGCCTGCTTACGGTGGCACAATCATCGGTAAACCTGCAGCTTATTCCGGAAGGTTCGGTCTTTAAACCTGGCCTGCCATTTAATGTCCTGGTGCTTACGGAAACACCGGACAATCAGCCTGTTGATAGCAAGGTGAGTGTGACTATCACCTATATGAACGATAAGTTCGAGGATTTTAAAACAGAGCAGAAAGACATCAGCACCTCTAAAGGTAAAACGCTCCTTGAGCTCTCTCCGCCCGCGGAAGCAGTTGCCCTGTCAATCGAAGCTTTTGAACTAACTCCGGTGTCTTCAGTTCAGCCCGCTCAGGCTTCTATAGTCCTGCAAGCGTCTTACTCTCCTTCCGGTAACTTTATCCACCTGGAACAGACCACGGAAGGAACACCAAAAGTAGGACAGAAGATTTCCTTTAAAGTCTATTCCACTGACCGCGCGGTAAATTTCTATTATGAAGTGCTCTCCCGGGGTACGGTTGTCTTCTCTGACTACACCACCAGCAAGGATATTACATTTAGTGCCACGCCGTTGATGGCGCCTACTTCGAAATTATTGGTCTACCAGATACTGCCCAACGCGGAAGTAGCTGCCGACTACCTGCCGTTTCAGGTGGAAGCGGCATATCCGCAGCAAGTGACCGCTCAGTTCAGCAAAGAGGAAGCGAAGCCCGCCGAAGACATCCATCTGAATATCAAGACCGATGGCCAGGCAAAGGTGGGCATTGCCGCAGTAGACAAGTCAGTGTTTATTCTGGCGGAAAACCGCCTCAATCTCCAGCAGGTCTTTGACGAGCTGGAACGGCTCTATATGGAGCCGCAGGCGGAAATCCACGAGGTTTCTTTCTATCCCACCTATACGGTTCCGGGAACGCAGGATATCTTCAAGGATGCCGGAGTGGTGGTAATGACGAATAAGCAAGTGCCGCAGAGCAAGGAATATAAGCCAAAAACGGGAGTCGGCATTTTGAGCAGAATTGCGAATTTCTTTGTGGGCCTTATGGGAGGAGAGAAAGAAGCCGGACCACCTGCAGCCACCATAACACCTGCGCCCACTACGGTACCCGCAACTATTCCTGCCTCCCCCGACCAGTTAGCCGAGGTCCAGAGGGTCCGGCAGTTCTTCCCGGAAACCTGGCTGTGGACTGATATAGTCACTGATGCCAGCGGCAAAGCCACCATGCAGGTAACTGTGCCTGATTCTATTACCACCTGGATGCTGCGCGCCGTGGCTGTTTCCAAGGATAAAGGACTTGGCGTGGCGGAAGATTCCCTGCTGGTTTTCCAGCCCTTCTTCTTGACCGTTGACCTGCCGTTCTCGGCAATAAGGGGCGAGGAGTTCCCGGTGAGCGTCGCCGTCTATAACTACCTCGATACGCCTCAAAATGTGCAGGTGGACATCGAGCAGGGCGATTGGTTCGAGCTCCTCGATAACCCAACCAAGACAGTTACTGTTGCCGCCAATGACATCGGCGCGGTACAGTTCAAGATAAAGCCGACCAAGCTCGGCGTCAAGGATGTAAAGATTAGCGCGCGCAGTTCTGAGGCGGCGGATGCCGTTATTAAGACTATTATCGTCGAACCTGAGGGCGTCTCGCGGGAAATCATCGATAATATAACTCTTGCTGGTGGTATCACCAGGTCCATCGATACGACACTCCCGGATGTTATTGTCGTGGATTCGGGCAGAGCATATATCGCTGTGACCTCCAGCTTCCTTACCCAGACCATTGATGGGCTGGATGCCCTGCTGCAGATGCCATTTGGGTGTGGGGAGCAGAATATGATCGTCTTCGCCCCGGATGTTTATATCACCAAGTATCTGCAGGGGAGCGGCCAGCTTAAACCTGAAATCATGGCCAAAGCGGAAAAGCTGATGATTACCGGCTACCAGAGGGAGCTGACTTACCGCCGGACGGACGGAAGCTTCAGCGCTTTCGGGATGAACGACGAGTCCGGCAGTCTGTGGCTCACCGCTTTCGTGCTCAAGTGCTTCTCTCAGGCAAAAGGTCTGCTGTATATTGATGATACCGTGCTGAGTGCGGCGACGAACTGGATAACGTCACACCAGAATGCCGATGGCTCTTTTGATGCGGTCGGATTTGTCCACCACCAGGAGATGCTCGGCGGACTGAAGGGCAAGGAAGCCCTGACCGCCTACACGGCAATTGCCTTGATGGAGGCGGGCGAGAAGGATAGTAGCGGCAAGGCAATCAGGTACCTTGAGGGTAAGCTGAGCGAGATGACTGACCCGTATGCGGTTGCCATTACTACCTACGCCCTTGAGTTTGCGAAAAGCCCGGTGAAGGACGAAGCCTACAATAAGCTGATGTCGCTGGCAAAAGAGGATGAGAGTGGTTTGCACTGGGGCAGCGGGGACTTGCCGGTGCCTGCTCCGGAAGTGGAACAGAAAGACGGCGGGCCCGCCATGGTAGCGCCCTTCCGTCCTGACGTCAACAGGAGCGCGGACATCGAAACAACAGCTTATGCTACCCTGGCGCTTGTCAAACACGGCGATGCCTTCAATTCATCCAGAGCTTCAAAGTGGCTTGTCTCAATGCGGAATGCCTACGGCGGCTACGGTTCGACACAGGACACCGTGGTTACTCTCCAGGCTCTCACCGAGTATGCTACCGGCGCGCGGTCGGACGTTGACCTGACGGTAACACTGAAGGGTGTGGGCGTCGACCAGCGGTTAACTATAAACAAGGATAACTACGATGTGCTCCAGCTTGTCCAGGTGCCGGCAAATACGAAGATTGACATGACGGTGACCGGCAAGGGTGATGCCATCGGGCAGGTGGTCAGAAAATTTAATGAACCTGCGGTAGATACCACACCGGCGGCTCAGATGCTGAAAATCGACGTCAATTACGACACCACTGAGGTTGCCGTCAACGATCTGGTCAAGGTGTCGGTGTCGCTAGCCTTCAATCCGCTACCCGAGTTGAATATCGGTGAAGCCGGCATGATCGTGATTGATGTTTCGGTGCCGACGGGTTTTACGCCGGTGACTGATTCCATCATTGCAGTGACCCAGAAGATGCCCAATATCAAGCGCTATGATGTGGCGGGGCGGAAGGTCATCTTTTATGTGGAGAACATGAAGCCGGGCCAGCAGATTGCCTTCGATTTCCAGGTTAAAGCACTTTATCCAGTGAAAGCGAAGGGTGTAACCTCAACGGCCTATTCTTACTACAGACCGGATATCAAGGGAGAAACACTGGGCGCGGCGGTGACGGTGCAATAGTTTACGGCTATTTCCATTCTCAATCCCCTCCCCCGGGCTGTAACTGGGGGAGGGGATTTTTTCTTTGGAGTTGGCCACGCCAGTTTCAGCGATAACGCGTTCTCAATTGCCATACCTGCACCGGCTACAGAGTTGATACCGTAACAATTTGACGGAATGTGCAATTCTGCCGTGAAGCGGTGGAATTTACCCAACAGCATGGAGGCGTTGGATCCTAATACATAATGCACATTAATATTTTTATTCTACACTTCGAAACAAAAGGTGAATACAGGCTAAGATAGGCCTGACAGGTCCCGGAGAAGTGGCATATTTCTTGTAAGTCGCATTTGACTTCCTGTTTCTCATCAGCCGTCAAGCCTTCCAGGATAATTGCGCCGGGTGATACGTACCTCCTTTTTATCCGGAATAATCGAATAACTCATCTATGCTTTTGTCCGGAGGCTCCGATCCCGGTGAGCGGACATTTTCCATAATAGATATCTATTATTTCCCTGTGTTACAATACTTTTGACGTTCACCGGTAATGGCCGGCATTACAGAATTTACAGTTTTAATTCTCCAGTCTGATAAATAAACGTTAAGGAATCGGAATTAAAGGATGAGACTCATACAGTATATGATTTCGGATATAGGCCGACGCGTCGGCTTGATAGAAGACGACTTAGTTTTTGATCTAAGCAGTTTTAACTCCGATTGGAATAGCATATATAAGATATTTCTTGAAGCGCTGCAAGCTGGTAAGAATCTGGAAGAGTACATTTATAATTCTGATTTTCGCAAGAGTCCGGTCACTCTCGGTTACCGTGAATTGTTAACCTACCGTCCTGGGGAAAAAATATGGATACTCCTGCCGATAGATCATCCTGACCCCGCACATTGTATAGTAACTGGAACCGGACTAACCCATCTCGGAAGCGCCTCGCAGCGTAATACGATGCATAAAATAGCTGTTCATCTTTCTGATGGTGGGACGACTGATGAATCACCAAATAAAACGGATTCACAGAAAATGTTTGAGATGGGTTTGGAAGGTGGGAAACCGGAATCCGGCAAAAGAGGGATTCAACCTGAGTGGTTCTATAAAGGCACTGGCTCAATACTTAGAGGCTATAACGATTTTCTGGACATACCGTCATTCTCTGAGGACTGTGGTGAGGAGCCTGAGATCGTAGGGTGTTACGTCATCGATAATAATCGAACACCCTATCGTCTTGGATTTACCATTGGCAATGAATGGTCGGATCATATTACGGAACGGGGAAATTATCTTTGGCTAGCGGCATCAAAGTTACGGACATGCTCTATCGGACCTGAGTTGATTACGAGCCAGTCTTTTAAGGATATAAGGGGCTGTTGTCGGATTTATCGTGGGAGTACAATAATATACAATTCAGGGGAACTTTTAACAGGCGAGGATAATATGAGTCATTCACTGGCCAACCTCGAAGATCATCATTTCAAGTTCCCTCAATTTCGTGTACCAGGTGATGTTCATATTCACTATTTCGGTACCATGAAACTGTCGTCCGGAAGCAGAGGCACCTTTAAAAATGATGATAGAATTCAAATACATTTTGATGGTATGGGCAGTGACCTGGTAAATTATGTAAGACGTATTTCACTCGATTCAATTCCTATTACTGTTCAGAAAGGCTAATTGGTAATTGACCTGCCGCCCGAAGGAGGGGCCGTTTTTTATGAAAATCACAGGTTACCGCACGTATGTCGTAAGTACACCGTGGCGAAATTTGACGTATCTGGTACTGGATACTGATGAGGGTATAACCGGTATTGGTGAGGCAAGAGTTCTTGGGAGAACCAATTCCGTACTGGAGTTGCTAAGAGAAACCAGAAATCACTTTATAGGTCATGATGCTTTTGATATAGAGGGTTTATATCAAAAATACACTTTGTTAGATTTTGATAAAGCTGGAAGCGTTGCTATAACTGCGTTTTCTTTACTTGAGATTGCATGTTGGGATTGTATAGGTAAAAAGGCAGGTTTGCCGGTCTATAAGCTTCTCGGAGGAAAGGTGCTAGCGGGTAACAGACCGATTCAAAAAATACCAGTTTATGCTAATGGTTGGTATACAGTTGAAAGGACTCCGGATGCATTTGCTGAGGCGACCAAGAAAGTCATCCGAAAGGGATATACTGGACTTAAATTTGATCCATTCGGTGCGGGGAACTTGGAGCTAAGCCGGAAAGAGTATGCCAAGTCGATCGAAATAATCGAAGCCGTTCATAGCGTACTCCCACAAGGTGTTCAAATGTTTATCGAAATGCATGGACGTTTTGCCCCGCATCAGGCGATAGAGATTGCTAAAGATATTGAAAAACTAAAACCGGGGTGGATTGAGGAACCCTGTAGACCCGATGATCTTGGCGCTTTAGCTGAAGTGAAAGCTCATACCACCATTCCGATAGCCGCGGGTGAGCGTTTATACACGCGAGCAGAATATAGAGAGTTATTTGAACGTCGCTGTGTTGACATTATCCAGGTTGATCCTACTAACTTTGGTGTGCTTGAAGCAAAGAAACTTGCGGCTAATGCCGAAACATATTCTATGATGGTCGCTCCTCACAACGTGGGTGGAATTATTTCGACCATAGTTGGCATTCATCTAATGTCAGGGCTGAGAAATGGGAAGATCCTGGAGCACTTCAATGACTTTGTAGACGCGGAAGTCAAAAACGTAGGTTTACCATATCCTAGTCTTAGCGGGGGTTGCTTTTCGGTACCCGATACGCCCGGTTGGGGGGTTGAGCTGGACATGGAGTTCTTTGAAAAACACCCCCCTGTAAAGACAAAAGATGGGATGATAGTGGATTTTGGGCTTAATATGTTCCGTGATGAGAATTGGCAGAAACGCGCAGGACAATCAAAGAGTAAATCGTTAAGGTAGCAATAGCTTGTTTTGTGCAACTGGCGATAACTTATAACTAGCGGCTATATCTGGATATTTATTGCGTTGGGTGACCTGACTCTGCACTGTGTTCCGCAAGTAAAGGCGCATCAATTTCATTGCGGCTTATATTCTATTGGCGAAAATGCCGAAGTAGATCCGTTATCTGACTATTAAGCTTTCAACTCCAGTGCAAAGGGATAATCTTGACAATTGTGAATCGGTAATCTTGCAGCATAATCCCTATTGAAGTACACTTAAAATAAATCAATAAATGTCTTCATGAGGTATCCTCTTGTCGTTCAAACAACCTCCGCCGCAAGTTCCAGCAATCTTAACAACACCTAAACGCGGCTTGAAGGGTATATTCGATACCCTGAGCATCCGTAATTTTCGTTTATACTGGTTGGGTTTGGTAACCCTGACATTCGCCGGCCAGCTGCAATTACCAGCTCAATCCTGGCTCGCTTACGAACTTACGCATTCACCGTTAAAGCTGACACTGGTCGCTGCCATGCAGGCGGTACCGATGATTATTTTCTCGGTATACAGTGGCGTATTTATAGATAGAATACAAAAACGCAACATACTTTTAATAGCACAGAGCTTTACAACAGTTATCGCAATTATTATTGCCGTTCTGATAGGTACCGGCCACATACAGTACTGGCATCTTTTGGTTTCATCATTTCTGGGTGGTATCAGTGCCTCTTTTAACATGACGGCCCGGTATGCTATTGTCGCTGAGTTGGTTCCGGTTCAAAAATTATACAACGCTATGGCTCTGAATAATGCAGGGTCTAATGCCGTCGCAACGGCGGGGCCTGCCATTTCCGGAATCTTGATTGGTGTAATCAGGGTTCAGGGCGCATATTACGTTGGGATCGTATTCTATATAATTGGGATTATCATTGTTAGTTTGTTGCCAGCTACCAGTAAGTTGGGTCAAGTCTCCAAAGGTTCGGTGCTTAAAAATTATACCGAAGGCATAAAGTATCTTCGCCTTCAGAAGGCCATCGTTATAATATTGATAATGGAAATGGCGATAACCTTTTTCGGTGCTTCTTATCAGGGGCTGATGCCCGTATTCGCCAACTTGCTAAACCAGCAATCTACAGGCTATGGTTTTATGCTGGCTGCGGTAGGTATTGGCTCGATGTTGGGTTCTCTGATCGTCGCCAGCCTTGGCAATTTTAAAAGAAAGGGTCTTATCCTGCTTACAACAGGTATAATATTGGGCATATTTCTGGGGCTGTTCGCTAATATGGCGGATCTCGGTAATATCATGAAGTTAGGGCAAAATGATTTCTACCTTGCTCTGGTGCTGTTAATGGGCATAGGCTTTTTTATAACTAGTTATACCACCACAAGCAATACCATCGTTCAGATGAATACCAGCGATGAATTTCGGGGGCGCATGACCAGCTTCTACTCAATGGTCATTGGATTTTACCCGCTAACTACTTTTATGATTGGAGCCATTGCTGAAGCTTTAGGAGCACCAATGGCTTTAACCATAGATGCTACATGCCTCACATTATTCATGATAATCATGGCTAGTGCCAGCCGCCGGATACGGCTTCTAGGATAATTGGTCTTCTTTGTCAGCTTTAGTTTCACAGTTTAAAATGTTATATGAACCGAACCCTAAAAACAATACCTGTTATAGTATCGATAAATTGGGAGCGAAATGATCAGAAAAGGGCACGTACCGGAACAAGCCCAGGAAGCCAATTAAGCGTTGTTTCAGGTGGAGTTTGACTCTCCCCCGTCTCCCCGTCTAAAGGACTAAGTATTCCTAATTTAAGTTACATAGATAGAGTAAAAGAAAAATTAAAAGTTCTTTGTTCTGTCCACTTAGCTCCAGTCAAGGGGATTCGAACTGAATATCAAAAAATTAGTGGGAAGCTTTTTTCGAAAGTTTTACCTTTTAAACGGAATGGTGGACCGAAGGGGACTCGAACTTTGATGCTATGTTGACCTTTCGCTTTCCTCAACTCTCACTTATGGCTGAGAGGACCTTGGTTTGATATTCTTGCCAGTAATTTCCCTCATCACCCACTATCTCATGAAGCCCAAAATACATCATTAATATCTCGAAATACTGCTTTCTTCCTCTGGTAAATGATTTCTTAGGCATTTTAGCATATAAAGAATTCAGGTTAAATAAGTTGCTCTTTTGCCGAAAATCATATTCATACTTGATCCATTCTTCCCGGCTTTTAGTTCGATGAGTGATCGGCCACAAATCTTGGTGGTCAAAGAAATACATGACCCAATTTTCAGTGAATGCGGCTATATTTACCTGATATTTTACCCAGGTATCTTCAATCCAATTGTTAATATCCTCAGAGAAAAAAGGGGTCTCCCGCCTGCGGCGTTCCTGGCTTAATATTCGATGATAATTCTTTATGAATAAAAACAACATTTCTGTCTGGTCTTTGAGGAAAGGGTGCTTTTTAAACAACTTCGAATAGCAGTCATAGGATATGTTTCTAAATTCTTGGTCTGTGTTAAGAAGGAAGAGGAACTCGTTCTCTTTCAATATATTGGCAATAGCCCGGTTTATCGCGTTCCCATGCTCAATATAGACATTCACAAGCCAATCCCGGACTTCAGGATCGTATTCTTCTAATTGCTTCCGATATTTTTCAAATTTTTCATTTTGTAAGACCGTTTTATCTTCCGCTTCTGTAATGCTCAAGTAATTATTGAAATATTCGAAAACGTAATTAACGCAAACCTTGATGTTTTCTGTGCAGGCATTGACATCGAATTCATTAAGCCGATCCTCTTTTTTACGACGAGCCACATATTCTTCAAACCTTAACATGTTGCCTCCTATGGACAAACTTGTTCCTATATTGTCTAATTCCGGAGGCAGATGTCAACGATTTATTTTCAACGTAGATGGGGAGATGTTGTCAGAAGTTGTTGGAGGGCAGGAATTAACGATTTCTTCTCAAACAAAAGTTCGGAAACCTTCTTGATTGGCTGACCAGCTAGGATTCGAACCCCGAGTCTTGTGATTATTTTTTAGATTGACTTAAGCACCCACGTAAATCAGTACTACCGCGAAATCACGCGAGTAAAAGAGTCTGGCCCACCAATTTGTGCTCGCGGATTTCCGCGCTAATGAGCACATTTAGCTTCCTATAGTGTTCAGATCTTCCCTATGTTTGTTCAATCTCAAATTCTGGCAGGCCATTGTGTACAATACACAGAACTTTCGAGTTAATTTTCAGCTTCTTTACATTCAACATCTTCAGACGCGGGATCAGGAAGTCCGCACGATCCGTCTTTACATTCAGCACCGGACTTATCCGGGCGCCACTTATCGATGGAGGCGCTGGTCAAGTAGGCGTAATCCGAAGCCTTCCATAAAGGACTTGTCTCCCCGCCCACGACAATGATATTAATGTTGTCCGGGTTAAAATAATGAGGAATCAACTCATCGGGAGGGGCTTTTTTCCAGGAAGCATAAGGCTCCACGCCCTTGATGGGCAGATGGCCCATCATCAGGTCTACATGGTCGGTCCCCCAGTACCTTCCTGCGGGGATTTTAAGATTCTGTGACAACCATCGGCAGAAATCTTTCTTGGTATTAAAGCCCTCGTTTTCCTTTAAATTTCTGGCCACCAGCGGGTCTATTATTATGGTCGCCGCGGAATCAATTCCGGGCATTACCTGCATTTGATAATTTAGTTCTTCCCCCACCGACCGGTGGGCTGCCGCGCCGTCGCTATTGAAAAGGGTCCATCCCCTGAAGAGGCTGACCGCACTCTCCTCTGCCTTGAAACCTTTGTCGACATGAAACGGCGTCCACACGCTCCTTTCCTCATTCTCGGCGGCGCACATGTTATTGTACAAGAAATTATTACCCTGAGAACTCCAGAGAGTCTTTTGGGGTTTAATGTATCCCCAGCATATGGACATTATTGTCCAGGCTCTGCCGATAACGGCATTGGCCAGGTTGACCGGACTGTACGCGCCCATACCAGAGTTCATACCGATTTCCTTACGAATTGAGCCATTCACCAATATCATACTGGAAAAAGCTGTTGTTGAGGGTGTAAACGCCACTTGTCTGGTGGATGCAATAGCCAGTATCACAGGAAAATGTTCCGGTCTGGCGCCGGCCATAACCGCAAAAACAGCAATATCGGAAACTGTGAACTTGACGAGTTCGGTGGAATCGAACATAATTACCTCGATTTCGCCAACCACCTCGTCTGGAAGATGGCTCGTACCGGCGAGCATTTTCCTCACCCGTTCCTCGGTAGGAAGGATAATCGGTAATCCGTCGGTCCAGCCTCTTTCATAAAATAGACGCTGATAATTATCTTCAGTATCCGGTTTCAGAAATAACTCGGGAACGTCGGATTTTACATTTTTGGTAGCCACAGGCTTAGCCTGCGTTACGTTTATTGGTTTTGTCAAAGTGTCAATTATTTCGCCAATGACCGGTTTACCTGTTTCCGGGTCATTGCCTATAATATATCTATCGAGAGCTTCAGGAGACATCCCGACAACCGGATGCGGAGTATAAATGAAAGGTAAAGACATATTCGCGGATCTCAAGTCACTCGCAACGCTTTTAAACTCATAGGTCGAGATGGGAGCAACCGGGATACCGAAGTCTTGTTCAAGTTTTTTGGTACTTACAGCAACCGCTGCAACACAGCCCGGTCAACCGGCTACGCCAAGCACAACCGCATGGCCTTTAGCCTTAACTTCATCCCATAGGTCCGTTGTATCTGTATCGTTCATGAAAACATGGCCCGTTTTTCGCTTTCTTATTGTAGTAACGGACGGCATGTTTGCAGAAAACCACTTTTGTAATTGCAGCATGAACTTATAGCTTCCGCCGAAACCGGTATCTACCAGATAAATAGTTTTGTTTTCTAATGTATCCAATCGCCTGGCCAGAGTACTTGAAGGTGGTGTAAATCCAAAAATACCCATACTCTTTCTCTGACCTTCAGCACTCATTCTCTGACTTTTAGCTTCAGGACTCATCACAGAAGTTAGTAATTCATTTGTCATTATCATTCTCCTTTAGCAAGAACATCAAAATCATAAAACTAAAGTTATTTCCTCAATTCTTAGACGGCGGAGGAGACTTTTTAAAATGGTCTTTGACCCAGGTCAAATCCTCTCTGGCTTTGCCATAGCCTGTTTTTTCACTGTTTTGCATGGGATTATTTTCCAGACTAGCCAAATTCGCCATTCTCTTTATCAACAGCTTATCCTGTTTTTTTGAGCCTTCAGGACTGGCATAATCAATGATACGCTCAAGATTTTCCCGCAACAATTGCTGTGGTTCCGGGAACGGGATAATAAACAGCTGCTCTTCTTCAATCCCTTTTTTAAGAATCCGCGCCAGTTCCTCGGGGTCAATGCCCTGCGAATGAAAGGCACGCAGGGCATTGATCGTATCATCATTTTCAATGTATCCCGTATTTTTCAGATGTGTGGGCCGGGTAAGAGTGGCTTCAAAGATATTCGACTTGATATTACCCGGGCAAAGGCAGGATACACCTATGTTATAAGGCTTAAGCGCCTGGCGATAAGCTTCCATGAGACTGTTAACCGCAGCCTTGGCAGCGGAGTATGGAGCAACCATGCTCGAAACCTGATAGGCGCTCATTGAGGAAGTGGTGGCAATGTAACCACCCTTGCCGGCTTTAATCATGCGTGGCACGAATGTCACCATACCGTTTATCACGCCACCAAGGCAAACACCTAAAACCCAATCATAATCTTCAAACGTCGAGGCTTCAGCCGGACCAAAGGTATTTACACCAGCGGTGTTGAATAGAAGCTGAGGGGGACTCCCGAAAACCTTTTCTACCTCGTCGGCCGCCGCCGCATATGCCTTGCGGTCCGTAATGTCCAGCTTTATATTATGGACCTGGGCCTTTTTATTCTTGAAATACGCCTTTGCCTCATCCAGATGGTCCTGGCGAACATCCGCAATGACAACCTTACAGCCTGCTTCCGAAAATACCTTGGCTTGGCCGAACCCGGCGCCGGAAGCACCTCCGGTGATAAATGCCACTTTGCCAGCAAAATCTTTCATGTTTACCTCCGCTTTGATACGCTTTTATCTTTGTTAAATGCCACGATTTAAACAACAGCCCATTATCTGCCTTATTAGCTTGTCTAATATGATAAGCTGACAAACCATCATGACAGCACCGGTAAATCAGTGAGCCGTCCAGTCCGGAGCACCCGGGGTGGTCTGCTTATCATAGATTGGATTATAAAGCAGAGTTTCTGTCTTCTTCATAATAGCAATGCGCTTTTTGTTCGTTGGTTCATCAGGGAGGGAGCGCAACAACGCCTGGTTGCGGGCCTCAATTCCTTCCCGGAATTCCGGATGACTCATGATAAAAAGGTCGTTGCGTTTGATGCCGCGAAAAACACGCTCGCCCACTTCCAGCGGATCCATTAAACCGCCTTCATCCATATGTTTGGGCTCTTTTGTTTGTGGTCCCTCATTCTTCAGGTGATCCGGCCGATTCACTACGTTGGAAATACCGAAATTGGTTTTTACCGGGCCGGGGAAAAATACCGACGCCCCAACACCGGTGCCTTGCAGCTCCGTCGCCAATGCTTCCATCATTCCGGCGATGGCGTATTTTGTGGTGCAATAAAGCCCCATGCCCGTCATGGCAAACATACCGAGAGATGATGATGTGGTAACGACATGCCCGCCTTCGCCGTGTTTCAGGATGCGTGGCAAGATGGTGACGATGCCATTTATTACACCGCCGACATTGGTTCCCATAATGTAGTCCCAGTCTTTATAGGTTGCTTTCTGCATCGATGCGGTGACAGAGGCGCCCGCATTGTTTATTAAAACATGTATCTTCCCGAAAACCGATTCCGCTTCATCTGCCGCACGGGCATAAGCTTCGCGGTTGGTGATATCAACCTTGATAGGATGTACAGGCCTTTTAGCACGAGTAAAAAAATCCATCGCTTCATCGAGGGCATCCTGACGCATATCGACGATGACCGCCTTCATGCCGTTAGCGGTAAATACTTTGGCCATGCCAAGCCCCATCCCGCTCGCGCCACCGGTGATGAATGCGACTTTTCCTGCTACTTTCTCCATACTACTAATAATCTCCTTTAAATATGCTTGATTTACTCCGGGCTCTGAATTCAGCCGGATTTTTCAGTTTTTCATTCTTAGTGAATCTAGCCCGTCCAACTTTCATCTAGCGGCGCGCCGGCTCCCGGCAAGCCACAAACTCCATCTTTACAGGTTATGGCTACCGGCATTCTGAGGGGATTTTCGTCATATCGTATTCCCTTCCTAGGTGTCCATTCATCTATAGACATAGTCCGAACATGCAAAAAATCTGTAGTAAGCCACATAGGATTCCACTCTCCCCCCACCACTATGAAATTAATCATCTCCGGTTTTAATGCCGCCATTTTCGCTTGCTCTGCAAGCCATCTAGCAAGTTGTTGCTTGGTCTGATAACCTTCTCTCTTGAAGTTCTTGGCTACCAGCGGATCCATGACGAAAGTAAAGGCGTTAAACGAGTCGAGGATCGCGTTAAAGCAATTCATTATCGCTGCCATCTGCCGGGGTTGGCCTGTACCAAACCCGATAACACTCCATCCGCGGAATACACTTATGGCACTCTCACTAGGTTTAAGGCCTTTCTGCACATGGAAAGGTTCCCAGACGCTCATTTCCTCATTTTCGGCATAGCACATGTTATTGTAATTCGTGTTATTTCCGGTGCTGGCCGTAAAGTTCTCAGCCAATTTGGCTTCTCCGAAATTGATACTCAGCAGAGTCCAGGCGCGCCCGATAACCGAATTAGCAAAATTGAAAGGACTTAGCGCTCCTGCGGTACAATTCATCCCAATCTTTCTGCGGATGGGACCATTGACAACCACCATACTGCCAAAAGAAGTGGTCGAACTGGGCAAAGACGGCTGTTGAGATGAGGCAATGGCAAGTATTACCGGCAAATGCTCGGGTCTGGCTCCCGCCATTACCGCATTGATCGCTACCTTCCCGACCGTGTATTCGAGTCTCTCCTGGTGAGTTGTGACCGTCATCTGCCCGACTACCTCATCAGGCGCATGGTCGGTCCCGGTCAGCATTTCAGCTACTCGTTCTTCAGTTGGCAGGACTATTGGCAGACCGTCCGTCCAACCTTTTTCTAGAAATAGACGGTGCAAATTAGTTTCGGTATCCGGCGGTAGAAGTCTGGGCCATTGAGGCCTTTTAATAATCGCCGGATGTATTTCAAATTCCGTAAGCGGTTGAGTCAGTGCGTTGATAACCTCCTGCATCAAAGGCATATTCGTTATAGGGTCATTACCCTCAACATATCGATGCAACACTGACCGGGGTACCCAACCAACCGGGTACGGAGGGAAAACAAACCGCAAGTTCATGCCATGGCTCATCGCATCCCTCTGGATATATTCTGCAAACCGGGAAGTGACTATGGGCACAGTCGGTACACCATATTCATCTTCCAGAGTCCTGCTGTAATCGGCGCAACTCGCCGAACAACCGTCTCAACCCCCTACACCGATAATGGCGGCATTAGCTTTAGCTTTAATTTCCGCCCACAAATCAGGGTCATCGGAAAACATGCTGCCCTGCTTTTTTTTAAGGATCGTCTTTACCGAAGGCATGTTTCTAGCAAACCAGTCAACAACCTCGGTCAGAAAATCATACCCGCCGACGAATCCTACATCAACCAGATAGACAGTTTTACCCTCTAATTTATCCAGGCGCGGTGCCATGCGGAATGATTGGAAGGCATCCTGACTGGTCGTAGGCTGCGCGTTGAGGTCTAATATATCCAAGCCATTTGCATCTGGAGACAATCGCCGCCCAAATATGCCGGTAGGCTGTCCCCTCGGGTCAAGTACGGAATATACTGTCTCTTTCTGTGCCATGTTTCTCCTTGTTTTGCGGTAGAACCCATACCAATATTTTTTTAAATAACACCCCTTAGCTTTGGGTCGAGTGCATCTCTAAGCCCATCGCCCATCATGTTGAAGCCGAAAACCATGAGCATGATGGCAATGCCAGGAGATAACGACAGGATTGGATTGGTAAGCAGATAAGGGTATCCATTGTTGACCATGCTCCCCCAGTCGGCTTGCGGTACTTGTACGCCGACGCCGAGATAACTCAACCCGGCCTCTGATAGTATCACCGCACCCATCATGATGGTCATCAGTACCAACTGAGAAGAAAAACAGTTAGGATAAATTCGCATAAATATTATTCTAAACGGGCCGCTGCCTATGGCACGGGCTGCCAAGACATACTCGTTCTGTTTTACACTTAGCGCTTCAGCGTACATCAAACGGCATGATACTGGTATCATGCTGATACTCAAGGCAATGATAAGGTTCCGCATTCCTCCGCCGAGAAGCGCCGCAATGAGAAGCATGAGTATCATGCCGGGAAAAGCCAACTGGACATCAATTAATCTCATGATGATGGTATCTACCTTGCGGCCGAAATACGCAGACACTATTCCTAAAAACTGCCCGATAGCACTGCCGACGACCACAGCAAATATTCCTATGATTAGCGTGGTCCGCGACCCGTAGATGATGCGGCTTAAAGTATCGCGACCCATCGAGTCGGTCCCCAGCAGGTGTCCGGGGCTGGGCTGCTGGAGTCGTTTGGTGGCATCGAAAGCATAGGGGTCGTGTGGAGCGATATACGGAGCAAAAATCGCCATCACCACGAACAGGAAAATTATTACGAATCCAATCACTGCGATTTTACGCCTGAAGAAAACACGAATTATCCTTCTGAACTCGCTTCTCTTCAGCGCTAACGCTGGCTGCATGGCGGTATCGTTAACATTTGCTGTCATTGGTTATAGCTAATCTCCTAGACGTATTCTCGGATCTAACCAGCCGTAGGCTATGTCTACGGAAATATTGGCTAGCACCACCATTACCGCCGATATAAGCGCCACGGACTGAACAAGCATGAAGTCTTTAGCGAACACCCCGTTAGTAAGGGACCTTCCAATTCCGGGGATACTAAAAACCGTTTCGATGAGCACCGTTCCCCCGATAATCGTGCCCAACTGCATACCCAGCATGGTAACTATTGGAATAAAGGCATTCTTAAGGATATGCCGCGATACGATAACTTTTTCAGTTAATCCTTTGCTCCACGCTGTGCGTATATAGTCTTGGCGGGCGACATCTAGAACGGCGGACCGCGTTTGCCGGGTCAAACCGGCGAGAGGCGGCAACATGAGGCAGAAAACCGGCATAATTATAGTCCTGATGCTCCCCCAGACACTGGTAAAAGGAGAAACATATCCGTAGATGGGGAGCAATCCCATCTCCAAGCCGAATATATATATAAGCAAGATGCCCAGCCAGAATGTGGGTATGGTAATACCTAAATTGGCTATCGACGAGATGACGACGTCCATCCAAGTACCACGCCTGATAGCGCAGATAACACCCAAAACCGTACCGAGTAGGCCAGCGATGATTAAGGCGATTATCCCGATATACAGGGTGACGGGCAGCCGTTGCTCAATTATCCGAGACACTGGCAAGTTATTGGCCCATGAGTAGCCCATATCGCCGTGTAAAACTCCACCAATCCAGTCGAAGTACTGTTCGGGAAGAGGCTTATCAAGGCCGAATTTGGCTTCAAGTGCCTTGTGTTCTTCTTCGGTGAGTGAACTAATGTTTGTCTGATAAAGATAGAGGCTGAGGGGGTCGCCGGGTAACAGGCGCATAATGAGAAAAGAAGCAATGCTGACCAATATTATTACTACTATTCCCAGGAGGAAACGTCTTGCAATATATGAGCTCAAGTTCAGCTCCTTTTAACTTATACTACTGCCTGACCCGGCTTATTCTGACCCCCTCGCCACCTGACAAAACTTTACTTGCTTATCCAAGCATCTTCGGGCGTCCAGAGATGCAAGGTTTTTTCGTACAACAAGGCATCATGAACAGTGTTAGATCTAACACTGACCATGTAGTAAACATAAAACGGTTGGAACATACAATTATCGATGATCGCCATTCTATTCAATACCTGTACGTTCGCTTGTGTCTTGGCGGGATCTGTTTCGACCAACGTATTGGCCACGGTTTCATTGTACACAAACGGATACAACATGCTCTTGGAAGTGGGGCTCTGGGTACCGCCGTTTGAAAGCGAACCTACGATATCATTAATTGGAGACTGTCCAGGGAAACACATTACATATAGGCAAGAGATGCCCTCCCATCCCTTGTTAAAGACCAAGTCCATCCAAGCCGACATCTGGAGGCTGTTAATCGTTGTTCTAATACCAACATCTTTCAGGTATCCCTGGATGGCTGTCCAGGCATCCATTTCGATATATGAATAAACATAGATATTGGTATCGAAGCCATTCGGATAACCGGCATCCGCTAGAAGTGCCTTAGCTTTTGCCGGGTCGAAAGTGAAGGCCGGAATATCAGGGTTGTAACCCCCATTTCCCTTCGGAAGGAGTTGGGCTCCTGGTTGGGCACCGTATCCTACTAGGGGAGGTAGCTGATCTCTCGGAATGGCGTAATTGATCGCCTGTCGGACTCTGATATCCGCGAAAGGTGAGCCGGGATTAGCAGAACTTTCAACGGCGCCGACGGTGACTGCGGGTAATGTATAAACCGTGTATTTGGGATTAGCTTGAAGTTCGGGGGCGCTCAGGGGGTCAAGGAAAGCGTCGATTTGGTCCTGGCCGCTTTTAAATGCCATGAGGCCTACTGTCCTGTCGCCAACGAAGTCGAATTGTACTCCATCAAGATATGGTTTGCCTGTTTGCCAGTATTTGTCGTACTTAGTATATATTAAGCTGACTTCTGGTGTATAACTGACAAATTTGAAGGGTCCGGTGCCTACCGGACGGGAATACAGATCTTTATCGGAATAGGTGTTAAGAGCTGTCGGTGAGATCATACGGCCGGTCGACCAGGCGAGAGTGTCTAAAAAGTCAGAGTGGTATTCGGAGAAGTTGATGCGAACGGTATAACTGTCCACGACATCTACCGAGGTTACGTTTTTCAGGTCGGGTAAATTCCCATTACGGTACATATCCATGTTGGTTTTTACCGCCTCAGCGTTGAAAGGGGCTCCATCATGAAACGTCACGCCTTGTTGGAGGGTCATGGTCATGGACTTTTTATCGCTGCTTAGCTGCCAACTCTTAGCGAGCCAGGGGGTTGCATTACCGGCAGGGTCAACGCGTACCAGGGTTTCAACACATGGAGCTGAAGTGTAAAGGTCTCCGCCGTTGACTGCTTCGTAGGGGCAACCAAGATTGAGGACAGCGTTTCCGGTGACGATCTTTAGAACACCTCCTCTCTGGGGCTGCTCCACTGCTGTGGTAGTAGCGGGTGAGGTCGTTATAGACGTAGTGGGCGAGGTCGTTTGAGACGTAGAGGGCGAGGTTGTTTTAGACGTAGTGGGTGAGGTCGTTTGAGACGCAGCGGGCGAGGATGAGGTCGGCGTCGAAGTTACCTGCCCTTTCGAGCATGATGCTAAGAAAAAAGAGAATAACATCATGATGGCGATAAATATGATGAGCGTTTTTTTCACTGTACTAACCTCCCTTTAATTTGTATCCGGTGACAGTTCAGATGATTTATCGCGGTTTTCTGCTTCGTTACTAATAACATATTTTAACGCAAGATAGTTTAATCTTACATTCAGACACCCCCTTATTGCTAGCCTTATATTAAGATACCTCATAGGAACCTATTTATTTCTTTTGCATCCTGCGTGATACCGGGTTAATTAAATACGATGCTTCGTACTTTGTATCATCATAAGAGCCCCTGTCTTGTACTGCAAACAAGTCCAACATCTTTCAAACCAAGGGAAGACCAATAATTTCCGCCTCAATTGTGTTCATAATTTATACGGAAAGGCATTTGGGAAAAATAATCTCACAAATGCATTTAAACGGCGACATCACCTACTCTGGTGTAGGTAACTTTTTCTGCCCGATTGCCTGTCTTTAAATCCTCTGATTTTCACGTTTAACCGAGCGCAAGGAAAGACGCACCTTCGCTCATAAAGAGAAATAGTCATTTGTAATTCTACAGGGGGAGTTAACAAAATAAATGAATCTAAAGAGCCATAAAAGTACTAATTTTCCCTGAAAATATTGATGATAATACTGAAACCGGTTTATCTTTTGCATTATTCAGAAAAAGTTACCTGGTATCCTTCCCCTGTCGAATAATAGCTTGAGAACGGCTATTAACATCTAACTTCCCGTAAATGTTGTGGATATGATTTTTTACAGTATATAGTGAAATGAAAAGTTTAGAAGCAATTTCTTGATTTGAAAAACCAGTACTAAGCAGCTCAAGAACTTCTGATTCTCGTCTAGTAAGAAGTTGGGACATATGGTTGGTTCTCTGCATCAACTGCGAAGGAGCTTTAATCTTGGGCTGCCCGGATTGATCTAAACTATTTGAACCGGGTACATCAAATGCACCCAGCAATTTAGACACATACTCTGGAGCCATCCCCTTGCGGGCTGCCTGCTGAAGTAGCTCAAACATAGGCCGCCCTTCATCGACAAAGATCCGTACATAGTTTTCCTTTTCAGTCATCGCTAGGACTTTTTCCAATGTTTTTAACGCGTAGGCTGATTTTCCTTCGACATTGAGAACCAGGGCTTTCAGGACGAGTGTTTCTATCAACATGTACGTCCACTGTTTTGCCTTTATGTCATTGTACATATTTTCCAGAAGCTCAAGCGCCTCATCCGATTCCCGTTGAGCCAGTTTCAATCGTGCGAGGGTTAAAAGAGGTATCTCTGACCATATAGCACGGATATCTCTCCCATATATACCATACCATGAAGGAACGGATGTAAAATTTTCTTGAGGCGGGCCAACGAAAGGTGTTGATAATAATTTTGACCAACTATGAGTGCAATCAGCCGCTGCTGACACATTATCCAGCAGCAACCATAAGCGAGTCATATAAATATCAGATTGAACATACCCTATGGTGCTTCTCAACGTCATCCTTACTTGATGGCCTATATCTAATGCAGCGTCTGTTTTTCTCTGGGCGATATTTATCCGAGCTAAAGCCATGATGCTATTCAATGATATTACCGGTACAATTGTACGGTGTCCATTTACGTATATTATCGGCTCCATGTACCACTTGCCCAGGTCAATAGCCCGGATAATATTCTCTCTCGCTTCATCGAGGTAGTTCCATTGGTACAATATTTCGCCTAAAAGAATATGAGCCATGGCTCCTACCGATGCTTCCTTCGAGTCTCTACCTGTACCAAGCTGAATTGCTTCCCGGCAAGCTTCAGCAGCGCTGTATAGATGACCCCAGCTAAACCGAATATGGGCAAGAGCAATAGTAGCCAGAGCCGTAAAACGATAGTGTCCCTTACTCTTGGCTAATCTTGCACACTCCCCCAGGTTATTATAGGATTCCGTTAGATCTCCCTTAACCCAATAAGACAAACCAAGCACTAAATAAAGTGAACAACGCGCCATTTCCTCGTGCTCGGGAAGGGACTTTAACCCCTTGATACAAAACTCGATTGCCTGGAGAATATCTCCCTTATTATAAGCTTCAGTTGATTTAATATAGGCTATAAGTCCGAGGATTGATACAGAAAACATGGATTCTTTCGCCGGTATTTCTAAAGAATCGTCTGATAAGCTAATATCTTGAATAAACGATTCTTTTCTTTCCTTTTGCACAGCCGCGTTGGAGATAACAGCGCTGGCCATGCGAATCCATAAATTATTCACTACAAGCTCTTCAGGTAATCTGGTGATCCAATCATATAGTATATTTATCTTATCCTGCTCCAGTAGTGTATGGGCAACATACTGAATTAGTTTTGCTGACCGTTCAAACTCTTCCGCTTCCAGTGCATGGTCAATAGCATCTTCAATCATGTCATGGTTTTCAAACCATTGGCTGGCCCGGCTATGAAGAACATGTAAAGTATCAGGGTGGTTTGATCCCAGCTGTTTGTACATTGAGTCCATGAATAAGTGATGGTAACGAAACCATTTACCTTCATTATCAAGAGGATGCAGGAACAGATTTTTAGATACCAGCATTTCCAATATTTTCTGGCTATCTTTTTTATCGGTAACCGCGTTACAAAGGGATTCGTTAAGACGGTTGAGAATAGATGTCTCCAAAAGGAACCTGCGAATAGGCTTGACCTCCTGATTCAGGACTTCCCTGATTAAATATTCTTCAATATCTTTCTCGGTTTCTTTTAAAGCTGAAATGAACCCGGTAACATCGCTATGACCTTGTATGGCTGCTGCCACCATTTTTAAACCTGCCACCCAGCCTTCGGTATAAATGTGGACAGTATCAAGCTGATCATTGGAAAGAGTGAGCCCCATTATATCCTTTAAGAATGAGAGAGTGTCTTCCGGCGTAAACTGCAGGTCATCGCTTTTTATTTTAACCGGACAATACAGCTTGTCTAAGGATAATTGTGGATCAATCCGGCTTAAGATGATTAAACAGGACTGGTCGGCAAAATATTTCATAAAAAAAGCGAGCGAATCATGGATAGCTTTACTCTTTATCTTATGATAATCATCCAGGACAATGACTATCTCGGGAGCGGTTTCTATAATCTCATTGACAAGTACTGTTAACATTGACTCAATAGATAAATTTCTGCTTTGGAGCTGAGATATTGCAGATTCCCCTAAACCCTGTTTTATATTCCGGAGAGCTAGGATGAGACTGGTCCAGAAGTGAACAAGGTTATTATCGTTTTTATCTAGTGTAAGCCAAGCGATTGGGCGTTGGATATGACTCAGGGCTTCGCTAACAAGGGTAGTTTTACCATATCCAGGAGGCGCAGTCACAATAATTAGTTTATGCAATAACGCAGCATCGAATCGCTCTCTTAGATGATGTCTTTCCAGAAAGGTCTTAGGGATTGAGGGGATATAAAGCTTCGTTAGCGGCTGTTCCAATACTGAGTTTTTCTCGTCTTTCTCTATTAACGGGGTGTGAGTACTCATAATCTTCTACCAATCGAGCTTCACGGTATGTCAGTTAAACTATTGTAGTAAGGGACTACTGAGTAACTTGCAATTATAACAGATATCATCAAATGTAGTCAATTAAACGAACCAGCACTGTATCCTGATTATAAAATAGCGGTTTCAATTCAGGAAAAGATACATATAGATGCAAATCTAAAAACGTTTACATGATTGGTAATAACAAGTATAGATTGAACTTCTAAGATCGGTCCGGTAGAATTACGGGGGTTCAGCGGCCGTGAGCGAAAGGGAGTTTTAGTTCACTACTCTTATTGCGTAGCCGGTTACATTTAGTACTTTTTATGGATCTTTGGATTCATTTATTTTCTTTATTTCCCCTGTACAATTACATATGACTATTAAAATTTAAAGCGAAGGTGTGAATTTCCTTACGGTTGATTCGATATGAATATCAAAGGATGACTTAGCAATTTGCACCGGAAGCAGTTAGGAAAGCCCATCATCACGACCATAATCTTTAAGAAGTCCTATTGTTGGCTAACTCTGTCTCCTAGGCTTGTTAGCGGGATACGGAAAGCAGTTGCATAAGAAATGGCAAGTTATGGGTGACTCTTTGTTTTTACATTAAGTCCCTCACTATAGACGTGTAAAAATGAGCCAAGCAAGGCAAGCTGGTTAACTGGATAATAGTAATAAGGAGATAAAAGATAGCTGAAACAGAACTGGCAAGAATTGCTGGTAGCGGAAATATCATAGACAATACCGGCCTACTGGGAAATAATTTAAAGTATTTTATCTTTGTCCCCCGGGTTAGACCCAGTTATATCATGAAACTAAAGAACGTAGACAAGGTATAAGAACTTATAAAGTGAGCGAACAAAACACTTACTCCTCTTGTATCGGTAAGTTTAGGCTCACCTCACTTTCGAGGTGATACAGATGGTCAAAGCGCTCAGCGAAGCACTCATACTGAAACTTAAATAGAGTAAATTCGTCGTAGGCAAGCCCCTGCCTTTGCAGGTAGGCACTTGCCACGTGCAAGGTATCGATGCTAACCGGGCTGCTCGAGGCACCGCAGGCATAATACAGATTGATAAAGCTAGTGAATTTGTTGGTGGTTCGCTGGTAAGCCTTCTTCATTTCACTCCTTTGAGAACAACCCACAGGACGCAGGAATCCTGTGGGTTGTTCGAAAATCCATGAATGTGGGTTAATGGAGGCCATTATTAGTCTCTCGTCTAAACCATGCAGCTTTACTACCTTAGAAGTGGCTGATAGGGTGAAGGAAGTTACCGGGAATATCCAATTTGAAACTCGCCATTGCCATAGGTCAGAAACAGGGTCTACTGGGCAATCATAGGAAAGACAGTAAAACGGAGCCAGAATCAGACTAGAACACATATCAAGGGAAATGCGAGAATGCCCAGCCTGATGGCCAATAGATATCATAGCTTCAGGGACTTATCCAGTTCTGACATCTGATGGAACATTTACCTGATGGTGATGAGCAGTAGATATCGAACAGAGCAACACCCGAACCGCTGGCAGAAGTTGTTTCTTCTCAAATAGACGGAAAAGCTTCTCGATCGGCTGACCAGTCAGAATTCGAATCGTAGCGCTTCTAGGTAGCGTTAGATAGTTTACCATGAATTTCATCTACCAAAACCAAATCTTGGGTTATTTAGCACATCAGCGACTTCTAAAATTAGTTCTTTGTCTTTAAGACCACCATTAACGCCCTCCGCTCTCTAATCAATTCAAGAATTGGCGTGTACGATGGAGACCGGGCCTCCCCCGTCTCCACCAGAAACACGAACCTCTGCGTTTCTCAAGATACCTAGCTGTGCTAGCTTTTGATATCAGATCAGCTCGAAGACACTAACGTAATTTGCCGTAAAATAGTTGTCTTTTGTAGAGTCAAAGGGATTCGAACCGTCGATTAGAAATCGTCACTACAAATTCGCAAATAGCTCTTATTTTTCGGTGTGGAAAAGTTGTGATTGGTAGGCCGTACAGGATTCGAACCTGTGACCAATGGATTAAAAGTCCACTGCTGTGCATTCGGTTGGTCAACTAACAGGTCAGCTATTTTGTCAGCCAACTTATCGCTGAGTTTCCTCTTTCCCTGGGTGAGAAGGGTGATATGGGTTCGGCTCACTCCTAATCGGTGGGAGAGTTCTGCCTGAGTGAGAGTTTTAGTCCTCATGTCAGACAATCTCCGATAATACCCTAGCTAATACAAGGATGCCGAATATTATGAACAACGTTCTCCATGATACTTTATCCAACAAGGTTTTCATTAATGCTCCTTTCAATCGAACTGTGATAATCCATATTTCATGTAGTATTCCGGGAACTCCAACAGCGTGATGGATAACATCAGGCCAATGCCGATTCTGCCGAAGATCGGTTTATCACCATCTATGAAAATCGTATCAGTCGAGCACAATCCTATCCAGCGGATAACCTCGCGGATTTCCTCTTCCTTTAACTCATCATTCAGTTCGGTGATGTTCAGGTTAGCTTTTGCCCACTCGACGAGTTCCCAGGAATACAGCCAATTATTGATGTTTGCTGTTTGCACTTTAAAATCCTAACTAACAAGTACTCAGTTGCACTAGAATGCAAATTAGCAACAAATAAAGTGCAACTGAGTACTTTTATATCTCTAGCTTATTTTTCTTCTTTCGGGACTTCCTCGAACCTGTCCGGCCACTCACGAACAAGGGTGTACCAACCAAAGGTATTTTTTGCAGGGATGTTGCCGAACACGCCTTTGTCCACGAGTTCTTTGAGTGCACCGGATTTGAGCAGTGTCTGGTAGGCGTTGTTTTTCGACTTGTAAACGGTACCGGTCTGCTTATCTTTTATCTGGACTTTTCCGTTCGAGGTCACGGGTTTTCGTTTGCGGATAAGGATTTCCTGAATCTGGGTCATAATGATGGCATTCTCATCTACCAGGTGTTTAAGGGATTGGAGTTCCTGGCTGAGTAGGGCAAAGAGTTAGTGGTTTAGGTTTTCGGGTTGTGGCGTGGATTCTGGCGCTTTTAGTGGTGGTTCGGTTGGGTGTTCCGGTGGTTTGACCTCTTGAGGCTTTTGCTTTTCCACTTCGGGTGGTACATGTTTGGATACGAGTCTCTTGACTACTGGTTTCTTTGCGACCATGTTGACCTCCTAATATTTTTTTTGTCAACATAATCATGGTGTGTTTTTATTTATTCGTAAATCATTTTTTAAACAAATAAAATATTTATTTTATTAAAACAGATATTACTGTTTTGGACTCACAATTAAAAAGAAAATATATCATTTTATGACACTACTTTCTCGATTAGAGATAATGGTATTCATCGTCGTAGATTTTATATCTATGAGGAAATGTCATTATTTAACATTAAGTCATAAGGTAATATTTCAAGAACTAGTATGTTTGCCATCCCCCTCTATGGGGTACCCATGACCTAAATCAAAAAGAGAAGCCTCCCTAATAGAACATACTTGACAACAACAAGAAAGAGGTTTACTATTGGTGCGCAAGTATGCAAGTATGCAAGTAATTAGAAAAGCAAATAGAAAAAGGAGGGATATTATGGAAATGACAATACAAGAAGCCGCCAAGAGAATCCTTGAATCAAAAAAACACCCAATGTCTTCGAGGGAATTGGCAAAAATAGCACTCAAACAACGCTTTGTCAAAAGTGATGCTTCGAACCCAGAACGGTCGCTTGCGAATACGATAGACCAGAATATCAGTAATGGACGCGAGCCAAAACTTGTTGAGTTTCTGGGAACCAACAACGAAACTCTTGTGGGTTTACCCGAATGGAAGGACAAAGTTATTAGTTCAACACCATGGTGGGAAGAGATTAGAATCACCATCCCACTCGAGTTATATCGGAAGCTACAACTCGCTCAACAAGCCGGATTAGGGAGCAACTTTGACGAAACAATAATATTTATATTGGAAAGTGGGCTTAATAAAGAAAAGTTGAGTATTAAAGACGGATTAATGAAACAAATAGAAAAGTTACAGGGCTAGAAACAAGGCTACAAGGTTTACGTTAATGGACAATAAATGCTCAATGGCAAAGATAAATAGAGAATCCTAGAATCGAAAGATTAATGACAAATTAAACCAAATAGTTCTGCTGGAGGTAAATAGTAAGAGATATGAAAGGTTATCAATTCCATAGAAAATGGGTACTCAAATACCCTTTACCATTAATTGCATTTGATTTTACATATTCACTCATTGACGAACCTGTAAAGCAGGCCGACTATCTAAAATATTTAACTAATGTTACTGACTGGTGGGATGAAAAAGATATAGAATTTGTTTCTTCCCAAATACAAAAAGACTGTAAGACGGCAGCAGATAGGATAAAAGCCAAACAAAAATATGAGAAGTATTTATCTGACCATCTCCGAGGGATTAAAGCCGGGGATAAAGCTGGAGGTTTACCTGAATTCCAGCGCAAACACTTGCCTAAAAAAGCAGCGGAGCGTACGATGTTTCAGAATATATTCTTCAATGAGAGAAAAACTGGGAGAGACATTAGTAGGGAAAAAGAAATAGGATATTTTAATTCGCATATGCAACAGAAATATACACAACCTAAAGGCTCGCAATATTTATTAGCATGGTATCTTCACCATCTAATTGATTACTGTAACGAGAATTACGAGACGTTTCCGTCGATTGAGATTCTCAAAAGAAATCGGGAAAGGATTAAGCCAATTTACCCAAAATCATATGATGAAGTTGCCGATTTTATTTATCAGCATTTTGAGGAACTCAAACATGACTTCGAAACGGATTAAGCATGGATAAGTTATTATGATTAAAAATAGCCATCTTTAACCAGAATTTAACGGTGATTGATGAGTGTTTTTCAAAGAACATATTGGAGATTATTAAATGGAGCAGTAAAAGGATAATCGGCTTGAACAAGTAATGTTCTTGCGTACACTAGCTGAGTAAACCTTGGAGAAGTGCGTCGCACTACGCGATAAATAGATAGTAAATGACACTTCACGAATAGAAATACCTGTATCAGCACATGATCAATAAGGAGCAGGATGAACTCTATTGAGGAATTAATTTGCGACCTTGGCGATAAGAGTAAACGAATCCGGGAAAAAGCTGAAAGAGAACTTGTCAAGATAGGTGAACCAGCAGTAGAGTCTCTGATTCACGCTCTTGAGAATGACAGCTTTGCAGTCCGATGTAGAGCTGCCAGTGCTTTAGGTAAGATCAAAGACACGCGAGCGATAGAACCCCTTATCCAGAGATTTACTGACGAGCAACAAGTCCAAATCAAGGCTGCCGTAGCTCTCGGCAGGATTGGAAAACCGGCGATAAAACCTTTAATTCAAGTATTGGAGGTTTATAACCATGAAATCAGGGAAGGGGCAGTAATGGCTCTCGGGGAAATAGGAGACCCTGAAGCAGTAGGACCTCTTCTGAATTCCTTGAAAGATGGCTGCAGCACTGTCAGATGGAGAGCAGCCACCGCACTAAGAAAAATAGCAGATGAAAGGTCTATCCAACCGTTAATTCATGCTTTGAGCGACCAGGACTTTTTAGTAAGATGGCATGCTTCTTCATCCTTGGGCAAAATTGGCAAAGCAGCAGTAGACCCTCTCTTACAGGCGTTACAAAATACTAGTTACGAGACTAAATACGGAGCTGCCTGTGCGCTGGAAAGTGTTTTGGTTCTCAAAACAGTAGATCCATTTATCCATCTCCTAAAAGATGAACACCCTGAAATCCGATGTAAAGCAACCTCAATTCTTGGAAATTTGGGCAGAATTACCTGCGCTACGCGACCACTTATCAAGGCTTTGAAAGATAATGACAAGCGGGTTCGCTTGCACGCAGCTGAAGCTTTAGGCAATCTTGGGGATTTAAGTGCTATCGGTCCTCTTTTTAATGCCACAAATGACCATGAGTATGCGGTTCGCGAAGCTGTGGCAATTTCGTTGACCAAGTTAAGAGATACAGTTGGACCTGTACTCCGGACAATGAACCTCAGATCAGGGGAAATCCATAACGGAGTAATCAGAACTCGCGAAAGGAAGCGCTTTTCCGGGTTTTTCGAAGTCCTCGCATGGGCGCTTAGAGAAAGTGAACAAGCAACCAGGATGGCTTCCGCGTTGGCATTAGGTGTAATAGGAGGTCCGCGACCTATCGAGCCTCTAGGGCAGGCTTTAAATGACGAAAAAGATGAAGATGTACGATTAGCTGTGGTAGATTCGCTAGGGACAATAGGAAGAACCGAAGCCATTAAGTTCTTGAAGCAAGCTTTAAATGATGAGTCACCAAGGATAAGGCGAAAAGCATTAGGAGCACTAACTTTTCTTCGGGACATAAGTGCAGTAGAACCCCTACTTAGGTTATTAAGAAGTGAAAATAGTGAAGTGCGCTGGAGTGCTGCGGAGGATCTGGGGCGGTTGGGAGGTGGAAATCAAACGGCTGAGAAAATCATTAGGGAAGAATTATCAAATGTTGAAGATAATATCAAGAAAGAAGCCGTTCATGCGCTAGAGACCATGACAGAGGAGAAGGGGCGCAAGGCACTGTATGTTGAGATTTGGGAAGCTTGAACAAACTAGAAGTAATCACTTTTAAGTATTTTGTTAATTAGACTTAAGAGTCCTTTAACACATTAAGACCTCTTTGATATAAATTCCAGGATGGGGTGACTGTACATTACGACCTTTAGGATTAGCCATGGGGATTTATTCCTGGTAATTTAAACGTTACCTTGTTGCGTATTTCTTTCCATGTGCCGATAAGATTGTCCCAGCTCTTATCATCTTCAAATCCATGTTGTGTAATTACATACGCTGTTCTTTTCATGCCACCCTTTGTTTGCTCGTAACCGGCTTTTTCCACCAGCCCAAGGTATTCAGCGAATCCAAATACGTTTCGAATCTGTGCAGTGTCGGACCCTTGAGCTTGTGGCACTTGTCACGGAGCTTATTTTCTTTGTTGATAAGCTCAACTAGGTCTTATAGTTGTTTACCGAGAATTTCATCTACAAAAACCAAATCTTGGGTTATTTAACGTATCAAGAGTTCTATAATTAGTTCTTAGTCTTTAAGACCACCATTAACGCTCTCCGCTTTCGGACTAATTCTAGAATTGGTGGGTATGATGGAGTTCGACCCTCCCCCGTCTCCCCGTCCAATTGAAGTAATTTGCTTTATAATCTATTTGGAGAAAATACCGAAGTAGTCTGTTATCTGACTATTTAACCTTCAGCTCCAGTGTAAAGGGATAATCTTGACAATTGTGAATCGGTAATCTTCGTGCATAATCACCCTTCCGGGGATACCGAAGCTTCCGAAGATGATATCGCGTTGACAAAAAGACTGGCCTAGGCCGGGGAAATCGTGGGCATAGACGTACTGGACCATATCATCATTGGCGGGAAGAGCTATACCAGCCTGAAAAGACTGGGGCTGTTTTAAAGCCCTCCCCGCGCGATATTGGATTTCCTGTTTCGTTTTTAGTTTAGCGTTCGTGCCGTTCCCGCATTATCGGCTTGGTCTTATCTTCCGGCTTGCGTACGTAGTCTGCTGTCAGTGCGATATCCATAAAGATGATGGGTTTGCGGATGATCTTGAACTCCAGTGGAGTATGCACCATGCCCTTCGGAACATGGACGAAACAGCTTTCCGTGATGACAAGTTTTTCCTGCTTACCCTTGGGGCCCAGATAAAGCCAGACTTCAGCGTCGAAGTCATTTACATGGGTGGCATCGGCATTCTGGAAAGCCAGGAACTGGTCGAAGTCGTGGGTGTGGGGGTCATTAATCATCAGGAACGGCTCGGTAACGCAGAACCAGTCCATGCGGTAGGGGGAATTCCACTCGTGGCCCCAGATGTGGAAAGACTTGGCGGTAAGCTGCGGATAAAGCTTGGTAAAATCCGCCACAGGCTTGCCTTTATAGTATTTGGCGTACTCTTTGGGTATCATTTTGTTCTCCTTATCTAAAGTTGTTTGTTAATGATTATATGTTGAAGGCTGAAATAATTCAAATATGCAAAAATGGGTGCTATTGGCATTTAACATTTAAGTTTATACCTAACGCTATACCTCACCCCTGACCCCTCTCCAGCCTGTTCTATCGGGCAAGCCGGAAAAATTATTGGCTGGCGAGGGGAGAATAATTGAGAGGAGGCGCAGCCCCCTCTCGGGCATTCCTCCCCCTCTCAAACAGATTAAAACTCAGGCAACACAATTCGCCATGTTTGAGAGGGGGTTCACCCTGAAGGTCTCGACCATAAGGCTCGGCCTGAAGGTTCTCCCTGAAGGGAACAAAAGGGAGAGTATCTTGTATCAGCCAAATGCAAACGGAACTAAAAAACGTGAGCTATGTAATCTGCGCGTTGAATACATAGCTCACTATAAGGAAGGAGGTCACACAGGCTTGCTTCCCCCTGTGTGGCAATTGGGGGAGGGGAAAAGGAGAACCGTTTTTTAATTTATCCGCACGGCTTCACGTTCCATCTTTTCTATCTTCTGCACCTGTTCCGGACCCAACTCCATGCCGAGCGACCGCAGCCTTTTCAAGATTTCTTGAGGCATGATCCGGCTCTTTTTAAGAAAGTCTAAAATTGCTTCTCGACCCGCCGGCGTAAGCTGATAGCCATCCGTGCCGCGGTGCTTTAAATAGCCTCGATTGACGAGGGAATTGTACAAATACCCG
>Ga0209777_10000911_pt1 | contig 45518 bp, 44 predicted proteins | sample FrelakmetHBP12HB_FD_187147 | JGI IMG/M metagenome (GOLD analysis project Ga0209777, IMG submission 187147) | Freshwater lake sediment microbial communities from the University of Notre Dame, USA, for methane emissions studies -HBP12 HB (SPAdes)... | ecosystem: Environmental > Aquatic >... | reverse complement strand
GGCTGGGTACCAGTCGCTCGATGCCCATCAGCGCCACATGCACCGGCGGGAGGGTGGTGCACATGCGCCCGTTGCCTTCATTGGTCACGATCGCCAGGGTACCGGATTCGACTACGCCGAAATTGACACCCGAGATGCCAATATCGGCAGTGAGGAAGACTTCGCGCAGAACTTTGCGGGCAGTGTTGGTAAGCGTGGGGATGTGTTCGGTGAAAGGAATGCCGAGCTTTTCCTCGAAAAGTTTGCCCACGTCGCTGCGCCGCAGGTGAACGGCGGGCGTGATGATGTGGCTGGGACGTTCGCCCCGCAGCTGGACAATATACTCGCCCAGGTCGGTCTCCACCACACGTATCCCGGCGGCCTCGAGGGCGTGGTTGTAATTGATCTCTTCCGAAACCATGGATTTAGATTTAGCGACGAGCAGAGGCTTCGCCCCTGTACCCGAATGGGGTTGCTTTGCCTCTACTGAATGGGCGATTTTGAGGAAAATGCGGATAGCTTCGCCGGCATCCGCGGCGCGATGAACCTGGATGCCGTTATTCTCCACGTTGGCTATAAACTGCGCCAGGTACTCGTCCAGATGGGTGACCACGTCCGCCTTGACAGCATGGGCGCGCTGGCGGCGCTCCTGATGGTCGGGGAGCGAGGCAAAGGCAGCCAGCCGCCCTTCCGCGCGGCGGCGGGCATTGTTGTCGAGTGCGATCTGCAGGTTGGCATCAGCAATGGACTGTCGGGTGCGGGTGCGGAAGGTTTGGAGGCTCATCGGCTGTTCAATACCTCCGCGATATGGACGACTCGCTGGTTCTTGCCTAGCCGCTTCAAACCACCCTGGATGTGCATGAGACAGCCTGTATCAGCGACCACCAATGTGGGAGATTCCGTCTTTTCGAGATTGGCGATCTTGCGTTTCAGGAATTCCGCCGATAGTTCGGGGTGCTCCACTGAGAAGACGCCCCCGAAGCCGCAGCAATCCTCACGTTCGGGGAGTTCGACGATCTCAGCCTCCCTGACCGCACCCAAAAGGAGGCGCGGCTGGCGGTCCACGCCCAGGCCGCGCAGGAGATGGCAGGAAGGATGATAGGTCAACTTTCCTGACCAGCGGGCTCCAAGGTCCATAAAGTTGAGCACATCCACCAGGTACTCGCTGAATTCGTAAACACGTTTCGCCAGCGCTCCGGCGCGCTCCCGCCAGGCAAGATCGTCTTTGAAGAGTTCGAGATAGCCATGCCGCAGCATCGCTGCGCACGAACCGGATGGGATGAGGATGGCGCCAGTGGTCTCCTCGAAGACGCGGATGGTATGCTCAGCCAGTGGGCGGGCCTCAGAGCGCAGCCCGGCGTTGAAAGCCGGCTGACCACAGCAGGTCTGGGCGGACGGGAAATCCACCCGCACCCCAGCCCGGTTCAGGACGTGCACCATGGCTTCGCCGATCTGCGGGAAGAACGAGTCGATCAGGCAGGTAACGAAAAGTTGGACTGTTTCGGGCATAAGTTCTCCGGGAAAATTGTACTTCACAATTGTATAAAAGGTTACACAATTACCAAGTATTTTGGTATGATTACCTGCTTGGAAGGACCACACGATGACAGCTTTTCTTACAAAAACACCCAATCATTTCGACCTGCCGCGCCGCATCAATCGCCTGGGCGAGCTGGCCTATAACCTGTGGTGGACCTGGAATCCTCACGCCCAACGACTCTTCAACCGCGTGGACAATGCCCTGTGGGAGCGTCTCAACCATAACCCGCTGCGCTTCCTGGCCTCCGCCGGGCGGTTCGAGATCAATGCCGCGGCACAGGATCCCGTCTATCTGGAACTGTATGACCGCGTCTTTACAAGTTTCGATGATTACCTGAAGACCACCGATACCTGGACCTCCCGCACCTACAAAACTCGGGGCAAGCAAACCATTGCCTACTTCTCAATGGAATTTGGCCTGCACGAGATCCTGCCGATCTATTCCGGCGGCCTGGGGGTGCTGGCTGGCGACCACCTGAAGCAGGCCTCAGACCTTGGCCTGCCGCTGGTGGGTGTGGGTCTGATGTACGCTGAAGGTTACTTCACGCAGCGCATCTCCGAAGACGGCTGGCAGGAATCGATCAACAACCCGCTCAATTTTGACGATCTTCCGGTCACACCGGTACAGGATAAAAATGGGGAACTGCTCAAGATCACCGTCAACTTCCCCGACCGGGCTGTCATTGCCTGCATCTGGGAATTGCGCGTCGGGCGCGTCCCGCTCTACTTGCTTGACAGCGACCTGGACGAGAACACCCCCAACGACCGCAAGCTGACCACCCGCCTCTACTGGAGCGACATCGACCTGCGTGTGGCCCAAGAAGTACTGTTGGGGATCGGCGGTGTACGCGCTCTGCGGGCTATGGGCTACGAACCGGGCGTCTGGCACATGAACGAGCCACATGCGGCCTTTCTGACCCTCGAGCGGGCGCGCGAGCTTGTCGTCACAGGCTTGACCTTTGATAAGGCCATCGCCAAAACGCGCAAAGGAAATGTTTTCACCACGCATACCCCGGTCCCGGCTGGAAATGATGAATTTCCTCTCTGGTTGATCGATAAGAATCTCTCCACCTTCTGGTCTGAACTTGGCTTGACCCGCGATAAATTTGTGGACCTGGCCCGCCACCAGCAGCCCTGGGGTGAGACCTTCAGCATGGCCATCCTGGCCTTGCGTCTCTCGGACGGGCACAACGCCGTATCAGAACTGCATGGGCGCGTCTCGCGCAAAATATGGCACTTCCTCTGGCCCAAGATCGAAGAAGAAGATGATGTGCCTATTACATATATAACGAACGGTGTTCACACCCCCACCTGGATGGCCCGCCGTTTACGCGCGCTGTTCGATAAATACCTCGGCGAAGGCTGGATCGAGCGTCTCGACGACCCGGAGACCTGGGTCAAAGTGGACAGTATTCCTGATAACGAACTATGGGCTGTGCGCAGGCATCTCAAACGCAAGATGGCTCTCTATGTGCGCAATCGTGTACGCATCCGTTGGATGGAAGGCGACTTGACCCCGGTGCAGGCCATCGCCTCCGGGGCCATGCTTGATCCCTATGTGTTGACCATTGGATTTGCCCGCCGTTTCGCCACGTACAAACGCGCCAATCTGGTTTTCAGTGATCTCAGCCGGCTGCTCGAACTGATCAATCGCCCCAACCGCCCAGTGCAGATCATCTTTTCCGGCAAGGCTCACCCCGCGGATGAACCTGGCAAGATGCTCATCCAGGAAGTCTACCGCGTGGTTAAAAAAGCCGAAAATGGCGGAAGGCTGGTCTTTCTTGAGGACTATGACATGAACTTGGCGCGTTACCTGGTACAAGGTGTGGATGTGTGGATGAACACCCCGCGCCGTCCCAACGAAGCTTCAGGCACATCCGGGATGAAAGCTGCCTTGAACGGTGCGCTCAACTTCTCGGTGCTCGACGGCTGGTGGCGCGAAGCCTATAACGGGTCCAATGGTTGGGCCATCGGCGAGGATGCTGACCTTGACGCGGATGTCCAGGATGAGGCAGACGCGGAGAGCCTGTACGATACGCTGGAAAACAAGGTCATCCCGTTGTATTACACCGAACGCGGCAATGATGACATCCCGCATAAGTGGGTGGCAATGGTCAAAGAATCCCTGCGGACGGTCACGCCGCAGTTCAGTACGCGACGGATGCTTAAAGAATACGTTGAACGGTTGTATATGCCTGCGCTGAAATAAACAGGCAGGGCGACCAAAACGGTCGCCCTGTTCTTTTGAAAGGACGGTATGTATGTTTGCAATTTTCCTCTCCCCGGCTGCGTGGTTGGGAGCCCTTGGCATTTTCGCCCTACGGGTGAGTGACATGACCTGCGACACCCTGCGCATGTTGTTCGTGGTGCGCGGGCGCAAGGGCATCGCCTGGGTGCTTGGCTTTGTCCAGTCGGTCATCTTCGTCATTGCCATTACCTCGGTGTTACAGCACCTGGATAATCCGTTGAACGTGATCGGTTACGCTGCCGGGTTTGCGACAGGCAATGTGGTCGGGATGTTGATCGAAGAACGGTTGGCCATCGGGCACGTCAAGATCAGCATTGTCACCCAGCGTTTAGGGACAGCTTTGTGCCAGGTTTTGCGCGACTCCGGGTTTGGCGTGACTGAGATCCCGGCGCGCGGCCGGGACGGCATGGTCAGCATGCTCAGCGTGAGCGTTTTGCGCAGGGATGTATCGAAAGTGGAGGATATCGTCCACGCAACCGACGCGGAGGCCTTTGTCATATCGGAAGATGTGCGCCGCCTGCGGCGCGGCTTCTGGCGGGCATAGTGGGATGAGCAAGGATAAAAAAAACCGGTTTCTTCGAGAAACCGGTTTTTTTATTTCATTCTTCCTAGAAAGTGAATTTCCCGTTCTTGTAGATGACCTCTCCATCCAGAAGGATCTCTGAGTCTTCTTTCATGCCGCAGATCATATCCCAGTGGATCATGCTCTTGTTCTTGCTACCCGTTTCCGGGTAGCCCGACCCAAGCGCCATGTGGAAGGTGCCGCCAAGTTTCTCATCGAACAGAATGTTGCGCGAGAAGTGGTCGATCTCGTAGTTTGTGCCGATGGCAAATTCACCCAGGTAACGCGCCCCGGGGTCCGACTCGCACATTTCCAGCAGGAAAGCTTGGTTCTTGTCGGCCTTGGCTTTTGCGACCTTGCCATTAGTGAAGGTCAATTCCACGCCTTCAACCATGACGCCATTATAGATAGCAGGATAGGAGAAACGCACCCAGCCGTTGACCGAGTCCTCGACCGGACCGGTATAGATCTCGCCGTCGGGCATATTGTTGAGGCCTGCACCGTTAAGGAACTCGCGTCCCTTGATCGAAAGGGTCAAATCCACATTCGGTCCGCGCAGGATGACCTGGTCATGGCCCTCGATACGCTCGATGATCTTGCGTTGTTTAGCCTCCACCTTCTTCCAGAATGCAACCGGGTCCGCTTCGTCAGCGTGGCAGGCGCGGTAAACGAAGTCCTCGTATTTCCGGATACTCATCTCCGCTTCCACAGCGAAGCCCTCGGTGGGGAAGAGGGTGGTGACCCATTTGAAGGAGCGATCGGCGCCGCGGCGCATCTGGGCTTCCATGATGGGAGACAAAGACTTCTGCCGCCGGCGCTGCTTAGCCGGGTCGACACCCGAGAGGGCACGCGGGTTGGTGGCCGAGTGGATGCGGATGCGGCTCTCGAACTGGTCATAAGCCAACTTGCGGAAAGGCGGGGTGGCATCCAGTTGTGCGTTCTTCGCGACCGCAAACAGGATCTCGTCCTGATCGGTCAGTTCCAGCAGCAGGTACGGATTGCCGCCGCGCTCCAGAATAGTTGAATACAAAGCCCGCACCAGCGGCTCGGCCGCGGTGGTGGCCTCGATGGCAACCCGGTCGCCAGGTTTGATCTGCGCCGAGTGGTCCACCAGGATCTTTGCTAGTCGTTCAACACGAGGATCAGCCAAAAGAAACTCCTTTACTTACCAATATCGGACTAATTATATCATTTAAGTCTCGCGTGCCCACTGTATTTGCGTTGCAAAATGGTGGACAAAGATCACGTTTTTCCATTCAAGATCTCCAGCATGACGGCGTGGAGAGCAGACGGGGCTGCCAGTATGGAACAGGGTGGCGTGAGAACTTCGCTTTGCCCACCCAGGTCGGTCACGATCGCCCCAGCTTCAGCGGCGATCAGCGCTCCGGCAGCCATATCCCAGGGCTTGAGAGACAATTCCCAGTACCCATCAAATCGACCGGCAGCCACATAGCACAGGTCCAGGGCAGCCGAGCCGAGGCGGCGCACACCCTGGGTCATTCTGGCAAAACGACCAAAGAATTCGAGATTGTTGTGCTCCGTGGACCAGGCATCATACGGGAAACCGGTGACAAGCAGGCTGCGTTTTAATTCCGTCACACCCGAGACCTGCAGCTTGCGGCCATTGCACCAGGCACCCTGCCCGCGTTCGGCCGTGAAGATCTCGTCCCGCATCGGGTCGTAGACCACACCCAAGGTCAGGGCGCCATTGCAAGCGTAAGCGATGGAAACTGTAAAGATGGGGATACCATGGGCATAGTTAACCGTCCCGTCCAGCGGGTCCACATACCACTGGTCAGCCTCACGGCCGGGTACCAGACCGATCTCCTCGGAGACTATCCGGTGCCCGGGGAAGAGGCCCTGGATCTCGCCCAGCAGGTAGGCCTCAGATTGGTGATCCACCTCGGTGACGAGGTCGATCACGTCCTTATACTCCACCTGGTGTTCGTGCTCATATCCCTGGTGCAACAGTTCACCGGCGTGGCGGGCCAGCCGTTCAAGGTCCGAAAGCAAAGGATCCATGGCTAACTTCGTTTGAATTCGTCCAGAATCTGGTAGATCTGGTTGAGTTCCGCCTGGATCTCGTCACGGTCGTTTTGCGACTGCCGAAGCAGGGCATCGAATACCGAATGCTGGTTATCAGGCAGAGTGGAAAGCAGACGCTCGGTACGGGAGATCTGGGTATTCTTGTGGCGCAATTGATGTTCCAGGCGCTCACGATAACCGGTGTAGAACTCGTGCTCGCCGAGCGGTTCGGGTAAAAGCTCAGGGCCCTGGGTTAGCAATTCCGCCACAGCCAACAGGAATTCCTCCGTGTCGATGGGCTTCTCCATAAAGCGCACCGCGCCGAGACGGATGGCAAACTGATTATCTTCAGGAGTGATATTAGTGGCCGACAAGAAGATGAGCGGGATCTGGCGTGTCTGGGGATCAGAACGCAGGCTGTGCGCCAGGACATAACCATCCATTACAGGCATGAAGATATCAGTGATGACCAGGGCCGGGTGCTCATTTTTGATCTTGTCGAGAGCTTCCTGTCCGTTGCGGGCAGTGATGACCGGGTAACCTTTGAAACGCAGGGTTAGTTCCAGGAGTTCAAGAACATTGGGGACGTCTTCAACGACGAGAATGGGACCGTAAGGAATGTTCATAATAGGATTATTGTAGCCCGGTTAATATTCATGGACAAGAGAGAATGTTTTAGCTTTCCCGGAAAGCGGGTGTCAATGCAAGCTGCCGTTCTTTCGGCGGCGTGGCAATCTCCTTGCAGGTCCAGGGATTGGTTCTTGGAAGAACACTGGGACATTTTCGCGTCGATATAAAAAAACGGGGTTAGAAAATCTTAAAGTAATAATGTAGAGCAGCCAGCAACGCCAGGATCGCCAGGATGACCAGGCAGCCCTGAAATAGATATTTCAGGATGTGCCGCCAGAAGAAGCGGATAACCACGAATGCGAGCACAACCGCCACGATGGCCACTATGATCCAAACGATCTGGTTGTAGGGAAGTGTCGAAAGGTTAATGTTCATTAGCAACCTCCTGAAAAGCGACCTGCTCACCTGGGTGGGCAACGGTATCCACATAGTATACCAGTCCCCGCTTGATGACCTGTTTGACGAGATTCGTCCCGAAGCGGTAGCCAAGCTGGCGGTAATCCGGCACAGACAGGATGAGAAGGTCGGCCTGCTTACCGGGTTCAAGTGAGCCAATCGAATGCGCCCGGCGGATCGCATGGGCAGCGTTGATGGTGGCGGCCGCAATGGCCTGGGCAGGAGTCAGTTTCAGAGCGCGACAGGCCAGTGCAATGACAAACTGCATGGACTCGCACCAGGCGGTGCCGGGATTGCAGTCGCTGGCCAGAGCCAGGGTCCCGCCGGCAGCGATAATCTTCTGCGCCGGGGAGTATTCACTTTCGGCCAGGCCGAAGGGTGTGCAGGGCAGGGCAACGGCCACGGTATCGCTTGCAGCCAGAGCTTTAATATCGCTGTCAGAGGTTTTTACCAGGTGGTCTGCTGAAACAGCCCCCAGTTCAGCACCCAGTGAAGCTCCGCCCAGGTTGTCGAACTCGTCGGCGTGGAGCTTGAGCGGGAAACCAAGCTCTGCGGCCCTGGTTAATATCTGGCGGGATTGGGCCAGATCGAAGGCGCCGGTCTCGCAGAAGACGTCCACAAACGGCAGCGGGCGTCTGGCTGTGGAAGGCCGGCTACTCCACCACTGGCGAAGGAACGGCAGCATCTCAGCGCACAGCATGTCGGTGTAGCCTTGCGGGTTATCTTTATACTCTGGGGGAATGGCATGTGCGCCCAGAAAGGTGGGCGCCAGTTCAACCGGACCGGCGGCGTCCAGGGCCAGGATGGCCTGCAGCATTTTGATCTCAGTTTCTGAATTGAGACCGTAGCCTGTCTTGGCTTCGGCGGTGGTTGTGCCATGGGCGAACATGCACGCCAGGCGCGGGCGGGACTGGGCTACGAGGGTTTCAACCGAGGCCGCGCGCGTCTTGCGGACGGTGGAGATGATGCCGCCACCTGCAGCCAGGATGTCGAGATATTTGACCCCGGCCATCTTCATCTCAAACTCAGCGGCCCGGTCCCCGGCCCAGACGACGTGGGTGTGCGGGTCCACAAAACCGGGCAGGACGGTACAGCCGGAGGCGTCCAGGCGGGCTTCGTGCGGATACCCGGCCAGCAGTTCCTTGGTCGGTCCGATAGCCAGGATCTTTTCGCCGCACACGAGCACGGCGCCGTCTTCAAGCAGGCCGAGGCTGCCGAGAGCCCCCCCACGCTGCGGGCCGCCGGTTAGGGTCAGGAGTTGGGAAGCGGAGTGGATTAACATGGTTGGGTTGATTTTACTCCGATTATGGGCGGTCTTGGCAAGGCGCTGGCGATGGAAAGGAGGAAAGGAAGGAGTTGATCTGATCCGTCAATCCGTCGGCTGCCTGGCACATGAGTGTCCCAGCGGTCCGGTCGCCGGAGAAGGTCAACAGCAGGTCGGCGTCGATGGCGGCGATCTCAACTGCCGTCTGGCAGCGGTCGATCATCTCTTGGACATTTTCAGGGGCCAGGGTGGAAATTGGGATAAGGGTTGGGTTCAGCGTAAACGTGAGGGTTGGCAAAGGAGGGCTGATCGAAATTGTGCAGACCGGGGGGGGCTACGTGGGGGTCAATAATTGACTTAAGGATCAGGCCGTCAGCGTGAAGCTCAGAATGACCGAAATGATCGCCAGCGTTGATGGTCTCATTTTCTGTTTCTCCCTGCAGGCAAATCAGGTCTGCATTCTCCAGGCATAGTTGGTTTGCCAAATAGAACGAGGATCCCCTAAAACTGTACTTTCAAGAGTTTTATCGTATCCGCTGTTGCTCTTATCTCCCCGCTGACCGCCCAAAAAATCCCTTTGCTCTGGAGGGGACATCGGCCCCAAAGAGTATGCCAGGTATTCGATCCGAGCGAGAAAACCCGGCCGCAGAGGAGATTATTCCCAAACGGGATGACAGCGGGGGAAAAGGAGCAAGGCAACGAGCTGAGCCGGGCAGGTGGAGATAGTTTCTGACCGGGCTGTTCTTTCTTTTCTTGACAAAGACCCGGGAGTCAAATATAATTAGTTTATCTAACTAATTATATGGGAACAACCTATGGAAAACCTGCTGATCGAATTCATTAATAGCCTGGATCTCTCGCTAAAGAAAATCCAGGCAGAAGTGGGGGATGAGATGGGAATCTCAAAGCTAACCATCCATCAATTTCAATATATCGATGCGATCCACCAGCTCGGAGAGCCCGCCATCACTGAAATTGCCGACAAGCTGAAGATCACCAAAGCCTCTGTGACAACCGGGATCAACAAACTTGTCGATCTGGGGTATGTCATCAAGACCCAATCGCGTGAAGACAGGCGGGTATTCCATGTAAGTTTAACAAAAGCAGGCGGGCAATTGATTAAAGCCAAATACCAGGCATTAAAGGAATATGGCGAGTTCATTAATGCTTCCCTGAGCAAAGCTGAAGCCAGGCAGCTTGAGAAAACCCTAACGAAGTTGGTCAAGTTTTTTAAGCAAGCTTGACCAATGTAAAGGAAACTGCTGTTTAAATAACTTTTCAGGAGAGATGCATGTTGATCACAATCTTGACAACGGGGACCAGAGGCGATACGCAACCTTATATTGCACTGGGAGTGGAACTAAAAAAAGCCGGGCATTCCGTCCGGATCGCAGCATTCAGGAATTACGAGGCCTTTGTCAAAGAGCATGGACTGGAGTTCTATCCGATCGAAGGCGATATCGTCAGGGTGGCATCCAGCGAGGATGTGAAGGAGGCAATGAAGGCGGACAATCCTCTCAAGCTCATTTTAAGTTTTAATAAACTAAAGTCCTTTGTCGTCGATATGCAAAAGGATTTTTTCAATGCCTGCAAAGGATCGGACGCCATCGTTTACCACCCGGGCGCTGCAATCGGATATTTTGCCGCCCAATATTTGAAAATCCCCAGCATCCTTGCCACACCATTTCCCATGACCCCCACAAGGGAATACCCTGCATTGATCTTCTACGATTCAGTTCGACCAGGCAGGGCATTTAACTTTGCAACGCATAAGATCTTCGAGCAGGTCATGTAGTTCGCTTCCAGTTCAGCCGTGAAGCAATTCTGGCAAAAGGAATTCGGCAAGGCTCCTGGGAATTTTGGCTGCCCCTTTGGGAGACAGACCACCAGGACCAACCCGACTGTCATTTCCTGCAGTAATTTTGTCTTTCCAAGACCGAAGGATTGGCCCGAGAATGTGACCAGCAGCGGGTACTGGTTCCTGGAGGATACAGGGGATTGGGAACCCTCCCGAGAGCTGCTGGATTTTATAGAGAGAGGAACGCCACCCGTGTATGTTGGCTTCGGTAGTATCGGGGACCCCGCCCTGGCGGTTCAAACGACCGAACTGGTCATTGAGGCTCTCAGGCGTTCCGGGCAGCGCGGGATCCTGGCTACAGGGTGGAGCGGTATGTCCAAAATTGACAATCTTCCGGAAGAGTTGTTTATCCTAGAAAGCGCGCCTCACTCCTGGTTATTTCCGCGCATGGCAGCAGTTGTCCATCACGGAGGCGCCGGAACCACTGCTGCCGGTTTGAAAGCCGGAGTACCAAGTATCATCATCCCCCACAGCAACGACCAATTTGCATGGGGACGCCGGGTTTATGAACTCGGAGCAGGTTCAAGGCCAATCCCGAGAAAAAAACTCAGCGCGGAGAAATTATCCGAGGCAATCAAGTTAGTCTTGACGACAGAAATAATAGAGGCAGCCAAAGACCTGGGGGTAAAGATCCGCAGTGAAGATGGAGCCGGGACGGCTGCAAAAATCATCACTGCTTGTCTTCAGAATTGAGGGATGGAATTACTCATTAAAATATTTGGTGATCAGCGAGAGGCGGGAAGCCTTTCAAAGGTTCCCTGCACTAAAGAAAAATTACTCTGCCTCTATTTCGTTGCGGGTGGATACAACCCGATCTTTGCCACGAAGGGGTTATGATCCGAGGCTCCATAGGTCAATTCGCTGGGGAGAGCTATTTGCGGCCAGACACCCGGCGCCAAGGAGGGCGAAGTCCAGATCTCATCGATGATATTCCAATTCATCACCATCGGGAACACCCACCCGGCGCTGGTCAGTTGCTTTGCAGAGGCCTCGAAGGGCTGGAAGTTCATATCGCCCATCAAGATCGTATCCTGCCCGATATAGGGAGCCATATTCTGGATGAGACTGGTCACATCCTGGGGTTCGTTTTTGAGATGGACGACATAGACCTGTAGCACGCGCCCGCCGCCCGTCACTACTTCTGCATGCAACCCGGAGTTCGCAGTTGCAGGCAAAAAACAGCAGGGATATACCTTTTGGATCTTGAACTTTGTAAACAGGGCCACGGGATATCCAACCTGGGACGAACCGAGGGCATAATTCATCCCCAGCGCGTCCGCCACCTGGTGCGCCCTGGCTTCCCCGTTATCCCCCCACCCGGTGGCCTCTTCGATGCCCAGGATATCCGGGTTGACTGCCTGGATCACAGCCAGGACCTTCGGCAGGCGTTCCTCCCCGGTGATGCCAGAGTCGAGGTCGATAACGCCGGCTCCGGCCCCGACCAGGATGTTGTAGGTCATGACGGTGATCGTTTCCTGGGGAGTCAGGGTCGGCGTCCGCGTAATGGTCGGTGTCCTGGTCGGCCGGCTTGTTGCTGTGGCGGTCGGGACCGTTGTCGCTGTCGGGGTTGTCGTCGGGAGCGGGGTCGCGGCCGGACCGCACGCGGCCAGGAACCACACGAGCGCCAAGATTGCTGTCTTCTTGATCATCATAATAGCCTCCGAATAAATGAATTCCGAATAATTGTAAACCCTATTTCGGCATCGCATGGCTGCGCAGCGGACCTAAGGGATTTTGGCCTCACGCACCCGCAGGATACAAGCCGTGCCTGGGAGGGACAGCTCCCGACGATTGTAGGGGCGTTGTATACTATGCCCCTATACATGCGGGGAGGAGGCCGTCCTCACCTTCCGCAGAGCGACCAGGGCAAGCAAATTAAAACCCACCGCCCCCAAGACGACAAACCAGAAGCCCAATCCATAGAGGCGCGGGGCCAGCAGGTCTCCGAGGGCACGGCCAAACGAAAGGGCAGCCACATTGAAAGCCATCAGGGTGGCGCGGGCAGAGGGCAGGATCTCGGTCATCAACGGGATGCTGCTGACCAGGGTGAACTCGAAAGTAATGTAAAAGAAGAACAGGCCGACCAAAGCACCGACCTCCGTGCGCCCCAGGAAAGCCAGAGCCAGCGCGGCCAGGCAGTTGGCAGCCAGCCCCAGGCCGATAGCTCGCGGTTTGCCAAGGCGGTCGACAAAGGCGGCCACCAATCCCTCGCCGCCCAGTTCGGAGAGACCAATCACAGCCGAGGCTGCGCCCAGGGCGGCGATCTGCAAGCCGAAGGACTGCTCCAACCAGACGCCAAAGATGAGATTGACCACTTCGTTGGCCGCGCTGGAAAACAAACCAACCGCCAGTCCCGCCAGGGCAGGGAGATAGGTCAGGACGAGGCAGATATTCGATCTGAGAGTGGGGTCGTCACCGGCGGGTTTTTCTTCCTTCGGTAACATCCAGAAAAGACCAGCGAAAATGCACACGCCCAGAAGCGCCATGAGCGGGAAAGGTGCCATCCAGCCGTTGCGGGCGATCAGGAATCCCATGAGGGGGATGCCAAGGATGAAGGCCAGCGACCAGCCGAACTCAGTGACAGCCATCGTCCGGCCGCGGCGGGCGTAGGGGATGCGGTCACCGAGCCAGGCTTGCAAGGACGGGTCGAAAATGTACTTACCAAGGGTGGAGAGGATGATGGACAGGACGAGGGCCGGGAAGGAGGGCCAGAAAACAACAATAGCCGACCCAAGGGTGAACAGCCCGATACCGAAGAGCATGCCGAACCTGCGTCCCCGGCGGTCAGCCATGGTGGCGGCAAACGGTCCAACAATCCCGACCAGACTGCGGGCGGTCAAGGCGTAAGACATGGAAAGGATATCCACACCCACACCGCGGGCCAGCACAGCCAGGAAAGGATAGACCATCCGGTGCAGGGTGTTGATGATCGTATGGGTGATGGTGAAGATAATGACCTGGGGGGTAGTGCCGGATCCCGAGGGGGGAAGGGTGGGCCCGGTTGCTGGACGGGGCGTGGAGGCCGGCTTCATCTGGAGAGCCACCAGCGGGTCATGAAATAGGCGGCAACCATTGTCAGGAATATGATCCCGACGAAGAACAATTGGAGCGATAAAATTCCCGAACTGAAGAGGGGGGACGGCAGCGGGTGCAGGATGTAACCCGCCTGGGTTAACCCGATCCGCAGGGCGACAAAGAACAAGAAGTTGAACAGAGAGGTGAAAACTGGCCGGGCCAGAAGTGTCAAACCGATCTGGAGCAGCACCCCTGTAACGGCGAAGATGACGGCGATGCGGAAACGCGGTTCGCCCAGGAACAGTCCATTCCAATTCGCCTGCATGGCCCATAACGAGAGAGGCAAATCGCCCACCCAGAAAAAGAGGCCGGTACGCCCCAAGGCGGTAGACCATTGGTGTACCCGTTCGCAACGTGTCAGAATACCCAGCAGCCCAGCGACTGCCGAAAGTCCGAGAGCCGCTTCAGCGGTCAAAACCCACGCCCCGTGCAGATAGACAATGCGTACGTTGGTCCCGAGCGATTTTTCTTCAGGACCAAGGGCCGTCAACGCGGCCGTGGTCAGCAAGGCAAGGACAAACAAGAAGAAGGGGGATTTTAAACCTGCCATACAGGGATTCTACCCGATTAAGAAATCCAGGTCATCACCTGCTGATCAACAATCCACGATCCGTTCACCTTTTTAAGCAGCACAAAATATCCGGCACCAGCCAGATAGTGGCTCATCATGCCGACATATACCAGCGCCTGGTCAAGCGCAGTATTAAAGCCAACCCGTGAAAGCGTGGTGATGCCTGGTGCATCAGGATAATGTCCATAAAAGGCCTGCCAGCCGTCCCGGTTTTGACTGAACATTAGAGTCATTTCAACCTGGGTCAGCAGAACGTACGGGCTGCCGAGATGCATGCCTGGTTGGACGGGATAGGAGGCATCGTTACGGGCTCGAAAACCCTCCGTGGTTGTGAGGTCAACAAGGCGCATATCCTGGACAATTCGGTCAAGGGTGGAGACCGTATCCGCCACACCCCCCGGGCTGGTGGCTGTAGCATCCATGATGACATAACTTGGAGCGGAATACAGGTCCTGGAGCAGGACGGAATAGACTGCCTGTTGCTCAGCATCAATCTGGTCGCTGGAAGGCGTGGGGGAGGCCGCCTGAGTTGTTGTACAGGCAGCAAGAAGTGCGGCGAGGAAAATGAAAAGGTATTTTCTAAACATGGTCGCCTCCAGGATGCGGCCTCTTCCAGTTACAGAACGAATTTTAACTGGTTTTGTTCCCTTTACACTTCTCCCAACCGGTCCACTTTGCCTTTCACCAGCCAGGGAGGCAGGATGGCGCAAGCGCCCGTCACACAGACGCCCAGGATGAACCCGACCAGATAACCATAAACCTGCGGCCAGTTGAAAGCCGATACCAGCCACAACGGGGTGATGAAGAGCCCAAAGGCAAGCGGGAGGTAGAGCATGGTCAGGAACTGTCCCAGGCAGCCCAGACCGCCGGCAGACATTTTGCGCGGATCTTCCCATTTAAAATTCGCTCCCACGACTCCAAAGGCGAGCAGGATGCCATTCATCCCGGCCAGGCACATGGGAACGGCCACAAGACTGTACAAAAACCCGGCGAGAGGAATCTTCTGCATGAGTGAAATCCCAGACAGGAAAAGCAATCCCAGCGCAAGGGTGGGCAGATAGGCCACCAGGAACTTGGCAGTCAGCAAATGACTGGCGCGCAGCGGGGCGGCTTTCAACATCCAGTAGTTGCGGCCCTCGGATGAAAAAGCCATGCCTGAAAGGCGTCCCAGCAGCCACCAGCCGACAAACAGAGACATACCAACATTGCCATAGGAAAGGAGCAGGCTTAGCGAGTTCATCAACCAGGCCGGCGCTTCGCCCTGCCCGGTAGATGGAAGCCCGCCGGTGCGGAAGAACATCAACGAATACATGACCCCAAAAATGAGCGGGGTGATCAACTGCGACAGGTTGCGCAAATCCCGCCGGAGCAGGAGGAAATCCTTCCAGAGAATGCCCCGCACTGGAGCGGGAAGGAGGCGTTCCATCCCAAGAGCCAGGATGCCCTGGGAGGCTGTTAGGGGGCGTGAAGCATCCCTTTTAGCGTCTGACTGAACAGTCCGAAGCGGCTTTTTTCTGCGGGCCACCACTTGCATCCCGGCCCAACCGGAGTAATACAAGCGTTCCGCCGTGGCCAGCGAGAACATGAAAGCTGTCGCTGACAGCCCGAAGGTAAGGGTGGCCAGCAAGACTCCAGTCAACCAGCGGCCCTCGCCCAGCGCCACCAGGCCCTGGCCGGCCCAATTCAAGGGGAACCAGGGGGTGTTAAATCGCATGAGAAGAGTGAACATATTGCTCACTTGGGCCCCCGAGACATTGGTGGAATGTCCGAAGGAGTTGTAAAGATTCCCGGCCTGCGAACAGGAGAAGGCCAGGATAGCTCCAACGAAGCCCAGGACCTCCGCCACCCGGCGGGCCGGGAAGACACGTGCCACCAGCATGACCAAGAGCGCCGAAAGACCGGCGGCTGCCAGTGCGAGGGCGATCATGGTCAGCAGAACGAGAGGATAGTAAAGAAAGTTGTAATGCCCGGAGAGGCCCAGACCGTACAATACCGGCAGACCAAAAAGGGAGATCAACCCGAAGTTGGGGAGAACAGCCTGCAAGAGTTTGGTGACAAATACCGCCCGGATGGGTACCGGCGAACTCAAGAGGAAGTCCATATCGCCTGATAGGTAGAGGGCTTGCAGGAGCACACCAAAGCTGCTCAACAGAATGCTCAAGAACAAGCCGGTGAAAACCAACACCGGCATGGCCTGCAAGAATGGGGTCACATCCAATCCCACATATTGCATAAGTTGAGGGGAACGCAGGAAACCAAGCAAAATCCAGCTCAGGAACAAGATAAATCCAGCGAAAGTCAGCAAGCCAAGGATGGCCACAATCGTCAGAATCTTGCGGCGAATTTTAGCATGCTTAAAGCCGTTGACACTGATCAGCAGGCGCAGGCGGATGAGTTTCCAGACTGCGGGCAAAAAGCGATAGGACAAAGAAGGCGTCATCGTGCTCATTTTAATATCTCGGCAATCTCAGCCTCCTCGGCGCCACCGGTGAGACCGAGGAAGATATCCTCCAGACTGACCTCGCCAGCTTTACCAAGCGAGCGCAGCTCATTCATGGTGCCCACTGCAACCAGTTCGCCTTGGTTAATGATGCCAATCCGATCACACATGCGCTCGGCAATCTCGAGTATATGCGTGGAGAGAAACACCGCGGCGCCACGGTCGGCCATCTGGCGGAGGATATCCTTGATCAGCCGCGCTGATTTGGGATCGAGACCAACAGTGGGTTCATCGAGCACCAGCACCCGTGGGTCATGCATCAGCGCCGAGGCCAGGGAGGTCTTCTGCTGCATGCCGTGGCTGTATGAGTCAACCGTATCGTCGGCCGCAGCGGTCAGGTCGAACATGCGCAGCAACTCATCGGTGCGCTGAGCCACCTGCTTGCGGTCCAAGTTATACAAGTCACCGACGAAGCGGAGCAGTTCGCGCCCGGTCAACTTGGCGTAGAGATTGGGCGTGTCGGGTACGTAGCCGCTGGAGGCTTTAGCGAGCAGGGGCTGGGCCTGCACATCATACCCGGCCACCCTGACAGTACCCGCGGTGGGCTGTAGCAATCCAACGATCATCTTGATGGTGGTGGTCTTCCCTGCGCCATTCGGACCGAGGAAACCAAAGACCTCGCCGGCATGGACTTCCAGGCTGACATTATTCACAGCCAATTTATCGCCATAACGTTTCACCAGAGTGGATATTTCGATCAAAGCCGTTTCAGACATACAGCCTCCAAAGATGGGAAAAAAGGTTCCCAAGGATTGTAGAGATTTCCGAGAATAGTCCCATATATTATACGTGCGACACTCCAAAAAAATTCAGGATCGGGAGGATGAAAACCATGCCAACCCTGAAAACTCTTGACGGGTTTTTAATATTAGATTATTATCTAATACATTAGATAATAATCTAATTCATCCTCCTTATGACTACTCTGCGTTGGAACTCCGGTACTGCCTACGATTTTTTTATCAGCCTGCTCGCGCTGCATCACGCGTCTGATTTCGGCTTGCGTCCCAACTGGACGGCAGGAGTGCGGCAACGCCTTTCCGTCCCCCAGCGCGAATTTCTGGAACGCATCTTCTCGTTTGCATCCCTGCCGCTGGACTGGATCAGCAGCCTGCCAGAACCGAAAGATGCTTTGCCCGTTTTACACCGTGCCGCAGATCTCCCACCCACTGACCGTCTCCGAATTTTAACCCTGCCGATAAATATATCCCTCGAAGCCGGTGAAATATTGGAACACATCGCCAAACGCGGATCGGTCACTGCCAAAGAAAAAGAGTCCCTGAGCCGCGCGCTCACCCACCGCAACGGGCATCTTAAAACCGCCGAGTTGGATAACGTTCTAAAAACCTGGATGGACCTGGAACAATCCAGCGAGCAAATCCTGATGGCCTTGCGAGAATATTATGACGTTTTCTTCTCCGATGAAGAAACCCGCATCCGCCCAGTACTGCAAGCCGGACTGGAATATGCCCGGGAATTGTCGGGGCGCGTCAAACTATCTGCCCTCGTGGTAGAACTCTCTCGCGGCGTCCATTTTGAAGATGTCGAATCGGCGCAGGAATTAATCCTGGTGCCATCATATTGGTCCACGCCATTTGTTTTTCCGACCAATGCAACGGAAGGCAGCATGCAGATCGTTTTCGGCTGTCGTCCGGATCTGCAAAGCATAGCCCCCGGTGCAGAGACGCCCGACATGCTGATGAACGCCCTCAAGTCCCTGGCCGACCCAACCCGGCTGCGCATCATGCGCTATCTCTCCGGGCAGCCACTCACACCGACAGAGTTATCCCGTCTCCTGCGCTTGCGCCCACCGACAGTGATCCATCATTTACAGGTCCTCCGGCTGGCAGAACTGGTGGCCATCCGTGTGAGTGAAAATGGTGAGAAACGTTATGCAGCCCGATCAGAAACTTTGGATGCGATATTTAGCTCGGTAAAAGAATTTCTCAAAAAACAGGACTAAATGTCGAACATTTTACAAACTTACTGGACGAGAATTAAACAATTTTCTCCCAACGCCCGGCTCTACCTGGCAAGTGCCATTTTAACCGGAGCGGCACTGGGCGTTTACCAATTGCTCTTCAACTTCTATGTGATCAGTTTGAAAATGGATGTGAACATCGCCGGTCAATTGGCATCCACGAACAGCTCCACTGCGTTGATACTGGCAGTACCAATGGGTTACCTCGCCGATCTCCTGGGCCGCAAGAAGTCATTAATCATCAGCGGTGCAACGGTCTCGCTGGCAATCGCCGGGATGGTCGTCTGGCCGGTCAAGTGGATCCTTTTTGCCATGGCTGCTCTACTGGGGGCAGCGCAAAGCTTGTCAGCAGTGACCATGAGCCCCTTCCTGTTGGAAAATAGCGGTGAACAGGAGCGCACATACCTTTTCAGCCTTGGATCCGGGGCACAGATGACAGCCTCCTTTGTGGGCAATTCCATCGGCGGGAACCTGCCAACCTGGCTCGCGACCCGGCAAGGCATTTCACCGACTAGCAGCCCGGCTTATGCGGGCGCCCTGGCGATCGTGGCTGTGCTCTCGATATTTGGCCTCGTACCGTATTTCTTCATGAAAATGCCACATCTTGAAAAATCACAACGGGCGCTCTTTGCGCCAATCGCCTATGCTGCCAAGAAACCGGTCATGCTTGGGAAGTTAATCCTCCCCATCCTGGTAACGTCCATCGGCGCCGGGCTGCTCATGCCATTCATGAATATTTTCTTCCGGGTGACCTATCTTAAGCCCGACCCGGTCATAGGAAACCTGCTGGCCTGGGGTGCACTGGCAATGGGAGTGGGGTTGTTGATCGCCCCGGTGCTGGCTGACCGGATCGGCAAGATCCAGGTAGTGGTGATCACCCAAGGGCTTTCGATCCCCTTCCTGGCACTGCTGGGTTTTGCGCCGTGGTTCTGGTTGAGCGGTTTTGCCTATTACATCCGTATTGCCTTAATGAATATGAGTACGCCGGTCTACCAAACTTATGTAATGGAACATACCGAGCCAGAATCACGCGCCACTGTTGCCAGCCTGGTGAATATGGCGAACAACTTCGGGCGGGCGTTCAGCCCTTCGATCAGCGGCTGGATGCAGGTCAATTACGGATTCGGACCCGTGTACGCCGGGGTCCTGGCCATGTACACGATATCCGTCTTCCTCTACTGGAAATTCTTCTGGAGTGTTAAAAAGGCACTGGTGCCCAAACCGGCTCCTGCCGATTGAGAAAGGAGGTCTCACACCACGTTCCTCCCTGAACCAACAGGACGGCATCCCGAGTGCTGTCCTGTTGGGTTTTAATTAGGGAGGAGATGATGGCTCCTATCCCTTTCGAGGATGATTTCCCCAAAGTGCGGGGATGATATCCCCCAAATGCGGGGATGATATCCCTAAAGTGCAGGGGATGGTAAAATCAGCCATCCGAATCTTCTTTTCTTCAACTCTTATGCCATATCTGATTGACGGACATAACCTGATCCCCAAAGTGGGCTTACGCCTGGACTCGGTTGACGACGAGCTGGACCTCCTGGTCCGCTTGCAGGAATTCTGTCGTCTGCGCCGCGCCCAGGTGGAAGTCTATTTCGACGGGGCGCCTGCGGGACAGGCAATCACGCGCAAAGCAGGCATGGTAACGGCGCACTTTGTGCGGAAGAGTTCCAGCGCAGATGCCGCCATCGAAGCCCGGCTGGTAAAAATGAAGAAAACAGCCAAGAACTGGACGGTGGTCAGTTCCGATGCACGCATCCAGCGCGCGGCGGGAGCTGTACAAGCCGGTTCAATGTCTGCGGAAGAATTCGCCCAAGAGATGGTGAAAGCACTGTCGAGAGGCTTGACGAAATCCAAGAGCGACTCGGTGCTGAGTCCCGACGAGGTGGAAGAGTGGCTAGTATTTTTTGATAAGCGGGGAAGATAATTCGGACAATTCTAATCTTTTTTTAATACAATTAAGACGGTTTTGGAGTACGATAGCCCCAAGATACCTGTTCTCCTTTTACTGGTAAATAAGGTATCTGCCATCGAAGGTCAGCATGCCCCCCCCATGCAGACCAAGTTCGGTGGTGTACCCTCCCCCTTAGATCACCAGGCCCTCAGCCTGGTGATCGCTTTAATTTAAAAAGGGAACTTTGTGGTTTAATTGGAACATGTTCAAACCCATGAAAAGATTCCCAGCGCATGGCTGGCTCGGTCTGAGCCTGGTAGCCATCTTCTGGACACTTAACTGGTCCCTAAGCGGCCTGCGAACACAGTGGGCTTTTTTTCCGCTCTGGTTGGGCTACTGCCTGACGATCGACGCCCTGGTATTCTGGCATACCGGCACTTCATTGTTAGCCCGCAACTGGAAGAAATATATCGGTATGTTCATTGCCTCAGCGCCGGTCTGGTGGCTGTTTGAACTTGCCAATTGGCGCCTTCAGAACTGGCACTATGCCGGCGCCGAGGAATTCTCCACGCTCCTGTTCTGGTTCTGGGCCACGCTCAATTTCACCACCGTCATTCCGGCAGTTTTTGGCAGCGCTGAACTAATGCGCAGTTTTCTTCCAAAGATGGTAAAGGGGCCGATCATCCGCCCGACGAAAGCAACCTCAATTGGTTTTTTTCTGACCGGGTGGGCGATGCTGGCACTGATGGTCGCCTGGCCGAGGACTTTTTTTCCATTCGTCTGGGTTTCTCTTTATTTCATCCTCGAACCTATTAATATCTGGCTAGGGCATCGTTCCCTGGTCGAGTGGACAAAAGAAGGTAACTGGCAACCGGTGGTTGCGCTGTGGCTGGGCGTGCTCCTGACCGCTTTTTTCTGGGAAATGTGGAATTACCTCGCTTACCCAAAATGGGTCTATCACGTCCCCTGGGGGAACTGGTTCCACATTTTTGAAATGCCGCTGCTGGGTTACGGCGGCTACCTGCCCTTCGCCCTTGAACTCTTTGCCATGTACCATCTCCTGGTAGGTCTGTTTGGCAGCAAGGAAACAGACTACCTGATGAAATCCCCCGAGGAATGATGAGCGATCGGTATGCCGCCCATGATTTGACTTTTAACGATATTGCCGTCATCGGTGTCTCAGGGGGACCGGACAGCCTGTGCCTGCTCCACCTGGCGCGTCAGGTTCCCAATCTAAAAATCATCGTGGCACATTTCAACCACCAACTCCGCCCCGAAGCTGACCATGAGGTTGAGTTCGTGCGCGGCATGGCGGAACAAATGAAACTGCCCTTTGTGAGCGAGTCCGCGGATGTGCAATGTTACGCTAAAGAACACAAACGTTCAATAGAAGAAGCCGCCCGCACGCTGCGCTACCGTTTTCTTTTTGCCCAGGCACGGGCACACCTCGCCAGCGTAGTAGCGGTCGGGCACACTGCCGACGACCAGGTGGAAACGATCCTGATGCACTTCCTGCGCGGCGCGGGTTTGAGCGGGCTAAAAGGCATGGCGGGGCGCACCATCCTGACCGAATTTGACCGGGAGATCCCTTTGGTACGTCCCATCCTGCACTTGTGGAGAGACGAGACAGTAGCTTATTGCCGCGAACATGATCTCCAGCCTGTTTATGACCCATCCAATGCCGACGAAACTTACTTCCGCAACCGGTTGCGCCACAGCCTGATCCCCGAACTCGAGAAGTACAATCCGGGGTTCAAGACCACGCTGCTGCGCACAGGCGAAGCGCTTGCCGGAGACCATGAAGCCCTGGCAGATGCGGTTGACTCGGTCTGGTCGAAGGTGGTCTTGAAAGCTGAGGCTGATTATGTAGCTTTTCGAGGCTCCGCCCTGGAGGAAATACCAGGCGGACTGCGCCGAAATGTCATCCGCAAGGCAATGGAAACATTACGGCCCAAACTGCGCAACCTGGATTTCAATACTCTGAAACGTGCAGAGGACTTTATTACTCCGAGCTCAGAGTTACCGATTACCAAACCAGCACCCAAGCAAGTGGACCTGGCCGAAGGCCTCTATCTTTATCGTGAAGGGGATGCGATCTATCTGGCTGCCTCGGAGGCTGACCTGCCATCGGCAAATTGGCCGCTGATAAAAGGAGTCTACGAACTGGAGATCAATGGGCAGGTAAATCTCAATGAGAACTTCTGCCTGTCTTCTGAAGAAGTGGATATCGAAACAGCCCGGCTATTTGTTCAAGGTAATGGGGACCCCTTCACCGCCTGGCTGGATGCGGATCTGACGGGAAACAAGTTCATGGTGCGCCCGCGCCGATCAGGGGATGTCTTTTCGCCACTCGGCATGAACCGCCAAACGGTCAAAGTGCGGGAATTCTATATCAATGTTAAAATCCCCCGGCGGGCACGCGCTGGGTGGCCACTGGTCTGTGTTGGGGAGCAAATTGCCTGGGTGCCGGGGTTCCGGCTGGCGCACCCGTTCCGCATCACCGAAAAAACAAAACGGGCGTTAAAATTAATCCTTCACACAAAGTAGAGGCGACCGGTTCCCCACCTGGGGATGACATGGCCGCCTCCACAGGTTATTCGGCTTTTCCCGCTAATTGCCTCAACTTCAAATTAACCTCCCGCCACTGGATCTTCGAGATGCCCAGTTTCTGGCGGATCTTCTCCGATTCAACATTATTTAAGTAATCCTGCAAGGCAGAGGTCCAACGGCACATGTCAAAGGACAGGTGTTTGGGCAAACCGGCTTCCTTACCAATGTCTTCAAGTAGATACTCAAGACGCCGCGGTGACCAGGGGAGCAGCCGGTCAACCGGGTTATACTGAGTCAGGTATTCTTCGTAAGCCGGAATCCAGTCTTCGGGTAAGGTCAACTTGCGTTCCTTATAGCGATTAGCAGGGCTGGCATAACGAATAAAAACATAAGGTTCGCCGAGGGACTGCAGATCGATGTGATTGAGGTGGATGCCCAGACACTCAGACTTTTTAATACCGGTGGCAAGCAACAGAGCCAGAAGAGTATATGGGCGGGCATCGGGCCGGGACTCCCGGCGGGAGCGGTCAGCAGCCAGCAGAACGGCCTCGATTTCCGCTTCGGTGAGGACCTCAGGAATGGGGCTGAGCACCGAGTGCTGAACGACCTTTTCGGCAGGATCCACCAAAAGGGCGCCGCCTTTTTGGAGCCAACGAAAAAACGATTTGACGGCGGTGACACGGCGAGCAAGCGTTTTAGGCGAGCAGGGCACGTCGCGCTCGTGCTCCAGCCAGTGCAGAAAGTTGTTCAAGTCGTTGGTGGTAATGGCTCCCAACGTCCGATCGGGGGGCAGGATCTGGATGAGCAGACGAACATCGGACAGGAATGCCTTGACTGTATTAGGTGAACGACCCTGATCGTTGAGATAATATTCCCAAACGTTAATTGCCGGGATGAGGCCGGTCTGGGCAGTAAGATGAGCAGTGGAGGATTCGGGCATGAGAATCTCCTTTCAGGAAGATGGAATCATCAGATTACTTCGTATAGTTTAGCGTAAAAAAAGATGATTGTCAAACGAACTTCAAGCCCCCACCCCAAGCATGCAAGCATACAAATTACAGGGGAAGAACGCAGGTTAACCCCTGCGGTCTTAGCAAGCTGAATGGAGGATAAAATAGTCACCCCCAAGAAAGAAACTCTCAAAACCAGGCGTTCCTTGCCAAAATTCAGCTTGCCATTTTCAGGCACCCTCGGTATAATATGCCCTCGCAATCGGGCGGGTAGCTCAGTTGGTTAGAGCACTGCTTTGACATAGCAGAGGTCGTAGGTTCGAGCCCTATTCCGCCCACAGGGAAGCCCCGAAAGGGGCTTTTTAATTTAATTCTACAGAATTAAATTTGCATTATTACTATATTTATGATAAACTTAGTATTAATACATCGGATCTACAAGGAGAATACTATGTTTATTGACTATCTTACCCTCATCATGATCAACCTTGTCGGCGGTACTGCCCTGCTTGCCTACTATATTTTCAAAGGCATGGACGATAAGGACCAGCGCCCCTACGCAGCCGGCTTCGGCATCGTTGGGCTGCTCGGCGTCATCCTGGGACTAGTGCTGTCCTTCACCTGGCCTCTCCCCGGCAGTTACAACATAGGATATGGGGAAACCACCACCCTCTTTGGGGCGGTTTTTCTGGCGGCTGGTATTGCGATGAGCCAGGACTGGGACCTCATGCCGGTGGCAATTTACGGCTTCTTTGCAGGTGTGGATGCTGTACTTGTCGGAACTCGCATCATCTCGCTTGGGTTGACGCAAGAACCACTTATTGCAGGCGTTGGCTTCATCATGGCCGGATTGGGCGGCGTTTTTGCAGCACCGTTCCTGGCCTTCTTCAAGAAGTACCGCCTCTTCCGTATCATCGCTGCGGTGGTGGTCCTTGCCGGTGCACTGGTCTGGGCGATCACATTCTATAACGCCCTTTGGGGCCACCTGGCCTCCTTTACCACTTGGGTGCCCACCACCATGGTTAAATAATTGAGCCATTGTCGATCAAACCGGGTAGATCATATCTCCCCGGTTTTTAATTTGAAGAGTGGGCTTGGTCATGGGTGCTTGACAAGCATTCAAACAAGCATATAATAACGACACCTATATAAAACGCGATGACCGGGACGAGTATACGATCCGCAAGCCGCCAGGGAGAGATGGCCTAAGACTGAGAGCCTTCTCCGGCAAGCACCGTGGAAAACCACCCGCGAGCGAGAACCTGAACGGCAGGAGTTGTCTGGTGTGACCTCCTTGCAAGTAAGGTGAACGAATGGCCCCGTTACCGGCCCCATGAGATGTCCTTTACCTGAGCCCCTCGATCATACCCGGGGACTGCGTTCAGGACAAATCGGGTGGAACCGCGTGATCGCGCAAGCGCTCTCGCCCCGAAATTTGGGCGAGAGTTTTTATTTTACCGGAGGTCGCCATGACTGAACAAACACCAAAACTTCCCGGCGACCCGGAGGTCAATAGCCACACTCCGGGATCTCCCTTCCCGCCTGCGGCCAACAGACCCGCTAATAAGCAAGGAGAAAATATGTCCGACCAACCTGAAGAACGCTACGAAGATTCACAACTCTACCGCATCCGCCACTCAGCTGCGCACGTCATGGCCCAAGCGGTGTTGGAATTTTACCCAGAGACCAAGTACACGATCGGTCCGCCGGTGGAGAACGGTTTCTACTACGACTTCGACCTGCCCCAGCCGATCGTTCTGGAGGACCTGGAAAAAATCGAAAAACGCATGCGGCAAATCATCGCCGGGGGACACCCCTTCGTAAAAAAAGTTGTCTCCGCCGAAGAAGCCCGCCAGGTTTTCAAGAACCAGTCCTACAAACTGGAACTGATCGACGGCCTCGAAAAAGGCGGGCTGGATGAGTACGGCAACCCACTGGCTGAAAAGCCGGAGATATCGCTCTATCAGAGCGATACCTTCACGGACCTGTGCCGGGGTCCACACGTGGAGACCACGCGGCAGATCAACCCGGCGGCCATTAAATTAATGTCCATTGCCGGGGCCTACTGGCGCGGCGATGAGCACAATAAAATGCTGACGCGCATCTACGGTACAGCCTGGCGCACGCCCGACGAGCTCAAGAACTATCTCAAGATGCTCGAGGAAGCCAAAGCACGCGACCACCGCAAACTCGGCAAGGAATTGGAAATCTTTATGTACGACGAGGAAGTCGGCCCTGGCCTGCCGCTCTGGCTGCCGCACGGTGGCGTGATCATCGAGGAACTGGAACGGCTGGCAAAAGAGATGGAGGAAAAGGCTGGTTACCTGCGAGTGCGGACACCACACCTGGCAAAAGAAGACCTGTTCCTGCACTCCGGCCACCTACCCTACTATGCCGAGTCCATGTACCCGCCCATGGAACTCGAAGGGACGAAGTACTACGTCAAGCCGATGAACTGCCCGATGCACCACAAGATCTACGGGTCGAAGTCGCGCTCCTACCGCGACCTGCCCATCCGCCTGGCCGAATACGGAACGTGCTACCGCTATGAGAAATCGGGCGAGTTGTTTGGCCTGATGCGCGTCCGCTCGATGCAGATGAATGACGCCCACATCTACGTAAGCGAAGACCAATTCGAGCAGGAGTTCATGGCAGTCATTGACCTGTACAAGAAATACTTCGACCTGTTTGGAATCGAGAAATTTGTCATGCGCCTGAGCCTGCATGCCAGGGAAGGTTTGGGCAAAAAATATGTGGATAACGAGCGCCTGTGGCTGAAGACAGAAGATATGGTGCGCCGTGCGATGACGAATGGGAAAGTGCCCTTCATGGAGGCTACCAACGAAGCCGCCTTTTATGGCCCCAAGATAGACGTCCAAATCTGGAGCGCCATTGGTAAGGAATTCACGCTGGCCACCAACCAAGTGGATTTTGCCCAGCCGGGGCGTTTTAACCTGGTTTTTACAAATAAAGATGGGGTCGAGGAGACGCCATTGTGCATCCACCGGGCTCCGCTCAGCACACATGAGCGTATGGTCGGGTTCCTGCTCGAACACTACGCAGGCAACTTCCCGGTCTGGCTCTCGCCCGAACATGTACGCGTCATCCCGATCACCGACCCGCAAAACGAATATGCTGAGAACATCGTCCACCAGTTGCTCGACCAGGGTATCCGCGCCAGCGCAGATGTCAACGCCCAGCGTATGAATGGTAAGATCCGCTCAGCCCAGTTGATGAAAGTTCCCTATATGCTGGTTGTCGGCGAGAACGAAGCCCAGGCCGGGCAGATCTCCCTGCGCGTCCGGGATGGATCCCGGGCGGATAATATCCCGCTGGCAGAGTTCATCGCCCGCGCAAAGAACCGGATCTCGACCCGATCCAGTCAATTTTAAACGAGACAAAAGATAAAAAAGTTGAGGGCAATCTTTCCCAGCCTCAGCGTTTTTATTGACGATTCGGCGGTCTTCATGGTATTATCAGCCCGCTTAAACCAGCCCCCGAGCTGGACTTCCGTTATTTTGCAAGGAGAGACGTATCAGCGCCAACGAATTTCGAGTCAATGAAACCATACGAGTTCCTGAAGTACGGCTAATCGGTGCCGCAGGTGAAAACGTGGGAGTGATCGCCACCCGTGAAGCCCTGCGGATGGCCCATGAAGCGGATCTCGACCTTGTAGAGGTCGCTCCCAATTCCGCCCCGCCCGTGTGCCGCATCATGGATTTTGGCAAGTTCCTGTACGAGCGGGAAAAGAAAGACCGGGAAGCGCGCAAGGCACAGACGAAGGTTGAAGTCAAGGAAATCCGTCTGCGCCCCAAGACTACCGACCACCACCGGGATTTCAAAGTGGATGACGCCCGCCGCTGGCTGGAGCACAACATGAAAGTCCGTGTGACCATCCGCTTCCGCGGCCGTGAAATCACATACCCGGAAATTGCACTCGAAGATCTGAGAGAAATTGCCCATGAACTGTCTGATGTGGGCACGGTGGAACAAGCCCCTGCCATCGAAGGTCGGGCCATGTCCATGATGCTCGTGCCAGCCAAGGGCATTGTAAAGAAGAAGCCCGTAGAAAACGCTGACGAGAATCCTGAGCAACCGGAAAAGATCGAGCAACCGCAGGAGTAAAATCCTGCGGAATCTTGTGTAAAGGAGTAAGAGCTGTGCCGAGCAAGAGGAAAGAACCCAAGTATAAGCTGAAGACCCATAAGGCCACTTCGAAACGATTTGGCATTACCGGGTCTGGCAAGATCGTGCGCACCAAAGGCGGCAAGGCGCACCTGCGTCGCAAATCATCGCATCGGGTGAAGGCTTTGTTCGGTGAAATGGTTGCCGTCCAAGGGAAAAGTTATATCAAGCGCATCCGGCGCCTGGCGCCACACATGAAACCGTAATACCTTCGGGTATCCTGGAGTTTCCTGTAATTTATCCTTTTTAATTGCGGCTACCGGGTGTATATAACTGGAGCGCAGGCAAACGCCTGCACCGGCGCCCGGGGGCACGCAGGAGGTAATAAATAAATGGCACGTGTAAAAGGCGGACCGCAAGGTCACCTGCGTCACAAGAAAATATTGAATTACACCAAGGGACAGCGCATGAGCAGACACCTGCTGTTCCGGCGCGCCAACGAGGCGTATCTGAAGAGTATGTGGTATTCTTCACGCGACCGCCGCGTTCGGCGTCGCGACCTGCGCAAATTATGGATTACCCGCATCAACGCCGCCGCCAGGCTCAACGGTACAACGTACAGCCGCCTGGTGGGCGCCCTGAAGAAGGCGAGCATCAACATCAACCGCAAGATGCTGGCTGACCTGGCCGTACGTGACCCTCAGGTTTTCGCCGAAGTAGTCAAGCAAGCCAGCCAGACTTAAGTCAAAACATGATCTACCACAGGGGCACACCATGGTGTGCCCCTGTATCGTTTAATGGGGGTAAAATATTCCTATGAATACCTGCTGGTCGAAACCATCCTTCTGTGCGCCAGCTTACATCATATCAAGGATAACCACCCCAATAACCCTGAATGATCACTTCAACACATAATTCCAAGATACAACAAGTACGCGACCTGCTCGGACGCTCGAAAGAACGCCGCGAGGCAGGTGCATTTATAGCCGAGGGGATCAGGCTGGTGGAAGATGCCCTGGCCACAGAGTGGCCATTCCAGTTTGTTCTGGCGGGTGAAAACCTGAGCGAACGCGGGAAAACGCTGGTCGCTAGGCTTCAATCGCGCGGCGTGAACGTTGAAATCGTTGCAGATCATCTGATCCAATCCGTAAGCGAGACCGAGACCTCGCAAGGCGTCCTGGCGGTTCTGGATGGTTCACGATTGCCTATCCCCCAATCTTTATCGTTTGCTCTCATCCTCGACCAAATCCGTGATCCTGGCAACCTAGGGACCCTGCTGCGGACAGCCGCAGCAGCAGGGGTTCAGGCTGTTCTTCTCCCGCCGGAAACTGCGGATGCATTTGCGCCGAAGGTCGTCCGGGCTGGAATGGGGGCGCATTTCCGGTTACCGATCCGGTCATTAACGTGGGAAGAGATCCGGACAACCACACAAGGCCTGAAAATCCACCTGGCCGATATGGAGGGTGTCATCCCTTGCTGGCAGGCGAATTTCAGTAACCCGCTGGCATTGATCGTGGGAGGCGAAGCAGATGGAGCCAGCCAGCCAGCGCAGGAACTGGCGACATCCCAGGTGTCAATCCCGATGCCCGGCAAAGTCGAGTCGCTTAATGCAGCGGTGGCAGGGGCGATCTTGATGTTCGAGGTTGTGCGGCAAAGAAGAGGGGAATAGGGAAATGGGGAGTAGAGAAAACCGGAACAAAATGGTATATCAATGTAGACTATGAAAATAGTATTCACAACAGCTATAATATTTACATAAAAAACCTCCCGGCTCCATTTACAAAATGTGGGAGGAACCAAAATGGCTAGTATTTATTAAAGATGAAAAAATGAAAATTCGCTCCATCACCTACTTCTGCAATCCCGGCTGGCCGTTGGACGGGAAAAAGCTCCAAGCGGCCGGAACGTTCCTCGCCGAGGCCAAAACCAATTTCGAGGCGGCCGGCTACGAGGTCCAGTCGACGCGGCTGGCAACAACCCCATTCCCGTTCTTACTCGGTGCAGAAAAGATATTCGAAACCCCGCGGTTGGCTGCAGAAATGAGCCGGATTCTGCCAGAAATCGGCATCGCCTATGCTGCCCTCGGTCCAGCCGTGCCGAGCATTCCTGATAGTTACCAGGTTCTCCCCAATTCAATCGACGTCTCAAAAAATATCTTTTTTTCCGGGATCATGGCAGACGCAAAGCGCGGTATCTCTCTCATGGCAATCAATGCCTGCGCGGATGTGATCGTCCAGATCGCCAAGCTCGACCCAAACGGGTTTGCCAACCTAAATTTCGCCGCCCTAGCGAACGTGCCGCCCGGGACACCTTTCTTCCCGGCTGCTTATCACGACGGGAAAGAACCAGTGTTTGCACTTGCCATGGAAGCTGCAGACGTGGCCGTAGAGGCTTTTGAAAACGCGGAAACGATTGAGGCTGGCCGGGACGCCATGATTGCAACATTGGAAGAAAACAGCAAAACCCTGGCGAAAATTGCCGACATTTTAAAGTTTAAATACCTGGTCAAATTTGCCGGGATTGACTATTCCCTAGCCCCATTCCCGATAGCAACCCGCTCCCTGGGAGCGGCCTTTGAACGGATGGGTGTGCCGAAGGTGGGTCTGCACGGATCACTGGCGGCGGCAGCCATCCTGGCTGATGCGGTCGACCGGGCGCGCTTCCCACGGGCCGGGTTTTCCGGCTTGATGATGCCCGTACTGGAAGACGCCGTGCTTGCCGAACGCGCCGCCGAGGGGAGGCTGACCGTCAAAGACCTTCTGCTTTATTCCGCTGTGTGCGGTACCGGCCTTGACACCGTGCCTGTGCCAGGAGACGTGACATCTAGTCAAATCGCGGCAGTCCTGCTGGACATCTCCGCCCTGGCCCTGCGCCTGGACAAACCTCTCACGGCGCGGCTGATGCCGGTCCCGGGCAAACAGGCAGGTGACATCACCAGTTTCGATTTCGGTTATTTCGCCAACAGCCGGGTGATGGCGCTGAAAGCAGAACCGCTTGAGAAGGCGCTGGGAGGGAAGGAAACATTCCTGTTGGAAAAAAGAGGTCATTTACCGTAAAAGAAAAAAAGGGGACACGTAGATCCGCTTCCACCATCCTCCACTTTCCGCTTTATATCCTCCAATATTCTCCCCCTCCCCCTTCGCGTTCCATCAATTTTGTTCCGACCAATTCCCGCCGCAGGGAGGCGGTGTCTTCATGGAAGCGGGACAAGATTTCATTGACCTGTTTCTCACTGTATCTTTTCCCGAGTTCAAAATCGCAGACCACGTAGCGCAGGATGGCTTCCAGTTTTTTACGTTGGGCGGGTATCTCTTTCAGGCTGCCATCCGGCCGGGTGAAATCACCGATCACTTTGCGGTCATAACCATCCACATCCACCCCGGCCGCCACGGAGACCAGGTCAGCGTGCGAGAAAAGCAGGCGGGTTTTCTGCAAGGCTTTTTCTTCCAGCCTGTAGACACTATAATAGCCTTCGGCGCGGGCCGACACCAGTCCCACCTGTGCCAACCTGGAAAGGTGGTGGGAAACAGTGGAGGCTTTCAACCCCAGCACGGCAGCCAGCTCCCCACCGCTGTACGGACGCTGCGCCAAAAGACCGACTATCTTCAACCGGTTGGCATCTGCAAGGACCTTGAAAAAAGCGACCAGTTCTTCGTTTTCTGCGCTCATTCCGGCCTTCCTTCGACTGGCTCAGGACAACGCCAATATTTTGATCCATCGCGTTCACGAGCCAGCATCCCAACTTCAACCAAGTCGCGCCGCAACCCGGCGACATCCTCGTTAAAGCGACGGAGGATGGAATTGACTTCCTTCTCGGTGTAGTACGTGCCGGGTTCAAATGCAGCCAGAGCGTACTCTAAAATATTGCGGAGCTTCCCAGCCTGGGTCCTGAAGTTGGGCACCTGCCGGATGGTCCCATCCGAATTCAGGAACCTTGCCAGGATCTTTTGCTGGTCTTTTTCCAGATCCAGTTTGGATCCATAAACCGGGTGTTTGCCTTCAAACTGGCGGCGGGCAAGTGTCTCCAACCCATTTGTATCCAGTTCGAATAACTCGCCCTTTTTGTGCACCAGGCCGACGAATTCCAAAAAAGCCAGGTGGTTAAACACTTGGCGGGTGGGCAGGGATAAACCTTCGGTGATGTCTGCCAAGCGCGTCGGTCTCTGGGCTAACATACCGACGATCTTCAACCGGTCAGCATGAGCCAAGGCTTTAACAAAGTCAAGTATTTCGTGGTTATCTGCCATAGTTTCACCTCGATAAAATCAATTCGATACATATCGAATTGATTTTATCGAGGGAATTTTATCCTGTCAAGAGCGATGCACTCATAGCGGGCTTTCCCTAAGGTTGCAAGCCCGGTAATCCACACCCTCTGACTCCAGCCCCAAGGCCAGGCTTCGGGGTCTCTCGGTGCTGAAACTGTCGATGGCGGTTTGAAGAAAATCCCATGTATTGGAAGGCGCTGAAGGCGCCCTCCAATACCCCAAACCCCAAGTTCATGTAAGCCGATGCGTCCCCATTCAAACACGCGCAGGTTTCAGGCCTGTGAAGAGGCGGTATAATGGCCGCACCCAATTCCATATCAAGGAGGATTGTCTGTGGATATACCCAAGAATGCGTATTTCCAGGGCAAAATCGTCCCCTATTCCGAGGCGAGAGTCGGAGTTGCCACGCACGCACTTAATTACGGCACGGCCGTTTTCGGAGGCATGCGCGGTTACTGGAACGAAGAGAAGGAACGCCTCTTTGTTTTTCGTCCTCTGGACCACTACCGCCGCTTCCTGAATTCGTGCCGGATAATGTGCATGGAATTCGGACAAACGCCCGAAAGCTTGACCGACCTGACCCTCGAACTGCTACGCCGGGATGCCTACCGGCAGGACATTTACATCCGACCGCTGGCTTATAAATCGGAGGAAGGGATCGGTGTACGCCTGCACGACCTGAAAGAGGATCTGACCATTTTCGCTATGCCTTTCGGCCAGTATATTAAGAACGACACTAACGCCCACGTGACCATTTCTTCATGGCGGCGCATTGACGATAACATGATCCCGGCACGCGGCAAGATCAGCGGCGCATATGCCAGTTCGGCGCTGATCAAGACCGATGCAGCCCGGGCTGGTTTTGATGAAGCACTGGTGTTGACCCAGGAAGGTCACTTGACCGAGGGCAGTGCCATGAACATCTTCATGGTGCGTGACGGGATCCTGGTCACCCCGCCGATCACGGACAACATCCTGGAAGGCATCACCCGCCGTTCGGTGATGGAACTGGCCAGGAACGAGCTGGGGCTGACGGTAGTCGAACGCCCCATTGACCGCACAGAAGTCTACATCTGCGAAGAGTTGTTCCTGACCGGCACCGCCGCGCAGGTAACCGTGGTAACAAAGGTGGATTACCGGCCGATTGGAAAAGGTCTGATGGGACCCATTGCCGGGAAGTTGCGCGAATTGTTCCTGGAGGTCGTGCGAGGCAAGAATCCGAAATACGCTCACTGGAATACGGTGGTCTAGGCTGCAATTTAGCACCTAAAGAATTAAAAAGAACGCGACCGACAAGCCGCGTTCTTCCTTTTTATTCAATTTCCTTAGCGGGTTTTGGTGAAGACCACCATGACAAGATTTTGAGTGCAATCCGTCTTCGTATCAAAATAGATCTTGTTGGTCAATTGTTTGCCAGCGTTATCTAACAGCTGGATCCAGAGCGTCTGGGTCGAGGCGACCGGGTGGTCACCGAGGATAAATTCAAAACCGGATGGGCCAACCGTGGTGGCAAGTCCGCTCAAGGTCATGTAACTGATCGCCGTACCTTCCAAAGTGCCACCCAGTTGAATCTGTTGGGAAAGTAACGTTTTCCCGTCAGTGCCAAACACCTTTCCAGCTACGCCGATCCAAGCACATTTTTTATCCGGATGGAGGGTTGTACTCGCCACATATGTAATAACCGCCGATGCCGGCATGGGAGTGGGAGTAATGGTTGGTATGAGCGTAAGGGTGGGGGTAGATGTAACGGACGGGGTTATCATTTGAGGAAGCAATGTCCACGTGGGGGCCTTGGTGCGGGAGGCCACAGGTTGGATCGTCGGGGTAAAGGTCCATGTGGGCTCCAAGCGGATGATGGTGCTGGTGGCAGTGACCGTCTGATAGCTGGTGGGGAGTGGCGCAGGGGGGAATGGGTTGATGGGCGAGTTCGGGTTGTTGAAGATAGTCCAGAAATAGTATGCCAAGCCGCAAACACTCAGCAATACTAACAAAGTCAGGAAATTCCAAACCAGGGGTTTCCAGTTAACCTTCTTCCGTTCGGGTTTGAGCTCAAAGTTGTCCATAAATCCTTCTCCCATTCCACATCAAGCCACATCAGGGTGCGTAGAGAATTGTACTCTCATTCCGGCCCTGGGTCAGCCAGCTTTGCACAGCGCGTTCCTGCATGGTCAGAAGGGCATCTGGCGAAAGCAGGCGGGCGGGGTCACGTTCTACAACATACAGGATGTGATAGACAGTGCCATCCTGTATGATCGCACTGTACTGGCCGGGCTGAAGGGCAAATGCCGCTTCTTCAATCGCCGAGGAAGGAAGGTAGCCGCGCGGAAACCAGCCTAATTCGCCTTTTGTCACCGGTTCATACTGGGCAGCCAGATCAGAGAAATCCCATCCAGCCTGTAAAAAACCGAGTGCCTGTTGTGCATCTCCTGAATTATAGAGCAAAATCTGTTTAACGTGTACCTGCTCAGCGGTGCCGGGGACAGAGGCAGCAATCCGGTCGCGCATCCAGGCAGCGCCTATCTGGCGGCGCAAGGAGGTGCGAAAATCTGCATCAGTGTACCCATGCACCGATTCCCAGCCCCCCAGCCCATCCGCCCCACCCAACTGGGCGGTCAAAGCATCAATCCGACTCTGGACTGTTGCGTCGTCGACCACAAAACCAGAGGCAACCGCGCCTTGCTCGAGCAAAAGAGTGTCGACAAAATCGTTCGACACAGCCTGGGCAGCGGTCTCACGGGTAACGGTATTTCCCAAACCAGCTTGAGCCTGCTGATAACGAGCCAGTTCGGCCTCGAATTCAGTGGCGGTAACACCTTCTCCGTTGACACTGACCGCCAGCGGGATCGGAGTTTCGGTCGGTGTTGGAATGGGTGTAGAGGTCGGAACGGGTCCGAGAGTCTGACCGCAGGCTGCAAGCGCCAAGGCCAGGAGAATTATTATGGGAGCAAGGAACTTATTCAGCAATGAATGAGCCATTTGCAAGATTATACCAATTAATAAAAAATAGGGGCACGGCGACGCCGTGCCCCTACCGGGTTACACGATCTAATAATCCATTCCACCGCCGCCAGGGGGCATTGGGGAGGGTTTATCTTTTTCGGGGACATCGGTGACGAGGCACTCGGTGGTCAGGATCATGGCGGCAATGGAGGCCGCGTTCTCGAGAGCACCACGCACGACCTTCAGCGGGTCAATCACGCCAGCCTTGAGCATATCGACGTATTCGCCAGTGATGACATTATAGCCGAGGTGTTTGTTGCTTTGTTCCTTGGCGAGGCGACGGACGTTCTCGATGATGACCGCACCATCCTGACCGGCATTCTCAGCCAGCTTGCGGATGGGGGCTTCTAGCGCCTTGCGGACGATGGCAACGCCAATGCTTTCATCGTCGCCGGTCATCTTGACCTTGTCGAGGGCTGCAACTGCGTTAATGAAGACGATCTCACCACCGGGGACGATGCCTTCTTCAATGGCAGCGCGAGTGGCAGAGAGTGCGTCTTCGACGCGATGCTTCTTCTCTTTGAGTTCAGTCTCTGTGGCAGCGCCAACGCGGATGATGGCAACACCGCCAGAGAGTTTGGCCAAGCGCTCCTGGAGTTTCTCTTTGTCGTAATCGCTGGTACTCTTGTCAATCTCGACGCGGATCTGCTCGATGCGGCCCTTGATCTGGGAAGAGTCGCCCTTGCCACCGACGATCGTGGTGTTATCCTTGTCGGTGACGACTTTCTCGGCCCGGCCGAGGTCTTCCAGGGTGGTGGTCTCAAGCTTTCGGCCAGTCTCTTCTGAGATAACCTGACCACCAGTCAGGGCAGCAATATCTTGCATCATAGCCTTGCGGCGATCGCCAAAGCCCGGGGCCTTAACGGCCAAGACGTTGAGCATGCCCCGCAATTTGTTCAGCACGAGGGTGGCCAGGGCTTCGCCGTCAATATCCTCGGCGATGATGACCAGGTCGCGCTTGCCAATCTGGACGAGTTTTTCCAGAACCGGGACGATGTCTTGGGCAGCGGAAATTTTCTTGTCGTAGATGAGGATGTAAGGCTCAGGGATGACCGCTTCCATGTGTTCAGAGTCGGTGATGAAATAGGCCGAGATATAACCGCGGTCGAACTGCATCCCTTCCACATACTCGGTCTCGAATTGCAGAGACTTTGACTCTTCAACCGTGATGACGCCATCCTTACCAACCTTATCCATCACATCGGCAATCAGTTTGCCGATCTCGGGGTCAGCAGCAGAGTTGGTGGCAACAGAGGCGATTTCTTCCTTGGTCTCGATCTTTTGGGCCATTTTGCGCAGGGCATTGACAACCGCTTCCACGCCCTGGCTGATGCCAAGTTTAAGGCGCATCGGGTTGGCACCCGCGGCCAGATTCTTCAAGCCTTCAGAGACGATCGCGTGGGCCAGCACGGTGGACGTGGTGGTACCATCGCCAGCGATGTCATTGGTTTTGGTGGCGGCTTCCTTGAGAAGTTGTGCACCCATATTTGCAAATGGGTCTTCCAGTTCGATCTCCTTGGCAACCGTCACGCCGTCGTGGGTGATGGTGGGGGAGCCAAACTTTCGATCCAAAGCCACGTTGCGGCCCTTAGGGCCAAGGGTGGTGCCAACAGCGTTGGCAACCACGTCAATACCTTGCTGAAGACGCCGGCGGGCGTCTTCGGAAAAGACGAGTTGTTTTGCAGCCATATTACATTCCTCCAAATCAGATTATTTACTAACAATGGCGAGGATGTCGCTCTCGCGCAGGATGATCAATTTCTTGGCATCCACTTTGATTTCCGTGCCGGAATACTTGGCGTACAAGACTTTGTCGCCGACAGATACGTCCATGGCGATACGCTTTCCATCATCGTCGCGGTCGCCAGGGCCGATCGCCAAAACTTTGCCCTGCTGGGGTTTTTCTTTGGCCGTTTCGGGGAGCACGATGCCGCCCGGTGTGATGTCATCTTGCTCGATTGGATCGATCACCACACGACTGCCCAAGGGTTTGAGATTAAGTGCCATATATGCCTCCTGAATTAGTTGTTGCATCAATTTAGCACTCCAGCATGCCGAGTGCTAATTCTTATGATACAAGATTTCTGGATGAACGTCAAGAGGTCATTGGGCTATCTAACAAAACTCTGATAATCCCCCATTCCAAACCAACCTCAGCCTGCAAAGCTAAGGCCGAGGCGTATATCCCGGCGTCGGCATGGTAGCGACTGTGGAGGCCGGAGTGGTAATCGGCGAGGGTGTCTGAGTCTGTGAGGCAATAACACTGGCGCAGATGGACAGGCCATCTGAGGCATTTTGCACAATGACCTGATCAGTGGCATAAGTTTGGGTAAGCAGCGTCAGCACCCTGACAGCCGCATCACAGTAACGGGGAGTTTGGGGAGAAAAGGCCGCCAGGACGGAGCCATAGTCCAAATAATAAGTGGCACTTCTCGGTGAAAGTAAAAGAGGAATGACTGTAACGCCAGCGTCACCTGCCGGGCAGCCATTGCGTGCCTTGCAAGATATTTCCGGCGTGCAGCCATCCACGGCACATTGCAAGGCATATATGGCGGTTTCGTAATTTCGTCCGCGTTTATAGACATTCCCCAATTGCCCATAAAGATCGGCATTGGTCGGGTCCATTGAGACTGCTTTCTGAGCATTCAAGGCAGCTGCAAAGAATTGGCCCATCTGGGCATATGTCTTGGCAATGGCGAGATAAGGCGATGGATCGAGGACCTTTAGTTGCTCGTTCAAGCGGACAGCCTTGGCGTAGCTGTCCAAAGCTTGATTGTACAGGTCCGTCTGCTGGGCCCCCGGTGATGTGTTAAGAGCAAGCGTACGGTAATTATGCCCGATAGAAACATAAAGGAATGTCAGATTCGGATTAATCAGCAGTGCCTGCTGGTATTCTTCGATCGCCTGGCTGTAATACCTGTTTGATTCAAGATAGTAAGCATAAACCCGGTGAATATCCATCAGCTGCAGGCCAAGTTGAAGTGCAGGTTGGATATTCTGTTCAGCCTGTGTCCATTTCTGCTCGTCAATGAGGATCTCTGCATAGAAGGCCAGGGCCAATGGATTCTGGCCGTTCGAGGAGATGGCCCGCAATGCCTCCTGATCGGCTTGGATAAGAAGTTTGGCAGCTGTCTGACCGTCTGTTCGCAGGGCATCCAGGTTTGAATCAGCGTTCCAGTCCAGAACAAAGGCGCGGATGGCGAGAACATTACTGTCCTCAGGCGCGATGGTTTTTGCCTGGTCCGCGGATTGCAGGGCCTCGGTCAGCCGGGTCAGGCGGTCGGTATCATTGGAAAGCAAGCGCGAGGAATAAGCCTGGATGCGCGCCAGTTCAGCGAAAGCCTCGGCATTGTTTGGATCCACTTTCGTGGCTTCCTGATAAGCCGTGATAGCGGCGGGCAAATCACCGGCGTTAAAAGAGGCTTCCCCTTCCATCACCCAGGAATTGACCGTCCGCGTAGAAGTCAGAGTCGGGTCGAAGGGATTACTAATCTCCCCTGTATGCAACCGTAGAATAAGCCAGACCCCGGCCAGGATAAACAAGGCCAAGGCAAATAGGCGATAAAGGTTCGAGGTCCGGCGCTGATTAAATAGCGCGCGGCGGCGGGTCACTTTCATGGGGTTGGGGTGACTTTGGGAGTCGCCGAAGGATGCACGGAGGGTGTTCCCAGGCTCTGTGCGCAAAGTTGCTGAACATAATTCGCATTGTAAGCAGCATCGGCATCATTCGGGACGGCAGTTAAAAGATGCTGTGTAATAGGCAAGGCATCGCCACAACGGTTGTTATTTGCCAGAAGAATGGCGTAAACATAGAAGTATTGGGCGATACGTGCGTCTCCACCTATCAGAGGCTGCGGCTGGACAATCTGGCCATTTACATCCGTTCCACCATTGATCGCCAGAGAAAGTTGAATTATGGCATTGGGCCAATCCATCGACTTGTAAAGCATATATCCCCAGTTGCCGCGCAAATATGGATCAGTGGGATCGTTCCCAACGGCACTCTCTGCGTACTGGGCAGCCTTGCCATATTCACCGATGGAGGCCAGGGCGCGCGAACTATAAAGGGATGGACGGGTATCGGAAGGATTATAAGTATTGGCAAGCGTGTATTGCTGTAGGGCAAGGTCGATGACTCCCAACCCCTTATAAGTTACACCGAGCTCCAGGTGGATCTCCGAAATATTCGGGTTTATCTGAATGGCGAGAAGATATTCTTGGACGGCTTGCTCTGCGTTATCGGTAAGGTGGAGAATATATGCGCGCGCCCAGTGTGCTTCCAGGCTGTTGGGAGCCAATGTGACCGCAGCTTGAGAGGCTTCGATGGCAACCGTGATCGGGTCGATGTATGGGCCGGCATTATTCTCATACATCTGGCCATACAGGAAAGCTTTGTAAGCCTGGATATTTCCATTGGTGGGGTCCAGGCGCAAAGCTTCCATCATAGAAGTATCTGCCACAACATAGTCACCCTTATTGGTCAGCGCCCAAGCGCGTATGGCATGTGCCATCGAGTTGTTGGGATTGAGCAGAAGGGAATTTTCGGCATTGACCAGCGCCTCATCATACTTCCCGGCAAAAATCTGGACGCGTGCAAGGTCAATATAGATAGAAGGGTCATCCGGTTTAATACGGATGGCTTCCATATAGGTATCAATCGATTGAAGTAATTTACCATTATTAAATAAGCTCTCCGCATCTGTGACGTAAGACTCGGGGTCACGGGTGGCTGTTGAAGTTGCCATGAACGGGGTTTGGGCGGTTGGTAGAATGAACCGATCTACGTAAGAGACAATGGCAATCAGAATCACCACGATCGCAACAAAGAACCAATTGATGCGGGGGCGCCGTTGGCGCATGTTCCATTTAGAACCTCGGAGATACATTCAATCATCTTACCATCCTATATAAATGGGCGTCAATCCCCGCCCCAAGCCTCTCACGGAATTCTTATCGTCAACGTACTTTTCATAAAAAAGAACAGATTTCTCCAAAAACATAGAAAATATCCAAAGAATCTCGGATGATTTCCTGAAGGTATATCGAGACAGCCTTGCTCCACAAGCCCGGATGCCAGGGTGAATGAACAAATTAAGGAAACCCGGACTTTAAAGGTTCCATTTCCATGCAAAACTCTTGTCAGACAACCCGCTTGCGACTAGAATTGGATTATGGAGTTCGACGTATTCACGCTGCTCCCAGAAGTATTCCCCCCCTATCTCAATAGTAGTATTTTGAATCGTGCAAGCCAGCACGGTTTGATCGACGTGCGCATCCACAACATCCGCGACTGGGCCACCGACAAACACCACGTCACCGACGACGAACCATACGGCGGTGGAGGCGGGATGGTGATGAAAGTCGAACCGGTCTTCGCCGCGGTTGAAAGCGTGCTCGGACCAGAAACCGGCTGCCCGATCATTTTGCTTACCCCCCAGGGACGCGTATTCAGTCAAAAAATAGCAATGGAATTAGTTCGGAACGCGCGCCTGGCCCTGATCTGTGGCCGCTATGAAGGCGTGGACGAGCGTATTCGTGAACACCTGGTCACGGACGAAATCTCCATCGGTGATTACGTTCTGACAGGCGGCGAGCTCCCGGCGCTGATCCTGATCGATGCCATTTCCCGTCTCATCCCCGGCGTACTCGGGGATCCAGACGGCGCGATGGATGACTCACATGCCACCGGCCTGCTCGAATACCCGCATTACACCCGTCCGGCAGAATTTCGCGGATGGGATGTACCCGAAATCCTCCTTTCTGGTGACCACGCTAAAATACAAAAATGGCGCCGCGAGCAGTCGCTGCGGCGAACCCTCAAGCGTCGGCCGGATCTATTGGAAAGCGCCCCCCTAAATGAAATGGACCGCAAGGTCCTCAAAAAAATCGAAGGAGAAGGAGACAATTTATGAAGTTTAAATACGGTAAGATTTTTTTGCTTGGTTTCGGGTTCTTTGGTGTGAGCGTCATCTGGAGCGTATATAACGCTTTCGTTCCGTTGTTCCTGGCAAACAAGTTCCATTTCGCTCCCTGGCTGATCGGTTTCTTTATGACCCTCGATAACCTGGCAGCACTTTTCATCCAGCCTCCGGTCGGGGCATGGTCCGACCGCCTGCGGTCAAAGATCGGGCGGCGAATGCCATTCATCTTGATCGGAGCCCCTGTCGGGGCAATCGCTTTTGGTCTGATCCCGATCGCTGCCGTTCCAACCCTGTTCGTAGCATGCACCAGCACGCTCCTGCTCAGCATGGCGTTCTGGCGGACCCCCGTAGTGGCCCTGATGCCCGACATCACGCCATCGCAATACCGTTCGCAGGCCAACGGTATCATTAACCTGATGGGAGGGATCGGCACCATTATCGCATCGCTGGTGGGAAGCACCCTGTATGAAATCAATGTCAACTTCCCCTTCTGGATGGGGTCAGCACTAGTCATCGTAGCTGCGCTGATGGTCTTCATTTTTATTAAAGAGCCAAAGCAATATGATGCTGCCGAGAAAGAACCAAACATGTTCGAGAGCCTGAAGGAATTAGCCCAGGACAAAGACAAAAGCGGTCTGCGCATCCTCCTGGCGATCTTTTTCTGGTTCCTGGCTTATACCGGCATCGAGGCGTTCCTCACCCTGTATGCCACCAAACAACTGGGGATCCCTGAAGGGGATGCCGGGCGCATGATGGGACACATTGGTATTTTCTTTGTCCTGTTTGCACTGGTTGCAGGCCTCCTTGGCAGCCGTATTGGCCGACGGATCACCATCTCCATCGGCATTGTCGCGATGGCTGCATTAATCCTGGCAATTGCCGTGTTGCCAGCCGGACTCCTTTCCACCACGTTGACAAAGCTGCCTATGCTGGGAACCATCCGGGTGATCAACCTGTTCCTGATGGGAGCAGGCATTGCCTGGTCTTTCATCAATATCAACTCCCTGCCGATGGTTGTGGATCTGACTACGGCAGCGCGCGTCGGTACTTTCACCGGTCTTTACTATCTCTTTTCCACACTCTCGGCTATTGTGGGACCGAATCTAAATGGCTGGATCGTCCAGTTAACCGGCAGCAACTACAACATGATGATGTTCGTGAGTCCTGCCTTCCTGGTGGTGGCACTTGTGCTGATGCTGGGTGTCCGCCGGGGTGAGGCGAATGTCGCTTCGTGACATTTGTCCATCCGAATCGTGAGACCTGTTCTAGCCGTTTTTTATCAACAGGCTTGCGAAATGGGCAAAGAGGCTGTATACTACTTTTAACAGATGTATGAATTCTTTCGAGAGGAGGAGGTATAAGTCTGTATAAACAGTTAACCCTTCTTCAAATCCGACCATCTGTAATTCATATTTTCCACTTTCAAGAGGAGAGGAACAAATGAAGAAACTGTACTTAGTAATTGCTGTTTTAGTCATGGCCGCCATGCTTGTCCCGGCCTGCACCCCCACAGCCCCCGATTGCACCAAGCCCGAGGTTTTTTGCGTTGGCCTGGTGACGGATGTGGGCAAGGTTGACGACAAGTCCTTCAACCAGACCGCCTGGGAAGGCGTGCAGCAGGCGAAGACCGATGGAGTTGCGAATTGGGTGCAATACATCGAGACCACTGACGCGAAAGACTACGACAAGAATATCGCCACCTTCGCGGATGCTGGTTACGACGAGATCGTCACTGTCGGTTTCAACCTGACTGAATCAACCTATACAGCCGCCAAGAAATACACAAGCATCATGTTCGTCGGCATCGACCAATTCCTATCTGCTGACGCCACGCATCCAGAGTGGCCACTTGCTAACCTGGTCAGCATCTCCTACAACGAGGACCAATCCGGCTTCCTGGTTGGTGCCCTAGCCTCAATGATGTCTGCCTCGCACAAGATCGGCGCAGTTTGCGGTACCGATGCAGTTCCGCCCGTCTGGCGCTATGGCGAAGGCTACCGCGCTGGTGCAGCTTATGAAGATGCCAAGAATGGCACCACAACCGAGGTCTCCGTTGTATATCACAGCGATGTCGGCTTTGACAAGACCTTCACCGACCCGACGTGGGGCGCTGATACGGCCAACTCGATGATTGATAAGGGTGCGGATGCGATCTTCGGCTGCGGCGGCAAGACCGGCAACGGCGCTGTTGATGCGGCAGCTCAACGCAGTGTATATGCCATTGGCGTAGACACCGATCAATATTTCACCCTACCCGAGGCAGATGCCTGGCTGCTCACCAGCGCAATGAAACCGGAAACCGCACCTGTGGCAGCTGTAATCAAACTGACCAAGGACGGAACATTCCCGACCGGGGGTATCTACATGGGTCCTTCAGGCTATGCTCCGTATCATGACCAAGCCAGCAAGGTTTCGGCCACAATTGATACGGAAATGAAGGCGATCCTGGCAGGCCTGTTGGATGGCTCGATCAAGACCAATGTGCCGCCTGTGAAACCCGCCCAGTAATCCGGAACCATAAATAGATGAATGATGTGGAAAGAGGAGAAATCCTCTTTCCACAATTTATTCATGCCAGCAATTTTGCATGGGAAAAACATCCATGCAAAATATCGATGGACAGATACCCGTGAAAAAACTAAGAGATCTCCTTAATCCCTTGCTCGTACCATTGCTGGCAATTTTTACCGCAATGGTTGCTGGTGGAATTATTATTGCAATCGTTGGTGGAAATCCATTCGCCGCATATTGGGGGCTCGTGCAAGGCTCCTTTGGTTCTGCCGCTGCATTAAGTGAAACAGCCGTCTGGGCCACGCCCTATATTTTTGCCGGCCTGGCGGTAGCTGTGGCTTTCAAAGGCGGATTGTTCAATATAGGTGCAGAAGGTCAATTAGCTTTTGGCGCAGTCATGGCAGCACTGATCGGGTACGCTCTGCCGGGCTGGCTGCATATTGATCTTCCGGCTTATATTCATATTCCTTTGACCGTTGGCCTGGGAATGCTGGCCGGAGCAATCTGGGCGGCCATCCCAGGGGCGCTGAAAGCGTACACCGGAGGGCATGAAGTCATCAATACCATCATGATGAACTATATCGCCCTCAACATCACCTCATTCCTACTAAACGGGCCGATGAGGGATCCGGACCCATTGAACCTCTCCGCCCGTACACCCGAGATCGCAGCCAGTGCGCGTATTCCTACGATCTTTCCAGACCTGCGGGTCCATTGGGGGTTCGTACTCGCTTTACTTGTGGCAGTCATTATCTGGTGGCTTCTCTGGAAGACCACAATGGGGTTTGAAATCCGCACGGTCGGCGCTAACCCGGATGCGGCTAAATACGCCGGCATTAACGTAAAGCGGACCATTGTAATCACCATGGCAATCTCTGGAGCTTTGGCTGGCCTGGCGGGAGCAATCGAAGTCACTGCTCTCAACTATCGCCACGAACTCGGTTTTTCGGTTGGTTACGGTTTTGACTCCATTGCAATCGCCTTGTTGGGTAAAACAAACCCATTTGGGGTAGTTTTGGCTGCAATCCTGTTCGGAGCCATGCGCAATGGCGGCACCCGCATGCAATTCATGACCCAGATACCGGTTGACATTATCTCGGTGATACAAGGATTGATCCTGTTGTTTGTCGCGGCAGATGCCATCATCCGGTTTATTTATCGTATACGCGTGCGTGAAGAACGTGTGGTCTTGACGCGCGGCTGGGGCGGCTAGGAGGAAGCATGGATTGGCGACGTTTTGCAATCATTGCGTTAGTGATCGTTATCATGTTTGGGACTGTTGTAGTGGTCGGCATCTCCCAGAACTCCCCCCTGGTCATCATCACCAGCATGCTGGCCACCACCATTGCCGTGGCCACTCCGCTGACGCTCGGAGCGCTCTCCGGTATCTACTGCGAACGGTCGGGAGTAGTGAACATTGGAATCGAAGGGATGATGCTCGGAGCAGCCTTCTTTGGTTGGCTGGCGTCGATATACATGAATACCGTCTTCCATCAGGTTCCGATGTTGAGCCTGCTTACAGGGGTATTCGTTGCAGTCCTGACCGGTGGCCTGTTTGCTTTGCTGCATGCCGTTCTGTCGATCACCTTCAAAGTGGATCAGATCATCGGCGGAACCGTGATCAACATTCTGGCTACGGGTATTACCGGTTTCCTAAACCGGCAGATGTTC
>Ga0209777_10000910_pt1 | contig 45538 bp, 47 predicted proteins | sample FrelakmetHBP12HB_FD_187147 | JGI IMG/M metagenome (GOLD analysis project Ga0209777, IMG submission 187147) | Freshwater lake sediment microbial communities from the University of Notre Dame, USA, for methane emissions studies -HBP12 HB (SPAdes)... | ecosystem: Environmental > Aquatic >... | reverse complement strand
CAAGCTTTCGCAGAGTGTCTGCTTTGCACTCGATTTTTAACTCAACAGGCAAACCAAGCGCAAACTCCACTAAATCAAACGATGCAAAAGGCACACGCAACTCAACGTTGTGGAACCCCGTGATTTTTAGGTCCCGCTCAAGGTTGCTCTCATGAATTCTAGCCACATCACCAAACATTGTTTTTCTAACTGCTTCACCGCCGTCTTTGCAACATTCAGTCACATAGCGCTGGTATCCTCCGAATAACTCGTCAGCGCCCTGCCCCGCCATCACGACTGTAAATTTGGCTTCCGCCGCCTTCTGCGCAGCCCAGTAAAACGACACTCCGATGCTTGCTTTAATCGGGTCAGGATCCTCGATTAAGTCCACAACTTTGGGCAATACTGCTTCGACGTCGGAGTCCTTGAACAAATCCACCTGCAAAGGCAAATCCAGTTCGTCAGCAGCTTTCATTGCTTCTTCAGTTTCTGGCTGATTCTCCAAGCTCACATGTAGCAGGTTAACTTTTACGCCGCATTTGCCCGCCAAAAAAGCCACCACACTGCTGTCTAAGCCTCCTGAAAACGCGACGGCGACCTCTTTTAAGCCGCGCACCCGCCGCTGGATGGATTCTACAAGGAGTACTTGAAGTTGTTTTGCGGCTTCAGCCATTGTTATTTGTTTAGGTTCTTTGTAAGTTAATGTTTTGACGGGTTTGAATTTGAATCCTTCTTTGTTCACGAACGCCAAATTCCCAGGCGGAAATGAAGTGGGGTTTTCTATTCCGAGTTTCCAGAGGACTTTTTTGTTCGTGGCGAAGGCGGCGATGTCCCTGTTTTCGCCAAAATAGAGTGGTTGAACTCCAATTGGGTCCCTTCCAGCCGCAATCCATCCTTCTTTGACGATAAGGAATTCGTAGTCTCCATCTGCCTGCTCAATGAGTGTTTGCAGGGTAGCTTCACAGTGGAGGGGTTTCTTGGCAACCTGTGCCGCAACAGCGGTTTCTGGTATTGGCGAGTAAACTCTGCCTTCAAAGAGCAAAGCCGCATCGTCCAATTGCAAATATTCATAGTCGCTGGTTGACTTGGTTTTTGTGGTAACGTAGCCTGCGGCAGTCGAGGATTTTAAGCCCTGTTTTTTGATGATTTCAACGTTTTTTTCAAACACGCATTTCTCGATGGAAATCAACCCAAAATGCGAAGGCATCCATAAATCAAAAGAATTCAGCACGTCAAGAACTCTTTCAACTGTGCTGTCGCCGTTTTTATCTAACACCGCAACTGTAACTTTCATGTTCTCACACACCCAGTCTAATTGCCTTGTGCTATTGTATTGGTAAAACATTAATGTTTAATCTGCATATCCCTACTTTGAGGAAACACACACTTGCCTATCCTTCCAATCGACACTGGCCGTTATGGAACGCCAGAAATGCTCAAAATCTTCGACGAAGAAACAAGGGTTCAGAAGCTGCTGGATGTTGAAGCTGCGTTGGCGCTGGCACATGCTGAAGTAGGAAACATTCCGCTAAAGGATGCGGAGAAAATCGCCGCGATGGCGTCCACCAAGTACGTTAAGGTTGAGCGTGTGAAAGCGATTGAGAAGGAAATTAAGCACGACATTGCCTCGCTGGTACGTGCACTTTCTGAGGTTTGTGGTTCAAGCGGTGCATACGTTCACCTCGGGACAACAAGCTACGACATCGTGGACACAGCCAACGCCCTGCAACTCAAAGACGCGTTAGGTGTCATCGAGAAGAGGCTCGTCGAATTCAAGGTTCTCCTGCAGAAACAAGCTCTCTTGCACAAAGAGACAGTCATGATTGGCAGAACTCACGGACAGCACGCCTTGCCCATTACTTTGGGCTTCAAGTTCGCGGTCTGGGGATACGAAATCAACAGGCACATAGAACGCTTAGAAGAGTGCAAGAAACGCGTTTTGGTCGGAAAAGTAAGCGGCGCAGTCGGCACGCAGGCGGGTTTAGGCGAGCGCGCTGAGCAGATTCAGGAGCTCGTCATGAAGCGACTAAGTCTTAGCGCGGCTGAAATCTCCACGCAAATCGTGCAAAGAGACCGTTACGCCGAACTCATCTGCATCTACGCGTCAGTGGCTTCTTCATTGGAGAATTTTGCAACTGAAATCCGCGAACTCCAGCGCCCCGAAATCGCCGAACTCTTTGAGTCGTTCGAAGCAAAAAAACAAGTGGGCAGTTCAACGATGCCTCATAAGCAGAATCCTGAAACCTGTGAACGCGTGTGCGGTTTAGCCCGAATCGTCAGAAGCCTCAGCACCCCAGCACTGGAGGACATGATTACGTGGCATGAACGCGACTTAACACAGTCCTCAGCCGAACGGTTCATTCTCCCAGAATCAAACATACTTCTCGATTACATACTCAGCCTAATGTGCAACATCGTTGCTAACCTGCGTGTTGACAGCGAACGCATGCTGATTAACCTGTCCCTAACTCGGGGACGCGCCATGTCGGAATCCGTCATGATGGCGCTCGCGAAGAAGGGTGTGAACAGGCAGGACGCACATGAAATGCTAAGAAAACTAACTATCCAAAGCGCACTCGACGAGAAAGACTTCAAGCAGGTGCTCCTCGAAGACAAATTCGTCAGCGGCAAACTGACCGAAAAAGAAATAGACCACGCATTAAACCCAAAAAACTACTTGGGCACGGCAGTTAAGCAGGCGGAGAAGTTCGGTAAAGCTAAGGCTTAAAGTCCGAGAGGGCTTTCTGCTTAAATTCCTGCTGGGTATCCAGCCGCTCCCAGGTGTCTTTTTTGACGAATCCGCCGACCTGCTCCTTGATTTTCTTAGCTAACCGCGGTCCCACAAGCGGCATATTCGTTAAATCCTCAATCGACGCCGATTTGAGGTCTTCGATGCTTTTGTAGCCTGCGTTGAACATTATGCGTCCGCGAGTCCTGCCGACGCCTTCCAGTTTGATGATGGGTAGCAGCTCGCTTTTTACTCCTTTAGAAACCCGTTCAATCAGCTCGCCCGTCAGCGGCAGGATTTCTTTTTGCCCGAACAATTGGGCTAACTCGTCGGTGGCGTGGATGAGCCATTTTGCGTTCTCGATGGTTCGGTACAAATCGCCGGGCTGCACGCCGAACTGCTCGATGAGTTTTTCTTCGCTGACTTCTTCAATCCAGCTCTTCATCACCAGCGCCGTTTTGATTTCGCCCAGAAACTGCTCGTACATGAAGTGGTCTACGTACTCGCTTGGAACCTCAGTGAACAATTCGTCCCTGTGCTTTTCAAGCTGGAGCGTCAACACGTCGAATTCCCTTGCGTAGGGACGCATTACGGGTCCCATGTCGCTGGTGTGGGAAACCAAAGCCAGCAAACCAAAATCCGTCAGGCACGCCGGCTTGCTGCATACGGCGTCTCGGATGATGACGGCTGATAGCGGGTCAATGTAGAGTTCACTGACGCGTTTCCCGAACTTTGTGGCGCAGACGCCGTTTTTGCTGAAGTCGAGCATCTGCTCGTCGTACAGGGATTTGAGGATTTTATCGATAATGTTCTTTATGGCTTTCACATCGTACTGGTAAGCGTAGAAGGTTTTGGCGAAAAACTCGTAGATTCCCTCTTCGGAGTGGGCAAAATCCGACGCGACCGTTGCGAGGACATGTGCGCGGATGATTTTTTCAACCGCCAAACGCGACCAAATCTTCTCGGGTTTAGCCATGACGTAGCTTTCCATGAGGTAGTCGGCTTCGTCGCTGGTTTTGGCGATAAGGACGGATTCGCCGAACTTGTCGTATTTGGGTCTGCCTGCCCTGCCCGCCATCTGCTTGTACTCGAGTACGCTGATGGGGTAGTTTCCGTATCCCGCTTCAAAACGGCGGTAATCCTGAATGACCACGATTCTTGCTGGCAGGTTAACACCGAAAGCCAGCGTAGGCGTGGCGGTTAAAACCTTAATTTTGCCCTCTTTGAAAGCGGCTTCAATCAGTTTGCGGTGTGCGCCGCCTATTCCTGCATGGTGGAACGCTGTTCCGCACCGCACACATTCGGCGAGGGTTTCGCTGATTTGGGTGTGTTCGCCTGCGTTGAGGATTTTTTCTGCTTCATGCTTCAAAGTGCGCTTCATGGGTTTGGATAATACGTCGCCGGTGCTCTGCGCGATGGTTTTTGCAGCCGCCACAGCATTGCGCCGCGTAGAAGCGAAAACCAGTGCTTGTCCGCTGTTCTTTAGGGTGTTCAAGACCAGGTTGACGGTGGGGATGCTGTTCCGCTTTTCGATTTTTTTTGCGTCGCCGTCTTTGTACTGGATTTCATCGTTTAAGACTATGCCTTCTTTGAGGCAGACGGGCCGCCATTCAGTCACTATGTAGGCGGCTTTGAGCCACGACGCGATTTCATCCACGTTGCCGATGGTGGCGCTTAACGCTAAAATCTGGATGTCAGGGTTAACCTGCAGAAGTCTTGCCAAAACGATTTCGAGGGTTGGTCCACGCGCCGCTTCGTTTAATATGTGCACTTCATCGGCCACAACGAGCGAGATTTCGTCCATCCATTTGGCGCGGTGCCTTAGAAGCGAATCGGCTTTTTCGTTGGTGGTTATAATGATGTCATATCGGTTTAGCCATATGTCTGCTGCATCGAAGTCGCCCGTGCTGATGCCCACGCTGACTTTTCTGCCGTCAGGCTTACGAATGGAGCAGTATTTCTTGAATTCCTCAAACTTTTCACTTGCCAGGGCGCGCAGCGGCGAGAGATAGATTACTTTTCCGCCTTTCTCCAGCACATTCTTGAGTCCGCAGAGCTCCGCAATCAACGTCTTGCCCGAAGCGGTAGGGCTGGCTAAAACGATGTTTTTGCCTTCGAGCACTCCTGCCCGTATGCAGTCTTCCTGGGGCGGAAACAACTCCACGATTCCCAAGCCGAGCAGGATTTCTTTGACGGATTCTGGCACGGGTAACTCTGCAATCTTCAAGGTATTCGCCATAGATTTCGGTTGTGGATAGTATGGGTTTGGGTGGGTTATTAGAGTTTTTTTGTAAGTTGACGGCTTTTTCGACTGTTAATCGATGTTCTATTAACAAAAACAAGTCACCAATCGATGTAACGTTTTTTTATTGAAAAGGACCAGCTCTCGCGCTAAAATAGTTGATGAAGAATTTGTGTTTCTCGAAAAAAAGAAAAATAAAATGGCTTAGACGGTTTGGTCGTTGATACCGACAAAAATTGCGTTGCTTATAATGCAGTCAATGCCATCCTGCAGCCCTGTTTTGTCTCGTAAACTTCGCTCACTGCAACTGTTTCGCCGTTTATGGCTTTGAATCTCCAATTGAATTTTCCGTTCACTGTATTCCTTATTTCAAACATTGCAGCCGTATGTATCCCCAAGCGCCTTTATTTTCTGAAGTTCTATTTAAATTTAGTTTAATTCACGAACCTTTGTTTAGAAAATTGACAAGCTTTCCATGTAAATCTTTAAACTACAATGACAGCGCGAATTTTTTCCATTCGGGCTTTTGCACAGTCGAATTTAACAGCGCAAACAGTTGCGGTGAAGACTGCTCGGTGGTTAGGTTTTTTTACTTGAACTAGATAATAGCAGGGTAGAACGAGTTATCTGTCCCAAAAAATTCAGGTAGGATACTGTATGGTTGAAAACGTAAAAGAGCTCCTCAAACTGCACGAGGGCATCAAGCATGAGGTTTACTTAGACAACGAAAACTCCTGCATCGTCCCACAGGAAGTAGTGGACGCGATGCTGCCCTACTTCAACAAAACCGCCTATGGCAACCCCACGCTAACCCACAAACCCGGCTGGGAAGCGTTCGAAGTCATAATGAACAGCTTCAAAAAAATCAGCAAGTACATCGGCGCAAAAAACCTCGAAGAAGTCACCTTCACCCCGAGCGAAACCGAAGCCAACAACCAAGCCATCATGGGTTCATGCTTTGCACAGAAAAGCAGGGGCAAAAAGATCGTAATCTCAGAAATTGAACCCATCAACGTGCTCCAAGTCGCCGAAATGATGCAGAAATACGGTTTCACAACCCAGAAAATCCCCGTTAACAACGAAGGCTTCGTCAACCTGGAGAAACTCAAAGAAGCAGTAGACAGCGAAACCATACTAGTCAGCATTTCAGCAGTAAACAACGAGGTTGGAACAATCCAGCCCATCAAAGAAGCCGTGGACATCGTTAAAGCCAAAAACCCTCACGCTTTATTCCACACCGACGCCTCAGACGCATATGGCAGAATACCCCTAAACGTGCAAAACCTAAACGTTGACTTAGCTACTTTGAGCAGCTACAAGATTCAGGGTCCAAGAGGCATGGGCGCAATGTACCTGAAGAGCGGCATAAACATGGAGCGCATCCTCGAAGGACAAATCGGCACACAAAAACTCTGGCCGGGCGTCGAAAACACCCCGTTAATCGTCGGCTTCACCAAGGCTTCTGAGCTTGCTTTTGAGAACTTTGAAGCGAACACCACAAAAATGCGGACACTGCGCGACAAACTTGTCGACGGCATATTTGCTGAACTCGATGACCTGCGATTTAACGGTCCAAAAGGCGACAAACGCTCCCCAGACAACGCCAACGTAAGCATACTTCGAGCGGAAGGCGAAGCATTAACCATCGAACTTAGCCTCAACGGCGTCTACATTTCCAGCGGAAGCGCATGCAGCAGAAGACTCCTCCAGCCCAGCCACGTGTTAGTTGCCATCGGACGCCACTACAGCGAAGCACACGGCAGCATACTCATGAAGGTCACCCGCGCACACATAGAAGAGGATATAACTTACGTTCTGAAAGTTCTACCTGCAGCTGTCAACCGTATCAGAGGGATAGTCGGCTCAACAGGAGTAGATTAAAAATGTCACGTATGCCATTACCGTATAACCCAAAAATCATGGATTTATTCCGTAACCCCAAGAACCTTGGCAAAATGGAAGATGCCACAGTCGTCGCCGTTGCAGGAAACCCTGCTTGCGGAGACATGATAACTTTCTACTTGAAAATCAGCGACAAAGACATCATTGAGAAAGCACAGTTCGAAAGCTACGGCTGCGCCGCTAACATCGCCACTTCAAGCATAGTTACAGAAATGATAAAGTGTATGAGCTTAGAAGCCGCTTGGAAAGACATAACTTGGAAGCGTGTCGTGGAAGAAATCGGCGGTTTACCAGACGTCAAATTCCACTGCGGAGTCCTCGCTGTCGGCGCACTGAAGCGAGCAATACGACAATATTTCACACAAAGAAATGTTGAGGCTCCAAGCTGGTTGCCAAAAGAACATACCTTTGAAGAAAAACAGGCATTAGAGGAAGAAGAGCTAGCAAAGACACTCTCTAAGAGGCTAAAACCTGAGGCAGAAAAAAAATCATAGATGCGCAAGCAATCAGGCAAGACTTTCCCATTTTAAATCGCAAAGTAAACGGCAACCCCCTAATCTACTTTGACAACGCCGCAACCACCCAGAAACCACGCCAAGTCATCGACGCAATAACCGACTTTTATGAAAACCACAACGGCAACGTCCACCGAGCCGTCCACACCCTCTCGCTGGAAGCAACCGACCTCTACGAGAAATCCCGCGAAACAGTCGCCAAATTCATCGGCGCCAAACACTCCAGCGAAGTCGTCTTTGTCCGTGGAACAACTGAAGCCATCAACTTAGTTGCGTATTCTTGGGGACTAAGCAACCTTGGCAAGGGTGACGAAGTCCTTGTTTCTTTGATGGAGCACCACAGCAACATCGTTCCATGGGAAATCACCGGCAAACTAAAAGGCTTCACAATCAAATACGCCAAAGTCAACCCTGACGGCACACTGGACTACGACGATTTCGAAAGCAAACTCTGCAAGAAAACAAAGCTTGCCTGCCTGAGCCACGTCTCAAACGTCACGGGCGTAATCAACGACGTTAAACGCATCGGCAAAGCCGCGCACGACAACGGCGCTTTAATGCTTGTCGACGGCGCCCAGTCAGTACCGCACATGAAGGTTGACGTTCAAGACTTAAACATGGATTTTCTTGCATTCTCAGGACACAAGATGCTGGGTCCAACAGGAATTGGAGTGTTCTATGGCAAGAAGGAGGTGTTGGAAAAGATGCCGCCTTTCATGGGAGGTGGCGAAATGATTAAGGAAGTCGCTTACAACCAAGGTCAATGCAGTGTTTCGTGGAATGAGTTGCCATGGAAGTTTGAAGCGGGTACACCCAACATTTCTGGAGCAATAGGTTTGGGAGCCGCAGTAGAGTACCTTGACGGTTTAGGCATGGATAACGTTTTGAGCCACGAAAAAGACCTAACAAAATACGCGATGAAACGCATAGTTGAATGCAAGAAAGTCACGGTTTACGGTCCAAGCGACCCCGCTATGAAATGCGGCATTATACCCTTTGGCGTTAAAGGCTTATCTTCACATGATGTAGCGCTATTCTGTGACAATTACGGAATCATGATGAGAAGCGGCTACCACTGCGCCCAGCCACTTCACCAAATTTTCAAGCTGGAGTCTTCAGCGCGGGCAAGCTTCTACATATACAATACAAAAGAAGAAATAGACCGTTTCATAGAAGTCCTCAAGGAGTTTGATCAACTGTAATGTCCACAGTAGCGGATTATGTTGCGCGGGTTGAGGGCACTTGCGGCGCAGAGAGCGATGTTATAGTTGTTTTTCGCTATGAGAAGAAGGATGAAGTAATCGCCAACATAATGAAGAAGGCCAAACTTAAGAACACGATTGCGGGAATAATTTTTGAGTTATCCTATCAGGATTTATCTTTTAGGCTCTACACCAGTGGCAAAGCGATTTTTAGAGGCATAAAAAACAAGCCGGAACTCATGAACTTTCTCGCAGAGCTTTTGCTCTAGATTAAACCGCTCAGAATGGCTTTCAAATTTATTTAAGTTTATATGTGTCTTGATTGTAAAATTTGTTTTTGAGATGGGTAAATTGAAGAAAATCAACACTGCAGTCCTATTAGTTGGGGGCGCAGGTTTACGTATGCGCCCTTTCACCGAAGATGCGCCAAAATGTATGGTCCCCATTAATGGAAAGCCCCTAATCCATTGGACCCTATCTTGGCTGAAAAGCTACGGTTTTAGTCATATCGTGTTTGGAGTTGCTTATCGCAAAGAAGTAGTAATTAATTATTTAAAAGATAACTCACAAGGTTTGAAAATAGATTTTAGCGAGCACACTGTTGAAGGCGAAACCGGGGAAGGATTTCGCTTTGCAATCAGTAGGTTTGTGAGGGACGACGACTTTTTGGCTATGAATGGAGACGAAATCACCAGTTTAAACTTGGAACGCCTCGAAGAGGCACATTTGATAAATAAACCTGTGGTTACAGTAGCTGTTGCACCTATGCGTTCACCTTTTGGAATAATCGAACTTGAAGGCGATGATGTCGTATCTTTCAAGGAGAAACCATTTATCAAAAATAAGTACGTCAGTATTGGGGTATATATTTTCAACCAGAGGATTCTTGATTTCATCCCAAAGAACGGGTCCATAGAAAAAACGGTTTTTCCGTTACTTGCTAAGAATAGAACACTAAAAGCGTGCAGGCTCAAACCAGAGGAGGTATGGTTAACTATTAATAGCGTCAAAGACTTATCTGTTGCAGAAAAAGAGTTCGCCGCTTTACGTAGGGACCAAGCATGACTAGAATTTTAATAACAGGAATAATGGGCTTCATAGGCATCCACTTAGCCAAGAAACTCGTCGACCAGAGCGTTGAAGTGTATGGTGTTGTCCGCAGAGTGGCAAGTCGGAACATGGAAGTAATCCGCGATTTGATGCAAGACGTCACCCTAATTTCAGGCGACGTTTCAGATTACGTTTCTACCCTAAACGCGGTTAAGACAGCTAATCCTGACGTGATTTTCCATTTAGGGGCGCTTTCGCCTGTGCGTGATTCCTTCGAGCGCCCCTTTGAATATCAACACGTCAACTACATCGGAACCATGAACATTGCACATTCACTGCTCACACTCCAAGATCCACAAACTAGAAAAATTATCGCTGCATCAACCGCTGAAGTGTATGGGATACAGAGTAACGAGCCATTAAAAGAAAGCTTATCTTTATACCCTTCCAGTCCATACGCGGTGAGCAAAGCTGCAGCTGACCTCTACTTACAAATGATGTTTAACTCTTTTAACTTAAACGGCACCATACTGCGACCTACAAACACATACGGTAGAAAATTCGACACAAGCTTCATGGTAGAATATACAATTACTCAAATGTTGAAAGGCAACAAAGTATACGTGGGCTCTCCTGATTCAGTAAGAGACTATATGTACGTCGATGACCACGTAAACGGTTATTTGTTATCAATGGCGGACAAAAAGGCCAATGGCCAAGTCTACAACGTTGGAACCAGTATTGGGGTAAGCAACAAAGAGCTTGCCATTATGATCGCTGACAAAGTAGGATTTGATAAGAAAAACCTTGTCTTAGGTTCATACCCACCAGGCTACCCCTATAGGCCGCTAATTTCTGACCAATCATCAATAGTAATGGATGCTACGAAAATGCGCAAAGAGTTGGGTTGGAAGCCAACGGTAACCCTTGCCGAGGGAATTGACAAAGTAATCTCTTACTTTAAAAAACAGAGTAAATAGAGTTGGCAATTCTTGATTTCGGGCTTCATGGTGCTTAAAGATGTCCTGAAAACTGGATATCCCTTTGTAGAATCAATAGCTGCCAGTTTACCAGTCTGTGACGAGCTACTGATTTCCGAGGGATACTCGACGGATGGCACTTTTGAAGTCGTCGAAAAAATGTCTAAATTAAACAAGAAAATTAAAGTCGTCAGGCAACAATGGCCCGTTACTAAGAAATATAGTGTTATCGCGGAAGTAACTAACGCTATTAGGGCAAAATGCAGCTACGACTATATTTTTTATATTCAAGCAAACGAAATCATCCATGAAAAAAATATTGAATTTATTAAAGCGCTCCCTGAAATTTGCCCACAAGTAAATGCTTTCAGTTTACCGTTTGCCCATTTAGTGAAAGACTACAGATTCTTTGAAGACTTTCGCCTAAGATTCTCAAAAAACTTGGATGGCATCGTCGCTATTGGGGATGCGTGGACGCTAGGTTCAAGCAAACAATTCATCCATTCACAGACCCGCAAAAGCCTCAGACACCCCAAAAAGATGTTACAATACATTTACAAAGGTATCGAATGGACCTACACCAACTCCGGCGTTTCCCCTCTGTCGAGGGCCATATACCTTCCCAAGCCTATTTACAGGTATTGGTCTCTTTTCCCGATGGATTATTTGGAGAAATGCGAGAAACACGTGGAAATGTTCGGCCTTACGCAACTAAAGAAAGACGTCGAGGTTCTCAAGAACTTTGTGGATCAACCGCCTGTTTTCTGGAGGAATGCTGCAGAGATACGCAGAAAAGAATTAGCGTTCCATTACCCAGACCGTTTGGGAACCATTCCGTTGGAGGACCACCCAAAAATTGTCAGGGACTTAGTTGGAGACTCCCAGCTAAAAAGCTACCATGTCCGACCCGACGTTTTGGAGTCAATAAAAGACCTATAGACGCCAGCCGCGGCGCTATCATGGGTTTCTGTAATTGTCCAGAGCTTCTTTGAAGACTTGTGCCATGTTCTTAGCATACATTTCCCATGACAAGTTTTGTCGGGCGTAGTAGTATGCGTTTTCGCCGATTTTTTTCCGCAGTTCAGCATTAACGATCAGTTTTTCGATGGTTAAAGCCATGTTTTCTGGGTAGGGCTCTTGGAGCACAAACCCGTTTTCGCCGTTGCATATGACTTCTGAAGCGCCGGATTTGTTTGATACCAAGACGGGTTTAGATGCGGTCATTGCTTCTATCACGGCTAACCCCCAAGTTATCTGTGAAGGGAAAAGAAACACGTCGCATGCAGCGTAGAGCTGAGCCAACTCCGCATCTGAACCGCTGTGCAGAAACATAACCTTGTCTTCTACGCCCAGTTGCCGGCTGAGAGAAAGCAGGTGCTCTTTTGGGCCTTCCCCGTCAAAGATTAGCTTGACGTTGGGGTGCTTTTTTGAGACCATGTGGAGAGCGCGTATGGAATCGGTTTGTTTCTTGTCCACGGCTATGTTACCTACCTGTAGAAGAACGAAGTCTTTTTCTAGGCCGTATCGTGCACAGAGTTCTCTCCCAGAAGCTTTATGGAACCGGTCGATACTGACTCCGCTGTGAACGATTTCGTAGGGCCTTCCGTAGGCTTGTTCCACGCGGCGACCGGCAATTGCTGATAAAACAACGATGCGGTCAACATAATCGACGGCAACCCGGTCTAGCCCCTCGTATAAGGGTAGGTTGATTTTTCCTAAGCCTTTCCTCTGACTTGAGTCTGTGAACCAGAAGGGCGGTTCGTTACACATCCAAACTATCGGTGCGTTCAACCGTTTTTTCGCTAAGAAAGCGGCCCACTCGGTTGGGGGATTATGAATGTTAATAACATCAAAGCCTTTGGGGATTTTCCTGCCTAAATTAATCATTGCAAACAGGCTGTAGTAGTTTCTAAAACTGCCTACTAAACGGCCGGCTACACCTCTCCTTTTAGCAACCTGAGGACACATTAAACTGACGCCTCGGGCGGGGGTTTTATTTACCCGTATTCCCCGAATTGGCGCTTTTACCACGTTTACGGTCAGTTGGCTGAGCAGTTCTGGATAACAGTTATCGTTAAGTGTACAAGTGAAAAGCTCAACTTCATGCCCCGCCCTCTGCAACTCCACGGCTAAATTTAGAATCTGCCTTTCGGCGCCACCACGCCAAGCCAGCGAAGGTTGAAGAATAGCGATTCTCATTTAGATAGCTCTCTCCTTTTTCGGAGCTTTAGCTGCGCTTTGTTGCGGCTTATCCAGTTAAAAACTGGAATAAACGGGCTCTTAAGCGGTTCGGGCAAGGCATCTTTGAAAGGCCGATGCAGACCCAAAAGCATAGCAAACTTACCCTTACCCGTCAACGTTACATAATAACGGGCTATGGGATATTTGAGGAAGCCGTTGCTTTCTTTAAACTTGTCCAGTGAAGGGTGGTTGCCGATGCGTCCATACATTAGCCACTTGTTGCAGTTACCTGCGCAGACCTCGACGGCTTTGGCAAGAAGGGCGTTGTTTAGGGATTTGTCCCGTTGCTTCTGCAGGGAAAGAATCTGCGAGATTATGGCTATTTGGTCGCCGTAGATGATTTGAATGAATCCGACGAGATCGTCTTCGAGGTAGGCGCTGATGAAAGTGGCTTTCTTCGCCATCGCCATGTTGTCACCCACAGATTTCAGCGACTCACCGTAATGGTGAAACGCCCTGCCCTGTCGAATCGGAGTTTCATTGTAGATTTTCCATATGCCTTCAACCAACTGGGGGGTTAACTCGACGACGTTGACTTTGACGCCGCTTTTTTCGGCTTTACGGATCATGTTGCGGGTTTTCTTCCCTACGGCAATGAACCACGCGTCAAAAGTTGTCACTTCAAGCATGCCCACATTGTCGTCGCTTCGAATCCAGTAGCTCGGGGGATTTTTGATTGGACAACACCAAGTGCGTTCCAAAAACGTGTAGATGTCAACTCCGCGCTCGCGAAGCTGTTTTAGGTATTCTTCTGTTGCAGGTGCATCTTTTTCGTATTCTTGATTATCCTGAGCTATCCGCACAAACAACTTTTTGCGTATACCCAGAGTCTGCAACGTTTAGGGCACCCCCAGAATTATTTTAAGCGCTTCATAAAAGGGGCCTCGGCGGTTTTTTTCTCCCCTAACATAGAGCCACTCGGGATGAATTGAGATAACCGTGCCTTTGGCGATCCAGTCTTCAACCTCTTTCTTAACCGACTCCAAGCCTGCCTCATACATTCGACGATCTAGTCCTGTGGAGGGGAAGTCGTGGAAGGATTTCAAGGGGAAATCGCTTGGTACACTTGCCTGTTTTTGACTACGTTTACGTCGCCAAAGCAACTGAGCAAGCATAGTTTCAGTACCATGAAACGTGTAATAATTGGCTTTACGGCCAGTTTCTTTTTCGAGCGTTCCAAGTTCCTTAACAGCGTCTCTGGCTATATGCAAACCCACTTCATGTCGTTCTGGATTAAGCAAATCTAAAAGCTTCTTATCTGGGATTGTGTAGGGTGTGAAGAACCAGTAAGCCATCACTTTTTTCGGTGACGCATTTATGATTTCGGCGATGGCGCGGGCGTTTTTGAGATAACTCTCGCCGCTTCTGCGTTTGATGCCCAAGGCTACGTAGAAAAAACTCTTGGCCCTAGATGAAGGGTAAGGGTAATCTACATCGATTCTAAGCGTTATCATTGCTTGCTCATTTGTGAACCTAAGGACGCTATTTTAGTTATAAACCCTCGGGTTAAATTTAGAAGCTGTAACGTCGTCAAGAATAATTGGTCATCAAGAACACATCATTCTTTTGGCGAAACACTACATGGAAGCCGTTTTTCTCAAATTGCTCTCGAACATTTTGCCCATGAGCTTCAACTATGCAAGGCTTAAGTTCTTTGGCAGATGGAATTAACGCTATTTCGTGTCCTTCTATATCACATTTTATGAAGTCATGGTCTAATAAAAGATGTTTTGGAACGAAAAATTCGTTGATTAGTTCTATGTTAAGATTTAGATTTTGTTTATTTTTGAGAATTAGGTTTGCCCGAGTGAGGTCTGGTTCGATACAAATGACTTTTTTGGCTCCATGTTGAAGGTAGAAGTAAGCTGTCTCACCGCAGCAAGCGCCCAAATCCAAAACTGTCTTGTTCTTCAATGGAAAGGGCGGTAAATAATATTTTTCAAATTGGTCAAGTTCTGAATAAATAATTGCTTTTCCCCATTCATCAAGGCACAGGGTAGCCACCATTTTTCCGATTCTTTTGACGTATCTATATTTCCAGATTGGATACGAGACTGTTCCAACTTTTACAACTGGCAGATGTTTTCTCTTAGATAACCCGAATTTAACTTCGACAAGGTCGGATTTCAAACCCTCTTTTTTGGTCATATCAACATCGCCACAAACAGGGTGTTATGTTTCGCTACATTCTTTTGAAAGTTCCTGTAGTTGAGACCAAATTTTGTTTTGGAAGGTTTCTGGAGTTAAAACAGATATCTTGTTCCATAATTGTCGTCGTGTGCTCTCCCAGCTTGAACTCGCATTCGCGTCTTCCATGCACCGAACAATCTTTTCTTTCAACTCATCATAAGTTTCCCATCTGAACTCGTCAGAGATAAACTCTTTCATGCCTCCACTGTTATGAACTATTGTAACACATCCGCTTGCTAAGCCTTCAACAGGGGCTATGCCGAAATGTTCTCCCTCCATCAAATGAACATAAATTCGGGAATCATGCAAAACTTCAAGCATCTCTGGTCCAGGCAAATTAGTCTTAACAGAATAATTCGGCGGCAGATTTTCTGTGAATTTGCTAAACCATGCTTTTTCTGCATCGATTAATCCGCCGACGCTTACAAACTCGTAGGCAGGTAAATCAGCAGCTAACCTTTTCATTATTTCATGTCTTTTTACTGGGATAAAGCGGGCAACATAGGTTACTCTTTTGCGGCGTTTTGCCAACGGCTTGTCAGACCAAAACTTTTCCAGGTTAACCGGGGGATAAACAACGATTGGTTCTTTTACTCCATGGCTTGTCCAATATTGCATAATTTTTTCTTTAGTGTAGTTGCTATTGCAAAAAACCAAATCCAGCTTATCTATGCCCTGTTCAACCCAACGCTTAAACAGCCACAGATAAAGCCGCCTCTTCAGCCCAGAGCGGGCGTAGTCGTAATGTATTTCTGGGAAGTGAACGTAGGCTATGTTTTTTTTGGCTTTGTTTAAGAAAACTGGTTCAAATGGCGATGAAGATTGCGTGGAAAACAAATAATCGTATTCTAATTGGTTTTTGTATTTTTTTAGCAGTTTAACAAAGTTGCGGTGTCTTTTGTAGATAGTAAAGGGCGGCTCAACCTCAATGCGTTTGCCAAGTGAGTGGACAACAACTTCCTTGGGAAACTCTTCTCCGACAATATCGCGGTACTTGTTTGCTTCAAAATCAAAAGTCAACAATTCAACTTTTTGCCCGTGGGCAACTAGAGTTTTGATTACGTTGTGGCAGACGCGTTCGCCGCCACCGTAAATGTCAAGGTATGGGTGAACTACAAGGAAGGTTGCCAACTCAATTATGCCTCAATTCAGTGTGCGTTACATTTCCCTGTTGCAGTTTATGAAGTTTACCTGTAACCGCAGAAAGAAAGCTAAAGTAGCAAAATATATACGCCTGCATGGAAAGTGAGTAGTGGATGACATTTCGGTGAACAAAGAAAACATGACGCCAACTCAAAAGAAGCTTAAGGTTGTTTTTGCTGACCCGCCGTTTGGGCGCGAATGCAAAGGCGAAGCCGTCACCGAATCACCGAACCTTGGAATCCTATACATAATCGGCTACGCAAAACCCCGCTTGCCAAACATAGAGTTCATTTATCTTGAACCGTTCCTCTCCATGGACGAACACATTGAAAAAGTGAAGGAATTTAAGCCTGATGTCTACGCCATATCCTTCACTACCCCCCGAAGAGAATTGGCATTTGAGACAATAGCAAAAGTCAAAAAATTGGGGCTCGAGATGCTTATGGTTGCAGGCGGCGCCCACCCAACCATCGACCCCCAAGACGTCCTCAAAAATACCTCAATCGAGGTCTGCATTGTGGGCGAGGGCGAAGAAACCACTACCGAATTAATCAAAAAAGTCCTAGCCAAACAACCCATAATCGATGTTTTAGGGACAGTTAACCGCCAAAAAAACAACGGCATACGGCCACTCCTCAAAGACATCGATTTCTTCCCAGCCTGGGACCTGATAGATTTCGAAAATTACGATATAGCCGTCAGCAAAAAGAAATGCATGGCGTACCTGCTTCCAATCCGCGGCTGCCCCAACTACTGCACGTACTGCTCAAACCCAGTGTGGAAACTTGAAAAGCCCTGGGTACGGCAACGTTCACCAAAAAACATAGCTGAAGAAGTCAACTACCTCTATGGCAGAGGCATCAGGGAAATCTATCTGCGTTCCGATACGTTTAACGTTGACATTAAATGGTGTCTGGAAGTCTGCAACGAAATCAAAAAACTGCACCTCAAGGGCATGACTTTCCAGTGTAACCTACGGGCAGACAAATTAAACGATGAATTAGCCCAGAAGCTAAGTGACATCCATGTATGGCTTGTTCATATCGGGCTTGAATCCGCCAACGACAGGGTTCTGAAGGGAATAGGCAAGAACGCCACGCAGGCTGATAACATCCTAACGCTTGAGCTGCTGAGGAAATACGGCATTAAAGTCTACGGTTTCTTGATGCTCTACAACGCTTGGGAAGCAAACGGCAAACTCGAACACGAAACCCCCGAAGAAGTCAACAACACTTTGGAGTTTGCGCGTAAATGTCTGAGCGAGAACTTAATCGAGTACATTTCGTGGTCCATCACTAACCCCATCATCGGCTCCAAGCTACATGACATAGCCAAAAAGTTTGACATCGCGGCCTACAACGTTAAAATCGGCAACTGCATGCGGCTTCCCGACGTCAGCGAGCAGCAGATGGTTGAGCATGTGAAGCAGGGCATGATTCTGCAGCTACTCAACGGCATCCAGAAGGGCATGATAACAAAAAAGAACAAGCGCGCCGCCCAAAAAGCCGCTAAAATCTTGAACATGTAACCTTTCCCAGTTCAGATTACGCGTTTGTGGGTTGCGATAAACTATTTAACTTAAGCGGGAACATTATGCCTATGCCATCCTGCTCCGATAAAGACATGAAAGTCGATTTTGTGGTGCCTTCAAGAGATGAGGCTAACCCAACATTGATGCAGCAGCTTAAGCACATGTCGTGCGCGGGGCAAATCATAAACACCCATGAGAAACCGCTCAGCATCGCACGCAAGAATGGGGTTTTGCAGGCTAAGACAGAGTGGGTGGCGATGGTTGATGATGACATGCTTCTGCCCGACAATTGGCTCCAATTAGTCACAAGTGCGATTACGCTCAAGGTTGGCGCCATCGGCACGGTTGCAGTTCACAAGAACAAGCATGTTGCAGCCTACGAGCGGGTCTTGGGAACAGTCTATAACCTGAGTAAATTGGATACGAACCCGCACATCAACAACATCATCATACGACGACAACTCATGGAAAACTACAACCCGCCAAAACTCTTCTTCGGCGAAGACCAGTACTTCAAACGCTACGTCCAAAAAACAGGTTACATCTGGAAAGTTCTGCCCTTCTTGGGTGCAACCCACTTGGGCACATCCAAAAACTACGTAACCATCGGCATATCCTATCGGCGGTACGGCCACTTTAGGCTGTTTCAGTTGATCCGAAGGGTGGTTGCAAGGTTCATTTTTACACCGTTTGCCGCCTTAAGCAACTTGAGCTTCAAAACCTTACATTACTTAACGAAGCTTAATGTGGAATTTATCGCTGGCTGGGCAAAAGAATTCGTCGCAGAAAAACTTTAGTGACAATTTTTCCCCATCATATTTGGATCCTAATAGGATATCTATGCAGAAACCTATAGGGGGTAGGCCTGTATTGGCATTTTTTGGCACCATTAACATGTTGAAATTCAGTGCTTAAAATAGGGGAAGGGAGGTCTACTCAAAGAGAGAACTAAGCTGATGTTTTCTTTTGAGTTTCAGTATCCTTATTGAGAGTTGATACAGTAAGCTGCTTATGGCGATGGAAAAGGCTGGGAACGCTGGCAGTATGTACCAAGAAAGCTTTGTCTGCGCAAAAGTAAACACTAAAAGCACGACTATCATCCACACAAGAATTAACGAGTCAGCTTTCAAACGTTTAACAAAAACGTTGAATCCACAGAGCCCAGCTGCAAAAGGCAGAAGAATAGCCCAGAGCCTCTCGTTGCTGGCTAAGTAGCTGAAGTAGAACAGGTAGCCGCCCGCGTGGCCTTCGAGCGGGCTAACGGTCCGCAAAAAGCCGCAGTACACCACAAACCACTGCCAGAAATTCGAACCAAAACTAATAAACATGTACAGTAACCAAGGCGAAAGAACAAGAAAGCCCGTTCCCCAAAAAACCGTGAACCGCCGCGTAAAGAGGAACCTGATGCTTCTGTTTGTCACCGCAAGATAAGCAAAGATTATCAACGGAATCAGCAACGCTTCAACCTGCTTTGTCAGCAATGTCAAACCAAAAAACAAACCGCTTAAAACAACGTATCTATTGAGTTTCGGGGGCTTCTCGCTTAACACAAAAAAGTAAAAGCTAGCCACGATAAAAAAGACAAAAGCGACATCGGTCATGGCGTGCTTTGCAAACAGAATAAAGGTGCTAAACGTGCCAAGAATTATAGCCGACGCAAACCCAACATACCTGTTGTAGAGTTTTTTGGCTAAAAAGAAAACCAGAACCAACGTTAAAGCGCCGAATATTGGGCTCCAGATTCTTGTGACGAAGTTGTTGACGCCGAAGGCTTGGTAGGAAAGCGACATCAGCCACATGTACAGCGGCGGCTTACCAATCCAAACTGCCTGTCCCCCAAAAGCGTAGGGCGCCACGTAGTCTCCGCTTTTAACCATGTGGTATGCCCACTGCGAGTATGTTTGTTCGTCGGCTGCCCAGAGCGACCCGCTACCAAGGTTTAAGAAGAATATTGTGGAAAAAGCTAGTAGCGTCAAGATGCAGAGGGCATCGATGTGAGATGTGAACCAGGATGTCTTTTTGATTGGGATGTTGATGATTTCTGTGGTTTTTTTCGCTTTTCTATCGGATTTGATGGAGCGTATGATTGTGAAGAGAATCATTGCTACCGTGGCGCATGCGATGGCGTCGAAGGCAACGGTTGACCAAGCTAAAGTATTGGTTGAAGGCAGGTTTCCCGAAGCTGAATCGGTTAGGGTGAAAGCGTAGATGCGTCTGTCGCTTGAGCCGACGTAGAGGGTTCCGTTTACGACGGCGGGGGAAGAATCCACCATGTTACCCGTGGGGATACTCCACTGTTTTGTTCCTGTTGAAGCGTTGAGGCAGTAGATGTTGTAGTCTTCGGAGCCCACGTAGACGCTGCCGTCTGCGACTGCAGGTGAAGACCACACCCAGTATCCCGTCGGAGCCTGCCAAATTTTATGGCCGTCCGTAGCGTTTAGGCAGTAAACGTTGTTGTCCTCAGAGCCCACATAAACATATCCATCCGTCACCGCTGGAGATGAATTCACGCAGTCTTGCGTTTGGAACTGCCAAATCGAATCGCCCGTGGAAGCGTTCAAGCCGCAGACGTAGCCGTCGTATGAACCCACGTAAACGTACCCTTTGTACACGCTGGGTGAAGAGATGACGCTTCCAGTATGATGATTCCACAATTCACCGCCAGTGGAGGCGTTTATGGCGTAAACACAAAAATCGTCCGTGGCGACGTACACCACGCCATCCGACACTGCCGGCGAAGAATCCACGCGGCTGGAAGCTGGGAAAACCCAGACTAAATTTCCGTTTGAAGCGTTAAAACAATAAATCTCTTGCTTTCCAGACCCGACGTAGACGAAGCCGTCCACAACTGCTGGGGAAGACTGAACTTCTCCGCCGACCATCGAAACCCAGCTGGGCATTCCGGTGGCGATGTCTATGCAGTAAACCCAGCCGTCGTAAGAACCCACGTAGACGCATCCATCGTAGATGGCGGGGGATGAATCTACTTCGCCCCCTGTGGTAAAGTCCCATAAAAGCTGCCCAGTGGAGGCGTTGAAGCAGTAGAGTTTGCAGTCTTTGCTTCCTACAAAAACGTAGCCGTCTGCCACGGCAGGAGACGAAACGACGCCAGCAGCCGTCGTGTAATTCCAAAGAGGTTTGGCATAATTCATTTCTCCGTTGCCCGCTGTGGCGCCGCTGTGGCTTGGGTCTTGGCGAAACATCGTCCATCCATTGATGCTTGAGCTTGAGCCGGCGCCAGATGTTGCGGACAAAGAGACGGCTTGCGATAGAACAAGCGACATGAGAATGATAAGCAGCCATATGTGTTTTCTCATTGCCATCATTATAAGCAATCACACGCTCGAACAGAATATTAAACTATTGAACAACTAAAGATCTGAGAGTGAAAAAAGAAAAAGTGAAAAGCCTGTTAAAAGAGGCTTCCAACATTGGTCGTTTATTGAAACTGCAGGGTACTTAGTCTCTACTTGAGAGCACAATAATGTAGTCTGCTGTGTCCGCGCACATGTCTGCCGCCTGCTCGATGAACTCGATCAGGTCGTCGAAGATCACCATAGCTCCGCAGTTTATGTTTACCCCATACTTGACGAACAGACTTTTGGCTTTGAGGTACTCGATATCGATTGCATGTTCGATTTCGCCGACTTCTTGGGCTTCTTTTATGGCTTCGTTGGGGTTGGATGAGATTTTCTCGATGCTATTTCTCAATGTTTGAGCAGTCTCCACCAGTTTACCCGTCATGTAAACGGTCTTCTCAGTCAATTCCGATGGAATGTCGGCGTCAGCGAGCATTTCAAGGCACCTAGCTGCGTCCTTAGTGTGGTCTGCCAGCGTATCTAACCGTTTGACAAGATGCAACAGGTCTTCGCGGTAATCAGCAACCAGCGCTGCACCCTTTGATAGTTCCATGAAAACGTCTGTTCGGAGAGCGTCAACTTCCTCTTCTGCCTTGTACAGGTTCTCAATGTACTTTTTGGATTCTTTAAAGTTCTTCTCTGAGAAGCTTTTGGTTGCCTTATGCAGCCACGTTACCGTGTCAAAAGCCTTAGTTATTTGATCGTGAGCTAGTTCTAAGCCTCTGGTTTTGCGTCTTTGCTCAAACCAATCGTAACTTTTTTTCTCCACCCACAGCATCTCCAGTTATTAAACAACAATTCTTATTTGCAGATATAACCCTTCTCTTAATATGCTTTTCACTGTTTACTGTGATACTCATTTTTTCCTTCCAAACGCTGTTTTTTCAGGGTAAGCTGGCGTCAATCGCCAACAGCCAATCGTAAAAAAGCTCAGCGTCCTTAATTTTCAATTGCTTTTTACCGCTTAGTTTTTGTTTCAATATTTTTCCCTCAAACAACAAATTGATTAGATGTGGCTGAAATACCATGGCGCTTCGAGTTTTGCACGCTGCTTTCTCAGTTTTCTAGTTTGCATGGCACCACACGCTGAAAGATACTTGTCCGCCGCTACCCTATTTAGAATACCCAAATAATCTATAGAGAACACTTTAGTCTATATTGACATTTTCAGCTGTCCAGAACAGCCAATGCCAGCGCAACCTTATCTTCTAAGCTCTTCATCACCGTATTGGTTACTTTCACGTCGATTCCAAGCCTCTCAATCCTGCTCCTTAAACCAGCATCCATCGCGTCAATCACAAATGCATCGAGGAAATCGCTGTAAAACTTCGCAACCCCAAACGCAGAAACTTCCACACCTAAACTCCTCAGCATTTTATCTGCTGGACCCTTAAGCGGCAAACCGGCAACGATGGGGCTGACCCCGACCACCCTTGCACTTGTCCGCTTCAACGCATCCCTCACACCGTCCACGGCGAGAATAGTGCCTATGCTGACGACGGGGTTGCTTGGGCAGACAACAACCGTTTCCGCATCCAAAATCGCGTCCAATACTCCCGGCGAAGGCTTCGCGGCAGATGCGCCGATAAACTTCACATCTAAAATCTCATCTTTGGCTTGCCTTTGAACAAAGTACTCTTCAAAATGCATCCAACCCGCGTTTGTTCTCACTTTGGTTTCGAACTTGTCGTTGGACATGGGCAAAACTTTGACGTTGAGGCCTAAAACACCGCAGACTTCACTGGCGATCTGTGTTAGTGTGAAGCCCTGTTTTAAGCGCTGGGTTCGGTAGAGGTGGGTTGCTAAATCCCGATCGCCCAACCCAAACCACATGTCTTCGCCGTGTTTTTTGAGCATTTCGAGGCAGCGGAAAGTGTCGCCCTTGATTCCCCAACCCTTCGTTTCATCCACGATGCCCGCCAGCGTGTAAGTAACTATGTCTACGTCCGGCGAAATGTGCAGGCCGAACAGTTCGATGTCGTCGCCCGTGTTCACGACAACCGACAGATCCTCCGGTTTAACCAGCTTCGTTAAACCCGTTAGGAACCTGGCTGCGCCCACTCCGCCCGCTAAAGCTGTAATCAAAACTGCAGCATCCCATCAACGGCTGTGTTTTTCTGAAATCCAGTATTCGTTGGCTGAACCTTTCTTGTTGGTTATGTGTTCTTTTTTGAAAACTGGCGCTTCACTCTTGTACCTCTCAACTGCTTCGCGTAGCACAGGAAAAACATCCGTTCGGTGGGCGCCTGCAACCGCCACGTAGACCAAGTCGTCGCCCACGTTGAATTCGCCAAGTAAATGGTGGATTTGAACGTTAACTATTCCCGGCTTCTGTTCTAAGTCGTTGCTTATTTTGGCGAGCACTTGGTCTGCTTTTTCCTCGTAAGCCTCTATGGTGAGTTTCTCCACTTTGTCCTTCTCTGAATCAAGCGTTTCTCCGCGTACCACGCCGATGAATAAGCTTATTGCACCGGCTTTATGGTATTCGGGGTCTTTTTTGATGTTGTCGATGGCGTCTTGGGCGTTGAATGTTCCTTTTTCGTGTACACCAGCATTGGTCAAAATATGTGGTCTCCTGAGTAGAAAATATTAAGTGAGGTGTCTAAAACTGTTACGGTTAAAAGAATAAAATAAAAATTAAAGAACTGTGGTTATGCTGGAGCTGCGACTGGCGCTGATGCTTCGGGCAGTTTTGCTGGTGCCGCGATGAGCTTGGATTTTCTTATGCCGACGTGTCTTAGTGGTGCAACGAGTTTAGCTTGGTTGTAGATGTCTGAAGCGATTTTGCCAAGGACCATTTCTTGAACGAATTGGTCGAGTGTTAGCGCAGCTGCTTTTTCCTTGATGTTCTTTGCCATCATGACGCGGATGATTTTTTCCTGTGAAGTCTTTATTCGTGAAAGTGTCAGTGCTGAAACGGAGATTCGGAGTTTGTAGCCGTCTTTTGTGGTTAAGTTGAATAAGCCGTCGACTTTAGTGGTTCTTCTTCTGACCAAGCTGCGAAGGTAATCTCTTGAGTACTCATGACCTTTGAAGAGGGTTTTGGCGGATTTTCCGTCAATCTCGTTTACTTGGAAAAACATCTTCAAGTAATGATGAGAAAAGTCACCTGTAATGTCATAAAGGGTTGCTTCGACAACTCTGCCGATCATTAATTTTTCTTCTTGTGCAGGTATCGAACCTAACTCTATGTTACCGAAGAACGAGGGCGCAACTACCATGTACCATGATTTGCCCCGCCATTTATCGCGTACGTGTTTTGTTTTGGAAGACAAATTTATTTCCCCAAACGTGCCACAACATTCTCATAGAAATATTAAAAGGTTTAGAGTTTTCTACCTATTTTTTCTCTGTTACTCATGTATTTGCGTAAGGCTTCAGGGATGTTTATGGTTCCATCCGCTAACTGGTTGTTTTCTATTATTGCAACGATGGTTCTTCCTGTAGCAATAGCCGTCGAGTTCAATGTGTGCACAAACCCTTTGGGCGCTGCACCTTCTTTTTCACGGTACTTGATTCCTAATCTTCTTCCCTGATAGTCAGTGCAGTTGCTACATGAAACCACTTCGCGGTAGCCATTCTGCGCGGGCATCCAAGCTTCAATATCATATTTTTTGGCTGCTACAGTACCGATATCGCCTGTGCAAACATTAACAACACGGTATGCTAAACCGATTTTCTGCAAAAGTTCCTCAGCGTTCGCCAGGAGTTCTTCGTGGAGTTTTGGTGAGTCTTCTGGTTTGCAGAAGATGAACTGCTCGATTTTGTTGAATTGGTGGGTGCGGAAGATGCCGCGTGTGTCTTTGCCGTGCGCTCCGGCTTCTTTTCGAAAACAGGTACTCATGCCTGCAAGTTTGATGGGCATATCTTGTTCTTTGAGGGTTTCGTTCATGAGCATTGCCGCCAAGGGATGCTCGGACGTTGCGATTAGGTATAGGTCTTCGTTCTCGACTTTATAGAGGACTTCTTCAAAGTCGCCGAGCGAAGTTACGCCTTCGTACGCTTCACGCTTCATCAAAAGCGGCGGAACAACCGGCGTGTAGCCCTTCTTTGACAGCTCCTCGATTGCAAAGCTCATGAGCGCCAAGTCGAGCATCGCGACTTCGTTTTTGAGGTAGAAGAACCGTGAACCCGAGATTTTTCCCGCCCGTTCCATGTCGATTTGGCCCAGGTTCGTGGCTAAGTCGATGTGATTTTTCACTGGAAAAGTGAACTGCGGAATCGTTCCCCAAGTTTTCACCTGCACGTTGTCGTTTGAGTCTTTTCCTAATGGCACCGAGTCATCCAGAAGGTTAGGCAGGCGCAGGAGGAAATCGTGGGTTTTCTGTTCTTGTTCAGCCACTTGTTTTTCGATAATTTTTATTTTTATGTCGATGTCTTCTGCTTTTGCGAATTCGTTGTTGGCTTCTTTGCATGCTTTTTTGAGTTTAGCGATTTCCATGGTTACGAGTTTTCGGTCGTGGCGCAGCTCGTTTAGTCTGGTAAGGTTCAACCGCCACGCTTTATCGACGGTGATTAACTCTTCGAGCATCCCCAAGACTTCGGGGCTGCCTCGCTTGGTCAAATTAGCATTTACAAGTTCAGGGTTCTCGCGGATAAGCTTGATATCTAACATGTTCTCACGGAGTAATTCTCTATCTAACAAAATCAGCTATTTAACCTTACGATAAAAGTGTTTGGAGCGTAGTTAAAAAATAGAAGAAGTTTGGATGTGGATTCTAATTTTTAGTCCAGTCTACTTTTTGGTTAGAGTTATCTCCATCGTGGAAACCATTCTGGACCTGCTTTCTCCCTCACGTGGCGGCATCTCGGCTGTTCCGATGACAATCTTGCTGACCTTGAAGTCTTTTATGAACCGGTTTCTTGTGATTTCAGCTACGTCGACAGCGGTCGTTATGGCTTGGCCTCTTGCTTTCAACGTAATTTCCTTCAGGTTTCCAGCTGAGAGACTTGTGATGATTGCCAGAACATAGCTCATTGGAGGTTTGTTTCCAACGAAGATAACATCTGCGTTGTTTTGAGTCATTTTTAGTTTTACTTCCTTTGTTGTTTGCTTTGTGTAACGCTGCTGCTTTGCGCTTTGCTGCGCGGCAGAACGTCACTGGCAAATATTACTGTTCTTCCTTATAAGTCCATTGAAAAGGCACCCTTTAACAAAAAATGTTCAACAGTAAACTAAGAAAGGCTTTTCTACAACAACACCTTAATCTGCAATAACACCTGCCCAGTCGAGAATTCCCTTGCTCACCAAACTCAAAAAACAAATCCAGCAAATGCTCACATCACAAGCAAACGCCGCACACAGAATAGGCTTAAACCCCAACAAAATCAGCGCAATCGGCTTCATACTCGCGTTAGCTTCGGCAGCTTCTTATGCTATGAGCACAACCCAGTCCCCGTGGTGGCTGATTTTGGCAGTGGTTTTTCTTCTATTTTCAGGATTCTGCGACACCCTTGACGGCATCGTGGCCCGAACCTTCCAGCAGACAACCGTGTTCGGCGGCTTCTTCGATTCAGTCCTCGACAGATATGCTGACGTAGCAGTCTTCGCCGCCATAATCATCGCCGGCTTGAGCAACCCCTCGTGGGATGGACCATTCTGGGGTCCCCTGTGGGGTGCAGCCTGGGGGTTAGCAGCTCTCTCAGGGTCCATGATGGTAAGCTATACCCGTGCACGAGCGGAAGCCGCAGGAATAAAGATGGAGTCGGTGGGTCTTGCTGAACGTGCAGAGCGCATGCTCATCTTAGCGGTGGTATCGATAATTGCGTTCTTTTGGTTACCCGCGCTGGGCTACGGAATAGCCGTGTTGGCAGTGCTTGCAAACTTAACCGTTATACAAAGAGCGCTACATGTTTACAGAACATTGAAGAAAAAAGCAGCAGATTAGCCGCCGCTTAATACCTTCGTTTATAACCTTTGGAGTGGCGTTCGTTTTCGGCGCGGACCTTAACAATTCCGCGGTGAACTGCACATGAAATACAGTAGTATTTTGTGTCTACCCAAGAGGCTAAGTACGTACCGCTTTGCCTGAGTTCTTTAGCTAATTGGGGCTCAACAAAGGACACTCTTCGAGTGGAACGTTTCGCCTTGTCCCGTGGCACCGACGCACCACAGTTTTCGCATTGAACAAGAGTACTGGAGCCTTTGTTTCCTTTTGATCTTCCTCGGCTTTTTCGTTTAACGGGCATTATTTTGACCTCTTTCTTTCTTCTGTGCCATTTATGGACTTAACTATCTTATATATCTGACCGTATTTTTAGGAGAGAAGCGATGTTTGCTTTCGGATTTAGCTGGGGAACGATTTTTCCATTGGACGAAGTCATCAATGTTGTCACTCCAGGACCATGACCTGCCGTAACGCAGTTTGAGTGAACAACCACGCCTACGGAAATGGCGCCTTGACGGTAAATTCTGCCGAACGAGTGGTCAGCGTCTATGATGGCTACTAAATCGCCCAGCCGTAAAGTTTCAAGTCCGTACTGCTCAACGACTGCGTCATCGAACAGCTGAATGTCATAGTCGCCCGAGTTAACTTGGTTTGCACCCAAGCCAGAGCCCATAATCGCCGCGGGAACGATATGCGTGACAGGCACCTCCAGCTTGACGCCGCTGGGCTTGGGGTTCCATGCCTCAAGCAGACGAGGGTCCATGTTCATCACTTTAATGTCTGGAAAATTCAGAAGCTTCAAACCTAAACCGTAAGCCTTCACTAGGATTTTGTCGCCAAGCAGGAGTTTCTCGAGTGTTTCCGACTGAAAATCAACCAGCACATGCTCTATTCCGCCGTGCTTGCCCGTGACGACGCCTTCAGCGCCCTTCCCGTCGCCCGTGGCTACAATAGCGTGGTTACCAACACATGAAAGAACGTTGAACGCGGTGTTTGCCGCTTGCCCCGAACGCGCGTCATTCTCCTTGTTTTCCACGCTCACGCCCGGTTCCACATGGTCTGCTTCCCAACCGCACGCTGCATCGCCCACTCGCAGGTTGTAGGTTATGCCGCCTACGCTTGGAAGAACCAGGGCTTTTCCGGTGGCTGACACGTTGTAGACTGAGCGGATAGTTGGGCTGGCGATTTCACCCATGACGGAGATTTTTATGAGTTTTTCAACGTTTGTCCTGAGCATAAACTGTTCCTCTTGGGCAGTGTGGTCTACCGCGTTGGAGCTAATAAAACTTCACAGCCGCTTTTTGGATTTAAGCAACTCTTAAATCATGCGCGTCTTTATTGTTGAAGCATAAGCAGAGCAATCTAATTTGTGGGAAGTGAATTAACCATGGCTGAAATTGGATTAAGAACAAAAATGTTAGTGCGAGACGTCATGAGTAGCCCAGTCGTCACAATCGATGAGGATGAAACCTCCAACAAAGCTGCCGTCAGCATGGAAAAGAACAATTTAGGCGCCGTAATAGTCACTAACAAAGCAGGAAAATCAATCGGCATCATAACCGAACGGGACTTAGTCATCAGGGTCATAGCTAAGAACCTTAAGCCGGACACCATAAAAGGCAAGGAAATCATGACTACCCCCTTGGTCACGATAGAGCCTGAAGCAACCATAAGCGACGCAGCGAGAAGAATGACGAGACTCGACATCAGACGGCTCGGCGTAATCTACAAGGGCAATCTGTTGGGAATAATCTCGAGCAAAGACATCTTAGCCGTGATGCCCGAGTTAATCGAGACTATGGTGGAGAAATCACGCATCGAAGGCGAATCCCGAACAGAAGAAGACGAAGAAGTCCCGATGTCAGGATACTGCGACCGTTGCAGCGCCTACAACGAAAACCTCAAGGAACGCAACGGACAAAACATCTGCGACGAATGCCGCGTAGAACTCGAAGAAGAAAAATAGCGTCTTTATAACTTAACTATTTTTTGAAAGTTAACAGAACTTTGGGCAGGTGACCCTAACCTTTTCTGGATTACGTCCACCCCATAACGGAGCAGACTTTTCACTGCACTCATTCTTTTTCTTGGAACAAGAGCCACGCTATGAATTAACCCATACAGGGGCAGAAGCACTTTAGCTAGAAATGAAGATTTTGAGTAAACAACAAGCCTTAAAACAACAAGAAATAATTTTAAAAACCAATCCTGCGAGGGCTCCTTAAAATTCATCATGCCACTTCATACAGACATAATCTATAGGCACCGAAAAGTTAAGGATTTGCTTAAACCCAGCCACTTATCTGACCGGAATTTCATTTGGATAAAACATAAATTATCCAAACACCCGCTATTCACTGTAGCCGTGAACTCTCGTGATTGTTGATTCTGTCTTCACAAACGCCAAAGCCTACTTGGGCGGGCAAATCGTTGACTGTAGCATCGCCATTGAAGAAGGCAAAATCTTCAAGATCGGCAAAGAACCCCAGATGCCCAACGCCGACGAAAAAACAGACCTCAGAAACCTGCTGGTGCTACCCGGCTTGATTGATGAGCACGTTCACCTGCGCGATGAGGGCATGGCGTACAAAGAAGATTTTACGTCGGGAACCGCCGCCGCAGTCGCAGGGGGCTTCACGACCGTTTTAGATATGCCGAACAACGACCCAGTCACCATGAGTGCCCAGACCCTGCGCAGCCGCATGCGGATTGCACAAAATAAAATATTAGTTAACGTCGGGTTCTACTCGGAATTCCCCAAAAAAGTGCTTGAAATAGAGGGCATAGTTGGGGAAGACGCGATTGGGTTCAAGCTTTTCATGGGTTCCCAAGTAGGAGGACTAAACATAGATGACGATAATGCCGTTCAGGATGCATTCAAAGAAGTTGCCAAGTTCAAGATTCCAGTCGCAGTACATGCTGAAGATAGGGCAGCACTAACAGCTAACGAGGAAAAACTCAAGCAAGCCAAAAAAATCGGCACCGCCGACTTTCTCCTGGCACATACGGAAGTGATCGAGCTAAAGGCCATCCAGCGCCTCCTAAAAGTAAATCAGCAAACCGATGTGCGGCTGCATTTCTGCCACGTCTCAACCGACGAAGGCTTAAACACCATCGCCGGAGCAAAAAAAGCTGGCAGAAAAGTAACCTGCGAAGTAACCCCAAACCATCTCATGCTGTCTAGTGAAGATTTGAAGGTTTATGGGCAGTTGGCGATTATGGCGCCTCCGCTGCGTGGCAAAACCCATTTGGAAGCGCTCTGGAAAGGATTGGAGAATGGCGATGTTGACGCATTAGGTTCTGACCACGCCCCCCACGCTTTAAGCGAGAAATCCGCCAGCAGCGTCTGGGACGTAAAAGTCGGAGTGCCAGGACTAGAAACCACCCTGCCGCTTATCATGACTCAGATAAAGAAAAGCCGATTAACCATAAATCAAGCGGTCCAGCTGCTCGCGGAGAAACCCGCAGAAATCTTCGGTTTAACTGATTACGGTCGTTTGGAACAGGGAAAGAACGCCGACATGACGATCGTGGATTACAATCAGCAATTCAAGATAGATGCCTCCAAATTCATGTCCAAAGCCAAGTTTTCGCCTTACGACGGCTGGAACGTTCAGGGTAAAGTGGTGAAAACCATCGTGAACGGGCAGTTGGTCTTTGATGAGGGCGAAATCGTTGCTAAGGGTGGATGCGGCTTAGTCGTTCGGAGAGGCAGCGGTTGAAGTTTCTCGCGGACGCGATGGTTGGGAAACTGGCGCGTTGGCTGCGAATGTTAGGACACGACGTTATCTACTCTGCCGCGTTTGATGATTCTGAGCTTTTGGAGCTGGCAAAAAGGGAGGAGCGGGTTTTGTTGACGAAGGATTTGGAGCTCTACAAACGCGCCATAGGCAGAGGATTGGATGCTTACCATGTTGAAGGCAAGTCGGAGCCGGAGAGGCTGGCGGAAGTTGCCAAGAGGTATAACCTGCCCTTAGAAATAAACATGGATAAGTCGCACTGCACAATATGCAACACCAAACTAACAGTAACCCCCAAAGAACAGCTCCAAAACGAACTGGAAAAGAACACATTTACCTACTACGACAGGTTCTGGAGGTGCCCCAACTGCGGCCAAATCTACTGGCAAGGAGCCCACTGGAAACAAATCACCGAAACCCTAAAGCAAGCACAACAGAAAAGCTCTGCCTCTATCGCCAAACCATCTTGAGGTTTTCAATATTCTTAAAATGAGCGTCGTCCGAAAAAAGAGGGCACCCCTGAATTTGGGCGGTTGCTGCAATTATGCTGTCAGCCATCGGCATTTGGTGTTTGCTTCTTAATTCGGCGCTCTTTACTGCAATCATATAATCTACGTCGATTACATGAAAATCCCTGCGAATGATGCTGCTTCTTAATGCCGCAACCTCTTTTCCTTCCTTTTTCAAAACCACACGGTGTATCTCATGGATCGTTAATGAGGAAACCATTCTTTCATTTACTAATCTGAGTTCTTCTTTGAGTTTTCTTACGAGTTGCTGATCAGCTGAATAGAAGTATTCTGCAAAGAAACACGTGTCGTAGAGACGCCTGTCAGGCATCTTGTTCCCTCATTTCGTCTATCATTCGTTTTACCTCTTCCACGCTGGCTTTTCCGGCGCCGCTTCCTGCTAAATCAAAAATATTCGGCTGTTTTTTTATGACAATCTTGCCGTCTTCTTCGACGATTTCGACTTTCGAGTTTTCCTCTATTTTGAATTTTCTTCTTATCTTAACAGGAATGGTGACTTGACCCTTTCTTGTCACTACAACTTCTGCAGTCATACTTAGTCAAAGTTATACCTTAATGAAAGTACTACTTAAGGATAATGTATAACTTGAATATTACAATAGACCTTAGTCATAATTAGTTGTGTTAGAAAAACTATGATTTTTTCGTAGTTTAGTGGCGGGTATCTTGTGAAAAGCGTAACTGTTGATTAGGTAATGGTAGAAATTTTGCGATTTTCTCCAGCGTAGCCAATTATGACTAAGGTCTAATCATCGACGCAGTCTTTTGGTTTTGTGATTAGGGGCTTTGGTCACATCTAATGTAGAAACAAGAAGAAAAACTAAGGAAAAAGGCAAAGTTGACTAAAAACTGAAAAAGTTAAAGAGAAAAATTGAGGCTCAAGATAATAGCCATTTTAATGGAATATCTTGAAAAGTCCCATCTGGCAACGTTCTTCGAATAGTGATCGGCAAAATTCCCGCGTCAAGCTCACTTAAGGCGATGTCAATCGGGTTTGTGTTTTCAGCTGCATCTACCAAGATTGGTGCTCCCATCGAGATTTGAAGCGCACGAGCGCCCACTATTCTTGCTTTCTCGAAGCGAGTAATTTTTGGGGGTCCTACAATAATTTTTTGTTCTGACATTTTACATCATTCCGCCAGGCATTCCACCCATACCACCCATTCCGCCAGGCATTCCTCCTCCAGGCGGCATTGGAGGTGACTTCATTTTTTGTAAGGCTATTACGTCGTCGATTTTCAGTATCATCGTTGCAGCTTCGTTCGCTGACTTTATGATTTGCTTCTTGACTGCAAGAGGTTCGTAGATGTTTACTTTTGTCATGTCTTCGACTTTGCCAGCGAGAACATCGATGCCAGCCCATGTTTCTCCTTTTTGGTGTCTAGTTCGTAACTCCGAAAGAATATCAATTGGGTCTACCCCCGCATTCTCCGCAAGTGTCGTCGCGATTATTTCAAGGGATTCTGCGAATACTATTATTGCAAGCTGCTCTCTGCCCTTTACGGTTTGAGCGTACTTTTTGAGGACACTTGCCATTTCCATTTCGGGGGCGCTTCCTCCAGCAACGATTTTTGGCTCCTCAACAAGGTCTTTTACTACGCAGAGTGCATCGTGTATTGAGCGTTCGGCTTCTGCAGTCATCCTTTGTGTTCCGCCCCTAATCAAGAGCGTAACCGATTTGGGATTCTTGCAACCTTCGATGTAAGTCATCTTGTCATCGCCGGTCCTGCGTTCTTCAACCAAGGCTGCGTAGCCGAGGTCTGAAGGGGCGAGTGCATCGATGCTACTTATGATTTTTGCTCCCGTGGCTCTTGCGAGTTTCTCCATGTCCGATTTCTTTGCTCGCCGAATTGCGATTACACCGCGTCGGGAGAGGAAATGCTGAGCCATATCGTCGATGCCCTTCTGGCACACGATTAAGTTGGCGCCTGTAGCTAAGACTTTTTCAACCATGTTCTTGAGCATGGTTTCTTCTTCTTTTAGGAAGGATTCGATTTGCTCTGGGCTTTCAATGCTGATTTTCGCATCCATCTCCGGTTTCTCATTTTCCAGCGACGCATCGAGCAATGCAATTTTTGCTTTTTCTAAGCGTTTAGGCATGCCTGAGTGAACGATTTCTTTGTCTAAAACTATTCCGTTGATTAAGCTGGTCTCTTTGAGTGATTCACCGGTTTTCTTTTCGACCTTCACGTCGTCTACGTCTGCTCTGTAGGTTCCATCGGCTTGTTTTTCAGCGACTGCCAGCATGGCTTTAACCGCTAAATCGGCTAAGTAATCTTTGTATTCTGCGACGATTTTGCTACCCATGGAGGTTGCTGCAACCTTCTTGAGGTACTCGGTCGACTTTAGGTCTATTGGAAGGGCAATTTTCTCAAGGGTTTCCAGGGCTTTGTCGGCGGCTTTTCTATAGCCGTCGATTATGACTGCTGGGTGAATGTTTTTGTCGATTAAGTCTTCTGCCCGGCTCAAAAGTTCGCCTGCAATTATGACGGCGGATGTTGTTCCGTCGCCTGCTTCTTTGTCCTGTGTTTTGGCGACTTCCACGAGCATCTTTGCTGCGGGATGCTGAACATCCATTTCGTCAAGGATGGTTCGTCCGTCGCTTGTTATTGTTACATCTCCGAAGCTGTCAACGAGCATTTTATCCATGCCTCTTGGTCCAAGTGCGCTTCGGACGCTTTCAGCTACAACTTTAGCAGCCATAATATTGTTGTGCTGCGCTTCTCTTCCGCGGGACCTATTAGCGCCTTCTCTCATAACAAGAATAGGTACTCCGCCAGCTTGTGATGATGACAAATCAAGTAACCTCCAATAATGCGAACAACAACAAAACGTTACTAACCATATAAGTTTTTCTAGTCAAGCCATGTCGAACAACCCCTAGGCGGACAGTTTTGAATCATTAAACCGTTTTCTGGGCTGTGGAACGTTTCATTTTGCAGGCGCTCACTGTTGCTTAACTTTTTTTTCTTAAGTAGTTGTGCCAGAAAACTCCCTATACCACAACAACAACCAACAGTTTACGCATATGATTGTGTTTTGTCGTCAGGTTGGAATCAGGGGTGCGTTCTGGTTGTGCAGGCTGCCACAATCCCGAAAGCGACACGGAGCACATGCGATTTTTTCTATACCCCCTACATATAGGCGGTCAATAAGGCATTTTCAAAGAGGCACTGTTGCTCTAACGACCTACCCCGCCTCTATGTATAGCGCCAAATTCTAACATGCTAATGCGCTGGTTTTGAGCCAATACCGACCTACTCCTCTTAGGGCTTCGACCCCCCTCTGTAGTTCCTGCATAGAACCACTATTTGGATCCTAATAGACTCCTAATAGGTTGGTGAGCTACCCAAAAACGGCAAAGAAAGCAATGCATAACACAATGCAAACGGGAACTATCATAGCCCATAAAGATAAAACCCCGCCAACCAAACCCCAAACCAACCGCCTCTATAAGCAATCTTGCGCCACAAAAAGCTGATTGTATATCTATTTTTGAGGGCAAAAGTTAAGAAACCCCCCTCTTTTACCAGAATATTGTACTAACTCTTTAGTCCTTTACCTCTATCGAGGTATAATGGTAATAATCTATCACCTATGTTAATCGTTTAGTAGTGTGGTAAACGATTGGCGTCTCAATGTCAGTTTGATTTAACCGAATCTAAGTTTTGCCGTAGTTAGCGGCAATCTGATCCAGCGCCAAGTGCCCCAGAGTTTTTGGAAAAAGTTAGTAAACGGATACTTTGGCTACGCCTGAAATCTTTAGCAGTTCAGAGATTAGTTCTCCGGGAATTTTCTTTTCAACGATGAATGTTAGTTTGGGTTCGGGTGAAAGTTCAGGGTCGTCTACTATTGCTTGGCGTATGCTTAAGCCTGCGTTGTTTAGAATCATGGCTGCATTCGATAGGATTCCTGGCGATTTTGCGTTTACAACCGTTATTTCTACGACTCCGAGGTTGAGGTGTTTTGCGATTTCTTTTAGTGAGTGGCCTGCGGGTCGGATTTCTTCAAAAATCATCCGCAGTTCGGGGATGGCGTGGATGGTACTGAGGGTTTCGTTTACTGTTCGTCTGTCGACGCCTGCGACTCTTGCGATGCGGACTGGTGGGATTTCGATTTGGTTGAGGTAGATTTTGTCGTTTTTGGCGGATAGGCCGTTTTCTATGAGGACGCGTGCTACTTTGAGGCGTTCGGGGTATTCTTGGAGTTGGGTTTTTATTTGGTTCCACATTTTGAGTCGCTTGTGCATATTTCTGTTCGTTTAGGTATAAAAATGTTGTTTGCTCACGTACAAAAATGTACGCAAAAGCCTTAAATAAAACTTTAAAGTACAATTTAAAACACATTTAAGAAGGCGAAAAAATGCCCGACAGAAAAATCCTACTCAAAGAAAGCGACATACCAAAACAATGGTACAACATAGTGCCCGACCTGCCCCACCCGCTCCCGCCATTCATAGACGCGGAGACAAAACAGCCAGGCGTCGGCATAGTCCCAAGAATATTCCCAAAAGAAATCATCGGCCAAGAAATAAGCCAAGAACGCTGGATAAACATACCCGACGAAGTCCGGGAAATCTACCGAATCTGGAGACCAACCCCGATGTTTCGGGCGCTCGGTTTAGAAAAAGCCCTCAAAACCCCAGCTAAAATCTACTACAAATACGAAGGCGTCAGCCCCGCTGGGAGCCACAAAACCAACAGCGCCGTCCCGCAAGCCTACTATAACATGAAAGAAGGCATAACAAGAGTAACCACCGAAACAGGCGCAGGCCAATGGGGCTCTGCCCTCGCGTTTGCAGCTGGCATGTTCGGTTTAGAAGCAACTGTTTACATGGTCCGCGCAAGCTTTAACCAAAAGCCATACCGCAAAGCCATGATGAACGCGTTCGGCGCCACAGTCTATGCCAGCCCAAGCAACAAAACAGCGGCAGGCAGAAAAATCCTCGCTGAAGACCCCGAAAACCAAGGCTCACTTGGCATCGCAATAAGCGAAGCAGTAGAAGACTCACTGGAAAGCGAAAAAACAGGCAAGAAAGCAAACTACACCATCGGAAGCGTATTCAACCACGTCTGCATGCACCAAACCGTAGCAGGAATAGAAGCTAAAAAACAGATGGAAATTGCAGAGGACTATCCTGATGCGATTTATGGATGCATCGGCGGCGGAAGCAGCTTCTCGGGTCTGTTCTGGCCTTTCTACTACGATAAAGTTTCCAAGAAGGCACCAAAACAAACCAAGTATATCGCGGTTGAACCATCAGCCTGCCCCAAAGTCACAAGGGGCTATTATACCTATGACCACGGTGACACCGCGAAATTGACGCCGCTCGTACCCATGCACACGCTGGGGCATGATTTCATGCCAGCCCCAATACACGCAGGCGGACTACGCTACCACGGTATCGCACCAACCATCAGCGTACTAGCCAAAGAGAAACAAATAAGCACCCTAGCAGTTAACCAAGTTGACGCTTTCGACGCTGCTAAGATATTCATACGCTCGGAAGGAATAATCCCATCACCAGAATCGACTCATGCCATCAAAGTAGTGATCGACGACGCCCGCCAATGCGTAAAAACTAATGAATCCAAAACGCTACTGTTCGCGTTAACAGGCCATGGCTTCTTTGACATGTCAGCTTATGACGAATACTTCAATGGACGCCTCCAACCCTACGAATACCCAGCAGCCAAAGTCGCGGAGTCGATGGAGAAGCTGCGAAAGCTTTACCCGTGGCTAAATGAAGTGGCAAACAAGTACATTGGCTGTGAAACATACTAACTTCGCAACCAAACACTCTTTCTTTTATTCTTCTTTTTATTAATCCACACACTAATTCTATTTGAGGCTAATCCTTGAACTCTGCCGAAAACGCAATTCCAACAAAAACCATCGGATTAATCGTTAACCCAATCGCAGGCATGGGCGGCGCCGTCGGACTTAAGGGCACGGACGGCAAAGCAATCCTTACGCAGGCAATTGCACTTGGCGCTAACCCCATAGCCTCGCAGAGAGCCGAAACCTTCCTCACCCAGCTAAGCCCAGCCAAAGAACACCTCAAACTAATCGCTGGCGCGGGCAGCATGGGGCAGAGTCAAGCTGAAAAATGCGGCTTCTCCTGCAAAGTTGTCGGTGAGAGCAAAAAAGAAACCAGCTCCGAAGACACCCAAGCCATAGCAAAAGGTATAGCTGCCGCGAACGTGGATTTGCTGGTCTTCTGCGGCGGCGACGGAACAACAAGAGACATCCTAAAAGCCGTCAACCTCAAAGTTCCAGTGCTGGGTGTCCCAACAGGTGTCAAGATGCACAGCGCAATATTCGCAGTCAGCCCCCAAGCTGCGGCAAGGGTGGTTGCTACTTTTCTATGGGATAGGCTGCCGCTTCGGGAAGCAGAAGTCATGGATGTGGATGAACAGGAGTTCAGACAGGGGCATTTGTCGGCGGAGCTCTACGGTTACCTGCTGAGCCCCTACGAGCCGCACCTGATTCAGGGCAACAAGATGGCGAGCCCCATGACTGAGAGCGAAGTGGAAAACCAAGCAGCCATAGCCATCAGCATAAACGAAGAAATGAAACCCGACACCATCTATATAATCGGTCCCGGAACCACCACGCGCACCATCGGCGATCTCTTGGACCAGAAAAAAACGCTCCTCGGCGTAGACCTTTTCCAAGACAAAAAAATAATCGCCAAAGACGTCAGCGAAAAACAGATCCTGCAAACCATAGATGGAAAAGCCGCGCGGATTATTGTGACGCCCATCGGCGGGCAGGGCTTCATCTTCGGCAGGGGAAACCAGCAGATAAGCTCAAAAGTCATCCGCCAAGTAGGCTTAGACAACATCGTTGTGGCTTCAACTAAGGGCAAGTTGGATAGGCTGGAGAGTTTGAGGGTTGACACGGGCGATTCCGCGTTGGATGAGCAGTTTAGGGCGCATGGAATCCGGGTTGTAACTGACTATAAAGTCACGCAGGAAATGAAAATCGAATAAAACCATGTTTTAAAGATTCTGCTTTTTCCGTTTCTTGACTGCCATAAAGTAAATTAAAATATAGAAGAGAACAAGTATCCTAAAGAAGTGAGGCGCAAAACGTGATATACATCAACCTGCCAAAAATCGGCGAAGAAGAAATCCAAGCAGTCGTCAAAGTCATGAAAAGCGGCATGCTGACTAGTAGTCTTGGCTTGGGTCCTGCTGTAACGGAGTTCGAGAAAGGCTTCACTGCACTTGCTGGGGCTAAGCATGCCGTAGCTGTAAACACTGGCACTGCCGCGTTGCATGCTGCTGTTATGGCTGTGGGCGTAAAGCAGGGTGATGAGGTTATTGTGCCTAGTTTTCACTTTCGTAGCCACCGCTGAAGCAGTCGCGTTGGCCGGAGCAAAACCCGTTTTCGCTGACATCGACCCAAAAACTTACACGCTCTCACCCACAGCGGTAGAGAAAGCCCTAACCAAAAAAACCAAAGCCATCCTGCCCGTGGACTTGTATGGATTTTCCGCCGAAATGAAGCCACTACGAGAAATCGCTGACAAACATGGTTTAGCGTTAGTTGAGGATGCAGCGCAGGCGCACGGCTTAACATACGAAGGCAAACCTGCAGGTGCATTCGCCGACGTTGCATGTTGGAGTATGTACGCTAGCAAAAACATAATGACCGGTGAAGGCGGAGTCGCAACAACCAACAACGACCAACTAGATGAAACCCTGCGGATGATACGTACACACGGCGAAAAAGCTAAGTACGCGTCGTTGATTTTGGGAACAAACTACCGCATGTCCGAAATCCAAGCCGCCATAGGCAACGTTCAGCTGTCAAGACTCCCAAACTTTGTGTCTAAACGTCGCCAAAACGCCCAGCAACTAACCAAAATCCTCCAGAAAAGTAGCAGGCTTGTTTTGCCCTATGAAACTAAAGACCGACAGCACAGCTGGTACCTCTATACGGCACGCCTAAATGACAGCACAGAAATCGAACGCAACACGCTCATAGCTGAACTCAAAAACAAGGGTATCGGCGCCGAAGCCTACTACGTGAACCCTGTTCATCAGATGCCGTTCTACCGAGAGAACTTTGGAAGCGCCAAACTGCCTGAAACTGACAAAGCCGCAAAGCAGGTGTTCTCGCTGCCGATTCACCCGGGAGTCACCGAGGAGCAGGCACGTTTCATCGGAGAAACCGTCCTGAGCCTTCTGCAGCTCTTTTACCCAGTTTAGCAGGAGTGTAAGAGTTAAATTACACATCATATACTATACCTTCTTATTTGCGGGAATTATTGAATTTTCTTTGAGGGGAATGAATAGTTTGAGTATTGAAACAGACGTTTCCAGAATAAAAATAAAGTTTATCATCGAAGGCCTAGGCGAAGCGGAAGGCGAACTGGCAAGGTTCCTTGCGCCAAGAACAGTAGACACCATCGTCCGCAAACTGCCTTTAGAGGGAAGAGTTGCGCAGTGGAAGGAAGAGGTCTACTTTGAAATCCCCATAAAGATGGGAGAAGAAAAAGGCAAGACAACTGTCGAAGAAGGCACGATTGCTTTTTGGCCTATGAACGGTGCCTTGTGTGTTTTCTACGGTAAATCTCAGCCTTACAGCCCAGTGAGCGTACTGGGAAAAATAACCAGCAACCTGCATCTCTTCAAGCAGGTTAAAAGTGGATTAACGATTAAAGTGCAGATGGCTTAGAAAGCAAGCGAACTGTCTTTCCACATTTCAAGCAGCCTCTCGCACTCTTCTTTCACAGTTTTATCGCTGGTTTTGTCCTTAAGGGTCTGCAGGAACTCGATGCGTTTTGCCACTGAACGTTTCTCTGCGTTGCCGCCGTAGTAGAGTTCGCCCTCCAGGTACTCTTTCATGTGGTAAGCTTTTTGAATGAATAGGCTGGCGGCGTCCACGGGATTTTCAATGGCGAACTTGCCTGCCCAGATAACGACTTCCGTTTCGCGAAGCTGGGTTATGCCGTCGATTTCAATGATTTTGCGAACGTAGGTCCTTAAGAAATCGAAGTATCCAGCGGTTTTAACCAGTTCGAGGGCACAGTTGACTTCTTTTGTAAACTCTGTTGTGCCTTCGACTGTGAGGTTGTGTTTGTAACCTTGGTCAATTAGCGCCTTAGCGCTTTTTACTTCTTGTGTAGTGTATATTCTGTCTGGGAAACTCATGAAGAACAAACTCCAAATGTTAAGAAAATATTTTTTTTAAAAATAAAAGTTGATTGAGCAGTTTAGGCTGCTGGCTTGTAGATTTTTATGTTGTGGCTGCCTGAGACGAGTTGTACTGTACCGTTTGCTTCGAGTTGTTCGAGGAAGTCTTTGGCTGCGCTTATGCGTATACCGTAGCGTGTTGCAACAGCGTATGGCGTCAGCACGGGCATCTTTTTGATTTCGCTGATGTTTTTGCCGTCTTTTGCGTCTGGAACCATTATGCCAACGGTTTTCCGTTCTTTTGGCGGCCCAGCTTTCTCTTTCTTCTTTGCTTCTTTCGCTTTGTCTTCGTCTGCCTTAACCTGCGACTTTTCCATCTGCTTTATGCCGAGCTTCTTTTTTCCACCCATAACTTTTCACTTTAGTTCTCTTTGTTCTGCATTTTTATTGTGGTTGGCTTATTTCAACCTTATGTTGCGCTTTCCAGTCTTTGAGTGGAATGCCAAGTTTCTTTTCTACTTCAGCGCGGTGGATAGAGTTCATGGTGCAGAAGGGTATTATGCGCCCATCTGGAACTGCATAGTGGATTAGGCAGCGTTGGACTCTTTCAAGGTCAAAGTTGTAGGGATCCATGAAGTGCATTGAAGTAAGCAACAGTGATTGTCTTTGCAGGTCGCCAAGGGATTTGTAATCACCTTTTGTAACTACAGGTAACAGCTTTCTCATGAAACTGAATTTGACATGCCGCAGGGAACCTATGAGCGTAAAGTAAGCTCTTGTTTTGTGCCCTGCAGATGCTTTTGCATAGACGTTGTTCATGCTTTCAAAGAATTTCTCTACGTTGGCTAATTGCGTAATTGTCTTGATTTTTCCGTTCTTCTCTATGAACAGGTACGTTGCCATGCCGCAGTGGGGGTGTGAAGTGAACTCTAAGTACCGCCTGCCCTTCAATGCACCTATGGCTTTAGACACTATAGCTACTGAGGGCACGGGGAAAAAGTCTGATGCTTTGACAGCGCCGTTTGTTTGCGCTTCAACGTTCCTCATGAAGTCAGGGATGGTGATGCGCATTTTTTCGCGTTCTGTCTGTGGCAGGCGCCCACAGAGGCTGACGGGCTGCACGTTTATGCATCTGACGACGTCGAAGTTTTTGACCGCGAAGTTGATGATGTCGCCAAGTTGGTGATCGTTGACGCCTTTAACCAACGTGACTACCAAGACGACGCTTGTGAATCCTGCCGCCCGAAGGTTCTCGAGTGCCTTCATCTTTATAGCGAGCAGGTCTACGCCGCGGATGAATTTGAAAACGTCCGACGTTAACCCGTCGAACTGCAGGTAGATGGTGCTGACGCCTGCTTCTTTGAGCTGCTTACAGTATTCTACGCTTTGCGAGAGCCGAAGCCCGTTCGTGTTGATTTCCACGTGGCTGAACCCGAGTTCTTTGGCTTTTTGAACGAAGTCGATGAGGTCCTTGCGGATAGTTGGTTCGCCGCCCGAAAACTGCAAGGCGGTGGCTGGGACGGGTTTGTTGGCTCGAAGGTTCTCAAGCATGCCGATTATTTGTTCTTTTGTCGGCTCATAAACGTAGCCTGCAGCCGCTGCATTAGCGAAGCATACTGGGCAAGTAAGGTTGCACCTGTTTGTAACATCGATTATTGCAAGCGCAGTGTGGGATTTGTGTTCGGGGCATATGCCGCAGTCGTATGGGCAACCATTCTTCTTTTCGGTTCGGGGGTTTTCTATGCCTTCGCCGTCTGAACGGAATTTTTCTGCGCGCACGTATTGAGAGTAGTCTGACCAGTAGAGTTCGTTGAAAGCCCCATGTTCAGGGCATGTTTTTTTCATGAAAACTTTGCCGTCGTCTTCGTAGATTGTTGCGTCTATTGCCTTTAGGCATTCGGGACAGATGCTTCTTGTAGGTTTGATGTCTTTCATACCATTTTGCCTTCTTGCATGTAAGCGTTAATTTCGAAGTGCTTAAGTGCAGATGTGACGATAATAAGGTTTCCAGACGTTTCCTAAGGTGATTGAGGGGAAAACATGTCAATTAACGAGAACACTAGGGTTGCATTGCGCGAGATGGGCTTAAACGCCTATGAAATCGACGCTTACATAGTGCTGTTGGAAGGCGGGCAGATGACGGCTATGGAGATAAGTCAGGTAGCCACGGTGCCTTACAGCAAAATGTACGAAGTCCTAAACCAGCTTAAGGAGAAAGGCTGGATAAAGAGCAGCGAAACCCGACCCTTCAAGTACTACCCCGTTCCGCCCTTGGAAGCCACACGATTCACCAAACTCCGTCTGGAAGACAAGTACTTGAACTGGGAAAACACCGTCGCCGAAAACCTCCAACCCCTCTACGAAAAACGAGAACTCGTCGAGCGGCCTGACATGCTGATTTTGCGCGGCCAACAAGCCGTTCTCTCCAAACTTGAGGAAGTTCTCAAAAAAGCCTCCTTGGAAATCGTTATTGCGGCGCCAGAATTCGCCAAACCCGTAATCACCTTGGCTGAACCCCTGCTGGGAAGCGGCTTGAAGAAAACAGTGAAAATTAAGCTTATGGCGGCGGGGAAGAAGGAAGACTGGCTTTTCTTGAAAAAATACGCTGGCTTAAACGAGCTTCGAATCCGCGACCACATGTTCGGCGGCGGCGTAATCGCTGACGGCAAAGAAGCAATGCTGTTCCTCGGCGAAGACAAACCGACCCTAGTCATCTGGAGCAACCACGTTGGGTTGGTGGGGTTTGCACGAGAGTACTTCCAGTTCCTATGGGATTCCTCAGCAGCAGCTTAAGCCAACTGCGAAAAAAGCCTAAAATTGACGGAAAAACAGGAAAAAAGTCCTAAATTCCATTTCCAACAGAAACAACAAAACGCACAAACCCCTTATACCAAAAATTAAAAAACAAAAAAGAAGAAAGGATAGAAAGTTAAGTTATAAGCTTACTTATTTTCCCATGATTTTTCTAGCGGCGATTTCAATGTCTTCTGCTTTGATGGTTTTTCTTCCAGCATGCATCGCAAAATCGAGTGCTTCTTTGGCGATTTTTACGCCGATTTCTTCTAGTGCCTTTGCGAGTTCTTTTGCTGCTGCTTCAGATACTCTGTCAGCGCCTGCTTTTTTGCATAATCTGTGCATGGGAGCTACGGCTATTTCTAATTCAGTCATATCGACATCTCTATAGCCTCTTTTTCTCTTTAAGGCAATATTTAACCTTTGTTATTCATTTTTTCCCTAAAACACCCTTAACCATAAAAATGCCAATGATGCAAAGAAAAATTATAAAACCTTCAAGCATGAATATAGCGCTGAACAAAGATGAAACTAATAGACGCACATGTCCACCTCTCCGACGCCGAATACATCGGGCACATAGACGAGTTGATAGCGGACGCAAAAAACGCCGACGTAACCGCATTAGTCACTAATTCCATGGACCTGAAAACCTGCCTAAACGACGTTAAACTAGCCGAAAAATACCCCGACCTTGTTTACCCAGCATTGGGAATCCACCCCTGGAACGTAAACGTCATAGAAGAAAAAGAAATTCAGGAAACCATAGAATTCATCCAACAGCACAAAAGCGCGGTTAAAGCAATCGGCGAAATCGGATTAGACGCCAAGTACGAAACCATCTGGGAAAAACAAACCATGGTCTTCGATAGAATGCTTCGTTTAGCTGAAACCCTTGAGCTTCCAGTAATCATTCATTCCCGCGGCACAACCGACAAAGTCGTCGAAATGCTCCCATCATACCGCCTCAAACGCGTATTGCTGCACTGGTTTAGCCACCCCATGACGGCTTTGGCCAAAGCGTTGGACAACGGCTACTTCATCACGGAGGGTCCACCGGTAATCTACTCGAACGGCATCCGTGAAGTCGTGGAGAAAACCCCGTTAACCAACCTGTTAACAGAAACCGATGGTCCCGTAACTTACTGGAAGCAGCCTTTCAACGGGCAGTTAACTAAGCCCTCGTACGTACGCTATGTTGTGGGCGCTGTGGCTGAAATCAAGAAAATGCCGGATGAAGAGGTTGCCGAGCAAATAATTAAGAACTTTGAAGTCTTCTTCGACATAAAAGTAACCTGACAACCCCATTTTTTATTCTCCAGTTCATCTCTGAGCTTTTCGGTAACTTAATCTGCGGCTCTGAGGCGTAAACTTAAATTAAGCCCCTTATCTATTGAGAGTTGCTCTTACGGTTTTAAACGTCGGAGAAACATAAATCGTTAACATCGGAGGAATACTAATTGGGAAAAGTTAAGACTGATCAGATTAAAAAGCTGGGTAAAGAACTAATGGCGCGCTTTCCAAGCAAATTCAACACTAACTTTGACGAAAACAAAAAATCAGTTGACGCCTTAACAAAAGGTGCAACCACACGCGTGCGAAACCAGACTGCAGGATACATAACACGCACTCTCGCATTAGCTCAAGCCAGCTCAGCAGCCGAATCTGAAATGGAAAACGAAGAAATAGCAGAGTAAGTCTGGACCGAAAAACTGCATGATGGATGAGTACAGGAAAGGTTGGGCACTACGGTACCTTCGCGAAGCCAAAGCCGAGTTGGAAGCAGCGCGGAAGATCCCGTACATGGCGCCAAGCTTAGTTGTTGAAGCTATCCGAAAAGCCCGAAACGCCATCTACTACAGTCTGGGTGAACCAGCCTTCATCGAGATACTCATCCGTGAAGAAGTCATGAAAAACCCCGCCACAAACGATTCTGTCCTGCGTTTTCTAATCGAAGTCGAAACCATCGTGCAACAGCTGTCGCAACTCGAAGAGGTAAACGGCGACGCCATGCTGAAGCAGGCGGATTCAATTGTTGACATCGCAACCGACATCGTCGAAACCTTGACACAGGAAAAATTCGAAAGCTTCAGTTAAAATTTTTAACAACCCCCTTCATTCTATACCTTAAGAGTGAATAACAGGTGCCTTTAACAGTTAAATTCGTGGGTGCATTGCGTCATCTTTCGGGAAAAACGCAGTTCACCATCAACCACCAAGCTGGATTCTCCATAAAGGAGTTAGTCGAGGAAATCAGCCGGGAAATGCCCGAACTCAAGCACACCTTTAGCGACCAAGAACTCAACGATTCAAGGTCAAACTCGCTCATACTCGTCAACGGCAAAGAAATCAGCGTGTTAAATGGCTACGAAACCAAAC
>Ga0209777_10000909_pt1 | contig 45560 bp, 43 predicted proteins | sample FrelakmetHBP12HB_FD_187147 | JGI IMG/M metagenome (GOLD analysis project Ga0209777, IMG submission 187147) | Freshwater lake sediment microbial communities from the University of Notre Dame, USA, for methane emissions studies -HBP12 HB (SPAdes)... | ecosystem: Environmental > Aquatic >... | reverse complement strand
TGGGGGCATGATACCCCCGAAAGGCACAAAAGTCAAGCAAAATATGTATCATTAATTTTTCCGGGTATGCTTTCCAAAAAACAATGATTTTACACGGCATTAGAATGCCTATGTCAGTAGATCTGAACTTTGGGCGACCTGATAGCCGGCCTTTACGATCGCTTTCTCAATCTGGTCTTGGGCTAGGGCCTTCGTATTCTCAAACCGGACCTCTCCCTTGGGAAGATCTACCTCAACCTTTTGAATCCCATCGAGCTGGTTGAGGGCCTTCGTCACTGCCATGACGCAATGCTGACAACTCATTCCCTTCACCTTCATAACCGATGCCATAGGGTCTTCCTCCTTTCTTGTGCCCGCCTCTCGCTGAAAAATAAATTGCGTCCCTGATGAAGGATGGATTCTCTTATACTTTCTGCTTCCGGAACCGATTCATGCCCAGTTCATGTATTGCGAAATCGCCTTCCGAAGGTCTTTAAGGGTTTCCCCTTTCCGGGCTTCAAGGGTCTTTTCGGTCTTGCTCAGACATTCCTCCATGTAGGTCTGAACGATCACCATGCCGACCTTCTTCACGGCCGAGGTCACCGCAGCCACCTGGATCATGATCTCGGGACAGGGCACGCTTTGTTCCACCATTCGTTGAAGTCCACGGAGCTGCCCCTCGATCTTCTTGAGCCTCAGGAGAACCTCCCTTTTCGATCTTTCCGGTTCCATACCATACCCCCGTATGGTATTATACTATAAGCTGTCCCTCCTTCCTTGTCAAGGGGATTTCCTTCGCAACGGGAAGGTTGCGGCGATGAGAATGACAGAAGATTCTCCCTCTCGGTCTCATCATGAAACGATTGGTCTTGTTTACCTCAATTCTATTTTTCTTAGCCGCCACAGCCGATGGAAGAGGTTTTGAAATCACCAAAAAGGCGGGAGAATATGATGTCGAAGTGAAAATTGACAGGAATCCGCCTATCATCGGGGACAATCATATTGAGATCGGGATAAAGGACGGTTCCAGTAAACCGATCAAGGATGCCAAGGTCCTGGTCAACTACTATATGCCACCCATACCCCGGATGGCGCCCATGCACTACAAGACCGATGCAAATCTGAAGGGAGATAAATATAAGGCGACGATGAAGTTTATCATGGCCGGTCCCTGGGTGATCGCTATCAAAATCACGCGGGGGGACAAGACCGCAACGACCAAAGTGAATGTGGATGCCCAATAGCTTTCGCCTACGGTGAAGCTCTTAAGAGCGACGGGTCCTGATGTTGGCGTCAAGAGCAACGATGGCGAGACCCCGTTGGAATATGCAAAAGAAAAGGGATATGCGAAAGGGTCGAGGTGAGAGGCGAGCGATGGTAGGCGCCTATCCCCTTTCCTTCAGAATCTGTACCGCCCGCGAGGCTGCACCGAGAAGGGCCGCCATCTCATTCATGATGACGTTAACGGGGATATGAGCAAGGACCTGGGAGAGACGCCCCTTTTCCTTGAAGGCCCTCATAAAGATTCCATCCTTCAATTTCCAGATGATCTTTGGAGCGATTCCTCCACCTACGTAGACCCCTCCCAGCGCCATGCATTGGAGGGCAAGATTTCCCGCTGCCGCTCCAAAGATGGAGGCGAAAAGATCGAGAGCCTTGACACACAACCTGTTCCTCCCCAAACGGGCCATTTCAGAAATGACCACGGCCGGGTCTTCGCCCGCCATTTTCCTCGAGAGCCATTCCGGCTCAGAGCCAAATCGCTTTGAATTCCCGAGAAACTGATAGAGAAGGAACAACCCTTCGCCAGAGAGGACCCGTTCGTAGCTGACGTGGGCAAAACGATCGGTCAAGAATTGAAGAAGTTCGTTCTCCAGCCGGTTTCTGGGGGCGAAATCGACATGTCCTCCTTCAGAGGGGGAGGGGATATGCCGTTTCCCATCCCAGAAAAGGATCGCTTCTCCAAGGCCCGTCCCAGCGGACAGGAGAGCCCTATTGCCCTCTCTTCTTTTTCCGACATTCAGGACTTCAAAATCCTTTTTCGCGAGGACAGAGATGCCGTGGGCATTTGCTACCAGGTCGTTTAGCAACTCCACCTTCTCCGTAGATAATTCCTTTTGGAGTGAGACGATATTGATCGTCCAGGGAAGATTCGTCGCTGTGACCCGCTTTCCGGTCACCGGCCCCGCCACGCCAAAACACGCCGAGGCGATCTTTGCCCTTTGAAGCTCCTTTCTTTGCAGGAAATCCCTCAAGGCGTCTTCCAGGTGGCTGTAATTTTTACTCGGGAGAGTTTCTTCAGAGAGCAGACGATCTCGTTGTCCGTTGACAGTGAAAAGACCGAAGCGAACGTGTGTCCCTCCGATGTCACCCGCCAGAATGAGTCGAGATCGCGCCCCTGTCGCTGTCATGGTTCGTTTTTCCTCTGCACTAAGCCCTCTGTCCTTTGCGAATCTTTAGGAAGTCCACTGGCTGCCTCCTCATCAATCAGCCACGTCACAGAGCCGCGAAGAGGCCTGACAAGAGCTGCTGGAAGGGGCTCCCCCCTTTCTCCCTTTTCCAGAACTGACTCTACGGCGCTTGCCTTGGAAAGGCCGGAAACGAGAAAAAGGACCTGGGAAGCATTGTTCAGGATCGGAAGGGTCAGGGTTATTCTGTCGAGACCGATCTTTGCAAGAAGGAGGGGAACCGCATATCTCCTTGTTTCGTGCAAGGCCTCTGATCCGGGAAAGAGAGAGGCCGTATGGCCATCCGCTCCCATTCCAAGCACGATCAGATCGAAACCGGGCGACTGGGAATTCCGGAAAAAATTTCGGATCTTCCCTTCATAGTCTCTCGCTCCCAGGTCTGGCCCTTTTTCTCCCTTGATCCTGTGGATATTTCTCCCGGGGACGGGGATTTTCGAAAGAAGGTTGTCGAAGGCAAGCTTGAAATTGCTTGCTTCATCTTCCCTGGGCACACAGCGTTCATCCGCCCAGAAAAAATGGATAGAGGACCAATCGATCTCATCGCGATACGGCTGGGAGCCGAGGAGAGAATAGAATTTCTTCGGAGTGGCGCCTCCGGAGAGCGCAACAACGAACCGTTCCCTTTCGGAGATCGACTCCCTTGCGAGGGAAACAAAGATTTCTGCAGCCCTTCGGCTTATGGTCGTTAGATCCGGGAGAATTTCAACCTGAACCTGAGCCTTCACCTTGCCTCACCCTCAATCTTTTGAGGGAGACCAGCCGGTCGCCCCTACCGCCGGAACCTTAGCCGTAGCCTTAACCTTAACCTCAACCTCAGCCTTTTCTCACAGCGATCTCCACCGGCGTCCATCTCTTTCCATCAGTAGCCGTGCCTCATCGGGTCCGGAGGAGCCGGCTGCATAATTGGGGAATGCTTTCGTTTCTGTCGTAGACTCAAGCCTCTCTATCACAGGGGTGAGAAGGGACCATGTCTGCTCCACCCCATCTTCTCTCACAAACAGCATATGGTCGCCTTGCATACAATCGAGGATCACCCATTCGTAGGCATCCATCAACACCTCTTTCTGATAGGTGAAGTCCATCAAAACGGGTTCCAGACAGACCTTTGAGTCAGGTTTCTTGGTCTGGATCATGAGGGCAATCCCTTCACCAGGGTGGACCCTGAGCACCAGGACGTTCGGATCGATGGGTTCATTCAACGTCTTTGAAAACATGAGATGGGGAACGGATTTGAAATGGATCGAGATCTCCGTCTTCCGGGTTGACAGCCGCTTTCCCGAGCGCAGATAAAAGGGGACGCCGTTCCACCGCCAGTTATCGATGAGCACTTTCATTGCAGCATAGGTCGGGGTCGTCGAGGTCAGGGAAACCCCGGGCTCTTCCCGGTAGCTGGGGACCGAGATAGCATCGAGTTCCCCTTTCCCATACTGACCGGTGGCCACATACTCCCCGAGGCGATCGAGCGGGAAAGACCTTATGGAACGAAAAACCTTAACCCTTTCGTCTCGGACCGGGTCCGCTTCAAAGGCTGCTGGAGGCTCCATGGCGGTCAGGGCCAGGAGCTGAAACATATGGTTCTGAAACATATCCCTTATCACGCCAGCTTCCTCGTAGTAGCCCGCTCGATTTTCCACTCCCAGGGTCTCTGAGGCCGTGATCTGGACATGGTCCACATACCTTCTGTTCCATAAAGGTTCGAAAATGGAGTTTGCAAAACGGAACATGAGAAGATTCTGGACCGTTTCCATTCCCAGGAAGTGATCGATGCGGTAGATCTGCTCCTCTTTGAAAGAATTCTGAAGGATGCGATTAAGCCTTCTGGCCGAATCGAGGTCTCGGCCAAAGGGTTTTTCAATGACCACGTGGGTATCCCCTCCATCTTTTGGTGCGAAGGCCGGAGCACCCAGATTCAGGATCACATCTTCATATACGGTGGGAGGAACGGCCAGGTAGAAGATGCGATTTCCACCTGTCTGGTGCTTCTTTTCGACTTGAGCGAGCCCCTGCCTCAGAGACGTGACATAGGACTCTGAAAGTCCATATTCGATAGGCTGATAATATAACTTGATCGCGAATCTGTTCCATGAATCGTCATCAAAATCCGCCGGGAGAGCCTCTTTTATGGCGGTGCGCATCAGCTCACGGAATTGATCAGGATTCATTTCCTTTCGGCTCGTCCCGAGAACAAAGAACCTCTCCGGAAGGAGCCTGCTCTGATGGAGCCGGTAAAGGGCGGGAAGGAGTTTCCTTTTGGTGAGATCTCCGGATGCACCGAAAATCACCATGCCGCAGGGGCCCGGGATCTTGATCCTGCAGTCACCCAATGTCTGGAATACCGGTTCGGTCTTGGTGAAATCCGCCATGGAGATCGACCTCCTTCAGGAATGCTATTTCAATCGGATCTTCTCCAGGAGGCCTTTTGCTTTATTTACAATATTCTCAGAGGTAAAACCGAAATTCCTGAGAAGGATCTCTCCTGGCGCGGAAGCTCCGAAATGATCTATTCCCATACTCTCCCCGTCCATTCCCACATATTTATGCCACCCATGAGTTACACCCGCTTCAATAGACATCCGGGCTAAAATGTCCGGTGGAAGGACCTGGTTTCGATAATCTTCCGACTGCTTTTCGAAGAGTTCCCACGATGGCATGCTGACGACCCGTGCTCGAATACCTTCCGACCTCATTTCCTCATAGGCCGCGAGGGCAAGGTAGACCTCCGAACCGGTTGCGATCAGAATAATTTCCGGCTTTTCGGGAGAGGAATCGGCGATAACGTATGCTCCTCTGGCAAGATGAGCTGGGGCAGCATATTGCCTTCTGTCAAGCACAGGAACAGCCTGTCTCGTCATGATCAAAGCGACCGGTCCTTCCTGATGCTCGACGGCCATCTTCCAGGCTTGAGCCGTTTCGTTTGCATCCGCCGGCCGGATCACGGTGAGGCCGGGTAAGGCCCTGAGGCTTGAAAGCTGCTCGACGGGCTGGTGGGTGGGTCCGTCTTCACCGAGGGCAATCGAGTCATGGGTGAAGATATAGATGACATGAAGCTTCATCAGGGCCGCCAGTCGGATCGCAGGCCTCATATAGTCTGAGAAGATCAGAAAAGTACTCGCATAGGGAAGGACGCCTCCGTGCAGGGCCATTCCATTGGCAATACTTCCCATGGCATGTTCCCGGACACCGAAGGCGATATTTGCTCCTTCGTATCCCCACGGACCGGAAACAGCTCCCTGAGTCGTCTCATCGCCAGCCCCGGGAGGTTGAAAATTGCCCCGGCCCTTCAGCGGGGTATTGGTGGAAGGGTCTAAATCTCCTGATCCGCCGATGATGAAAGGAAGATGAGGTGAAATGGCATTCATCACCTGCCCTCCGACAGAGCGTGTCGCCACGCCTTTCAGACCGGGAGGGAACTGGGGAATGTCCTTGTCCCAGCCTTCCGGAAGCACTCCGGTCATCCATCCCCGCCACTCTTTCATCAGTTCGGGATGGGCCCTTCCGTAAGATTCGAGCCTGGCGTTCCACTCATCTTCAAGCCTTCCTCCCTTTTCGAGGGTCTTCCTGAAACAGATGAGAGCCTCTTCAGGGACGTAGAATGCCGGCTCGAGGGGCCACCCGAGATTCTTCTTGGTGGCCATGACCTCCTCGAGGCCGAGGGGAGAGCCGTGAGATCCAAAGGTATCCTGTTTATGGGGGCTCCCGTAGCCGATATGAGTCCGTATCGAAATCAGGGAAGGACGGGACTGTTCCTCCTGGGCTTCGGTGATCGCCTTCGAAATCGCATCGAGATCATTTCCGTCTTCAACGGATTGGACGTGCCACCCATAGGCCTCGAAACGTTTGCAGACATCCTCCGTAAAATTGAGTTTCGTCTCTGCGGCCAGGGTGATGTGATTGTTGTCGTAAAGGTAGATCAGGCGACCTAACTTCAAATGCCCCGCCAGGGAGGCGGCCTCCGAGGCAACCCCTTCCATCAAGTCGCCATCACCGGCAATGGCGTAGGTGAAATGACAGACCACCTCAAAGCCGGGACGATTAAACCTCGATGCGAGAAAACGTTCGGCAATCGCCATCCCAACGCCGTTTGCAAATCCCTGGCCCAGAGGGCCTGTGGTACATTCAACCCCCGGCGTCTCCCGGTACTCCGGGTGCCCCGGGGTCTTGCTCCCCCATTGACGGAAACGTTTGATCTCCTCCAGAGGCAGATCGTAACCTGTCAGATGGAGAAGGGAGTAAAGGAGCGCCGAGCCATGGCCGGCGGAGAGGACAAAACGGTCCCGGTCAGGCCATGCGGGGTTTCGGGGGGAGTGCTTGAGAAACCCTGTCCATAAGACATAGGCCATGGGAGCCGCACCCATGGGCATTCCCGGATGGCCCGAGTTGGCCTGCTGTACCATGTCGACGGACAACATCCTGATGGTGTTAATACAGAGTTCGTCAATCTTCGTCATTTAGCAATTACCCCCTGTCTCGTGATCTATCTTGGATTTACGCCATACGCTGTTATCCTCTAACGATGACAAATTCAAACCCGCTCAATCAATTCGGATGGAAAGTGCTGGGAGTGTCCTCTGAACCCTCCGCTCAGCGGCGTGATCGGGGATCACGCCCTACAGAACTGCAAAAAAAGCAAATTGCGCCTGTCTTCATTTCAGGCGATCCTGTTCAGTGCCTGTTCGAGATCATCACGGAGATCCGAAAAATCTTCGCATCCCACGGAAAGACGGACCAGCTCATCGAGAATACCGGCCTCTTTCCGTTCCCTTTATTCCTCCTTCGTGAATGGCCCTGGTGGACTTGTTCAAGGACTTCGAGCGTCTTTCTGGTTCCATGAAAAAATTCTGCTCCTTAAGTCTTACAAAAATTATTCTATCCTTTTTAATCCGGATTGAAAAGAACTTTTCAATTATTGACGTTTGGGGGGACGACAAATCGGATGAAGATGCCCGAGAGAAAACAGAAGAGACCCAGGTAGGAAAAGACAATGACAAAGTTCCCGGCGGTTATATCCAATAAGTAACCGCTCAATGAAGGCCCCAGCAGTCCCGAAATAAACCCATAGGCCGTGAAGATCAGCCCCAGGATGGCCCCGAAGTGGTTCAGGCCAAAACAGTCTGCTGCGAGAGGCGCTGAGACTGCAAAAAGAGTCCCGAACCCGAACCCGACGACAGCCGCAAGGATCGCTATAACGGTCAGTCCTCTGAGATGAGGCAACAAGAGATAGGCGAGCCCCGCGGCCAGGAACGTAAGGCTCATGGCCAGGTTCCGGGCGATCCTGTCGGAAAGATAGCCCATCACGATCCGGCCAAAGCCATTCGTAATATTGAAAGCCGTCAGGATGACAACGGCCGATTCCATGGGAAAGCCTCTCGATAGTCCGAAGGCCGTCGAAAGAGTCACCATGGCAATCCCCGCTGCTCCCTGGAAGGCCCACGTGAGCCACAGAAACCAGAAGCTCCTCGTTGCAAGGCTCTCCCTCACATTCAGGGATCTGATCTCCTTGAACGGAGGTTTTGATTGTGCCGGAGAAGAAGAGGGTTGATGCGATGCGATCCTTTCGGGGCCTTCGGTAAATTGTCCGGCGATGATCCCGGTTACCAGGGCGAGAATGGCCACCGTAACGTTCATGTAGAAATAACCGACTGATTCGAGCATCCACCTGAAGATGGGGGACATGATGGCCGCAGAGATCCCGAAGGTCAGGTTGAAGATCCCGGAGGCAAGGCCCCTCCTTTCAGGGTACCAACGCTGGACGCATGTGACGCCGGGAATGTAAATGAAGCAGGAGGCCGTTCCTGTTATGAAGGCCCAGAGATAGAGCATGGTGAGATTCGAGGCACAAGCGATCACGAGCACATTGAGGCCGCAGAGGGTCGCTCCGAAGGTCATCATCTTTCGAATACCGAATTTTTCCTGCCAGCGGCCGACGAAAAACATAAAGATGCCGAGAGCTGCGAGGACGAAAAAGAGGGTATTTCCGATTGCGCCCCTCCCTACGTGAAAGGTTTTCTGCCAGTAGGGACCCATTACACCCGGAAAACCAAAGACCAAAGCGCCGGGCCAGAAGACGGTGAGAGAACTTCCTGCGACAGCCAGAATTCCTCTTTTGCTATCTGAAAGATTCATATCACTCGTACCTCACCATGGCATTATCTTATTTAAATTTCGTTGCGTGTCAAGGATTAAATGGGGTGTTCATTCCGCTCTTTGAAATGAATCCAAGAAAAATCTGTCCCGGTTTGGAAAGGTGGACTCACTGCGCTTAATCCACCCTGCTTTTTTTTCGTGATGTACGGTTGTGGGTTCAAGTCTGTGACTTGAACCCCAGGGTTCGTAATCTCAAGCAGCCACCCTGCCGCGCACGGACATCGGGGTTCAATTCAGAGAATTGAACCCGCAAAGATCGGGACTTGTATGCTGTACAAGATGCGTCCTGCAGGGCGAGGGGCCATTGAGGCCCGCGGGAAAGTGTGTTAGAAAAGAAAATCATGGAACCTATTCGTTATTACAGCACCAATGGACAGGCTCCCCTGGTGAGTTTCCGGGTGGCCCTCTTTCAAGGGCAGCCGCCAGATGGTGGGCTCTACATGCCCAGCCGGATCCCGGTCTTTTCGCTTGACGAAATCTGGGCCCTCAGGGGTCGATCTTACCGTGAGGTGGCCTTCTCCTGCCTTCGAGGTTTTCTCATCGATGAGATCCCGGAAGAAGCCCTCCGGAAGATCACCGAGAGCGCATACAATTTTCCGGTCCCTCTCGAGCATGTGACGGCCAGGAGGTACCTCCTCCGCCTCGACCAGGGGCCGACGGCCTCGTTTAAGGATTTTGCAGCCCGATTTATGGCCCGGGCCATGCAATATTTTACGGCGTCCCAGGACGAGCACCGGATCATCCTGGTGGCGACCTCCGGAGATACAGGAAGCGCCATTGCCAACGCCTTTCATAATCTCTCCGGTCTTACGATCGTCGTCCTCTATCCGAGGGAAGAAGTGAGTTTCCGGCAGGCCAAACAGATGAACACCCTGGGGGGGAACGTCGTGGCCGTTGCGGCTGGTGAGAAGTTCGACCAGCTTCAGGCCCTCGCCATGAAGGCTTTTGAAGACAAGGATCTCCAGAACCTCCGGCTCACCTCGGCGAATTCGATCAACTGGGGACGCCTCATGCCCCAGGTGGCCTATCATTTCTATGCCTATACGTCGCTCGCGGAGCGAAGGGGAGAGGTGATGATCGATTCTGTGGCCTCGGGGAATTTTGGAAACGTCACCGCCGACTTCCTGGCCCTTCGCATGGGTAAACCCATTGAGAAAATCATCGTGGCCACCAATGAGAACGATGAATTTCCAGCCTTTCTCGAAACAGGGATTTACAGGCCCGTCAAGCCCTCCCGGGCCTGTATCTCCAATGCCATGAATGTTGGAAACCCCAGCAACCTGAGGCGGCTCTTCGATCTCTACGGAGGGAAGGTGGATCGGGATGGCCTGGTTCACCGCATGCCTGACATGAAGGCTCTTCGGAGGGACGCCCATGCCATTTCCATCTCCGATCATCTGACCCGTTTAACGATTCAGGAGGCCTATGAGCACTCGGGCGTCATCCTCGAACCCCATGGGGCCGTGGCCTGGGCAGCACTGAAACGCTATCTTGAAGGGCGCGCGGATGAACCCCTGGCCGTGGCCACCGAGACCGCTCACCCGGCGAAATTTCCCGAAGTCCTTCACGAGTTCGGAGTGAAACCAGAACTTCCACCGAGCCTTCAGGGATTGGATGAACGGCCTTCCGAGGTCGTGGAGATCACCGGACGCTACGAAGAGCTGAAAGGACTTCTCCTTCATCTGGGCAGGGTTCGCAGATAGGTCTTTTTTTGACCCTTTCTCAGGAAAAAAGCAAAAAAAAAGGGGAAAATGGTCTTGAAAGGCCTTTTTCTGCACTTTTCTACTTGACCTTACGCTTTTTTTAGACTATACTGAACAACCATAACCGAGGTCTCATCACTTCATTATTCGAAAGGAGGAGTAAGATATGGCAGCAAAGAAACCCATGACCAAGTCCCAGATCGTGAGTCATTATGCAGGGAAGTTCGAGATTCCCAAGAAGGCCGCAGCGACCGTGGTGGAGGAGATGGCAGCTCTTGCCATCGACCAGACGAAGAAGGTTGGATCCTTCACCATTCCTGGCATTGGCAAAGCTGTCCTCTCCAAGCGGAAGGCCCGCATGGGTTTTAACCCTGCGACCGGAGAGCAGATCAAGATTCCTGCCAAGACCGTGGTGAAGATCCGTGTCGCCAAGGCCTTCAAGGATGCCATCATTCCACCGAAGAAGTAAGGACTGCTTCTAAGAGAGCTTTCATCGGTGCATGGCTGAGAATGAAACAGGCGAGGAGCTTTCCTCGCCTGTTTCCGTTTGTCCCGTCTTTTCTTACCTTGAATCGAAGAGTCGGATTTTCCGCCCTATGGAAAAGAATTGCACTTTCTGCCAGATTATCCGTGGTGAGAAACCAACCGATTTCCTCTACCAGGATGAAACCCTCGTGGTGTTTAAGGATATCCACCCCCATGCCCCTGTTCATCTTCTCATCGTGCCAAAGAAACACATCCGGAGCCTCAACGATCTGACGGAGGAGGATGGAGAGGTCATCTCGAAGATGATTTTTAGAGCCCGCGAGATGGCGAAGGGAGCCTCCATTGACCGTTCAGGCTACAAGCTGCTCTTCAATGTGGAGCGGGGTGGCGGACAGGTGATCTTTCATCTTCATATGCATTTGATCGGAGGTTGGTAGGCCCCTCGGAAAAGAGATCATTGCAAAATAGTCAATGAGCAGTGATCAGTTGGCAATTCAACCCATTGCTAAATTTGCATTGTTCATTTTTCGATTTGCATTGGTGCAATGGTTATTAAGGCAGGACCCGGGAAAGTATCCAGCTCACAATGCTGATCAGAAGAGAACCGACCACCGCTCCCCAGAAGCCATTCACATGGAATCCTCTCACCAGCGCTGACACGAGCCAAAGCATCAACCCGTTAATGACAAGAAGAAACAGCCCGAGGGTCAAGATCGTAAGGGGGAGGGTGAAAAAAACGAGAATGGGCCGGATAATTGCATTGACGATCCCCAGAAGAAAGGCAGCGACCAGAGCCGAAAGAAAGCTCTCCACAGAGATCAATCCCGGAAAGAGGTGAGAGATGATCAGGATGGCCACCATGTTCACCAATAAGCGCAGAAGAAACATCCTTATTCCTCCAAGCCTTTAATCTCCTTACGACCACTATAAGGCACTTCTCTCCTTCCGGTCAAGATTTTTTGATGTTCTCACGTAATCCCTCGGAGCCAAGGAAGCTTCTATCAGGATACCTTCAAATGATCCGGAGACCCCAAATGCGATGGTGACGTTGACGGGAAAAGGGGCTAACCTGCTTATCGATCCTGGAGAAGAGGCCTTCGGCACGAAGAAGGGAAAGGTCTATCTCGAAAACGGCTCCACGAAACCAAAGTCCTGCAAAGTCCTGGAGTGGAATGGGGTCAGAGCGGATGGAGATCGTACGATCCGCGTTGCTGTTCCGAAGCTGCCCGTTGGACCGTATCACCTCAGGGTAACAAACGGTGTAGGCTCAGGGATAAAGGAGAAAGGCTTTACGGTGGAGTAACTCAATTGTGGATTTCCAATTGCGAATTGCGGATTTCGATTCGTAAAAACCGTTTGCAGGATCATCAGCTCAAAATTCGCAATCCTCAATTTGCAATCCGAAATCGAAATGTCATTTCAGATAGGCCTCCCATTGTCTGACCGTCTCCAGAATGTATCCACGGGCAACCTTCTGGACAACCTCGTTGTGGCCTGGCAAAAGGATATCCACTTCCAATTCAGCCAATCGTAAGAGGGATTTTTTCAGTTGAGAGGCATCGGCCCCGTGGAGATCGAACCGGCCGATCGCATAATCTGCATAGACCACATCTCCCGGGATGAGAATTTTCTTTTCTCGGTGATAAAGGGCGATGCTTCCCATGGAGTGTCCCGGGATGTGAATGACCTCCCAACCCATGTCTCCAATATTTAGACTCTCGCCACCCTCGACCTTTCGATTCACCTGAAAGGTGAATGCACCGGGTCGAAGCCCAAATTGGCTCTGGCACATTCCCCGGAACATCTCCATTCCGTAAACCGTTCTCTCGTCGCCCCTTTCAAGAGCTTCCGCCTCAAGGACATGGACCCACAACTCAGCCCAGGGGATCTGTTGAAGGATTTCTGCGAGACAACCGATGTGGTCCAGGTGGGTATGGGTCATGATGACCCGTTTAATGCTTTTCAGATCAATGCCTGCCCTTGTGATCGATTCGATCTTGTAATTCCCCTTACCCACCAGGCCTGCATCGATCAGGGAGATGTCTTGAGAAGAGGGATTTCCTACCAGATAGACATGACTATCCGGGATAAACTCGTCCTCCCCGGGAATGAAAAAGACACCTTCCGTGATCTTGGTCATTTTGGTCATGGGTTACCCCCGAGGTAAGATTTACCCTGATGCGGGCATCGTAGAGCCTCATCCTCGATGGCTGAACTTGATCGTTCCGGTCTTTATTCCTTCGAGAAGGTATTGCGGCGTGATCATCACCTGAAGCTTCGATTCGAAGGGGACCCCCTGCTTCAGATTGTGCCTGCAGGAAAGGCAGTCCGTCAGAAGGAGATCGGCATTCACTTCTTCAGCCTCCTTCACCCTCCGGCGGGCGATGTCCCGGGAAAATTTAGGATAGAATCCTCTAACACCTCCTCCAGCTCCGCAGCAGAGGGATTCCCGGTGATGATGTTCCATCTCCACCACTCTGTTTCCAAGGCTTTTCAGAAGCTCTCTCGATCCATTGAAAGATCCAAGCCCTCGTCCGAGGTGGCAGGGATCATGATAGGTAACGGTTGAGGGATCGGTCCCCGTGGACGTGAATGAAAAGTTCTGAATGAGATAGGTCGAGAGCATCTCGAAAATGAGGCCAGTTGGATGCTCTTTCTCATACTCGAGAAACGTCTTGAGACAGGTGGGACAGAGGAAGAGAACCTTCTGGCCCCCGGCCTCCCTGATCTTTTCGAGGTTCTGGCCGATCCGCTCCGGATTGGGGCTCGAGCCGATATCTCCTTTTACTGCTTCACAACAGACCTCATCGATGAGAGTGAAATCCATTCCCAATCGTTGGAGGAGCTCGATCGCATGGGAGGCGGTCTCGATCTCCGTGCTTCGACCAACGCAGCCAATATAGAGGACCAAGGAAGCCTTCCTCTTTGGAATAGCGAAGCCTTCCCCGGCCATTCTTCCGTATGGCGTACCATGCTGGTCGATGGTGCTCTGCAACAGGAGGACCTCTTCCATCTGGCCTGAAACTTCGGGGGAGTCAAGGCCCTGCTTCCTCAGATCCTTCAGCCTTTTTCCGGCATCGATCCCCACAGGGCAGACCTCTCCGCAAAGGCCACAGGTCGTGCAGAGAAAGAGGCCATTCTCGATTCCCTCTCTCACGCCGTTCTGAAGACAGGCCAGGGCAACCCCTCTTCCCCCGAGCATTCCATCGGCCCCAAAGGCATTCCCTACGACACTGTAAGTGGGACAGCTGAGAAGGCAATTCCCGCATCCGATGCAATCGAGAAGTTCCGAAAAGCTCCCCCTTTCAAGAATCTCCCTTCTTCCGTTATCTAATAGGACGGCGACCACGGACTCCGGGTCATGGACTCCAAAGAAGAGCTGTTTCTCGATGTCCGCAGACTTCGATCTTCCAGCCACGATGTCGATGAACGACGGGAAAAGGGCTCCTGTTGCGAGAAAGGTCTCGAGCTTCAACATCAGGAGGGCATCCTCCACCGAAGGATAGACCTTATCGATGGAAGCGAGGATCAGGTGCTTTCTCCTCGTTCGAACCCGAGTGACATTTCCCTCGTTGTGAAGGATCAGGGCGGCTCCCTCCTCCGCCGCAATGGCATTGGCTCCGGTGATTCCAATCCGTGCCTTCTGAAGATAAGATTCAATATCCTCCCGGACAGCCTGCATCAACGCATCAGGAATGGGAGGAATCTCCCGCTTCAAATAGCTCGAGAGAATCGCCGCAATGTCATTTCGCGAGAGATGACAGGCAGGGCCTGTATAGTGAGAGGCCCGTTGGCCTGCGACCTGGGTGATCCGATCACCGATATCGGTCTCAATGACCTCGATGCCGTGATCCGTGAGAAAGTGCGTGAGGCCGATCTCTTTGGTGAGGTTCGACTTCGACTTGACGACAATCTTTTCTTCACCGATTTCTTTCAAAAAGATCTCATGGGCCTCCCCGGCATCCTTTGCCTGAAGGACCTTAAACTGATTCTTCTCCATCCGGGAGATGGCCTTCTGAAGGAGATCCCAGTTTCCTACCGATTCGGAGCGAATTTTCCTCACCCGATCTTTGATCTTGTCAAAATCGCCCAGGAGTGCAAGGTTTTGCCTCTGCCGGTTCCGTGTTTCTTTGAAAGCCCGCCACTGATTCTCCAACTCGGATTTTTTTATCTTCTTTCTCAGTGCGTCATTCTGTTTCTGAAGCAATCCCATGGATTCCTCTCTTCACGCCATTTCGTATAAATTAAATTTGCATCTTTTCCCCGAATAAAACAACCCCCATGGAGTGCCACTTCCGCCATCTCCTCCTCACTCGCCATTCGGCTCACCGACGACTTTCCGTGCTGCATGTCAAGTGTTATTCCACTTTGCACCAACGTCCCTGTCCATGCCCTTTGCACCAACGTCCCTGTCCATGCCTCCTACCCGAGAGGGCAGGCGCCTTGGTGGAGGGTTTATTTTGCTTTGAGGGTGCTTTTGATGACCGATACGGTCTCTTCGCTGCTGGTGGAGGAGATGTTCTTGAGAGAACCCTCCTTCCCATAGTACTGAATCAGCGGAGCCGTCTTCTCATTGTAGGTTTCGAGGCGCTTCGTGATGGCTTCTTCTGTCTCGTCAGCGCGCTGGACGACGGGGCTGCCGCACTTCTTGCACTTCCCGTTGCTGGTCGGGGGTTTGCTCTTGACGTTGTAGATTTCCTGGCAATCCGGGTTCGAGCAGGTCCGCCGCGTGGTCAGCCGGTCGAGGATCACCTCCCTCGGAACATCGAGATTGGCGACCAGGTCGAGCTTCAGATGGAGCTTCTCGAGCAATTTTTTGAGGGCCTCCGCCTGGGGGATCGTCCGAGGAAATCCATCAAGGATGAAACCCTTCCTGCAATCAGGCTCCTGGAGCCTTGATTCCATGATGTCCAGGATCAGGCCGTCGGGGACCAGTTCTCCACGCTCCATGTAGCCCTGGGCCTTCTTGCCCAGCTCGGTCCCGGCCTTGACCGCTCCTCTGAGAATATCTCCTGTCGAAATCTGAACCGACCCATCATATTCCGTCAACCGCTTTGCAATCGTTCCTTTCCCTGCGCCAGGAGCGCCCAGTAAAATAGTCCTCATCGTCTCCTCCTCTCCCTTTCGCTTTGATCGATCCATCCGAAGCTGTTCTTGCTGATCCACGCACGCAACGAGTTTAATCTTCTTCCCCATCAATGTCAAGGAGGTTCTGCACGGGTGTCCCCTATGGATTCCCGTCGTTTTTTGGAAATCGGTTCGCCCTTTAGCTATAATGTTTGTATGAAAGAAACCGTTTCTCTTGTCAGTCTGGGATGTCCGAAAAACCTGGTCGATTCGGAAGTCATGCTGGGACTCCTCGCAAAAGATGGATATGTCCTCACCTCTGACCCTTCGAAGGCCCAGATCCTCATTGTCAATACATGCTCCTTTATCGAAGAGGCGACGAGAGAGGCGATCGATACGATTCTTCGTCTCTCGCGCTACAAGAAAGAGGGATCGTGCCGGCTTCTTGTCGTGTCCGGATGCCTTCCGCAACGCTACGGGAAGAGACTGGAAAAGGAATTACCGGAGGTTGATTTTTTCGTGGGCACCGGCGCTTTTCAAACCATCGCAGGCATCCTTTCTCATCAACCCGCGAAGAAGAGCGTTCTAACGAAAGAGACTTTTCTCTACGATGAGAAAACGCCCAGGATCCTTTCGACTCCTTCTTTCAGCGCCTATCTTAAAATCGCTGAGGGCTGTTCCAAACGATGCACATTCTGCACCGTCCCGAACATACGAGGTCCCTACCGGAGTAGAAGGATCGTTTCTATCCTCGAAGAGGCTCGAAGACTTTCAGACCAGGGCGTCCGGGAGCTCATCCTCATCGCCCAGGATACGACTGCGTACGGAGAAGATCTCAGGGATGGGTCCAATCTCGAGAGACTTCTGAGAGGTCTTGCTAGGGTGGATGATCTCCGGTGGATCCGACTTCTTTACGCCTATCCAAAGCTCAGTTATTTCTCAGAGGGTCTCCTTGAACTCATGGCTGGCGAGGACAAGATCTGTCGTTACATTGATCTGCCGATTCAGCACATCGATGATGAGATCTTAAGACGGATGGGGCGACGGTCGAAAAGGCGCGAGATTCGGGATGTTCTCGAAAGAATTAAAACCTCTCTCCCGGAGGTGAGCCTCCGAACCTCGCTCATTGTCGGATTTCCGGGAGAGAGGGAGAGCCAGTTCGAAAGCCTCCTCGGTTTTGTGAGAGAAATGGAATTCGACCACCTCGGAGCATTTAAGTACTCTGCTGAAGAAGGGACCCCGGCATCCAGGCTTCCAGACCAAATCCCTGCAGAGGTGAAGGAAGAACGTCTGGGGATTCTGATGGAACTCCAGAAAGGCATCTCTCTGGGAAGGCATAAGAAAATGGTAGGCAGAAGCGTCAGAGCCGTCATTGAGAGTGCTGGCAGTGAACGAGGGATGCTCAAAGCAAGACTTCGCACCCAGGCCCCTGAGATTGATGGCTCCATCTTCCTCAGAGGAGAGGCGAAACCGGGTGATTGGGTGAGAGCGCGAGTCACCCGTGCACTCCCCTACGATCTCATCGGAGAGATTGAAGGTTCCTCCTCAAAGTGATTCTTCCCTTAGGACCAGTCCTGGCCTCGTAAGTAATCCCGCACCTTTGTCTCATTCATCAATTATACCCTGGCAAAGATCTGGTGAGGGCGTATTGCAATGCGCCCCCACATCTGTCCGGAAATTAAGAAGGTGGATTCGCTTCGCTTAATCCACCCTACGCTTGTCGCTTTACCCGTCTCCTTACCCTACCCCAAACCGGCTTCCTCACCTTAACCCTTGGACACTTCGGATGTATTAATTCCACCCGCTTTTTCCTTGACGGAGGTAGGAAAATAGGTTAACTTAGTAATTCCCGGAAGTGATGAGATAACCTCTTAATCTTACATTTCTTTTTTGAATTTAGGCGAAACAGGAACGGGCTCGTCCCGTCCCCCCACGTCGTCGTCTGGAGTATAGCGGAATGGATGAATCGAGTGAGTTGATTCAACAGAGGATCCGAAAAATTGAAGCGATGAGAGCCCAAGGAATCGAACCGTTTCCGAACGATTTCAAGGTCTCTCACATTTCGAAGGAGATTCATGAGGCCCTAGACTCAAAGTCCGACGAGGAATTGAAAACCTCTGCCGAGACGGTTCGCATTGCCGGAAGGATCATCGCCATCCGTGACTTTGGCAAGGCAAGCTTCATTCAAATTCAGGATCGAAGCGGGAAGATTCAGGCCTACATCCGGAAAGATGTGGTAGGGGATAAGGACTTTCAACTCTTTAAGACCTTCGATATCGGTGACCTCATGGGTGTGGAGGGAAAGGTCTTCCGGACCAAGACCGGGGAGCTGACGATCGAGGTCCGGACCTTCCGGCTCCTGGTAAAGTCACTCCGGCCCCTTCCGGAAAAGTGGCATGGGCTTACCGATGTGGAGATCCGCTACCGCCATCGCTATCTGGATCTTATCGCGAATCCGAGGGTGAAGGAAGTCTTTCGCACCCGAGTCCGGGCCATTCAGATGATCCGGGATTTTTTCAACGAGCGGGACTTCCTCGAAGTCGAAACGCCGATGCTTCACCCCATTCCTGGGGGAGCGACGGCCAAACCCTTTAAAACCTTTCACAACGCCCTCGGCATGGAGCTCTATATGAGGGTTGCACCGGAGCTCTATCTGAAGCGACTGGTCATCGGAGGCCTCGAAAGGGTCTTTGAGATCAATCGCTGCTTTCGAAACGAGGGCATTTCGACCCAACATAACCCTGAATTCACGATGCTTGAGTTCTATCAGAGCTACGCAACCTATGAAGACCTCATGGCAGTGACCGAAGAACTCCTGACCTCCATGGTAAAGGAAATCCGGGGCGGTCTTTCTCTTGCCTATCAGGGAAAGGAGATCGATTTCACTCCTCCGTGGAGGAGGATTCGTTTCAAGGATTCCCTGCTGGAATACGGGAAGCTCGACCCGGATATCCTGACAGACCAGTCAAAAGCGATTGCGGCGGCCCGAGGCCTTGGCCTTGAACTGAAAAAGGAAGCCTCCCACGGGCGTGTGATGGCCGATCTCTTCAAGGAAGTGGTGGAACCGAACCTCCACCAGCCCACCTTTATCACTCACTATCCGACGGAGATTTCACCCCTCTCCCGCAGGAGCAAAGAGGACCCTGAGGTCGTGGATCGATTTGAGCTTTTCATGGCCGGCAGGGAGATTGCCAATGGTTTTTCCGAACTGAACGATCCGGTTGATCAACGAGAACGTTTCCTGGAGCAGTTTAAAGAGAGAGGGGATGAAGCGGACCTCTTTCTTCGGGTCGACGAGGATTTTCTGCGGGCCCTCGAATCTGGAATGCCTCCAACAGCGGGAGAAGGGATCGGCATCGATCGCTGGGTCATGATCCTCACCGATTCGCCCTCCATCCGGGATGTCATCTTCTTCCCCCTGCTTCGCATGGAGAAGTAGGGACCTAACTGACATTGCAAAATGAAAATTGCAAAATGCAAAATGCAAAATGAAAAATAGGAAATCCCATAACAATTTGGCTGAATTGTTCCCATTTTTTAAGTTTGCACCTTGTACTTTGCATCGGATTTTTTATGCGATATGAGTGGTTCATCGGCCTGAGATATCTCAAGGCAAAGCGCAAGCAGAATTTCATCTCCATCATCACTTTGATCTCGATTTTCGGGATCACCCTGGGGGTGTGGGCCCTGATCACCGTCCTCTCTGTCATGAGCGGATTTGAAAGCTCCCTGAAAGAGAAGATTCTGGGCACTCAGGCCCATCTCGTCGTCATGAGGGCCACTCAAGAAGGAATGGACGAATACGAAGAGATGGTCAAAAAGGTGGAGTCGGCGAAAGACGTTGTCGCAGCCGCTCCTTTCATTGTCAGCCAGGTGATGCTCTCTTCGGAGTCGAACGTCTCCGGAGTGGTCTTGAAGGGGATCGATCCTGACCAGGAGGGAAGGGTCACCGACCTGGCCCGGAATATCAGGGCGGGGAGCCTTCAAAATCTCAAGACGACCAGAGAAGGAGAGTCTCCCGGCATCATCCTCGGTGGTGAACTTGCAAAGCACTTCAATGTCTCCGTCAATGACACGCTTCAGGTCATCTCTCCCCTCGGCACGATGACGCCCATGGGGATGATGCCCAAGATGAGGCGCTTCCGCGTGGTGGGGGTCTTCCATTCAGGGATGTACGAGTTTGACAATACGATCGCCTACATTTCCCTCGATAGCGCGCAGAAGTTCTTCGGCATGGGGTCCCGTGTCACGGGAATCCAGGTCAGAGTTTCGGACATTTACAGGGTGAAAGAGATCGCAAGAGAGATCCGAAAGAAGCTGGGCTTCCCTTACTGGACCCGGGACTGGATGGAGATGAACCGGAATCTCTTCTCCGCGCTGAGGCTTGAAAAGACGATCATGTTTATCATCCTCGTCCTGATCGTTCTTGTAGCCGCTTTCAACATCATCTCCACACTGATCATGGTCGTCATGGAGAAGAACAAGGATATCGCCATCCTGAAATCGATGGGTGCGCCCTCGGGAGGGATCATGAGGATCTTTATCATCGAGGGCCTGGTGACCGGCGTCGTTGGGACCGCTCTGGGAGCGATTGTGGGCCTGGTAACAGTCCTCAATCTTGACAAGGTCACCGCTCTTGTGGAGAACCTCTTCGGCTTCAAGGTTCTTCCGAGCGACGTCTACTATATCGATAAACTCCCCTCCCAGGTGAACCCGATGGATGTCGGGTTGATCGTCGTCACCGCCATCCTGATCAGTCTCCTGGCGACCCTCTACCCCTCCTGGAGGGCCTCAAGGCTCGACCCGGCGGAGGCTTTGCGGTATGAATAAGGAGAACCTCTCTCATAAAGAAGAGGCCCAGAGGGCTTTTGCCAGAGGAGAATGGAAAAAGGCCCTCGAGTTTTTCGAGAGACATTGTGAGGAGGAGCCCGAGGATCTTCGATCCCGGCTCAAGGTGGGAGAGCTGCTGGAGCGGCTGGGCCGAAAGAAGGAAGCGGTAAGAGCCTATGGGGAGATTGCCGAAGCCTATGCCCGGGATGGGTTTTTCCTCCAGGCCATCTCGGTCAATAAGATCATCCTCAGGATCAATCCCTCCCTTCAGGAGGTAAGTGAACGCGTCGCCCAGCTCTGCAGGGAGAAGGAAAGGGAAGAGAGAATTCCTCAGGCCCTTGCGAAAGTTCCTCTTTTTTCCGAGCTCTCGCCTCAAGAGCTTCAATCCCTCCTCCGGCAGGTCAGAGCGATAGCCTTTGCAAAAGATGCCTTTATCTGCAAAGAAGGGGAGAAGGGAGACTTTCTCGGTATCATCTGCCGTGGTGAAATAGCGATCAGCAGGGGATTTGGAAAAGGGAAAGAGATAAGAATTCGTCATCTCAGGGAGGGCGATATTTTTGGGGAGTTTGGTTTCTTCACCGATGGAAAAAGACATGCGACGCTTCGGGCCACGACAGAATGCGAGATTTTGGAGATCCCCCGGGAGGGGATTGAAGAGGTGATCCAGATCTATCCACGGGTCAGGGAGGCCCTGCAGAAGCTTTTCCGGGAGCGCGTTCTGGATACGTTCATTGCCCTGTCTCCTCTCTTCTCCTCCCTTCGGCCCGAGGAAAGAGGGGAGGTCCTGAAGCGGTTCATCCTCCGCACGGTTCCCGAAGGGACGGTCCTTTTTCGGAGAGGAGATCCCCCCGCTTCCCTTTACATGATCAAAAGTGGAGAAGTGGAGATTTCAGTTCGAAACCGTCATGGACAGAAGGTCATCCTGGAAACCCAGAGGAGCGGAAATTTTTTTGGCGAGCTCTCTCTTCTCCTCGACAAACCCCAGATCACCAATGCCAAGGCGGTCCGGCTTTCGGAGTTGCTTGAGCTCACGAGAACGGATTTTCAGACCTATCTTCAGTGGTTCCCCGGGCTTCATTCGACCGTGAGAGAGATCTCTTCCATGCGCCTCGCCCGGATCAAGACAGCCCTCTCGCAGGAAGGAATTGAGAGGGCTAAGGAGGCCATGGTTTGAAGGAATCGATCGAGGTCCGGGACGCTTTCAAGGCATTCGGAAATGGGGGCAAGAGGGTGGAAGTCCTTCGGGGGATCAACCTCTTCTTCTCCCGGGGTGAGAGGGCGGCGATCGTCGGTGCCTCTGGAGCGGGAAAAACGACGTTGCTTCATATCCTCGGCGTCCTGGACCGGCCCACATCCGGGAAGGTCTTCTACTGGGGGGAGGATGTCTTTCGGCTCAATGAAAGGGATCTTGCCCTTTTTCGGAACCGGGAGGTCGGTTTTGTCTTCCAGTTCCATCACCTCCTTCCCGAATTCAGCGCCCTCGAAAACACGATGATGCCCTGTCTTATTGGGGGCCTGTCGAAGAAGGAGGCAGCCGATCGGGCAGAGGCCATCCTTACCCAGGTCGGTCTTAGGGATCGACTTCCCCATAAGCCCGGAGAGCTCTCCGGCGGGGAACAGCAGCGAGTGGCTGTGGCAAGGGCATTGGTGATGGACCCAAAGGTCTTGCTGGCCGATGAACCGACCGGAAACCTTGATAAGAAGACCGGGGAGTCTGTTTTCGATCTTCTTCTGGAGCTGAACAAGGTCAAGAACGTTACCCTGGTCATCGTCACCCACAATTTGCAGTTGGCCGGTCGACTGTCCCGACAGATCCGGTTGGTGGATGGTTTGCCGATAGAATAGAGTGGAGCAAAGAGGATTATTATTGGAGCCACCAGGGAAAAGGTTAGGGCGATGATGCTGTTTCATGTTCTCAGAGAGGTCAATTGGCCCCGGGTAATTTATCAATAACTCCAACGGGTTTTAAATTTTCCAATCCGCTCCTATTTACAAAAGATGAAAGATTTGATATGTAAATCAGAATCTTCGTCCATCATCCGGGAAAAGAGTGAGGGTGTTGTCATAGTCCATGGTGCTTCACTTTCAAAAATTGGAAGGAGTAGCGTTATGCTGATCAGGCGAATCGGATTGATAGTTGTTGTTCTCCTACTCCTGACAGGGATATGCCTCGGTGAGGAGGTGGTCAAGAAGATCACCATTCTGGGAAATGCGAAAATTGAGGAAGGGGTAATCCGCGGAGCGATCAAGACTCGCGAAGGCGGACCTTTTTCATCGGAACAGGTGCGCGAGGATCTTCGGTCCATTTTCGGGCTGGGTTATTTCAGTGACGTACAGGTTGATATCAAGCCGATCCCGGGTGGAAGAGAGGTCATTTTCGTCGTTGTGGAAAAGCCTTCGATCAAGCAAGTCCTGATCACCGGAAATCAGAAGGTGAAGGCGGAGGATATCAAGGAGAAGATGACCCTGACCCCCCGTTCCATTCTGAACCTCGACAAGGTGAAAGAGAATTCAGAACAGATCCGCAAACTCTATTTTACCAAAGGGTACTACGGAGTCAATGTCGAACCTAAGGTCGATTACCTGGACACAAACGAAGCGGTCGTCACCTTCAAAATCAACGAAGGTCCCAAGGGGGCGATCGGCAAGATCATCCTGAAGGGAAACGAGAAGTTCAAGTCCGCCCAACTGAAGAAAATCATGGCGACCCAGGAGAAGACTCTTCTTTCCTTCATTACGAAGACCGGGGTTCTCGATGAGGACATCCTCAAGAACGATGTTCAAATCCTTACGGCCTACTATTTCGATCACGGCTACCTCGATGCGAAGATCTCGGATCCGAAGATCGATCTTCACGATCCGAAAAAGATCCGTATCGAGATTGATATTGTGGAAGGCTCCCAGTATCGCATCGGGACCGTTGACTTCAAGGGGGATATCCTCACCGGCAAGGAAGAACTTTTTAAGACCGTTAAATTGAAGCGAGATGATATCTACAGCAACACGGCGATACGGAGGGACATCACGGCTCTCACGGAAAAATTCGCCAACCAGGGTTATGCTTATGCGGAGATTTCACCCGAAACCTCTCTCGATCCGAAGAACCTTCGCGTCGATCTCGCCTACGACATTGAGAAGAAGAAGCGGGTTTCCTTCGAGAAAATTCAGGTCAGCGGAAACACGAAGACCCGGGATAAAGTGATCCGCAGGGAACTTCAGGTGGCCGAAGGAGAGCTTTACAGCGCTGCCAATTTGAACAAGAGCCGGGACCGGCTCAAACGGACCGGATACTTCAAGGAGGCTGAGTTCACCACCAGCCGCGGGAGTGCCGACGATAAGATCAACCTCGACATCAAGGTGGAGGAAGCTCCGACAGGGGCCCTCAGCTTCGGAGTGGGCTATAGCTCCCTCGATAAGGTTCTTGGAACCGTCTCTCTTTCAGACCGAAATCTCTTCGGCCTGGGTTACACTGGCTCGCTGAAATTCAGGATGGGAACGCAGAGCAAAGACTTCAGGCTGGGCGTCAGCGATCCGTACTTTCTCGGCTACCGCTATTCCGCCGGCATCGATCTCTATCACGAGGAAATCGATTATTTCTCCACATACAGCTACAAGCTCTCCGGAGGAGACGTTCGCTTCGGGAAAGACCTCACCGAGAAGATTCGTGCAGATCTCATGTATAAACTGGAAAACGTCGACGTCTTCAATGTCATCCCCGGTGCCTCCAAGTATGTCTTGGAACAGCAGGGGAAAAAGACGACGAGCGCCCTCTCGCTCACCTTCTCTCAGGATACCCGGGATGATTTCTTCTCACCGAGCCGGGGGGCACGGCATGCCCTTACGATTCAAAACGCGGGAGGACCCATGGGCGGGGACAATTACTTTGTAAAAGCCATTGGAGAGACGAACTGGTACTTCCCCCTTCCATTGAACACCGTTCTCAACCTGCGCGGAAAGGCGGGGGTCGTCCAGGCCTACGGCACCGGGCCCACCAGCTTTATTACGGAGACCTTAACGACAAATCCAAAGACTGGGGAGAATAATGTCCCGGAAATCAAATCCGAGGAACACGAGGCGGCAAGAACCGTCCCCGTCTACGAACGATTCTTTGTCGGAGGGGCGGGTTCGATCCGGGGCTTTGAATACGGCAAGGCAGGCCCTGTGGATGAAAACAAAGATCCCATCGGTGCGACGAAGATGGTGGTCTTCACCGGAGAGTGGATCTTCCCGATCTCCCGGGAGATCGGTTTGCGGGGGGCCCTCTTTGTCGATTTCGGAAGAGGCTGGGGGATCGAGCAGAGCCACGTGACAATTGTTGATCTGAGGACCAACGCCAAACCACCTGCTCCCTCCGCGGTAGACCCTTCCTGGAGGCTCGGGGTCGGCTTTGGATTCCGCTGGTTCTCCCCGTTCGGTCCCATCAATATTGATATCGGCTTTAACCCCATGTCCAAGGCCGGAGAGAAATCGAAGGTTCTTGAATTTAACGCAGGAGCGACATACTAATTGCAGACCCAGCAGTCTGGCGCGCACTGTGCTGTGCGCGCCAGAGAAATGGGAATGTCCATTGTCAGAGGAGGAGAAGGATGCATCTAAAGAAGCTTGGAGTCATCATCGGGATCGTGATTTTTTCGGCTGCCGTAGTTGGCGGAGCGACCTCGTCTGCGGAGCTAAAGGTCGGTATTGTCGACATCCAGAGGGCGATCAACGAATGTCAGGCAGGAAAAGAGGCCAGGAAAGTGATCCTGAAAGAGGCGGAGAAATTTCAGGGCCTCGTTCAGCAAAAGCAGAAGGAGCTTCAGACGTTAAAGGAAACGCTGGAAAAACAGAGCCCCATGCTTACCCCTGAGGCCAGGCAGACCAAGGAGAAGGAATATCAGAGCAAGCTGCGGGATTTCCAGCGGTGGGGAGAGGACAGCCAGAACGAGGTCAACCAGAAGCGGGTGGAGATGGAGAAGGTGATCTCTGTTGGCCTCCAGAAGGTCATCCAGAAAATAGGGGCGGACGAGGGATTCTCCTTTATCCTGGAGAAGAACGAGCAAATCGTTTTCTATTCATCGAAGGCGCTGGATATCACGGACCGGGTCATCAAAGTCCACGACGCCCAGAAGAAATAGGAAATGCTAAGAAGCACCAAATAACAAGCACCAAGTCCCAAACAAAATCCAATGTTCGAAATCCAAATGGGAAAAACTGGTTTCGGTCACTGGATATTGGCATTTGGAATTTATTGGAGAATTGGTGTTTGGGATTTGGAATTTTTGAGCTTCCGTTAACCTTTTTGTGGCCAGATAGGCAGGCGGAAAGAGGATGAAGAAAAAGCTGAGGGAATTAGCGGAATATGCAGGGGGCACGGTGATTGGTGACGGAGAGGTGGAGATCACCGGAGTGGCCCCCATCGAGGGGGCCCGAAGGGGAGAGATCACGTTCATCGCCAATCCCAAGTATCTTTCGAGGCTCCATGAGACCGAGGCCTCTGCCATCATTGTTTCCAGGGAAATCGGCCGGGCGGAGAAGCCGCTCCTCTCCGTGGAGAATCCCTATCTGACCTTTGCAAAGATCCTCCATCTCTTCCATGAGAAGCCTTACCGTCCGGGGGGAGTCAATCCAAACGCCTGGGTGAGCCCCACTGCATCGCTCGGCAAAGACCTCACCCTTTTTCCATTTGTTTACGTCGGAGACCGTTGCCAGATTGGAGACAGGGTGACCCTCTCTCCTGGCGTTTGTGTGGGCGAGGGCTCCTCGATCGGGGAAGATTCGATTCTTTATCCTAACGTCTCCGTCTATCCCGGAACGGTGATCGGGAGAAGGGTGATCCTCCATAGCGGCGTGGTGGTGGGAAGCGATGGGTTTGGTTTCGTGAAGGAGGGAAAGCAAAACGTCAAGATCCCCCAGGTCGGAACGGTGGAGATCGGGGACGATGTTGAGATCGGCGCCAATACCACCATCGATCGTGCGGCTCTCGGCAAAACAACGATTCAGCGCGGGGTGAAGATCGACAACCTCGTTCAGGTGGCCCATAATGTGGTGATCGGTGAGGATTCGATCATCGTGGCCCAGGTGGGCATCTCCGGCTCGACCAGGATCGGAAACAATGTGACTCTGGGCGGGCAGGTGGGCCTGGCGGGTCATATCAAGATTGGAGACAATGTGATGATCGGTGCTCAGTCTGGCGTGGCACAAGATCTTCCGCCAAACGGAGCCTATACGGGGAGCCCCGCCGTCCCGCACCGTGATTTTCTGCGGATGGCGATGACCCTTCCCAAAGTGCCTGAGATGAGGAGAGCCCTGACCGATTTAGAGAAGCGCCTTGCGAAGATCGAGGAGATGATTTCATCGAAGGAGAAAGAGACGTAGATGATCGAGATCAAAGAGATCATGACCATACTCCCTCATGGCTATCCTTTCTTGTTGGTCGACCGGATCGTGGAGATGGAGCCCGGAAAGCGCATCGTCGGCATCAAGAACGTGACCTATAACGAACCCTTCTTCCCGGGCCATTTTTCGGGACGGCCCATTATGCCGGGCGTCCTCATTGTTGAAGCCATGGCCCAGACCGCCGGGGTCCTCGCCTTTAAGTCGATGCCCGGCGATGATTTGAAGAAACCGGTTTATTTCCTTGGGATGGACAATGTCCGGTTCAGAAAGCCCGTGATCCCTGGAGATCAGCTCCGTATGGAGTTGGAGGTCACCCGGCATCGCCAAGCGATCTGGGGGTTCAAGGCCAGGGCCTTTGTGGACGGGAAGCTGGTTGCCGAGGCGGACCTTTTGGCGATGTTAGGAGAAGAGAAATGATCCATCCCACGGCGGTTGTTGATCCGAAGGCTGAAATCGGCGAGGACGTCGAGATCGGTCCCTATTCCGTTATTGAGGGAGAGGTCGTGGTCGGGCAGGGGACCCGCATTGGGCCCCATGTCTTCATCGGGAAGAACACGCAGATCGGAAAGGGCTGCCAGATCTTTCAGTTCGCTTCCATCGGGGAAGGGCCTCAGGCCCTGGCCTACAAGGGGGAGAAGACGCTGCTCCTGATCGGAGACCAGAATGTCATCCGCGAGTGTGTTACACTGAATCGAGGGACCGTCCATGGAGGCGGCAAGACGGTGATCGGAAATGGCAATCTCTTTATGGCCTATTCCCATGTGGGCCACGATTGCGTGATCGGGAATCAGGTGATCCTTGCCAACTCCGCCGCACTGGCAGGCCACATCCTGCTGGAGGATCATGCCACGATCGGTGGGCTCTCTGCCGTCCACCAGTTTTGCAGGGTGGGTACGCACGCCTTTGTGAGCGGCATAACAGGCATTGCCCAGGACCTTCCGCCCTACATGCTGGCATCGGGAAATCGAGCTACGCTTTTCGGGCTCAATATGGTGGGTCTCAAACGCTTCAAGTTTCCCGAGACCACGCTGAGGGCCCTGAAGAAAGCCTACCGCATCATTTTTCGTGCCGGTCTGACCCTGGAGAAGGCCCTGGGACAGATCAAGGACGATGAGATCTCGATGGTAGCGGAGGTCCAGCATCTCGTCCAGTTCATCCAAGAATCGAAGAGGGGGATCTGTCGTTAAGTGGAAAAGATCAGGGTGGGTGTCGTCGGCGTAGGTTACCTCGGACAATTCCATGCAGAGAAGTATTCGAAAATGGAAGGGACCGAATTGATGGGCGTGGTCGATATCGATCGGCCCCGGGCCCGAGAGATCGCGAAACGATATGAAACGCAGCCTTACTACCATCACAGCGAGCTTTTCGATAAAGTTCAAGCCATAAGCATCGCCGTTCCCACTCCTCTTCACCATGCCATCGCCAAAGATTTCCTCCTTCATGGCATCGACGTCCTTCTCGAAAAACCGATGACAAAAAGCCTTGAGGAGGCCGATGAGCTGATCGAGCTGGCAGAATCGGGGAGTTTGATCCTCCAGGTGGGCCACCTCGAACGATTCAGTGGAACGATGGTGGCCCTGGAAGGGGTGGTTCAATATCCTCTCTTCATCGAATCCCACCGCCTCGGCCCCTTTTCGAAGAGGGGAACGGATGTGAACGTTGTCCTCGATCTCATGATCCACGATATTGATATGCTCCTGAGCTGGGTGGACTCCAGGGTCACCGAGGTTCACGCCGTAGGCATTCCCATTCTCACCCACCATCTCGACATCGCCAATGCCCGCATCGAATTTGAAAACGGATGCACGGCCAATCTGACAGCGAGCCGCGTTTCGCGGGAGAAGATGCGAAGGACCCGGATCTTTCAACCGACCGGATATCTCTCCATCGATTTTCTTGCCCAGAAGGTTTCCTACACGAAGAAGGCCCTCTCCCTTCAGAAAGGCATTCCTGAGATCGTCACCGAAGACATTCCTGTCCAGAAGGTCGACCCTCTTGAGATGGAGATTCTTTCCTTCCTCCAGAGTGTGAAGGAACGAAAGGAGGCTCGCGTTTCCGGAAGAGATGGAAGGCGGGCACTGGAGGTGGCGCTCCGGATCGTCGGGAAGGTTCTCGAACTCATCGCAAAGAACGAGACATGGGGACGACTCGTGAGATGAGATCCAAGAAGGTCCTGATGGTGGCCGGGGAGGTCTCAGGAGATCTCCACGGTGCCCATCTCATGGGAGCGATCCGTTCCCTCAACCCGGACATCCGGTTCTTCGGAGTGGGAGGAGAGGGCATGGAGAGGATGGGAATGAAGCTTCTTTTCTCCTCTCAATCCCTTTCCGTCGTTGGAATTACAGAGGTCTTCTTCAGGCTCGGCACGCTTCTTCGCGCCCTCCGGGGTCTCAAGGAGTTCCTCGACCGGGAAAGACCGGATCTCGTCATCCTGATCGATTTTCCTGATTTCAATTTCCGTGTGGCCCGAATCGCTCACAGGCGAAAGATCCCGATCCTATATTACATCAGTCCCCAGGTGTGGGCCTGGAGACCGGGGAGGGTGAAGCAGATCCGTCGGTGGGTGAAGAAGATGGTCGTCTTCTTTCCTTTTGAAGTTCCCATCTACGCGAGAGCAGGCGTGGATGTGACCTGGGTGGGCCATCCTCTGGTGGATATTGTGAAACCGACCCTTTCGAGAGAAGAGGCATGCCAGCGATTCGGACTCGATCCCAAAGGCCGGATCGTCGGCCTTCTTCCCGGGAGCCGGATCCATGAGGTGAGAAGGCTACTTCCTTCCCTTCTCGGTGCAGCGGAGCTTCTGAAGAAGGAGATCCCGGCAGTTCAATTCGTCATCCCTCGAGCTCCAGGGATTCCTGCCGAAGCATTTACCGACGGGATGAAAGACACTTCCTTTTCTCCCCGAATCGTGGAAGGTCACACGTACGACGTCATGAACCTTTCTGATCTTCTCATCATCGCATCCGGAACGGCAACCCTCGAGGGAGCGCTCCTCCGAAAACCGATGATCATCGTGTATAAAGTTTCAACGCCTTCCTACTGGATCGGCAGGGCTCTCATCCATGTTGACCATATCGGCCTCGTCAACCTGGTGGGAGGGGAAAGAATCGCTCCGGAGCTCATCCAGAAGGATGCCAGCCCCGGAAGAATCGCCGAGGAGGCCCTTCGAATTCTGAACAACCCCGTCCTTTATCGAGAGATGTCCGACTCCATGGGTAAGGTTCGGCAGCGTCTCGGGGAGCCCGGTGCCACGGGCCGTGCTGCCCGCATCGTCTGCCAGTTGTTGGAGTCCCTCTCCCCCCCACCGTCTCCGTCAAGAGAAAAGGACGGAGGTGAGGGGGGTGTGGTTCATTGTTAATTGCTAATTGAACATGGTTAACCGATCATTGATCTTTTGAAGCTATGTCTCTCTATCGCAGGCTTTTAAGCCTTCTCAAACCTTATCGGGTGAAACTGGTGCTGGCCATGATCTGCATGACCGTGGTCTCACTGTTCACCGCTGCCCAGGCCTTTCTGGTTAAACAGGCTCTGGATGATGTGTTTCTTAAGAAGGATGTGAAGATGCTCATTCTACTGCCCATCGCGGTCATCCTTCTCTTCCTCCTGAAAGGTTTCTTTGATTACGGCCAGTCGTACCTTATGAGCTTTGTGGGCTTACGAATCGTCGCCGATTTAAGGGAGAGGCTCTACAAGCATCTTCAAGCCCTCTCTCTCGCTTACTTCACGCGGACCCCTACGGGCCTTCTCATCTCACGGATCACGAACGATGTGAACTTGATCCAGGCCTCCGTCTCCAATGCCGTAACAGGGGTCCTGAAGGATCTCTTCACCATCGCGGGGCTCACTGGCGTCATCTTTTATCGCAGCTGGAAGCTTGCCATCGTCTCCTTTGTCATCTTGCCTATTACGATCATTCCCATCAAGGAATTTGGGAAGCGGCTTCGGAAATTCAGCCGCAGGAGCCAGCACCAGATGGGCTCTATCACCACCTTCCTCCACGAGACGATCACGGGAAATCGGATCGTCAAGGCTTTTAACATGGAGGACTACGAGGTCCGACGCTTTGCCGAAGAAAACAACCGATTTTTCAGACTGGTGCTCAAGCGGGCCAGGGTGAGGGCCCTCTCCCATCCTTTGATGGAATTGATCGGAGGGATCGCGGTGGCGGTGATCATCTGGCTCGGCGGCTACAGTGTCATCCGGGGTGAGTTGACGCCCGGAGCTTTTTTTTCCTTCTTGACTGCTCTTTTCCTTCTCTACGCTCCCATCCGCGATCTGAATCGGGTCAATCTCGAAATTCAGGAAGGTTTGGCTGCTGCAACGCGCGTCTTCGAGCTCCTCGACACCCCCCCGGAGATCAAGGACAGTGAAGAAGCCGTTCCCCTTCCGACCATCTCGAGAGGCATCGACTTTGAAGGGGTCACGTTCCGATACGGTGATGAGCCTGTGCTCAAAGGGATCTCTTTCCACGTCAACGTCGGAGAGGTGATTGCCATTGTCGGGATGAGCGGAGCGGGGAAGACTTCCCTCGTCAACCTCCTGCCGCGGTTTTATGATGTGCACGAAGGACAGATCCTCATCGACGGCTATGACATCCGGAACGTGCGCATCCAATCCCTGCGAGATCAAGTCGGTCTGGTCACGCAGCAGACGATCCTTTTCAATGACACGGTTCGGAACAATATCGCCTACGGGGATCTCAGGCGTTCTGACCAGGAGATTGTGGATGCAGCGAAGGCTGCGAACGCCCATGATTTCATCCAGAGGATTCCGGAGGCTTACGAGGCGGTCATCGGAGAACAGGGGATCAAGCTTTCAGGAGGGGAGCGGCAGCGCCTTTCCATTGCCAGGGCCCTGCTCAAGAATGCCCCGATCCTGATTCTCGATGAAGCGACCTCCTCGCTCGATTCGGATTCCGAGGCCGAGGTTCAGAAAGCCCTGGATCGGCTCATGAAGGGCAGGACGGTCTTTGTGATCGCTCATCGTCTCTCGACGATCCGCAATGCCCACCGGATCATCGTCCTCTCGGAGGGTCGAATTGTGGAGGAAGGAACCCATGAGGAGTTGATGGCCTCCGGTGGGGAGTACCGCCGTCTCTATGACCTCCAGTTCAGGGACAACGGCGAAGGGGTTCGAAGGGCTGCGAAGGGCAAGAAGGTCTATTGATTGTAGATTTCAGATTGTAGATTGAGGATTGAATTCGATTTGAGCCGCTTTTTCAATCTGAAATCTGAGATCTCGCAACACCTTGGTTTTTTGCAACGAAGCTTGTTGCCGGTTTGTTTTTTCTGTCATTCCGGTGAAAACCAGAATCTAGGAACCAAAAAAGAAATCTGGATTCCTGGTTCCGCAGGAATGACGAGCTTTTCTGACTCTATTTTCTGACGATTTCCAAATCCCTAAATTAACGCGAAACTTTAAATTTGCGAAATGACGTTAAAGACACTGCGTAAAAAATTAGTGGCTGCTCTGGGTCCCTGGTTGGCATACTGGACCATCAAGCTCCTGGGTTTTACCATGCGCTTTGAAGAGGTCCATTCTGAGATCCCGGATTCTTTCCGGGAAAAAGGGATTGCTGCCATCGGTGCCTTCTGGCATGGAAGGCTCCTGATGATGCCCTTGGCTTACAAAGGGAAGAATCTGAGTTTCCTCGTCTCTCCCCATCGGGATGGGCAGATCGTCGGAAGAGCACTGAAGCGGTTTGGCTTCCGTCCGATCCTCGGTTCAACCAATCGGAAAGGGTTTTCGGGCTTCAGAGAGATGGTGAAGGCTCATCGGGACGGATCCGATATCGCGGTTGTCCCGGATGGGCCAAGAGGGCCGCGCTACCGTGCGCAGATCGGTGTCATCGAGCTTGCGAAGCTTACGGGAAGACCTGTCATTCCATTTACATTCAGCGCATCGAAACGGAAGGTCCTTAAGACCTGGGACCGGTTCATGATCCCCTATCCTTTTTCAAGAGGGGTTTTTATCTGGGGAGAGCCCATTCATGTCGATCCGAAGGGAGATCGAGACCACCTTGAAGAGAGAAGGCTTCTTCTGGAGAATTGCCTCAATGAACTGACAGAGAGAGCAGACCGGTACTTCAAGCAGACATAATATCGAAATTCGAAGCACGAAATTCGAAACAAGCACGAATGTCCAAAATACGAAATAATCGAGATAAAAACAGAAAAGTGCCACTCTATGCCCACTTGGAATTTCGATATTCGGATTTCGGATTTGTTATTCATCCCTGAGATAACTTCGGTTGTTCTATGATCCACCAACTCTACAACCTCATCTGGACCTCATTTCTCGTCCTTCTCTCTCCTTACTTCCTTCTTCGAAGCCTCTTCCAGGGACACTTCCGGAAGGGTCTGGTCGATCGAATTGGATTTCTTCCCCGCCGTTCCGGCAAGAGACCAATCTGGATTCACGCCTCCTCCGTGGGAGAAGTACTCTGTTCCGTTCCCCTTGTGAGGAGGATTAAGAGGGAGTTCCCCGACTCGCAAATCATTTTGACCACCATGACCCGGACAGGCAACGAGACAGCCAAGAGATCTCTTCCAGAGGCGAGCGGTGTTTTTTTCTTTCCCCTTGACCACCCTCTCATCATCAGGATGGCCATCCGGAGAGTCCAGCCCGGGCTCCTCCTCCTGGCAGAAACGGAACTCTGGCCCAATCTTCTAAGGGCCTGTGGAAAGGGGGGCATTCCCGTTTGTCTCTTTAATGGAAGGATCTCAAACAAATCCCTTCGGGGATACCTTTTTCTGAGGTCTCTTTTCGAGAATTGCCTGAGGCATATCTCCCTCTTTTTAATGCAGACGGAGGAGGACCGAAACCGGATTGTGGCGATCGGCGCTTCTTTCGAAAAGACAAGGGTTTCGGGAAACCTCAAATTTGACCAGACCTTCTCCTCCCTCACCGAGGAGGAAGCAGCCGGCATGTCCAGATCCCTCGGGCTTCGGGGAGATGAGACGATCCTGATTGCCGGTTCCACCCATCCCGGCGAGGAGGAGATTCTCCTTCAGGTCTTTAAAGATCTGATGGCGCAGAATCCTCATTTGATTCTCATCCTGGCTCCCCGCCATCTCGAGCGGCTCCAGGAGGTGGAGAGAGCCCTTAAGAAAGAGGGGATGGCATGGGTAAGACGAACCTCCCTCGCTTCGGGCCAGCCGGGCCTGAGCCGGGAGACGGGAGAACCGATCAGAGTGATCCTTCTCGATACCATGGGAGAGTTGATGAAGCTTTACAGCCTCGGAACGGTCGTCTTCGTGGGAGGAAGCCTTGCTCCTGTGGGTGGTCACAATCCCCTGGAGCCCTTATTCTTCAAGAAGTGTGTCCTCTTCGGCCCGTATATGTTCAACTTCGCGGACATCTCGCGGATGTTGATCGAGGCAGGAGGAGCGATTCGGGTGGAAGGGAAAGAAGACCTCTCTTTCCAATTGAAGCATCTCCTTTCGGATGAAAGGATGCGCAAGGAGGCGGGAGAAAAAGGCTACCGGTGCCTGACGAGACATCAGGGATCAACGGAAAGGATGTTCCAGGAGATAAGACCCCTCCTGAATGCGGATTGTGGATTGCGGATTGCGAAATGAAAGAACTCCTGAGTGCGGATTGCAGACATGTGGCTCTGATTTCAAATCGCTGCATTGACATGAGGTTCTCAATCCGAAATCCGAAATCCGAAATCGGAAATGTGTATGGCCTGGCGCTTTGATCGATTCCTCTATCAGAGAGACAAATCCTTCTGGACAAGGATTCTTCTCACTCCTCTCTATCTTCTCTCCTTACCCTATGGGTGGGCTGTCCGGTTGAGGGGCTCTGCTTATAGCATTGGTTTGCTCAGAGGCAAACGCCTTTCCTGCCCTGTCATCAGTGTCGGCAATATCACGGTGGGGGGAACCGGCAAGACCCCTCTCGTGATGGCTCTGGCAAGGAGGCTGATGGAGAGAGAAATCCCCGTGGCGATCCTGAGTCGAGGTTACAGGGGAAGAAAGGCTTCGGGGTCCGTGGTGAGTGATGGCCAAAAGATTCTTCTCACGCCAGAAGAGTCAGGCGATGAATCTCATTTGATGGCACGAAGCCTGAAGGGGATTCCGATTCTTGTTGGTAAGGATCGTTTTGTAACAGGGCAGATGGCCCTGCAGCGATTTGGCATTCGGGGACTCCTCCTTGATGATGGCTACCAGCATCTCAGGCTCCGTCGGGATCTCGACATCGTTCTCATCGACTCGAGGATCGGCTTCGGAGATCACCATCTCCTTCCGAGAGGGATCTTGAGGGAACCCCTATCCAGGCTTCGAAGGGCCCAGGTTTTTATTCTCACCAAGGTGGAGGACCCGGAAGGATGCAAGCCTCTTGAAGCGAGACTCCGTGAGATCCACCCGGGAGCTGAGATCTGTCACAGCCACTATGTGCCCACAGGTCTGGTCGGCCCCAAAGAAGAGTGGGAGGAGATTGGTGGCGTTAAGGGGAAGAAGGCCTTCGCCCTTTCCGGAGTTGCAGACCCTAAGTATTTCAGCTTCCTCCTCAGGAAGTGCGGTCTCGAGATCGTAGGAGAGCGGATCTTTCCGGATCATCATTCCTACAGGTCAGAGGATTTGACTTCCATTAAGGAAACAGTTAATAAATTCGATTACCTTGTCACCACGGAAAAGGATATGGTAAAATTATTCAAGTTCAAAATCGGTCCCGTTCCTCTTCGAGCCCTTCGTATCGAACTGAAGATCTGGGAAGAGTCTGAGTTTTACGGACGTGTTATGAAATTATTCTCAAACCAAAAGGTTTTGTAGGGGCGCTACTTGCCCTGTACCACCACGGTTCAGGGCTTGCTGCGCCCTTCAGGCCTTTCCAGAAGGAGAAAGAGAGTTGAAGCCGCTGATCAAGATTTTTGACACAACCCTTCGGGATGGAGAACAGTCCCCAGGGGCATCGATGAACGTTGCGGAGAAGGTGAGGCTCGCCCAGCAGCTCGAGAAGCTGAACGTCGACGTGATCGAGGCGGGTTTTCCCATCTCCTCTGAAGGAGACTTTCAGGCGGTCAGGGCCATTGCCGAGACCGTCACCCGTTCGGAGGTGGCTGGCCTGGCCAGAGCAAACTCGCAGGATATCGACCGGGCCTGGCAGGCGGTTAAGGGAGCTAAGCTTCCGATGATCCACACCTTTATCTCGACTTCGGATATTCACCTCAAGTACCAGATCCGGAAATCGAGGGAGGAAGTTGTCAAGATTGCTGCTCAGTCCGTCGCGAGGGCCAAACGGCATACGCCGAACGTTGAATTCTCGGCCATGGATGCCACGCGAAGCGACGTTCAATTTCTCTGCGCCGTCATCGAGGCCGCTGTCCGGGCCGGAGCAACGACGATCAACATCCCTGATACCGTGGGCTATGCCATTCCCTCTGAATTTGGAGGGCTCATTCGAACGGTCCGGCGCCAGGTTCCGGGAATCGACAAAGTCACCCTGAGTGTGCACTGCCACGATGATCTCGGCCTTGCAGTGGCCAATTCCATTGCGGCCATTGAGAATGGCGCAAGGCAGGTCGAGTGCACCATCAATGGGATCGGGGAAAGGGCAGGAAACACCTCTCTCGAAGAGATCGTGATGGCCATCCTGACGCGGAGAGATCTGCTTCAATTTCAAACGCGCGTGATTCCCAGGCACATCTTTGCCACAAGCCGGCTTGTCTCGAAGATCACCGGAATGGTGGTTCAGCCCAACAAGGCGATTGTGGGTGCCAATGCCTTCGCCCATGAATCAGGCATTCATCAGGATGGGGTGTTGAAGGAGAAGCTCACCTATGAGATCATGACGCCCGAATCCGTCGGGATTCCCAAGTCGTCTCTCGTCCTGGGCAAGCTTTCCGGCCGCCACGCCTTCCGGGAGAGGGTGAAAGAGATCGGGTATCGGCTCTCTGAAGAAGATCTCGAACTGGCGTTCAATCGGTTTAAACAATTAGCAGACAAGAAGCGCCAGATCTTCGATGAAGACATCGAGTCCATTGTCGTCGAAGAGATACTCAGGATGCCGCACCGTTTTAAGCTGGTCTATATCAACGTGGTGGCGGGAAATATCACGGTTCCCACGGCGACGGTGAAGATGGAAGTGGATGGCCAGCTCCTCCAGGAGGCGGGTTTTGGGGATGGGCCGGTCGATGCCACCTTCAAGACGATCAAGAAGATCACCCGAACGAAATCGAAGCTGCTCCAATTTGCCATTAACGCGATTACCAGCGGGACAGAGGCTCAGGGGGAAGTGACGGTGAGGCTCGAGGAGAAGGGCTATCACGTGATCGGTCAGGGCGCCGATACCGACGTCATCGTGGCAAGCGCAAAGGCCTATATCAATGCCCTGAATAAGATGGAATTTAAGAAGCAGAAGTTGGAGGGAATGTAATCGCTATGGCTAAAACCAGACCGATGACGATCACAGAAAAGATCCTGGCCGCCCATGCGGGAAAGAAGCAGGTTTCGCCGGGTGAGCTCATTGACTGCCGGGTGGACCTGGCCCTCGGAAACGATATTACTGCCCCCCTCGCCATTCAGGCCTTTGAGGAGATGGGGGCGAAGAAGGTCTTTCACCGGGACCGTGTGGTTCTGGTCCCGGATCACTTTGTCCCTGCGAAGGACATTCTCTCTGCGGAGCAATGCAAGGTCCTGAGGCAATTTGCGAAGAGACAGCGGCTGACCAACTTTTTCGAGGTCGGAAAGGCGGGGATCGAACATGCTCTGCTTCCAGACCAGGGGCTTGTTCTTCCCGGAGACCTTGTGATCGGAGCGGACAGCCATACGTGCACGTACGGCGCTGTGGGCGCTTTTTCAACGGGCGTTGGAAGCACCGATCTTGGAGCGGTCATGGCCACGGGAAGGCTCTGGTTTAAGGTCCCGGAGAGCCTGAAGCTCGTCTATTATGGAAAGCTGAACCCCTGGGTGAGCGGAAAGGATTTCATCCTCTTCACGATCGGAGATATCGGCGTCGACGGTGCCCTCTACCAGGCAATGGAATTCTCGGGCGAGGCGATCAAGGCCCTTCCCATGTCGAGCCGGTTCACGATTGCCAATATGGCGATTGAAGCGGGAGGGAAGAACGGAATTTTCGAACCGGACAGGGCCACTCTTGAGTATGTCAAGCCCCGGGCGAAGAGGCCATACAAGCTCTACGAGAGCGATCCGGATGCCCGTTACGCCGCGGTGCGGGAATACGATGCCTCGAGGATCCAGCCGCAGGTTGCCCTTCCCCACATCCCTTCCAATGTGAAGGATGTGAGAGAAGTCGGAAAGATCGAGATCGATCAGGTGGTGATCGGTTCCTGTACGAATGGCCGTCTTGATGATCTCCGTGTGGCAGCCAGAATCCTGAAGGGGAAAAAGATTGCTCCCTCTCTCCGGCTCATCGTGATCCCGGCCACACAAGAGATTTACCGTCAGGCGATGAAAGAAGGGCTGCTCGAGATATTCCTTTCTGCAGGTGCGGTGGTGAGCCCTCCAACCTGTGGTCCCTGCCTCGGGGGCTATATGGGCGTGCTGGCAGAAGGAGAAAGATCCCTCGCGACGACGAACCGGAATTTCCGGGGACGGATGGGCCACGCAGGAAGCGAGGTCTATCTCTCAAGCCCTGCTGTGGCCGCAGCCAGCGCGGTCAAGGGGAGAATCTGCCATCCGGAGGAGGTCGTAAGAAGCCGATGAAGCTCGAAGGAAGAGTCTGGAAATTCGGGTCCGATGTGGATACGGATGCCATCATCCCCGCCCGTTATTTGAATCAGTCCGACCCCAAAGAACTGGCCAAACACGTGATGGAAGACGAGAGGCCGGCGTTTAAGAAAGAGGTCAGGAAAGGGGATATCCTTCTCGCGGACAAAAACTTTGGTTGCGGTTCCTCCCGTGAACATGCGCCTCTTGCCCTCAAGGCGGTTGGGGTCTCGTGCGTGATCGCGAAAAGCTTTGCCCGGATCTTTTATCGCAATGGATTTAACCAGGGGCTGCTCCTCCTTGAATCCCAGGAGGCAGCGGAGACGATCAAGGAGGGGGATCGGGTCCGGGTGGATCTTGCGAAGAGAGAGATCCTTGACCTCACACAGAAGAAGAAGTTTTCTGCCAGTCCCATCCCGGGCTTTATGCTGGAATTGATCAAGGATGGAGGGCTGATCTCTCACATCCGCAAAAAAGGACTGAAAAAAAGATAGCGAATGGCAAATGGCAGATAGCCGATGGCAGATGGCGAATGGCAGAAGAACAAAAAGCCATCAGCTATAAGCGATAAGCCTGCGTGGAGGATTGAATGAAAAAGGAGAGTTACAATGTGGCAGTGGCAGGGGCTACGGGCGCTGTCGGAAACGAAATGGTCTCCATCCTGGAGCAGAGGAATTTTCCAGTCAGCCAGTTGAAACTTCTCGCTTCCACGAAGGGTGCAGGCACCAGGATGGAGTTCAAGGGGAAGTCCTATACGGTTGAAGTGATGGATGAGAACTCCTTCGCAGGAATCGATATCGGCCTCTTCTCCCCCGGAGGCTCGGTAAGCCAGAAATTCGCTCCCATCGCAGGAAAGGCAGGTTGTGTGGTGATCGATAACACGAGCGCCTTTCGCATGGATCCTGACGTCCCCCTGGTTGTTCCGGAAGTGAATGCCCACGCCATCGCCCAGTACACGAAGAAGAACATCATTGCCAATCCGAACTGTTCGACCATTCAAATGGTGGTGGCCCTGAAACCCATTCACGACGCGGCCCGGATCAAGAGAATCGTCGTTTCAACGTATCAATCCGTCTCCGGAACAGGAAGGAGAGCCATCAAGGAACTGGAGAGCCAGGTCCTCGCCATCTATAATAACAAGGAGATCCCGAAGGAAGTCTATCCCCATCAGATTGCCTTCAACTGCCTTCCGCATATCGATGTCTTCCTTGACAACGGTTATACCAAGGAAGAGATGAAGATGGTCAACGAGACGCGCAAGATCATGGAGGACCATTCGATCCGGGTAACTGCAACCACGGTCAGAGTCCCGGTCTTTTACAGTCATTCGGAATCGGTCAATATCGAGACCGAAAAGAAAATCACTCCCGATGAGGTGAGAGAGATCCTCTCGAAAGCTCCGGGCGTGGTCGTCGTGGACGATCCGAAAAAGTCCGAATACCCCTTGGCCATTAACGCCGCTGGCAAGGACGAGACCTTTGTCGGAAGGATACGGGAAGACGAGTCGATTCCGAACGGGATCAACCTGTGGGTTGTGTCGGACAACATCCGAAAGGGCGCAGCCCTCAACGCCGTTCAGATCGCCGAGATTTTGATTGAGAAGTACCTGTAATCGGCTTTCGCGTTATGGCGCAACGGCCCGTTTGATCCTCGCCTTTTTGTAGGGGCGGTCCTCTGTGATCGCCCTTTTTGATCTCCACAGAGGGGCCTCTTTGGGCGCAGGACAGGGTTAAGGTTAGAAACCCGGTTCGGTCCGTAGGGAACGGTTTCAAACCGTTCCCTACGGGAGCGTCGCTAAAGATTTGCAGCCCATTGACCTCACCTTTTAAGAAAATTGGCATCCTTATCCTGACCTTAACCAAGGTCATTTTTGAAGATGGGCTTCACGGCTAAAAGCCCATTTTTCTTTTACGTTTTTGTTTTATAATGGTCTGCTATGAAAGAGATTCGAGTTCACGGTCGTGGAGGACAGGGAGTTGTCCTCGCCTCTGAGATCTTCGTCAGCGCCCTGATCAAAGAGGGGAAATACGCCGCCTGTTTTCCTTTCTTCGGATTTGAGCGAAGAGGAGCTCCCGTCTTCGGCTTTATCCGCTTCGACGAGAAACCGATCCGCCAGAAGGACCAGGTCTATTATCCGGACTGTGTCGTTGTGATGGACAGCACCCTTTTCAAAGCGGTCAATGTCTACCAGGGAATCAAAGATCCCGGTACCCTGGTCCTGAACGCGAGCCAGGGGATCGAAGGGCTCACGTTTCCCGTCGAGGTTCGAAGGGTCGGCCTTGTGGATGCAACCCGGATCTCTCTCGAGGCGATCAAGACATTTATCCCGAACACCGCCATGCTGGGAGCCCTCTGTAAGACTACGGGCTGGGCGGGTCTCCGGTCTCTTGTGAAGAGCGTCAGGGAAAGTTTCCCCCCCAAGATCCGGCAGAAGAATGTGGAGATGCTGGAAAGGGCCTATGAAGAAACAAACATATTCGAGTTGCGGTAACTTCAATGCAAAATGCAAAGTGCAAAATGCAAAATTCAAAATGAGGATGAGGAGGGGAGATGGCGCTAAAGACCCCCTTTGAAGCCCCGGTCGGCAAGGACCTTTACGTCGTTAAGACAGGAGAATGGCGCTTTCAGAAACCGGTAGTGAAAAAGGAGAAGTGTACCCGTTGCGGCATCTGCTTCATCTTCTGTCCCACGAACTCGATCCGGGAAAGGGAGGACTTCTACGAAGCCGACCTGGAAACCTGCAAAGGCTGCGGGATCTGTGCAAACGAATGTCATGCGGTAGCAATCACCATGGAGGTTGAGAGAAAAGAATGAGTCCAAAGAAGGTCATGGATGGGAACATGGCTGCAGCTTACGGGGCAATGCTCTGCAGGCCAACCGTTCTCTCCGCTTATCCGATCACCCCCCAGACGCCTCTGGTCGAATACCTGGCCAACTTCATTGCCGACGGTCTACTCGACGCAGAAATGATCGAAGCTGAAAGCGAACATACCGTTTTGAGCGCCCTTCAGGGAGCCTGTCTTGCCGGAGGAAGGGTTTTCACGGGGACGTCTTCCCAGGGGCTGGCTCTCATGTATGAGCCCTACATCCGGACCTCCACGCTGAGGCTTCCCATGGTGATGGCCATTGCCAACAGGGAGGTAATCTCTCCGCAGAGCGTCTGGGGAGGGCAGCAGGATGCGGTGACCCTGAGAGACGGAGGCTGGATCCAGGTCTATTGCGAGAATAATCAGGAGATCCTCGATTCGGTGATCATGGGGTATAAGATTGCCGAGGACCCGGAAATCCTTCTTCCCCTGAATGTCTGCTATGATGGATTCTACCTCTCCCATATGTCGGAGGGGGTCGATGTCCCCTCTCAGAAACTGGTTGACCGATTCCTTCCTCCGTTCAAGATCGATCACATCAAGCTCGATCCGGAGGAGCCCATGGCGGTCGATCCCCTCACTCCCGGAGATCTCCTTACAGAGTACCGTTTCAAGCACGTCATGGCGATGGAGAGGGCCAAAAAGGTGATCGAGCGGGTCGATCATGAGTTCCGGGCTCGTTTCAAAAGAGGCTATGGAGGCCTGATCGAAGCCTACAGGACGGAGGATGCGGACCTTCTCCTGGTCACCATGGGGAGCCCTTCGGGAACAGCCAGGGTGGCTGTCGACCTGGCGAGAGACCAGGGAATTCCGGTTGGCCTCCTCAAGATCAGGACCCTCAGGCCTTTCCCTGTGGAGAAGGTGGTCGAGGCGGTGGATTCGAAGAGGGTGATTGCTGTCATCGACCGGAATGTCTGCTTTGGATGGGGCACCGGGGTGGTGTTTATGGAAGTCCGGAGCGCCCTGGGGGCGAACGCGGATGGAAAGCGGCTTCTCAATTTTGTGGGAGGCCTCGGAGGTTCGGATATTACGGTCGATCACATTCTCGGGATCATCCGGAAGATGGGCAGGGATGTGGAGATGAGGCAGGTGACCTGGCTGGGGATTCACGATGTCTGAAAGGGTTGTCGTGATCGGAGGAAGCCATGGCGCCCACTCCGTCATCGAGACATTGAAAAGAGAGAAATTCCGGGGAAGGCTCACCCTGATTTCGGAGGAAAAGGTTCCCCTCTGCTCTCCCACAGCCCTTCCCTACCTTTTGTGGGAGAGGAGAAAGGAACAGAAGTTTCTTCGGCCTGCGGAATTCTATCGAGACCTGGAAGTGGTTGAGGGGAAGGCCCTCTTCCTCCGTCCTGAGAAGGGGACAGTCGTTCTCGGAAACGGGAAAAAGATTCCCTACGACCGGCTCGTGATTGCCACAGGAGCCTCTGCAGCCGGCCTTCCGATCCAGACCTCGAAGAAGAGCCCGGTTCTTACCCTTCGAAGGATCGACGACCTCATCAGGATTGAAGAGAGGGCCAGGAGGAGCCGAAACATCCTGGTCGTCGGAGCCGGCCTGATCGGGCTTCATCTCGCCCAGGTCTTTTTGAGGGAGAAGAAAAAGGTTCATGTGATCGAGTTGAAGGAGCAGGTCCTTCCAGGCCTGATCCCCCCTGACCTGGCTGGTTCGCTGAAAGACCTTTTCGAACAGAAGGGAATCCGTATCTCTCTCGGAGTAAGCCTCACCGAAATCGGCGAGAAAGAGGCAAGGCTCTCGAATGGAGAGAAGATCAGTATGGATCTCACGATTGCGGCCATAGGGATCCGCACGAATCTGGAGGCAGTCAAAGAGACCTCGATCGCAGTAAGAGAAGGGGTTCTTGTCAACGAAAGGATGGAGACGAACATCCCTTGCATTTATGCCTGTGGAGATGTAGCCGAGTACCGCGATTTCTTCACGGGTGAGAGCCGTCTCAATCCAAATCTGGTGAGTGCAGCGGAGCAGGGGAGCACCGTGGCGGAGCGTCTTCTCGGGAAAGGAAGTCCTCATCCCGGCTTGATCTCGATCAACACCTTCAACTGTTTCGGGCTGAACCTCGTAAGTCTTGGGAGGTTTATGCCGGAGCGGGGTGACCTCTTCTTAGAGGAGAATGATCCGGAGAAAAGGCTTTATAAGAGGATGGTGTTCAGGGATGGTCGATTGAAGGGCGTGGTCTTTTTCAACACGCCAGTGGATGGCGGGATCTATTACAGACTGGTAAGAGAAAGGGTTCCTCTTGGAGGACTGGAAGAGAAACTTCTTAAGGACCCTTTCCTGTGGGGAAAATGGATCGGCGAGAAGACCAAGGATCATTGCAAAATGATCAATTAGCAATGGTCAATTAGCAATTCAAAATATTGTTAATTTTGCAATTTGCATTTGCCTTATGTTTTCTGTAGGGGCACAGCATGTTGTGCCCTGTGGCAGAGCATATGGTCCATATGGCGCACCTCACAGGGCAGGGGCAAGCCCTGCCCCTACCTGACGGATAAACGATGGATGCTTTCTACGGTGTCACGAGGGACGAAAAAAAATGCATCGGCTGCAGGGCCTGTGAAGTGGCCTGCAGCTTTCGATGGAATGCCTCTTATGATCTCACCCGATCGAATGTGGTGGGCACTCAAATTGAAGGAGAGACCCTTTTCTCCGTATGTCGGCACTGCGAAAAGCCGGAATGCCTTCTGGTCTGTCCTGTCGGAGCGATCGTTCAGGATGAGAGGGGGATCGTCCGGATTCAGAATGAAAAGTGTGTGAGTTGCGGGATCTGTTCAACCGCCTGTGCCCATGGGGGTATTCGTCTTCGTCCCTCAAAGACCTCCAAATGCGACCTCTGCGAGGGCCATCCCCTTTGCGTTTCGCTCTGTCCGCAGGGCGCTCTTGAGTATCAAGGACAGACAAGCCTCTCACTCCGCTGGAAAAGCTCTGAAGATCTGATCTCTCCAGGACTTTCTTCCTGCCTTGGATGCAGTGCAGAGCTGGCTTTGAGGTTCGCCCTTCGCACCCTTGGAAGAAATACGATCCTTGCCATTCCTCCGGGATGCATGGGAGGAGTGGGTGTGGTGGGTTACGGCATGACGACCGGGGCAAAGGTACCTGTCTTCTTTCCTCTTCTCGATAACATTGCTGCCATGCTTTCGGGCATCAAGAGAGAATACCGTAGAAAAGGTGTCGAGGTCAATGTCGTTGCCTTTGCAGGGGATGGGGGAACAGCAGATGTGGGCTTCCAGTGCCTCTCCGCCGCGGCGGAGCGGGGTGAAAACATCATCTACATCTGCTACGACAATGAAGGGTATATGAATACCGGTTTTCAGCGAAGCGGCACCACTCCCTACGGCGCATGGACGAGCACCACGCCCGTGGGAAAGAGGGGAATCGGGAAGAGGCAGAGGAGCAAGAACCTTCCCGTGATCATGGCGGCCCATGAGATCCCCTATGTGGCGACGGCCTGCATGTCCTATCCCCAGGACTTCGAGCGGAAACTTCAGAAAGCAATGAGAGTAAAGGATGGACTGGCCTACATTCATCTCCTCTCACCCTGTCCGACAGGCTGGAGGTTTCCTCCTGAAAAGGCTATTGAGATTGGACGGCTGGCTGTGGAGACGAACTTTTTCCCACTGTGGGAGATGGAGAGAGGAGTCTATCGGTTTACGGTAGAAGCCAATGAGCCTAAGCTCCTTGAAGAATTCCTGCAAAAAATGGGAAAATACAGCCACCTGAGCCGAAAGCAGATCGAAGAAATTGAGAGTATTCTTGAAAAACGATACGGTATACTGAAGTCTATGGTCCACCAATCGGCGAGTCAACAGGCTTCTTCTTTTGGTAAGAATGCAAGGTTCCATTGAGAATTGTTGCAATTCAGACACTATGGGAGTCTGCGGTGGGGGTGGAGAGGGGGTTGGGGGGGACCGAGAGCCTTTGTTGCGGTAGGCATGGGTGTCAAGGACGAT
>Ga0209777_10000908_pt1 | contig 45585 bp, 39 predicted proteins | sample FrelakmetHBP12HB_FD_187147 | JGI IMG/M metagenome (GOLD analysis project Ga0209777, IMG submission 187147) | Freshwater lake sediment microbial communities from the University of Notre Dame, USA, for methane emissions studies -HBP12 HB (SPAdes)... | ecosystem: Environmental > Aquatic >... | reverse complement strand
TCTGGTACTTTTATATTGGGGTAGCGCCCCCTTGAAAAAGTACCAGACGAACGTAATAAGAAGCGGTGTGGCAAACCCGGCCACGAGAATAAAAGTATTTTTGAGTGTTTCTCTCCAATTACCCAGTCCGGTGATTATTAACCAATAAAAAACTATAACGGGGGCATCAAAAGCGGCGGGGATTTTGAAAAGCGTTCCCAAGCCGAGAAGAACTCCGGCCAGGAATATTCCTTTTGACTTCACATTCTTCTTGAGAAGTATCAGAAACGCTAGAATAGTAAAAACGATCATAAAAAGTTCAGAGTTAACTGTGAGCCCCTCCAAAAGCGGAAGAGTGGTCAGAAGCCCGAATAGAATGGTTGCAAGCTTTTGTGCCTTTTGGTTTTTGTCGAATAAGAATTTTGCAAGTTTGTAAAAAATCACAATTGTAATTAAGTTCCAGAAAGCTAAGATAACCTTAAACCAGAAAAGGTTTCCGGCAACCGCCGCGGTTAAATATAAAAGCGGAGGTTTATTGTCGTGGATATCTTTATAAAGAGTAAGACCCTGACGAACTCCCTGACCCAGGGTCAGATAAACCATTTCATCTCCGTAGTAATAAGGTTCGAAAAAGGATGGGATTCGGAGAATAAAAATAAGAGCCAATAACCCGACGAGCCAATTGGGAAGATTCGGCACATGTAGTTTGTCTGAAAGGATATGAAGTTTCTGCCAAAGCGATTTCATATATAACCATATTAGGGTATAATTTGCGCATATGCAAAGTGTTTTGGTTACAGGTGGGGCTGGGTTTATTGGTTCCCACCTTTGTGATTTTTTAATTGGAAAAGGTTATAAAGTTACCTGCCTTGACAATCTTTTAACCGGTTCCAAGAAAAATATAGAGCACCTTTTGATTAATCCCAATTTTGATTTTATAGAGGCCGATGTCACAAAACCCATTAGTTCGTCATTATTGGATATTAATTACATATTTCACCTTGCTTCACCCGCCTCGCCAATCGATTATCAAAATTACCCGGAAGAAACCCTTTTGACCAATTCTACGGGAACTCTAAATATTCTGGAATTGGCAAAAAAGAGTGGTGCCAAAGTTCTTATAACTTCCACCTCTGAAGTTTACGGGGACCCCTTGGAGCATCCTCAAAGGGAAACATACTTTGGCAATGTAAACACTTTCGGACCGCGTTCGTGTTATGACGAAAGTAAAAGATACGCAGAAGCGGCAACTTATGTTTATCTCCACAAATACAATATCGATGCAAGGGTAGTTAGAATTTTCAATACATATGGACCTCGGATGAAGAAAGACGACGGGCGGGTCGTAAGCAATTTTGTAGCAAATTCATTGACGGGAGATATCATTAGTATCGATGGAGACGGTAGCCAGACGCGATCGTTTTGCTTTGTAAGCGACATGATCGAAGGAATTTATAGGGCGATGTTTACCGACGGTACAAAAGGAGAAATTTTTAATTTGGGTAACCCCGATGAATACTCTGTTAAAGAATTGGCTGATAAGATTATTAAACTTGTCGGATCAAAATCGGCAGTTGAATATAGCGGAACCTTTAGGAAAGACGATCCGATGCGACGGCAGCCGGATATAACCAAAGCCAAAAAAGTTTTGGGCTGGGAACCAAAAGTAAAACTAGACGAGGGTCTCCAAAAAACGATTGGGTATTACAAAGGTATATAATCAACTCCCAATATGAATAAAAATCTGGAATCTGTAATTTTTGGTGTCGGAAGATGGATAGAGAACAATTTGGATGAGGCCAACCTATTGGCCAGTCATGAAATCGAGAATGACAGATATTTAAATGGGGCTTATATATTCTTATCAACTATGCCCGACATTCTTTTGGCTGCAGCCTTATCAAAAATGCTTAGCACTTCTGGAGCTAAACCTTCTCGGTAACCCGATACTCAATCTCGCAGTTCACGGCTTTCGAAAAATGTCTATTTTGAGAAATAAAGTGAACTAAGAGATATAGTACAAAGTAAATAGTTTTTATACTTTCTCAGTTACTCTGTACTCTATATATTTTCCCAGCATTAGTCTTGTGTGGGCATCAAGACCCGGGAGAGCCGTGAATAAAAATCCAGCCAGAGGCATCAAAATAAATTCGAAAGGAGTTAGTATTAATCTGAAAAGAGAAAAGTTCTTCGGTCTTTTTGGTTTTTGGATATTATCGATAATTATCATTACCAGAAGGAATATAAGAGCCATCGTTAAGATTAAAGATGAGAGTTTGGGAACTGTGTAGCCAAGAGCGGTTCTTCCAAAAGCGGGGTTAAGTAGGGTGGGAAGGGTAAGCCCGACGGTGATAATAAACCAATTAACCGGCCAGAGGAAGTGGGCCCAAATAACCTGAAAAAGACGTGTGGTTTTATCCCAGAAGGGGATATCACGGGCAAGAAAATAACTTTTGATTATCCAGGGATCATCACTAACGCCCCAGGCCCATCTTTGAATTTGCTGGTACTGGTTAACTATCGTTTTCCAGAAGGAAGTGGATTGGGCCGCATCAGCCATAAGTGGGAGATAGATCGGCTCCACCTCGATTCCTCCACCACTTTTATAGAAAGATTTGAAAAATATTCCCCAGTCCTCGGGGATTTTATCGGCATCCCAATATCCAACCGCGTCCAGTAGTTTAAAGGAGAGGGCGTAATTTTGTGCATTAATAAGACGGTCGCGACGTGGGAGCTGGGACAGATTGTAAATACTCATTAGCGTATTGGGAACACGGGTTATAGCCGGAATTTCCCAGATATTGTTGTAAAACATAACCGAGGGCTGCCAAAAGGTCTTATAGCGATTCGGATTGTCCAAAAACTTATATGTCAGACAGGCAAAATGTTTTGGATGAAACTTGTGGTCGGCATCACAGGAAGAAACCGTAAAATAATCAATATCGAGTTTGTTGGGGTCAATGTAATTTTCCTTGACCCAAATTGCGGCAAATCTTTCGTTTGAAGCCTTGCCGGCAACCTCTCCCATTTCAAGTTCGTGTACTGTCATAAACATATGTCTAAAAACGCTTTCGTATTTTTTCTTTAATACCTCCCATTTGGTATTCCGTTCCTCCCGTGTCTCCTTGCCTTCCATTGCCAGAACCGGGATAATTTGTTTCGTCGGGAATTCCTGAGAGGCGAGGGAGTCAAGAGTTCTCTCAAGAATATGCAAAGGCTCTTTATAAGTCGGGATGATTACAATATGACGGACCTTTTCCCAGTCGGGAAATCCCCGAACATCTCCCATCCAGTCGTAGATTTTGGCCGCCTGTATGCGTGTGTGGGAGATAATTGAGGAGATGGCAATTTGGAGGGACTGGTAGAACCAGTAAACGTTGAAGAAAAGTATGAAGTAGGCAACAAATACCGGAAAAACGAAAATTCCCCAGTAGGGGAGGAGAATGAGATTCCAGGAAACAAAGCCGGGTAAGATTTCCAAAGCTCGTAGGATACCTTTCTCATGACGCTCGATAAGTTTTCTCATACTATTGTGAGAGTAAAAAATTGGAAGTTCTGAGTTTGGTCGCTAAAGCCAAAAGTCTATCTCCCTCTTCTCTTGAAACAACGCGGGTTTTGCACGGTTCCCCATCAGGAAACTTATTGGAAAACCAGACCATCCCACCCTCTTCTTGTACAAATTTACCTTCAGGATCATTATCGGCCGGGGTAAAAACTAAATAGGAACTAAGCCCCCCAATACTTACTGGTTGGAAAACCCATTTATCCGGTTTTGTTTCCACGGTATTAATTGAAGAATCGTCCTTTCCGATTACTAGTTCGTTTGTCATAATCTTGGGAATAGTGGTGAAGAAGAACTAATTATTGATCCCTTGAACTGTTTATCGATTTTTTCTGCGGTTTCAGGAAGGAAAGGTTTTAGAAAATATGAAATGCTAAGTATTCTTTTTGCATATTTCCTGATATTTCCAGATCTCCCTTCCTTTGTCTTGTTCCACGGTTCAAATGAAGAGATCTCCAAATCTAAAGACTTTACCTCTCTCCATATTTCCTCTACTGCTAAATTAAATTGGTAGCTATCGAGATCTACAAAAAAACCTCCGACAGTTAGTTTCGTTCGTAGATTTTCTAAATCCAGGGAGTTGTCTTTTATTCCTTCAATTTCATCGATCTCACATAATTTGGACACTCTTGATACCAAATTCCCCAATCCATTTGCCAGCTCACCGTTATATGTTTCTTCAAACTGTTTAAAAGTAAAGTCCGAATCGTTGTAAGGGTTAATTTTCGCCAGAAGATAGTAGCGGAGTGCATCCGTTCCGTATTTTTCGGCAACTTCAATGGGGTTTATCGTATTTCCCAGACTTTTACTTATTTTTTGACTGTCAACCGTAATAAAACCGTGGATAAAAACCTGTTTGGAAAATGGTAGACCCGCCGAAGCAAGCATCGCCTGCCAGATGGCGGTTTGCTGCCTCAAATTGTCTTTTCCGGCGAATTGAATTACTGGCCACCACTTTTTGAATTTACCAGTATCATCTGGCCAGCCAATTGCGGATATATAATTCACTAAAGCGTCGAACCAGACGAACATAATGTGTTCAGAATCGTTTGGGACCGGAATTCCCCAGGGCATCTTACTTTTAAGTCGCGAGATGGAAAAGTCCTGAAGCCCTCCTTCAACAAAGGTTTTGATCTCGTTGAATTTGCCGGCTGGGATTACAAAGTCAGGATTTTTGGCGTAGAAATCCAAAAGAGGTTTTTGATATTTACTGAATTTGAAAAAGTAATTTTCCTCCTCGATAATTTCTATATTCTGATTTGGGTGGAGAGGACATTTTCCATCAACCAGTTCCGAATCAGTTTTTTCCAATTCGCATCCGACGCAATATTTTTGTTTATAATTTTTTTTGTAAATATCCCCATTTTTGTCACACCTTTCCCAAAACTCCTGCGCAGCTTTGGCGTGATTGGGATCGGTGGTGCGTATAAAATTGTTATAGCTCAGGTTTAGTGCTTCTTTAAGATTGTCGAATTTTTTGGCGTACTCGTCAACATATTCCTGTGGTTCTCTGCCTAATTCAAGGGCCTTCCTGTAAATTTTTAAACCGTGTTCATCAGTACCAAAATTAAAAAAGACATCAAAACCCTGTTGTCTTTTAAATCTTGCAAAGGCGTCAGCTTGTACTATCTCTAGCGCAAACCCCAAATGCGGGTCAGAATTTACATAGGGTAACGTGGTTGTAATATATACCGATTTATCTGTCATAAGTGAAGTTTAACACCCTCCTGCCTTTGAAGCCAAATTTTTGATTTCTAAGTTCGATATCTCTCGTGACTTTTTTGGCGTCTTGAATGCGATCTTTATGTTTGAGAAATGGCAGTATAAGTTTTGTGAACTTATAAATATCATATTTCCTGGCAATTGTTAAAATCCAATAGTCTTGGTTGTGTGAATATCCGTCTTTACCCGTGTATCCCTTTTTAACTCCCATATATAATCTTGTCTTGAGGTCTTTCTCCTGTAGTTTTTTATTTATTTGTTCTAGAATTTGTTTGTTGTAGTTTCCGAGGGAGAAAGCTGCGTAGCTTTTATCTTTTGATACAAAAAAACTTCCTTCAGCATCGGTAAAACCCGCAAGAATCTTCAAGAACATTTTTGTATTTTTCAATGTCCATTCGGGGAGCATGGAGTATTTAGGAAGTAAAAATGAAAAAGATTGGTTAACCCCGATCTCTATTTGTGTCTTTCCGTCTGTTTTGGGATTACTGATCCAGACTCTACCGTATTTTTTAAATAGGTTTTTAATTAACAAAACCTGATTTGGTCTTGTAGATCCACAATCAATAAGAATAGTTTCACTATTTTTATACATTTTTCTGACTCTCAAATCTCCAATCCGGAAACCGATTAAATATGCCTTTTCAGCCACGTCACCAGAGAAATTTACTCTTTTGGTTGCTATATGTGCAGAAGCCAAATCTCTCCTTGGGATATTTAATAATTTAATCCGGGTATCAATATACGAATAGGCACATTTATATATTCTGGCAATTTTTCTACTGGACATTCTTTTCTGAAGATATAGATGCTTTAAAGTCTGATTAGTTATTGTGGGGGGGATACTTCCAGACTTTCTTAGTGGGATTTTACATTCTTTAGCTTTTATTTCTATTGTCCTGGAAGAAAAACCAAGGATTTTCCCTATCTTAAGAAGTGAGAGTCTTCTTTTTGTGTACAAATCTTTTAAATGAGTGCAATCAATGCTTTTTCTGGTGTGAGGCATTAATTAATTATCTATGAAGAGTTATCTGAAGTCAACTCTTGGTGTGTGGCTCTGCATTGACATAGGGAAGGATGGTGGTAATATAGAATTTCTTGTTCATGAGCTTATTGTACAGCTTGATGGCGTCTGAGGCTACTTTCGGATTAAACTACGAAGTTCAAGTAGCAATCTCTGGAGTTTGGAGATGTCAGTTCTTTCCTCGACCTTAATTACATCCATCCAAAGGTTATTATTTCTTTCGACAACAGAATAATTCGACATGGGTCCAACGGAGGTAGTTTCTCTAATTTTGACTGCTGGCTTTGTTCCCCGCCATTCATTATCAGGCCTTTTAGGGTCATTTGTTGCGTTTGGATCGACAACTTCTTCAAGGAAGTCGGTATCTCTATTAGGCGGTCGTGATACAAGAATGTCGCCTATCTATAATTTTCTACCTATTTGCTGTTCAATATTTTCTATCGTTGGTGCCATTCGTGGATTTTAGTTTATTAATTAGTGCTTGGCAAATTTCTTTATTTTTTCTGCCCAGAGGCTGGCCCACTCTTCCGCCTCGATTTTTTTAAGGGCGAGGGCAATTCCCTCTTTTTTGAGAGATTCCTTGGCTTGCAAAATTTCTTTTGTTGTAGCTTGCAGGTTCCTTTGAATATTTTCATTGTCCCTACCCTTTTTTAGCCAGTAGGAGATTGCCATTCTTTTTATATATTTTTCGAGTTCTTCATCGTCAAAAAAGTCTTTCAGGAAAATTTCGATTTCTTTGGGGTTATTCAAATCATCAATCATTTGAGAAAAAGTCCGAAGCAGTTGCCGTTTAAGTGAAGGATTCATCACCGCAAGCTGAAATATAACTCGATACAGGTAGCGATTGCAACTATCAGGATGATGTTAAGAATATTGCCAACACCCAGGTACATCAGGAGAAGAAAAAAGGTTAAGGCAATTGTTGCGACAATTCCGCGGCGGGAATTAGCAAAGATTAAAGAAAAAGTAAAAAGAAGGCAGAAAAATATTAAGACAAAAAGGAAAGGAACCGCGCCAAATGAATCCGGATCAACAAAATAGACAAGACCGCCGAGGAGAAGCCAAAGGAGAATTGTGGTCAACAGTGTAGGCAGGAAATTCTTGCGTTTTAATTTTTGTTGCCGTCGAATATTTTTCTTCATTTGTAATTTAAATTTTTTAATTTAGAATTGAGACATGGATCCGATTATTATTCTAATTATAGTATTAGCGGCTCTGGTAATTGTAGCCGTTTTTATAAATAAGAAATTAACCGATTTGAAAGAATCGCAGAAACCTTCCGAGGAGCTTTTGGAATATTTAAAAACAACCAACACCCGTCTTAATGAGCAAACGAAAAATTTTAATGAACGCTTAGATAATGCGGCCAGAGTAATCGGACAGGTTCAAAAAAATATCGGCGAGTTTAGTGAAATCGGACGTGGGATGAAGGATCTGCAGGAATTTTTGAGTTCCCCGAAGCTCAGGGGGAACATCGGCGAACAGGTCTTGAAGGAACTTTTAAAACAATTTTTACCAAAAGAATCTTTTAATCTTCAATATACTTTTAAGTCAGGCGAAAAAGTTGATGCCGCCATAAAAACTTCGGGAGGGATTATTCCGGTTGATTCCAAGTTCCCGATGGAGAACTTCAGGAAGATGTCGGGGGAGGGGGACGATGCCTCAAAGAAAATTGCGGGACATGATTTTGAACGGGATGTGCGAAAACATATCGATGATATTTCAAGAAAGTATATTTTAACGGAGGAGGGGACAATTGATTATGCACTAATGTATATTCCCTCAGAATCAATTTATTACGAAATAGTGAATAATCAGGAACTTTTTGATTATGCCGGTGAAAAAAGAGTTCTTCCGGTTTCACCCACGACTTTTTACGCGTATCTGAAAGCAATATTGATGAGTTTTGAGGGACAGAAAATTGAAGATCAGGCCAAAGAAATTTTGTCCTCTCTTCGTGCAATAAAATCCGACTACGGAAAAGTTGAGGAAAACCTCGGAACTCTGCAAAAACATTTAACCAATGCCTACAACATGATGGGCAATGTTTTTTCATCATTTATGCAGCTGGGACAAAAAATAACCAGTACACAAAATCTCGGCGGAGGCCCAAAAAAGAAAGAGCTGGATCAATAATTTTCGTGCTACAATCCAGTTGTGGACAAAACTTCGGGTCTAAAGCTAAATAAAGAACAGCTGGAGGCAATTAAATTTGGCAACGGGCCGCTTCTTATTATTGCCGGTGCGGGAACGGGTAAAACCACCGTTATAACCGAGCGCATAAAATATTTGATTCTCTCCAAAAAAGTAAAACCAACGGAAATCTTGGCATTAACTTTTACCGAAAAAGCTGCCAGGGAAATGGAGGAAAGAGTGGATGTTGCCATGCCATATGGTTACACACAAATGTGGATAATGACCTTCCATTCTTTTTGTGATCGAATTCTTCGCCGTGAAGCCCTCCATATCGGTCTTGACCCGCGTTATAAATTAATGACGGAAGCGGAAGGGGTTCAGCTTTTGAGGAATAATATTTTCAAATTGGATTTAAATTATTTTCGTCCTTTGGGAAACCCGACCAAATTTTTGAGCGGGATGCTGCAGCACTTCTCGCGCCTTCAGGACGAAGACATTTCTCCTAACGATTATGCTGAGTGGATCAAAAAACAAAAGGGAGTAACGGATGAGGAGAAAATTGAAATTGAGAAATGGCAGGAACTTTCTAAAGCTTATAAAGCCTATGACGAGTTGAAGGTTAAAAATAGTCTTTTGGATTTCGGGGATCTGATTGTTAAGACTCTAAAACTTTTCAGGGATCGACCCAATATTTTAAAAGAATATCAAAAGCAGTTTAAAAATCTTCTGGTGGATGAATTCCAGGATTCAAATTACGCCCAAAACGAATTAACAAAACTTCTTGCCGGGCATGAGAAAAATATTACAGTGGTGGGGGACGATGATCAATCAATTTACAGATTTAGAGGTGCGGCTGTAAGCAATATTGTTCAATTCAGAAAAAATTTCCCCAAGGCCAAAGTTGTAGTTTTGACCAGAAATTACAGGAGCACCCAGGAAATTTTGGATCGAAGTTATGATTTAATTCAATTTAATAATCCGGACAGATTGGAAGTTGTTGAAAAAGTTGACAAAAAATTAATATCGCAAGTTGCCAAGGACGGCGCCGAAATTAGTTTTATTCATTCCGACAGAGTCGAAAATGAATGTGATGAAATAGCCAAAAATATCAAAAGGATGACAGAAGACCCTCCTTCGCATGAAGCTTCGGAAGGGCAAAGAAAGTATTCCTGGCGCGATTTTGCAATTTTGGTTCGGGCCAACAATCACTCGGAACCAATTATGAGGGCCCTGGGGCGTCATGGAATCCCTTATCAATTCTTGGGACCCGGCAGACTTTTTAAACAACCCGAAATAGTGGATCTCATATCGTATCTAAAAATTCTTTACGACTTTACCGATTCGGTTGCGTTCTATAGACTTGCCTCAATTGACTATTTCGATATTCCCGGGCGCGACCTGGCGTCGATAGGGAATTACGCCAGGAAATATAACCTGAGTTTATTTGAATCTGCGGAAAAAGTTGACGATATTTTCGTAGCCCAAAAGACTAAAGAAACAATACAAAAATTACTCGGTATAATAGGAAAACACCTTAATTTAGTCAAAAAGGAGACGGCCGGACAACTGCTTTATTATTTCCTGGAAGAGACCGGCCTTCTTCAAAAACTTTTGTCCCCCGAGACAGTAGAAGCGGAAAATAAGGCCAAAAATATTTCTAAATTTTTCGATAAACTGAAGACTTATGAGGTCGATCACGAAGACGCCACGATTCCCGCGGTTGTTGACTGGCTTGATCTTTCAATGGAACTTGGGGAATCGCCTCTCGCTACAAATGAGGATTGGACCGAAATTAACGCTGTAAATATTTTGACGGTTCACTCCGCCAAGGGGCTGGAATTTCCGGTAGTTTTTATTGTTAATTTGGTCGGGCAAAGATTTCCGACGATGGAGCGGCGGGAGCAAATCCCCATACCGGATGCCCTCATCAAAGAAATTTTGCCGGTGGGGGACTATCATCTGGAAGAAGAACGCAGACTTTTTTATGTGGGAATGACGCGGGCAAGAGAAAAATTGATTTTGACTGCTGCCGATTATTACGGGGAAGGGAAAAGAGAAAAGAAGTTGTCGCCATTCATTTTTGAATCCTTAGGCGATAAAGCGATATCAAGCGAGCGAGCCACAACGAAAGTCAATCAGTTATCGTTTCTTGATTTCAAGCCCCCCAAGATTCGAAATTCCAAACTTCAGAAACCGGAATTACATGTCGATTATTTATCCTATTCCCAAATTGAAACTTTCCAAACTTGCCCCATGCATTACAAATTACGCTATATCTATAAAGTTCCTACTCCGCCCTCTGCATCACAAAGTTTTGGAACAACAATACATGCGGCACTGAAGAACTTCTACGAATTGGTTGCCAAGGGAGAAAAACCGTCGGATAAACTTTTGTATAAATTGCTTGAAGACAATTGGGTTAAGGAGGGTTACAAAAGCAAAAAACATGAGCATGAATTTTTTGAGAAGGGAAAAGTTTATTTATCCGGTTTTCTGAAATACGGATTTAATCCCAAAGTTTTACCTGTTTCACTGGAACAACCATTTACGGTACCCATAGGCAAGGATTTGAAGATTGGGGGTAGGGTAGATAGGGTTGATGATTTGGGCAATGGCGAAATAGAAATTGTTGATTATAAAACCGGCGCGACGATTCCCTCGCAAAAAGAAGTTGACGATAATTTACAGTTGAGTTTTTACGCTCTTGCCGCATCAAAAATTCCGACGGTACCTTTTGCAAAAAGTCCTGATAAAGTAAAACTTTCTTTATACTTTTTGGATGAACAGGAAAAGATTTCCACAACCCGTACCGCCAAACAATTGGAAGAAGCAGTTGCCGATATCCTCAAAGTACGGGATGAAATAGAAAAGTCCGACTTCAAATGTTCGGGCCACATGTTCTGCCAGATGGGTTGCGAATTCTCCTTATTTTGCAAAAGTGACTAGCTTCAAAAGCATGCCTGACCAGGCCAATTTTGGCCGGTAGAATTGACAATTGGGCCATTTTATACTAAAATTGGCCTGATGAATAAGTTCAATAATTTTAAATTTCCACCGAATTTAGCTAAAATTTACGATGAAAAACTAGCCAATCAATTGGGAAATACACAGGGTGCGATCGGTAACCTTAACCAATTATCAAGGTTATTACCAAACGCAAATCTTCTTATGCGTCCAATTCTTTCAAAGGAAGCGGAATCAAGCTCACAATTAGAAGGTACCCAAGCATCAATCGAGGACGCATACAAGATCGACGTTGTGGAACAAACACCGATTAGACGAAGCCACGCTCAGGAAATCGTAAATTATGAGCGCGCGATGTTGGCGGGTTTAGAGATTTTAAGCAAAACAGATTTTAATTTGTTAATGATCCGTGAGGTTCATAAAAAATTAATGGCGGGAAGTGTTCGTGGGGAGGGGAAACACCCCGGAGAATTTAGAAAAAAATCTGTTTGGATTGGAGTACCAGGAACAGATAAAGGAAAAGCCAAGTATGTACCGCCTGATTTTACTCAAATACCAATGTTGATGGAAAATTTAGAAAGATATTCAAAATTAAATTCAAAAAAAACAAACGCTTTGATTGCCTGCGCCTTGTTACATCACAGGTTTGAAGCAATCCACCCTTTCGAGGATGGAAATGGTAGAACTGGAAGGCTTTTGATCTCTCTGTATTTAATACATCGAGGTTTACTTTCCTTGCCAATTCTTTATCCAAGTGGTTTTTTTGAGAAAAACAGAGATGAATACACGAATGCTCTTTCCCTGGTAGATGAGAAAAATGAATGGTATATATGGATATTGTATTTTTTGAAAGGTCTACAAAAACAGGCAGAAATTTCACTAAAGATAGGTTTGCAGATAGATTCTTTGTACAAAGAGAGCAAACAAATAATTGAAAAAACAGAGAAAGCCAGGAGTTTAACCTTACTAAGAGTTCTTGAGCATTTATTTGTCAAACCATTTGTTACGGCCCCTATTTTGGCAAGGGATTTGGATATTCCATCCAGGTCTTGTAAAAGATATTTATTAACTCTTTCTAATCATAAAATCATTGCGAACAGGGGCCTTTTTAAATATAAAGGGAAAAACCAACGGGTTTATTCAAACGACAAGCTTATTAAAATTCTTAGAGCAATCTAGGGCGAATTAAATAATTAATACACGAAGGGGGCGATAATAAATGGACGAAAATAAAAAGAAAAAGGAAGGTTTAAAAGAAACAAAGAAAGTTTTTGATGTTGTTGCGAACGAAAAGGACCCTCAAAAGTACAACGTAAAAGGAGCTTGGGTAGATTTAAAAAAGGAGAATAAAAAATAATACTAATATTTTGCTTTATTCTTTTACTGGACGTAAAATTGGCTAGATGAAAGATTTTGTTGCGAATCTTTTCAAAGGGAGATTAAACCGTGCGAATTTAGTAGTAGGTATGTTTTCATCTATAGTTCTGCCCCGCATATTGTTTTTCTTTATAAATCACGAGATTGTTGTACAATCTCGAAATCTATACGGTATTTTACATTTTTTTTGGTGGATTATTTTTGTTCTAGTTTTTATATTTAATTTCTCGCTATACGCTAGGAGGTACCACGATATCGGAAAATCGGGTTATAACGTGTTCTTTCTACTTATACCATTAGTGAATTTTATTTTACTATTCTTCTTAATTTTTAAGAAAGGAGATTCAGTTAAAAATGTCTACGGCAAGGTGCCATCATCAAAAATAAGCTTTCCTGCCGATATATTAGGGATTGATAAATAGTTACTTAAACGCAATTATTTGGCGACTAGCTTTGTATTTAACTTCAGATCGAAAATTCCCAAACTCCCTTTGACTGGAATCGGAGGATTAATCGGGCGGAGATTTCGGAGAAACCAGGCTTGGGCTTTTGGATAAACTTTTATGCAAGCTTTCTTTTCATCTTTCTTTTCCATTGGTCTGACATCATAAAGTTCCACAATACACAAAGCTTTTCCGTAAGGTTCAATTTTGGGATTTTGTGAGGAGCAAATTACCAAGCCCCCACGGTATTTTGTTGACCATTTGCGGGTTTCTATGGTTTTTGCGCCGGAAGCGACCATGTTTGCCCAGGGTTGTTTAAGGGAGATTGCTTTCATTAATTCCTTGTAATCAATCTAAGGCCGTCGGCTTTTATGTGTTGAATGAAAAGCCCCAGGCCAAATCCTGCCAATGTGGTTTTTACCCATATAGACGGAACTAAGGTTGATATTAAAATGAGAAATAAGCCTATGAAATCATGATGTATGTGGTATCTTTTAATGTTTATTAGCCGCTTGATGTTTTTTTCTAAGTTGAATAATGCGGGCGATAGTTTCTCCCCGATGATAAAGCCAAACGTAATAGACACGAATAGCAGCGTAACAATTCCCATGTCTAACGGTCTCATAAGTAGGGTAGTCTGAATTTAGCATAACAGCCGGGGTAGATGACTTCATAACCGCCGAAACTTTTCTTAAAGTGGGAAAAACCGAGCCAGCTTTTATTGGGGAAGCGGGGATCGTAAACTCCTTCAAAGTCAAAGATTTTACAACCCTGTGTCTTAGCCCATAGTATGCCTTGATAGAGAAGTGAGTATTGGGAGAGGGAAGCGCGCCCTTCTTTATTTGTGAATGCATACCAATAATAGCTGATATAGTTTGATCTTTCGTGTGAAGATATCGTGAAAAGCACTCCACCTATAATTCTGCCAGACATATTGTGCGACGCAAGGAAAAGGGAGTAATTACCGGGGAAACTTTTGCGTAAATTGATTAGTTGGTCGGTAGTAGGCACATAACGATAAAATTTGACGGAATTTTTCCATGCTTCGCGCCACTTCTTAATCTCATCGGGGGTCGAGTAAGATTTAATATTCATGGCCCCTCCCCTTTTGATAGCGTATCTTGCATCCTTCTTAAAATGTCCGAAAATTTCTTTCTGAGTTTGGGTCAGGTCAATTTGAAGGGTTTTTGAAGGCAGATATGGCGATTTGCTTAATTTGAAGCCGTGTGCATATAATTGGTTATGAGAGAAGGTCCCGAAACCGGAGGCTAGGCTAGGTTCCAGAATAACCTGGAATGTGCGGTATTTTCGGCATAATCTGTTTATGATGTCGTAGTTGATTTCTTCAGGTCTTTGTACTTTCAGAATTGACCCCACAAGCGGAAACTTTCTGATGAAATAGTTAACCTCGCCAACCCTTTCAACCGCCCAACCGAGCCTTTTCAGGTAGTTGGCAAAGTGAATCGATTGACGGATATCAACCATTTTAAAATCTGTGTTTTGACAATCCGAATTGGGCGGAAACCTTAAGAACCGGCCAGCGGATCCACTCTACCAATTTGTAAATTGCGTAGAGGGGTTTATTTATGACAAGGTCCCAGGTTCCCAAAAATTCAATTACTTTGGGGTTATAGCCTTCCTTGAATTTTGTAAAGCCCTTGCCCTCCTCCCTACCCCAAAGATCAAAAGTAGTTAAACCAAGTTTTTTGCCGAATTTTATTGCCTCCCACATCATCAGGTTATTTGCCATGACTTCCTTATGCTTTTCGGTAGAGGCACCGTAGGGATAATAAAGAAAGTCTTTCCAGGCAAAAACTATCCAAGTAGTTATGATTTCACCTTGATAAGTTGCAGTAAGAAGATGGGCAATTCCGGCCTTTTTGAGAATCTCCCACATCAGGCGGTGATATTTTTCAGTGTGGGCGTAAAAACCTTGCCGGCTGACAGTTTCGCGTGTTAATTCCAAATATTTTTCAAAAGCTTTATCGGAAACATCTTCTTTGACGGTTACGCCTTTCTTTTCGGCGAGCCTGATGTTGTAGCGGGTTTTGCTGGAAAAACTTTTCATCAATTCTTCTTCGCCCGGAGTCAGATCAATCCAGAAAGTTGTTGGGGTAAAAAGTCTACGGCCGGCAACGGCCCTTTCCGATTGGACCAGTCCAGCCAATTTATCGGATTTGACACAATTTGGTTCCAGCTTTATAAATACCAGGTTTTTTTCTTTTCCGATCCTTTTAAGATCCGCCAACATTTGTTTTGTCGGAGCCGGACCCTTTTCAAACATTGCAATTTTACGGCTGGTGAAGGGGAGTTTGTGCAGTGTTAATATTCCGTATTTTGTTTCGAGAACTTCATTCCCCCACTCCCGCCTAAACTCTGCCCAAGCCGAAGTTTGCAGAGGATGCGTGGCGATTTTATCTAGGTGGTCAGTTGTCATGTTGTAAATATTTTTCGATGATATCGTCGAAAGTCCCTTTAACATCCTCCTGTGCCAAGGCTTTGGAAGACGAATCATCTTTGTTTTTGTAAATACCCCCACCTATATTCTCAATTAAATTCTCAGGAATGTCCATTATAAACCGGCTGGGAGGGTTACTGATTCTTTCCCCAAAATATAGACGGGAGCTGGCGTATGTTAAATAAATTACTTCTTTGGCGCGAGTGATACCCACATAGGCAAGACGCCTTTCTTCTTCCAACTGATTCGTGTCCATAAGGCTTCGGGAATGCGGGAAAAGCCCTTCTTCCATTCCGACTATAAAAACAATCGGAAATTCCAATCCCTTGGCAGCATGGAGTGTCATGAGTGTAACTGCGTTTTTGGTTTGATTTCTGGGACCGGCCTCAACCAAGGCCACGTTTTCCAAGAAATCATTAATATCGGGAAACTCTGTGGCAACAGATCGTAATTCTTTCAGATTTTCCAGCCGGGTCAAGTTTTCCTCGGATTCTTTTTGGAAAAGCGCTAAGTAATCGGTTTTTTGAATTACGGCGTCTAATATATCAAGAGTTGTCATACCGTCAGTCGAACCCATCTCTTTCAGTTTTTCAAAACGCCTGAGGCCGATTTTCTCAATTCTTTTTTTGGAAACCGAATCTTTGGGATTAACCAGAAATTTAATATATGAGACAACATCCTTGATTTCTTTGCGATCATAAAACCTTACGCCGCCGACTAGCATATAAGGAATTCCGGCGCGAAGAAGTGCCTCCTCAAGTACGCGGGACTGGGCATTAGTTCTATACAAAACCGCGACATCAGAAAATTTTCCCAGACAGTTGATTTCGTCAACTACAAAATCCGCTTCGTCAAAACCGTTTCTTGCCGCATAAAGTTTGATTTTGGCACCGGCTGCCTTCTGGGTCCAGAGTTTCAAAATCGGATGGGTGGTATTTTTGGAAATAACCAGGTTGGCGGCATCAAGAATATTTTGGGTTGAGCGGTAATTTTGCTCTAAATTAAGTACTTTTATGTCAGGGTAATCGCGTATCAGATAATTAATATTTCTAAAGTCCGCGCCACGCCAGGAATAGATTGATTGGGAAGCATCCCCCACCGCGGTGAGGTTTTTCCTTTTGCCGACCAAAAGTTTTGTTAAAGTGTATTGGATTTTATTTGTGTCCTGCCATTCATCGACAAAAATATGGGTTAGGATTTTCTGCCATTTGGCAAGCACCTCGGGAAATTCTTTGAAAAGCTTGACAGTTTTTATTAAAAGATCGTCGAAATCCAAGGCCCCGATTTCCTTCAACATTTTTTCATATTCTGGATAGACCTTGGCCACAACTTCCTGCCATTCGCCGCGGATAAAATCTTTATATTCGGAAGGAGTCAACATCTGATTTTTGGCCTCGCTTATGCCGTTTAAGATTGATGCCGGATTATATTGATCGGTAGAAATATCAAATGATTCAAGAATTTGCTTAACCGCGTCTTTCTGGTCCTGCTCATCGTAAATAATGAAATTTATGGGGATTCCGATATGTCTGCCGTCAATCCTAAGTACTTTGGCACAAAATGAATGGAAAGTTCCCGTCATTGGAGTATTTCCTTTTGTTAGGCCCGAAATTCTTCCCTTCATTTCATTTGCGGCTTTATTAGTGAAGGTTAGAAGAAGAGCATTTTCAGGTTTAATTAAGCCCTGTTCAATAAAATAAGCCACGCGGTGGGTCAAAACTTTGGTTTTCCCGCTTCCGGCACCCGCTAAAACCAAAAGTGGGCCCCCCGTATAAGTTACGGCGGCCTTTTGTTGGGGGTTAAGATCGGATAGAATAGACATAATGGAAAAAGAACAGATCAATTCTAACACCCCGGAAGCGTTGCCCCAACATCATAAAGTTATTGTTGGGTTAGGAATTGCTTTGGTGGTTATTCTACTGCTCCTTTCACCGTTTGTGATCGCGGGAGCGATATTCAGTCGGGCGGAGGTTGGTGGATTTACAGAAACTGTCAAAAGCTTTCTTTTTTCCAAGGATTCTGCAATTAAGTTAGAGGGGGGAAGGGTGAATTTTTTAATTTTGGGAATAGGAGGAAAAGGGCATGCGGGGGGAGATCTTACGGACACCATGATTTTTGCCTCACTTTCCTTGGCGAACCATTCTGTAAAGTTGGTTTCAATCCCCCGCGACATTTGGGTACCAGAAATCAGGGCAAAAATAAACAGTGCCTACCATTGGGGTGATCTTCAACCCGGACGCGGGGGGGGACTTCCCTTTGCCAAACAAATTGTATCCGAAGTTACGGGACAACCTGTTGATTATGCCCTGGCGATCGACTTTTCCGGATTTCAGGGTATTATCGATACCATTGGGGGGGTTGACGTTGCAATCGATCGAAGTTTTACCGATACAAAATACCCAATTGCCGGAAGGGAAAATGATACGTGCGGAGGTGATATAACGTTCGCATGTCGGTATAAGACAGTCCATTTTGATAAAGGGGTAACCCATATGGATGGGGCAACGGCGCTTGAATTTGCCAGATCGCGTGAGGGCGACAATGAAGAAAATACCGATTTTGCCAGATCTGCCAGACAACAAAAAATAATTTCGGCCATAAGTAAAAAAGTCCTTTCTTTCGGCACAATTATCAATCCAATTAAAGATTACAAAATTCTTTTGGCGGTTAAAGCCTCGGTCGAAACAGATTTGGAGCCAACCGCGATCGGGATATTGGCAAGAGCCGTTCTCGGATCAAGAAATAATATGAGTTCACAAGTCTTGCCCGTAGATCTGCTGGTTAACCCTCCCATTACGCCAACTTATGACAAACAATACGTACTTATTCCAAAAACTGGAAACGGAAAGTGGGAAGATATCAATAAATGGTTTTCTTCTATTTTGAATTAGAAGGTCCAGTGACCCCAGGCAAACTCGTAAGAAATATAAAAAAGAAGTGTAACGGATATGATTATCCAAAGAATTTTCAAAATCTTGTTTGAATCAATAATTTTGGCAAAAAGAATGAAGAATGGAGGAATTGAAAGAAGGTAACGTGGGGCACTTAAAATGAAGCCTGTTGAAGTAAAAAGGATTGTTGTTAAAAAGAGGTAAACCAGGTACGGGGATTTTAAACCCCAGTGTTTAATTCCAAAGAGAACAGAAATCCAAGCCAAAGTTGAGGCTATTGCTTCCCCGTAGCCTACGAAAAATTTGTAATTCGACAGCTGCGGTGTAAAAATTCCCCTTTTCCAACTGGCTAAAATTCCGTTCCAGGGAAAAGCGAAACTTTTTTGCCAATTATTCTTAAGAAACAGAAGGAAGGCAAAGGGGTTACCGAAAAGCGAATAATTTATCAGTAGATAGGCGATTATTGGCAATCCAAAAGAAATACCCAATAATGCCAGCTTTTTAATATTCAAGTCTTTTTGGATAAAGAGAAAAAGAATAAGTGCTGGGAAAATGACTATTCCGAATGGTCTGGTAATTACAGACAACCCGCCGGCTAAACCTGAGAAGAGATATTTTCTTTTACGGGCCAAATAAAATGAAAGTGCAAAAAGGAATACAAAAAGCGATTCTGGATAAGCGACAGAAAAGAAAAAAGTCGTTGGGAAAATCGAGATTAATATTACTGTTAAATAGGCTACTTTTTTGTTGTAATCCAACTCTATAAGTTTGAAAAGAATAATCATCGCCATGATAAAAAAGACATTGGAGACAAAAAATCCGGAAAGGGTTGGGTTAATGCGGAAAAGCATCAAAAATTTTATGAAAAGCGGATACAGGGGTGGAAAAACTATAAATGATTTTTCCGGACCGGTTGTCACGTACCCGTGTGTTGCAATAAATGTATAGCTATTCCCGTCCCATCGGTGGGCAAATGTTAAAATAAAATCGGAAAATGACCTAAAGGGAAGAATTTTTTGAACAGGAGAGGATATTGCCAAAAAATACGCGCCGACAAGAATAATGATTCTGTTTGCGACAAGGTAGAAAACGAGCTTTTTATCTTCTAAAAACTTACCCATCCTAAAATATTAATCCAGATAACCCCCCATAAGTTAACAATAATACTAAGTACCAGAAGCATCCAATGAATCGGTTTTAATCCCGTTTTGGCAACAGCTTTAATTACGAGGAGAAATAAAAACGGATAAAAGTCCACCGCAAACCGGTAACCAAATTGGGCCCACCCGGTCCCTCCATGGGATGCAACGATGAGAAAAATAGAAGCCACGGCAAGCCATAAAAATTTGACCAGATTTTCTCTGAAAGGTGCAAAAAATGCGAAAATGAAGACCGGTGTTGTAATCCAGATGGCCAATGAATACCAAGATGGCTCTATATATGGAATGGTGGTTAATATTTTCGGAAATGTCCAAAAAGCCGCCTGAATGTTTGTGGGAATGTAGGCAATGTTAGCCACTCCCTTTGAAAACCATGGTTGGTTTAATTCATTCAGTACCGTGGGAAGGATAAAATAGGCTTTGTCCCAAATCACGCCAAACCGCAGATAGTTATAAACAAAATCAAAAATTATAAATGGCAAGGTCCCGACTGCAAATAGTGTGTAATTTTTGAACCATTTCTTATCCTTTAGAAGGTATAAAAAAACCGGAAATGAAATAATCACATGGATTCTTGATAGGAAAGCTGCACCGAGCAGAAGTCCGACAATGAAAGGCCGTTTTTTGGTGAGAGACTCGTATAGCGCAAAACTTAGAAAAAAAGCCGCGGAGACTTGCCCTAGATACCACGAAGAGCCAACTGAAGCCAAAAACCAAATTATATTTCCGAAGCCAGCGAGAATGCCGGACCAAACTACAAGTTTTTTGTCATGCTTAATTACCCAAGCTGAAAGCATTATTAGTACCACAATTCCTGCACCAAGTAGATGAGCTAGATACTGTTGCTGAAAATTTTCTCCAAAGATGAGCCGAAAAGGCATCAATAAAATTGCGGGCATAGGCGGGTAAACCACGTAGAATTTACCCGGCCCGGCGGGGATAAGTTCGCTAAGCCAGCGGGGATTTTCGGTCAGGTAGATTTTTCCTTGGAGAAAAGAATCCGAAAGTCTAGTAAAATAGTCAAAAGGGGTTTTCCCTGCCGAGGTAAAAAAATAAATAATGAAAGACAAAACAAAGAAAGTGATGACCAGTTTTTTCACTCCTCATATTTTATATGTTTTGCTTGCCGGTTTCCTCATGAGAATTGTCCTTTCCGGATTTGGGACATTGAGTTTAGATCAGGGGACTTTTATTGGCTGGAGTTCGATTCTGATTAGGAACGGATTCAAATTCTTTTATAACACCTGGAGCGATTATTTACCCGGGTATCTTTACGTTTTGTATTTTCTTGGCAGAATAAGGAATTTTGTTCCTGATGTAATGCTTTATAAGTTGCCCGCGATACTGGCGGATATAGCTACAGGTTATCTGATTTACAAGATCTTGATGAAGTCTAAAGGGTCAAAATGGGCGATCATTGGAGCCGGAATTTATCTTTTCAATCCCGCCGTTTTTGCCAATTCGGCTCTTTGGGGACAGGTTGATTCTCTAACTGCTTTGGCCTCGACCCTGGCAATTTATCTAATGCCTTCGAGTTTTATTTTGTCGGCTATCAGTTTGGCGGTGGGGACTTTGATTAAGCCCCAAACGGCATTCATCTTTCCCGTGATTTTGTTCATGATGTTTAAGGAAAAATGGAAAATTCGAAAAACATTTGCCTATTTATTTACCGGTTTAGCCGTATTTGTTGCCGGTTTTATTCCCTTTTGGAATCATGCAACCTTGATATCTTTTATCTACGAGCGCCTTGGGATATCGCTTAATCAATATCCTTATACTTCCGTAAATGCTTTAAACTTTTGGGGACTAATTGGTTTTTGGAGGGCAGACAATATCTACTATCAGATCGGGGGTTACGTATTGGTTTTGCTTTTAACTCTGTTTGTATGCATCAAGCTTTGGAAAAATAAGCAAATCTTGGCTAGTCAGGGCTCTGGTAAAAACGCTCCCTATTATCTTTTAGCATTTTTATTTGCCGCCAGTTTTATGTTTTTTACAAGAATGCATGAAAGGCACTTATTACCCGTATTTGCCCCTTTGGTAGTTGTGGCAATAGAAAATCCCATTTTTCTCGTTCCTTATCTTGGTTTTTCTGCCACGTATGTTGCTAATCTTTATTATTCCTATGTCTGGATTTCGGATGATTTTAGGCAGGTATTTTCAGATTTTGCGCTTAAATTTTTGGCAATATTAAATATCGGCCTTTTGGTTTTTATGTTTTATTCAATCGTTCGAAGTCTGAAGTTGGAGTGGAAAAAAATATTGTTAACAATGAAGCGATTTGTTAATGGTTGGAAGGAAAGAAAAAATCCTGTTGTCCAGATAAAATTACCAAAAATTTCCCTTAGTCCTCAAAGAGCAAAACTTCTTTTGATTTTGATATTAATGTTTGCTTTTGTTACCAGAACTTTTGATTTGTGGTCCCCGACGAATATGTATTTCGATGAGGTTTATCATGCCTTTACCGCAAAAGTAATAATGGGTGCCGATCGCGCCAAAGCTTGGGAATGGTGGAACTCCCCACCAGAAGGGTTTGCGTATGAATGGACGCACCCGCCCTTGGCAAAATTGGGAATGGTTTTGGGGATGACGATCTTTGGCCAGAATGCCTTTGGCTGGAGAATCCCGGGGGCGCTTCTTGGGGTCGGATCGGTACTATTAATCTATCTTTTGGCCAAAAAGATTTTTAAAGATGAAGTAGTTGGTCTACTCTCCGCAAGTGTTTTTTCTCTCGACGGATTGAGCCTTGTTATGAGCAGGATTGGAATGAACGATAGCTACATTCTTTTCTTTGCCCTTTTATCTATCTATTTATTTCTGAAACAAAAAGATCTTCCCTCGGCAATTTCGTTTGGTCTGGCGATGGCTTCCAAATGGTCTGCCCTTTGGGTTGTCCCGATTCTTTTTGTTCTTTGGCTGCGGCGCAAAAACAAATTTAATATACCGACGTTTGTCTACTTTTTACTTATACCTTTTACCGTTTATCTTTTAACTTATTTTCCTATGTTTTTGACGGGGCACTCTTTATCAATTTGGTGGGGAATGCAGGAACAGATGTGGTGGTATCACACAGGACTTCGGGCGACCCACCCCTATAGCTCCAGTTGGTGGAGCTGGCCTCTTTTAATCCGGCCGATTTATCTTTACACAAGTGATGAGATTGGCGGGTTTGTGGCCAGAATTTACGCGATGGGGAATCCATTGGTTTTCTGGCTTGGCTTGGTATCGGTGGTTCTATGTTTCATTTATTCATATTTGGAAAAGAATAAAAATTTGGCATTTGTAGTATTTGCTTATTTGATATTTTTTGTACCCTGGGCGGTCTCCCCAAGAATTATGTTTTTGTACCACTACCTCCCCTCAATTCCTTTTTTGGCAATAGCCACCGGTTACATTTTGCGTCGTAACCCGAAGTTAATCTTTGGCTATTTGCTTATTTGTTTATTGGTCTTTGTTTATTTCTATCCACATTGGATTGGCCTTCAAATTCCTTTATGGCTTGATAAAAGTTATTACTGGCTGTCGAGTTGGAGGTAGATGGTGGAAAATCTTTAAGCCGGACCAAAATTGAAGTTACCCTTTATTAAGAAGTAAGCCAGAGCTCCAAAAAACAAGACCACGACCAAAAAATATAGCACGGACCATTTTCCGGACTGCGGAGAGAAACGATCGAACGGATAATAAGGGAGTATCTCAAACTTCAATTTTCTAAGGGAGACTATCGTTATATTGAAGGCGAGAATGGTAGCAGCCGCGACGGAAACCGCAACGATGATTTTATATAAATTATCGCGGACAAAATTTAGTGCCGGAGTAATTATAGAAGTTAAGATTCCAGTAATTGTCATGCTATAGTGCCAGAAGGAGCGACCCCAGGACTACAAATATCCCAATCCCTGCCCCGACAATTGTCGGCCAATCGGTACCGGAGGCGGGTAGAGCGGGCGTTGTTGGTGCCGGTGTGGGTGTGGTTGTAGGAGTGGATGTCCCCGGGCAAGCGCAGCTTGCCTGAGAAGGACAAGACGGATTTCGACAAAGGCCCTGGTAACAGGTTAAGCCGGATCTGCAATTGGAATCACTGCCGCATGTTCCACCGCAGATGTTCGGTTCACCCGGGCAACTACAAGTGGATTGATCTGTACAAGACGGATTTCGACAAAAGCCCTGGAAACAAGTATAGTCTGACTGGCAATTATTGTCTGATGCACATGTTCCCCCACAAAGATTGGGGGTTGCCGTTGGAGAAGCAGTTGCAGTCGCTGTAGCTGTAGCAGTCGCAGTAGCAGTTGCTGTGGCAGTTGCGGTAGCCGTTGCTGTGGCCGTTGCTGTGGCAGTTGCTGTAGCTGTAGCAGTCGCAGTAGCAGTCGCTGTTGTAATGGTGAAAGTTAAAGTACAAGCGCCGGTGGGTGCTTCCTGTGCATGGGGAATGCTTGAGGGAACATTTGGCGCCACCGATTGCTGACGGAGTTGATAAAGTCTGAGGGCGGTGAATATTGCCACTCCAGCCAAAATTACAGTGAAAAATAGAATTATAACTGTTCCAAATTTACCTCTTAAAAAGTTTTTCATAATTAGAAATTTTCTCCAACCCAAGTGTTTGTTGTTTGGTCATGAATTTTTGCCAGTACAGTTACAGTCGTATCAGTTGATAAAATTGTGTAGGACTGACAAAAATCGCTTGTGCCTGGCCTTATGGTGGAAGTCTCCAGTTCGACGGTTGTGCCAATTTCAAATTGTGCTTTATCAAATGTTCCACCCGATCCATTTACACAGAAGTTAACGGTATCGCCGGCTGTCAGAGCCGAGAGTTGTGTGGAACTAAGGGCTGCCCAACTGGCGTCGTATGCCTTAACTGCGATACAGGAGGGAGCGATTGGCGGTACTGTTGGACAAATACAATCTGTTTGGTTTAGGCATGATGCGTTCCTGCAATACGCCAACACCCGATTTCCTGATGTCGATTCATAGCAGGTCAGACTGACTCCGTTAATAGTCATACACTGATTGCTATCCGGAACACAGAGTGCATTGCATCCCAGGGACGGTGTCGCCGTCGGGGTTGGAGAAGGAGTTGTTGAGCTACAACTCGTACCCTTGGGTTTACAGCCAGTCGGACAGCATTTTTGAGTACATCCGTCACAAGTTACTGATCCGCAAGAAATAGGGTTTGGCTCTGGAGTCCCGTGAGGATTTGGGAGGCATGCACAGGACCCGGATACTATGGATCCAACACACTCTCCGAGTGAATCATTCCATGTGCAATGCCTTTTCGTACCAGCAGAACAATATTCGTCGCCAACATTGCGGCCAACACAACCATCAACAGTTGGGTCACCGCTGTTGGGACACGCTCTACCTGTTCCACCGCTATCACAACCGCCATCAGCAATTTTTTTACAACCAGTAAGACAACAGACTTCAGTTGAATCGCAATTTTGTGCTCCACAATTATTTTCAGCTCTTGGTTTGAGTATTTGTTGTTGTCTGGTTAAAATGATCCCTGCCCCCACCCCCCCGACAAGAACGACGAGCCCCAGAATTGTTGCAATTATTTTTCCTCCCCCAAACTTTTTTTTCGGTTTGGGAATAGTGGAAGAAACATCGGGCGGTGCGCTTGATCCGGGCGTTTCTACAACAACCGGCTGCGGCATTTTAATGTCATTGGTATTAGTTGTATCATCCTTCGGCAAATCTTGGAACGCCGGAGGAAACGGTGGTAAATCCGATTGCGGGAAAATAACAGGAGGTGCTGCCGGCGGCTCCCGAACCGGCGAGCTGTTGGCCGTTTGAGGATCAGCAGGAGCTGCTGTATTCTGCGGACTTTGGATGGGATCTTGATTGGGCATTTATTAATTTTCAGACATTTTCCACACAGCGAAACTGAAAGCCATAATAACTAATCCCATGATAGATAGTAAGAGTGTTGGAGTCAAACTACCCGTTGCGGGTAAAGATTCAGGGACGATTGATGGGGTTGGTTCTGGTTTAGCCGTTACTGTAGGAACGGGAGAAAGCGTCGGACTTCGGCTGGGAGTCGGTGTTGGAGTCGGTGTCAACTTTGGTGTTGGTGTGGGACGTACAGTCGGTGTCGGACTGGGGGTGCTGCCGGAAGGAGTGGCAACAAATGCCGGCATTTCCCCGGCTTGGACCACGAAATCTCTGGTCAACGTTCTTAAAATTCCAGTTGCGTCAACCCATGATATTGTAATTGAATGAGGACCTTCCGAAAGTGTAGTCGGTACGCTGTAGCTCCATGATCCGCTTTTAGGGATCTGGACCTTACCTGAAATTTGCTGGTCGGAGTGTATTGTAATTGTGATTGTTTCGCCTGCCGGTCCCTTTCCAAAGAATTGAGGTTCTGTGCTGGTGACAGTTTCTCCCTGATTGAGGCTTTCAAGAATGACACTTGTGGATTTGGTTGTGCCGGATGGGGCCGAAATATCAAATTTTGATTCCTCAGTGGCCCCCGCTGGCAAAGTTAAATCTGCATTGGGATTTTGTCCATCGGCGACCGGCTGCAAATTCCGGTAATCTTCGACTTGGCCGAGGATCAAAGTGGGAATCGGGTTTGCTGATTGAGGGAAAATTTGAGCTGAGGCTGTTTGCCCGTCTTGGGTGGTGACAGAAACTTCCAAAAGCGTGGTTGTCATATTGATTTGCGGGTAGGAGGATAGGTCTGGAGTGCGAACCTGCCCGAGTTGTAAAACAAAATTGCCGGAGTCGGACGTTAAAGTCGAAAGCAAATATCCGCCCACATTTACGTAAATGATGGCTCTTTTGGATGGTTGGCCGGATGCAGAAATTACCGAGCCGGAAACCGGAATTGAACTTTGATTTTCGGATAAGGCTTGTCCGGTCGTAAATTGCCAAGCGACCCCGTTGTTATCAAAATTTGTCCCTTCTGAATTAATGTCGTAGGAGTAAGTAATACCTGGCTTTAAACCTGTAAGAGTGATACTGTGAGTGAAGAATTTTTGGTCAGTTTCACTTTCCTTTTCTACATTGCCTAAATTTTTTTGGGTCTCGCCCCAGCTGATAAAGTCGGCAGTGGCGTCTTCGGTAACCCAGGAAATTGTTGCAGAAATATCAGATAAGTTACTCACCCTGACATCTTTGGGTGTGGCTGTGGTACTTGCGCCGATTTTGAATAACTGAATTTTTCTCAGGAAGAAAACACCGCCAAAAGTTCCTAAAAGAAGAAAAATAATACCTATTATTGTAGGGATTTTATGTCTTTTAATCATTATTATTGTTATGGTACAGTGGGCGCCGCACTCGGGCTTGCTGTTGGTGTCAGTCCCGGAGTGAGTGTGGGTAAGGGTGTCGGGACAGGCCGAGTGGGGGCGGGTGATGGTACTGTCGATGCTACACTTTGAGGGATTTGTGAATCATCAAGGAGTATTTCAGACTCTATTTTACCGATAGTACTTTGATCTAATGTTGGAGTAATGGGTTCGGAAATAGCTTCTGGTACGCTTTCAATCGGTTTAATTGTGAATGCACGGTAAATAGCTAAAGATGCCCAAAAAACACCTGTCAAAAGTGTGATAATTAGTACTACGACCAGACCCGGTAATTTATTCTTTTTCATTGTATAACTTTACTTGCCTAAAAACGGTACCCTTCCGGAAACAACAGTTACTACAGTAAGACCCTTATCCGTTACGGAAGAGTTGACCCCCAGTGTATCAATTACTTTTGTAATTCGCAGGTTTTCGAAATCCTTTATGAACAAAATCAGGTTGGGGAAGCTCCCCTTCACACTAAGCGAGAAAGGCATTTCGTTAGCATTTCCCGGTAGCAGTTTGAGTCCAGAAGAACCTTTGGGGGCAGCTGTTCCCACCAGAGTTACTTGGTCAACTGAGAATCCGAGAATGTCAACAGAATCCTTTACTGAAAGCCCCAGTATTTGTCCAGACAGCGTATCAGGATTGGGAGAAGTGGGGATTGCCGTGTCAATATCCGGGATAAACCTTCGGTTCTGTTCAAGAAGACCCCCGGCCACTTGGAGATCAGCCACTTTTTGTGTTAATGAAGAAAGGGTGGCTTCCCTTTCTTTAATCTGTTGTAAAAGATTGATGATTGTAATAACTGTGGGTTTTAGTGCGAAAAGCAAAAAAACGGTTATAGTTGAGAGTGAAAGAATTATTTCCAAAAAAGCCCTAAGATCCGCCCTTTTCTTGTAAAGAGCAGAAATATTTAGGAAGAACTCTTTGTACCTAGTATATGATCCTCTCCAACCAAGTGCCATATTTTATTTAGTATGAAATTATTACCGAAAACACCATTTGAGCGGCATTATTTTCAGATGAACTTATTTGACCCAGATCTACACTTTTGAAAGACGGATCTGCTTCCAGATTAACGATAAATTGCGCGATTCCGAATTCTGATATCGATGAGCCCTTAACTTGAACAGAATTATCCGAAACAGAAACCGATGTGAGATTTACACCAAGAGGCACCTTTGAAGCAATTGCCTCAACCTTTTGTGAAGAAGGAGCCTTGGCTTCTATTTGTTTGACAATGTTAAGTTTTGATTGGACGCTTCTGAATTCTTTTTCGGTCGAGGCCTGAACGGCTATTTGCGCGCTTTTAATTTTAATTGCATTACTTAGATCCGAATTTCGTGAGTCTAACCAGAAGCGTGATAAAAAAGCAGCCATGACGACCATTTCCGTAACAATAACAATAATTCTAAACGTACCCATGGCCCAACCAAGAACTCTGCCGAGTGTTGAAACTTCAAATTCTTCTTGTGGGAGCAGATTAATCGATTTATTTTTGGGCATAACAACAACAGCTGATCTAGTCCAATATAGCACATGTATAAGTGTGAAAGAAATCAGTTTTTCTTTGAAGTTTTAGTGTGGGAACTTACTTTCCTTAGTAAGAGCTTGGAGAGTTGAGATTTGATCCTTGCAGCCTTATTTTTATGAATTACCTTTTTCTTTGCGGCCCGATCCGCAAGGGAAATTGCGGCAAGAATTTTTTCGGTAGTCTTGCTTTTCCTTGCCACACGGACGGCAATCCCAAGTTTTCCGAGAACCGCCCTGTTTATAACTTCTTTATTCTTAGAACTTCTTAGGGCTCTTTTGGCTGTTGTTGTTACTGGCATAATTCAAAATTGGGCTCTGGATAGTATAGGGGAAAGAGGCTAGAATATCAACTAAGAATATGGAAGACCTAATCGCTAGAGGCCGTAGAATTTTTAACTCCCAGCAGAATTCAGTTCTTTCTGCCGCAAGTCTAATCATGGTTATGATAATTGTTTCCATGGTTTTGGGTCTTGTCAGACAAAGGGTCCTTGCAAGCTATTTTACGCCGGATTCCCTTTCACTTTTTTTCGCGGCGTTTAGACTTCCCGATGCAATTTTTCAGGTTCTGGTTTTTGGGACATTTTCCTCTGCTTTTATTCCTGTTTTCACCAAGACTCTGAGGGAAGGAGAGGCTAAAGCCTGGCTTTTGGCCGGAAAAGTTGTTTCGATTGGTCTTGCCATTTTCCTTTTTGCAGTGGCCATTGTCGGCTTTGGGGCGGTCGGAATTTACTCGGTTATCGCCCCCGGTTATGGCCCGGCAGGAACTGCCGAAATATCATTTTTGGCCAGGATTCTTTTTGCAGCCCAGGGGTTTTTTGTTGTGAGTTATGTTTTAACAGGTGTTCTTGAGTCCCTAAGAAGATTTTTGGTTCCGGCGCTGGCTCCAATTTTTTACAATCTCGGAATAATTTTCGGAACTATCGTTTTGACGCCTTATCTTGGTTTAACAGCGCCGGCAGTTGGGGTTGTAATAGGTGCCTTTGCTCACTTTATCATTCAGTACCCGTTATCGAGAAAGCTTGGCTTCAAATTTACACTGGATCTGAAAGCGGATGAAGGAGTCAAAAGAATTGGGCAGCTTGCCCTTCCCAGAGTCATCGATTTGGCCTTTGACCAGATCGGTAAAAGTACAGAACTTTTTCTTTCATCCATTATTTCTCAGGCCTCTTACACTTATTACACTTTTGCTAACTCTCTCCAGCTTTTGCCCGTAACACTTTTTGGAACTTCCTTGGCCAAGGCGGTTTTGCCGATGCTTTCGCATGTTGACGGAAATTGGAAAGAATATAGAAAAATTCTCTTGGTTGCCATATACCAGGCGATGTTTTTTACCCTGCCGCTTTCGGCGGCCCTTATAGCCTTGAGAATTCCTGTTGTGCGTCTTATTTACGGGACGAAAATCTTTGATTGGGATGCAACAGTCCAAACGGGGACAATTCTTTCTGTTTTTGCAATCTCAATTGTAGGCCAAACTTTGATGTCCGTTCTTGCAAGGGCTTTTTTTGCCCTTCATGATACAAAAACCCCGGTAATAGTTTCTTTTATTGGCCTTTCGATCTTGGTTGTCGGGGATTTTACTTTGGTTAAAGGTTTCCATTTTGAAGTTTGGGCTCTTGCCGCGTCCTTTGCGGTAAGTACAATAGTTGAGGCAGTAATTTTGTTGGTCCTTATAAATAAAAAGGTCGGTTTGATTCTTAGTTCAAGGTTTATAGTTCATATCTCAAAGATTTTTGGTGCAACCGTAATTTCCGGTACCGCAATGTTTTTCATACTTAAGCTTTTTGACAAATCCGTTTGGGTTAAAAGGCTCTCTTTCTTGGGCGGAGTTGATGCCGCCAGAACATTTCCTTTTGAAAAATTCATGCTCGACACTCGTTATACCGGAAACGTGATAATTTTGACCGGGATGACTTTTTTGATGGGAGCAATAATATATGTGCTTTTGGCACTTCTTTTTAGGATCGAGGAAGCGAATTATTTTCTAAGCGCGGTTAAGAAATTAATTGTCAAAAGAATGCTCCCCCCAATTCCTCCGAAGGAAGAGGAGCCGATTACCCCAACAACGGATACCCAGACACAGTAAGGGGTATTGACCCCGCTAGGAATTTCACACTCGTCTTTTCGTATATGACTCGTGCCAAATTCTGACGGGGTCTGCGTGCTATTTGTATTAAATAAATGTACTTGACATCCATTAGCACTCGGGATATGATACTGCTAATCATGACTGACGGACTGACATCGAGACAAACCCAAATATTAAAGACCATAATCGACGAATATATCACAACAGCTGAACCGGTTGGATCTGAGGCTATGGACAAAAAATATAATTTGGGTGTTTCCCCCGCCACCATTCGAAACGAAATGGTCACTCTAACCAAAGTAGGGTATCTTAAGCAGCCTCATGCCTCGGCCGGCAGGATTCCAACCCCTGTTGCCATGAAGTTTTATATCAACCAGCTTATGGAGGAAAAACAAATGAGTCTTGTTGACGAAGTTAAGGCCAAGGAAGAAGTTTGGGATTCGCGTGACAATATTGATGAACTTATGGATGAGGCAACCCATGCGTTGGCAAACCGGACAAAATCTTTAGCAGTGGCTGCACTCAAGGACAAAAAGAACAGATTTTGGCAGGCGGGTCAGTCTTACATTTTTAATAATCCGGAATTTGCCGAAATGTCGGCTTGCCAAAGCTTGTTTTCCATTTTCGATGAATTTGACAAAATGGACACACTGTTTTTTGGTATGGCGGAATCTACTTCCCCACTTGAGGTTTTGTTCGGCGAGGAAATCGGCTGGCCGGAACTGGCACCTGCCGGAATTGTCGCTACTCATTTTAATATAAAAGGTAAACCCGGAGCTCTGGGGGTAATTGGTCCGGCAAGATCAAACTATGGAACAGTAATTCCGATTTTGAGGTATTTTGGAAATTTGATAGAGGAAGTGGCAAACCAATGATGAAAATCAAAAAGACTGCATCATCTGATGCGCAAAACTCAAAACTCAAAAGTAGAGACAGGGTACATGCGGAATTGGAAACAGTTAAGGCAATGCTTGCAAGAGCACTGGCCGATTATGATAATTTGAGTAAAAGGGTTGACAGGGAGAGGCAGGATTTGGGTAAAATAGCATCGGTTGGAATTATTATCAGACTTTTACCGGTTTTGGACGGGTTGGAAAGCGCACAGGAACATTTAAAAGATCAAGGACTTGCGATAAGCATAGGAGAATTTAAGAAAATTTTAAGCGAAGAGAGTTTAACTGAGATTAAGCCTGCAGTTGGAGAAAAATTTGACGAGCAAACGATGGAGGCTATTGAAGTTACCGTCGGAGAGGGTAATAATAATATTTCAGAAGTGGTTTTACCGGGCTGGAAGTTTAAGGATGGAACAGTAGTCAGACACGCCAAAGTAAAAGTATCGAAAAAATAATATGGGGAAAATAGTCGGAATTGATTTAGGGACAACAAATTCGGTTGTAGCGGTGATGGAAGGCGGCAGGCCTAAAGTCATACCGGCGGTGGATACTGGCCGAAACATTACTCCTTCAGTTGTTGAACCTACAAAAAATCTGGTTGGGGATGTGGCCAAGAGGCAAATGATCCTCAATGCCAAAGATACGATTTACTCTATCAAGCGTCTGATGGGTCGGAGATTTACGGACAAAGAAGTCAAAAGAACAATCGAGATGGTTCCTTACAAAGTTGTCGAAGGTAAAGGCGGGGGTGCCGATGTTGAAGTCAACGGTAAAACTTATACACCCCAGGAGATTTCGGCCCGGATTCTGATGAAACTTAAGAAAGACGCTGAGGCCTACCTTGGCGAACCCGTTACCCAGGCGGTGATTACTACCCCAGCCTATTTTGATGATGCCCAGCGTCAGGCAACCCGCCAAGCCGGAGAGATTGCCGGACTTAAGGTTGAAAGAATTATTAATGAACCCACCGCTTCTGCTTTGGCTTACGGGATGGATAAGAAAAAAGCCGAAAAGATTGCAGTTTACGACCTTGGCGGAGGAACGTTTGATATTTCCATTCTTGAGCTTGGGGATGGGGTTTTTGAAGTCAAGGCTACGAACGGTGATACACATCTTGGAGGAGACGATTTTGATGCATTAATTGTCGATTATATTGTTTCCGAATTTAAAAAGGAGAATTCGGTTGATCTCAAGGCAGATACTCAAGCCCTGCAAAGAGTCAGAGACGCTGCCGAAAAGGCCAAAATTGAGCTTTCCGCCAGCATGGAGGTTGAAATTAACCAACCCTATATTACCCAGAAGGATGGTAACCCACTTCATTTAACAATGAAGTTGACTCGTGCCAAACTTGAGAGTTTGGTTGATGAGCTGATTCAAAAAACAATTAAGCCTGTCGAGGCATGTTTGAAAGATGCCAAGCTTGATGCTCATGATGTTGATGAAGTAATTATGGTTGGCGGAATGACCAGAATGCCCAAAGTCGTTCAGGTTGTTAAAGATTTCTTCGGCAAGATTCCAAACCAGTCTGTCAATCCTGATGAAGTGGTTGCGATCGGAGCTGCAATCCAGGGTGGAGTTTTGGGAGGCGAGGTTAAAGACATACTTCTTCTTGATGTGACTCCTTTGACTTTGGCTATAGAAACAATGGGGAATATTGCTACCCCGATGATTCCGCGAAATACCACAGTTCCTACCAGTAAGACCGAGGTTTTCTCAACAGCCAGTGATAACCAGACTCAGGTTCAAATTGTCGTAACCCAAGGGGAGCGTCCGATGAGCGCTGACAATAAAACTTTGGGGACCTTTATCCTTGATGGGATTCCTCCCGCGCCCCGCGGTGTTCCCCAAGTTGAAGTCACTTTTGATATGGATGCCAGTGGAATCCTGACGGTTACCGCAAAAGATAAGGCAACCGGAAAGACCCAGAATATCAAAATTACCGGCGCGATTGGGCTTTCTGATGACGAAGTTAAAAGAATGCAGGAGGAGGCTGAAAAACACAAAGTCGAGGATGAAAAGAAAGCGGATGTTGTTAAAACCAAAAATAATGCCGATGCGATGGTGGCCACAGCCGAAAAAGCCATTAAAGATGCCGGTGATAAAGTTCCTGCCGATGTAAAAGAAAAAGTTGAAGAGAAAGTTAAGAAAGTTAAAGAAGTTGCAGGAAAAGAGGACACCAGCAAGGAAGATATTGAGTCAGCTACCAAGGATTTGTCTGATACTTTGAGCCAGATTGGACAAGCGATGTATGGCGCACAAGGTGCACAACAACCAACCGACAACTCTCAACAATCAACTGAAGAGAAAAAAGAGGACAAAGACGAAAAGAAAAAGGACGAAAAAGTTGAAGAAGGGGAAGTCGTTGAGTAAATGCAACAATATTCTTTGAGTTTAGTTTCTCCTTTGAGAGATTGGGTTTTATCAGTAGTTTTGATTGCCGCCGGTTTGGTCCTTTTTTTTGGTGGTCTTAGGTTTTTTGTCAATCGAGTAAATGGAGCTACTTTGTTTTTTTTAGGTAGGCAATCTGGTTTTCTTCATTGGAGACTATTACCTGGGAAAGTCAGCAGAGATGAAACTGGTAAATATAATTTCCAATACAATATATATGGCTCTGCCTTTATCTCTTCATTTAAATGCTGTTTTTATGCAATTTTGTTTTGGCTAGTAGCTTTAATTTCATTCTCCCTAACCTTCGTTAGCCTAAATGCTATATAAGGTAATATAATTCTAACCATGGCAACCAAGACAGACTATTACGACGTTTTAGGGGTTTCTAAATCTGCGAGCGCGGATGAGATAAAGAGGGCTTACAGGAAGCAGGCGTTGGAGTGGCATCCGGATAGACACAAAGATGACAAGGAGGCTGCGGAAAAAAGATTTAAGGAAATAAACGAGGCCTACCAGATTCTTTCCGACCCCCAGAAAAAATCTGCCTATGATCAGTTCGGCCATGCCGCCTTTACTCCGGGTGGAGGTAACCCCGCAGGAAATCCGTTTGCCGGATTTGGCGGGCAGTCAGGGCCATTTACTTATACCTATACAACCGGTGGAGATGGGCAAAATCCTTTCGGGAACTTTGATTTTGGCGACCCCTTCGATATATTTGAACAATTTTTTGGTGGAGGAAATCCGTTCGGGCGCACCCAGCGCCAACAAATTCCGCGCTACTCAATTACATTAGATTTTATGGAGGCGGCTAAAGGGGTAAGTAAAGATGTTGATATCGGAGGCAAAGAAAGAAAAATTAAAATTCCGGCGGGAATTTACGAAGGGGCGAGAATTAATTTTGGAGATTTTACCCTGTCGGTTAATATCAAGCCGGATAAACTTTTTGAAAGACAGGATGATGATCTGTACGTAACTGTCGCAATTCCTTTCTCCTTGGCAGTTCTTGGAGGGGAAATTGAAGCCCCGACAATTGACGGGGAACTTAAACTTAAGATCCGTTCCGGAACCCAAAGCGGAACCATGATGCGTCTTCGCGAGCGCGGCGTTCCCCATCTTCATGGGCGCGGAAAAGGCGATGAATATGTCCGAATAAATGTTCTAATCCCTGAGAAATTAAGTCACGAACAAAAACAAATAATAGAAGAGATGAAAAATAACGATTTGTAAGTTTGACTTCAATCGCTTCTTAGGCTAGAATTACACTTGGAATTAGAAATTGATTAGTTGACGAGGTGGGAAGAGAAGCCCGCCTTTTTTAATATAAAATTATGCCGACAGCAAGAACAGAATTTTCACAAGCACTAAAAGCCATAGCCCAGGAACGAGGGCTTGACCCCGACGTGATTTTGGAAACCATCAAGCAGGCAATAATTGCAGCCTACAAAAGAGACGCTTTTGAACAGGGGGTTGAGATTGATACTTTTGACTACGAAGCCATAATCGATCCTGTTAGCGGTGAAACCAAAGTCTTTGCCTGGCCGCTTCCTGCCCTCGATGCTACCGAGGAACAAATCAAAGAGGCTAGAAAAGGCAAAAAGGATGTGACTCCGCCCGGATTTGGCCGAATCGCGGCCCAAACTGCAAAACAAGTGATTCACCAGAAAATCCGTGAGGCCGAAAAGGGTGCGATTATGGAAGAGTTTCAAGAAAGAGTCGGCTCACTTGTTTCGGGACTAATATTGCGGTTTGACGGACCAAATGTGCGGGTCGATCTTGGTAGAACCGAGGCAATAATGCTGGCCGAGGATAGGATTCCGAATGAGAGATTGAATTTGAATCAGAGGCTTAGCTTTTTGATTAAAGCAATTAATGAAACCCCGAGAGGCAAAGAGATATTTTTATCCCGCGCGGATCCCCAGTTTGTCGTTAAACTTTTTGCTAGGGAGGTTCCTGAGATTTCTTCGGGGTCGGTTGAAATTAAAACAATCGCCAGAGAAGCCGGAGTGAGAACCAAAGCTGCAGTTTTCTCAAGTCAAACCGGGGTTGATCCGGTAGGAAGTTGCGTTGGTCAAAAAGGTGTCAGAGTTCAGGCGGTTACAAATGAAATTGGCGGCGAAAGAGTTGACGTAATTCCCTGGAGTGATGATGTTGCGGAGTTGATCAAATCGTCACTTTCTCCTGCCGAAGGTTTGTCGGTTAAACTTGACAAGGAAAAGACGATTGCTAAAGTGTCAGCTCCCGAAGACCAGCTTTCAATGGCTATCGGAAAAGACGGGCAGAATGTCCGCTTGACTGCAAAGTTAACCGGCTGGAGAATTGAAGTCGAAGGAAATGGCATGATTTCTGCACCCGAGGGACCCTCCTCCGCCAAGGCTACGGAAGGGCGAGGGAAGGTCGAAGAGCCTGTTAAGAAAATTACAAAGACCAAAGCCAGAAAACTTGCCAAGAAGGCTAAGGAGGCGCTAGCCAAAGCTCCCGAGGGAGCCGTGATCGAAGAACCGGAAGTCAAAGTGCCGGAATTGAAAAAAGTAGCCGAAGAGCCGAAAAAGGAAGAGTTGAAGTCTGAAGATAATAAATAAAATGGAATTTTTGGTAAATTTCGAAAAACTATCTTCATAATTTGAACTTCAAGGCTTCCTAACTCGGAAATAAAAATATGGAAGTCAGTAAACAAAAAGTGAGTCAGGTACGTCCCCCGGTAGTCGTGGTTTTGGGGCACGTTGATCATGGTAAAACTACGCTTTTAGATGCAATTAGAAAAACCAACGTAACGGCACGCGAGGCGGGGGGAATTACTCAAAGCATCGGTGCATCCGTTGTTGAGGTAAAGGGTGGGGGCAAAATAACCTTTATCGACACTCCGGGACACGCTGCATTCGGAAAAATGAGAAGTCGCGGCGCGAGGGTTGCCGACATTGCAATTTTGGTAGTTGCCCAGGACGACGGTGTTCAACCCCAGACAAAAGAGGCTTTGGAAATTATTAAAACCGCAAATATTCCCTTTGTGGTTGCCGGGACCAAGGCTGATATTGCTGGGGTAGCCCCTGAAAAACTTCAGGGTGAATTAGAAAAAGAAGGCGTATTTTTTGAAGGCCGCGGCGGACAAATTCCTTTTGTTTCGGTTTCGGCAAAAGCCGGCACTGGCATGACGGATTTAATGGAAATGATTGTTTTGATGTCTGAAGTGGCAGAACTGAAAAGTGATTTCACGGGGCCGCTTGAGGCTGTTGTAATTGAATCAGGAAAAGACAAAATGGGGCCGGTTGCGACTGTAGTTCTGCGAAGCGGAACCATCAAAGTCGGAGAAACAATTTTTGCTGAGGAGAATGAATGCAAAGTCAGAGCCCTCTTTGATGATAAAGGAAAATCTATTAAGGAAGTAACACCCGGTTTCCCCGCCAAAGTTTTCGGATTTACCGATATCCCGGCCGTTGGAGCGTCGGTTACTGTCAAACCCCATGTTGCAATTGAAGAAATCGCAAAAACTAAAGGAATATTTGATTTACGCAGACTTAAAGACGACGAGATTCCCCTAATCCTCAAGACAAGCAATGCAGGCGCTCTCGAGGCGATTATTGCCTCTCTGCCTCCAAAAATTATTGTAGTCGACAGCGGTGTCGGGGAAATCACAAGCAGCGATGTCATAAATGCTAAAACTGGAAATGCCTATATTTTTGCCTTTGAGTCAAAAATTCCCAATGATATCGTTAAGCTTGCCGAGGCCGAGGGTGTAAGACTGGAAAGATTTGAAATTATTTACGAGCTTTTACAAAAACTTGAGGAAATTTTGAAAAGCGGGAGAACCGAAATTGTTGGGCGGGCTCAGGTTTTGGCAACCTTCCCATTTAACGACAAAAAAGTCGCCGGGTGCAAAGTTCTTGACGGAAGGATTGCCAAAGGAGATACCTTGGTTTTACAAAAGGCCGGAAAAGATACGGGACGCGCCAAGGCAATTTCACTTAAAAAACAAAAAATTGAGGTTACGTCGGTCGGAGCGTCGGAGGAATTCGGTGTCATCACCGAACCTCAACTTGATTTTGCCATAGGAGACGTGATAGTATCCATCCGCAATGGAAAATAGCCTACTTTCTCTTGTCGATTCTGCCGCTTCAGTCCTTGTTGTTTTACCCACAAAACCGTATTTTGACCAAGTCGCAGCGGGACTTTCCCTTTATCTTTCGATTCACGATCGAAAAGAAGTTTCGATTTTTTGCCCCAGTCCGATGACGGTCGGATTTAACCGTTTGATCGGTGTAAATAAAATTTCGGCTGAACTCGGCAATAAAAATCTCGAGATTAAATTTACCGGGTATGACGCAACAAATATTGATAAAGTCAGTTACGATATCGACAATGGAGAGTTTAAACTTACGGTGGTCCCAAAAACCGGTCTTACCGCTCCCCAAAAAGAGCAGGTAGGTGTCAGTTATTCAGGGGTTTCGGCGGATTTGGTAATCTTGATCGGAGGCGCCAATGATTCACACTTTCCGATTCTTTTGTCTGATGAACTTTCAAAAGCAAAAGTAGCCCACGTCGGTACGCGTGTTCTTGATTCGAAACGGGAAATAATGTCATACGCTGCCCCGGGGGCAACCACAAGCGAGTTGGTTGCTAATTTAATTAAAGAAAACGGTTTAACACTCGATGCAGACACCGCAACCAATCTGGTAATGGGAATAGAGGACGGAAGCATGAACTTTACTTCGAGTGAAGTCAGGCCCGAAACTTTTGAAACATTTGCCTATTTGTTAAGGAGCGGCGGGCAGCGTGTGCCGAAAGTTAAACTTAGCCCAATGAGTTTCCCTCCGGGAGCAATTCCGGCGAGACCTTTTGGGACTCCACCTGTGCAGCAGCCGGTGACCCCAATCTCCCAAATCGAGACACAGCCCGAAGCCGTGGTTCCTGAGTCTGATGAGGAAAGCCCCGATGCAAATCCTCCTTCCGACTGGCTCCAACCTAAAATTTACAAAGGAACAAGCGTCAGTTAAGATGAGCCATGATTGAACACGAACGGGGAGAAGGCTGGCACAAACAAGAAATGGGCCACACAGGGCATTTTATTGATGTTAAGGCGGTCGATCCCAAGATATAGGCCCTTATGCCGGAGTCAGGCAGAAATTTCTTCGAATTTCGCCCGTTCGAGGGTGTTGAAGTTTTTGTGAATAAGGTGAAAAAACTTCTGAGGAAAAAACCCAATAATTTGCTCCCTTGAACTTATCCTCAGCTTGTGGTATTATTCCCGAAGATGTAAGCAAGGTTTAGCCTGGAAGTGACTTTACTTTGCTCCACATGACAATATGGCATTAGCTAAAGACGAAAAAGTAGACGTAATTAAAAAATTTGCTCGGGAAAAGGGCGACACGGGTTCTCCTGAAGTTCAGATCGCGCTTCTTTCGGTTCAAATTGACAAATTAGTCGGGCATCTTAAAGAACACAAGAAAGACGTCCACTCGCGTCGCGGGCTTCTTTCAATGGTAGCCAAAAGAAGAAGACTTCTTTCCTACCTGCATAGACGTGACGAGGAACGCTACAAAAAACTCATTGCAGAGTTAAAACTTGATAAATGAAGAAGATTGAGAAATCCATAGAATTGGGTGGTCGCACTCTTACTTTGACCACTGGTGAACTTGCAGAACAAGCTGCCGGATCTGTTGTGGCCAGAATGGGAGACACTGTTGTCTTGGCAACCGTGGCCGTGGCGCCCCTAAAGATCCCGATTGATTATTTTCCCCTGACAGTCGAATACCAGGAACGCCTTTATGCCGGCGGAAGAATTAAGGGCAGCCGCTGGGTAAAGCGAGAAGGGCGTCCGACCGATGAAGAAGTTCTTTCGGCACGCCTTATTGATAGATCCCTCAGGCCTCTTTTCCCTAAGACTTACAAAAAAGATGTTCAGGTTATCGTGATGGTTCTCTCAGTTGACGGGGCCAATGACCCCAAAATTCTGGGTGCGATTGCCGCTTCTGCTGCGGTTCACCTGAGCCCTCTTCCCTGGAAGGGTCCGGTTGCTCCACTGACAGTTGGAATTAAGGACGGAAAATATATAGTTAACCCAATTACCACGGATTTGGAAGCTTCGCAAATGGATCTGACCGTTTCTGCAACCAAAGAAGCGGTTTTAATGGTTGAGGCGGGGGCTCGCGAAGTAACTGAAAAACAAATTGTTGAAGGGATTGAGTTTGCCCAGAAAGAATCAAAAGTGGTTTTGAAGTTAATCGAGGATTTGGCCAAGGAAGTCGGAACCGAGCGCGAAGTTTTTAAAGAAGAGAAACCTTCAATCGAGCTTGAAAGGGAAGTCAAAAAACTGGTTGGGGATAAAATGCCTGCCTTAGTTAAGAATATGGCCAATCACGAGGGACCGTCCGACGAGTACGCCGAATTTATTGAGGCGATCAAAGCCCAGTTTGAAAAAGAAAACGACAAAAAGTTTGTTCTTGAAATAGTTGATCATATGAAGAAAGACCATATTCGTGAACAAATTCTTAAAAAAGGAGTAAGGCCTGACGGCAGAAAATTAACCGAAATCAGAAAGCTCACGGCTGCAGTCAGCGTCTTGCCGCGAACTCACGGCAGCGCGCTCTTTTCGAGAGGCCAAACCCAAGTTTTATCAGTTGCCACACTCGGAGCAGAATCCTTGGGACAACTTTTGGAAAGTGCCGAAGGTGAGGAGGAGAAGCATTATATGCATCACTATTCGATGCCTCCGTATGCAACCGGTGAAACCGGAAGAATCGGGTCACCCAACCGGCGCGAAATCGGACACGGAATGCTCGCCGAGCGGGCACTAATTCCGGTTATTCCTTCTCAGGAGGAGTTTCCTTACGCGATTCGGGTTGTTTCGGAAGTCATGAGCTCAAATGGTTCAACCTCAATGGCCTCAGTAGTCGGCTCAACTCTTTCCCTAATGGATGCCGGAGTTCCGATCAAATCTCCTGTTGCCGGAATTGCAATGGGACTTATTATCGAATCGGATAAAGAATACGCGGTTCTTTCCGACCTCATGGGCATAGAGGATTTTAATGGTGACATGGACTTTAAGGTGGCCGGAACAGAAAAAGGAATCACAGCGCTTCAGATGGACGTCAAAGCTCTTAACCTGACCTCGGAAATTCTTGAAAAAGCACTGGAGCAGGCGAAAGAAGGAAGAGCCGAAATTATGAAAGTGATAGTTAAAACCATTGCCGAACCGAGAAAAGCAGTTTCGGAGTATGCACCGAAGATTAAAGTAGTAAAAATTCCGGTCGATAAAATTGGTGAATTTATTGGCCCCGGCGGCAAAAATATCAAAAAACTTATGGCCGATACGGGAGTTCAGATTGACGTTAATGATGACGGTGGGGTAAGTGTTTCCGGAGTTGATGAAGAAAAAATGAACCAGGCGGTCAAGTTTGTTGAAGGATTTGCCAAAGAAGTTAAAGCCGGTGAAATTTACGAAGGTGAAGTCGTCAGGCTAATGTCTTTTGGGGCGTTCGTTAACATTTTACCCGGAAAAGACGGAATGGTCCACGTAACCGATATGGGTCAGGAGGGTTATGTCAAGGATGCGGGAGACGTGGTTCACATCGGACAAAAAGTTCAGGTCAGAGTCAAAGAAATTGACGATCAGGGGAGAATCAATCTTTCTATGAATATGGATCCGACGAAGGATAAGCCGAGGGAAGAAAGGCCGCGTGGGGGGTTTGGTGGAGGTCGGGGCGGATTCGGCGGAGGCAGAGGCGGATATAGAGGCGGAAGCCGGGGAGGTTATGGAGGGCGGCCTCCGGCTCGTAGAGCCTACGGCTCGGAGAGTTTCGGCGGACCAAGAAGAGATTTTGGTGAGAATGATCGCGGAACCAGCGGTGGTCCCCATTTCCCAACTTCAAGATTGGTTGAAGACAGTAGAAAAGACTTCGGAAGATAATGTCTCTCGGCGAGATAAACTCTTCGTGATATTATAAAGTGATGGATTCTGCCAACCAGGAAATTACTGTTTTAATTGATAGGGTAAAGAAGGCTGCCCTGCCCGAAAAACTCCGCGAGATAGTTTTAGTCCGTCTTAACCAACTGGCAAAACTTACAAATTCTCCCTCATTTTTGCCTGAGTTTGACAGTATGGAGAAATATATCGATTGGATTACGATTTTACCGTGGAACAAACGGACGCAGGATACGCTGGACCTTGTTAACGCAAAGAAGATTTTGGAAGCTCACCACTTTGGGCTTGCCGATATTAAAAACCGCGTTTTGGAATATATGAGTGTGATGAAACTGAAACAGGAAAAAGGAGAAACTGTTGATATTTATAGGGCACCGATTCTTTGCTTTGTCGGCTTGGTCGGAACAGGTAAGACTACAATTGCCTATTCAATTGCGGAGGCCTTGGGCCGTCCCATAGCCCGTATTCCTTTCGGCGGAATGGGAGATCCATTGGACCTTCGTGGACAGTCAAGGATGCATCCCGAGGCGGAGCCGGGCAAAATTATGAAGGCTCTACGGGACACCCAAAGTAAAAACCCCGTGATACTTCTTGATGAGATTGACCGGGTAACCGATCAAGGAAGGAGTTCAATTATGGGAGTACTTGTTGAGCTACTTGATCCCAGACAGAATTACGCCTTTGTTGATCATTATATCGACTTTCCGTTTGATCTTTCAGAAACCTTATTTATCACGACTGCAAATAACACTACAAGTATAGCTACGGCTGTGATGGATAGGTTGGAGCCGATTTCAATGCCTTCCTACACGGATCAGGAAAAAATTGTCATCGGACAAAAATATATTCTGCCTGCAGCAATGAAAGCTTCGGGGCTTCCAGTGGAAGATTTGACAATTGATGATGACGTTTGGGCAAATATTGTGCGCCCGTTGGGGTATGATGCAGGAATCCGCACCTTGGAGCGAAATATCGACGGAGTTGTCAGAAAAGTTGCAATGATTATTGTTGAAGGAACTGCAAAGAATGTGCACGTCACGTCAGCCAATGTAAAACAGTTCCTGCCACAGTAGTACAATAATCGGGTGAAGTTATTAATTATTTCAGATTCTCATGGAAATATTGCAAACCTGAAACATGTCATGGGGTTTGCAAAAAAGTTTGGAGCTTCGGCAGTCATTCATGCCGGAGACTGGAACACGGTCGAATCGGTTGAAACAGTTTTGTCTTTCGGAGTTCCCCTTTACACAGTTTTGGGAAATGCGGATATTGACCCGCAGATAGCCAATAGACTACAGACTACGGCAAAAAAGTTTGACGGGGATTTTTTGGAATTTGAACTAGGGGGCAGAAAGATTGGAATTACCCATAGGCCCTCGGATAACAAAAAATATTTCTTGGGCAAAAAACTTGATCTAATTATCAACGGACATTTACACTCGAAATATGAAAGTTCTCAAACTCCAGTTAAGATAGTCAGGCCGGGTGCAATAATAAAAGGAAACAACTTTGCAATATACGATACGGATTCTGATAAAATTGAATTTATCGAAGACCTAGATAAATAAAACTCTATTGATACGTATCATTAGAGTGATGATAAGAATATGAGCAAAAACAAAAAAGAACAACTTGATGAATTGAAAGAAAAGATGGAAGCGGATGATATGCTTCCTCTTAAAAAAAGTGATACAAATTTGGTTTTTGGTGTCGGGGATCCCGAGACAAAAATTCTTTTTATCGGGGAAGGCCCTGGGTACTGGGAAAATTTGAAAAAGGAACCTTTTGTGGGGAATGCCGGAAAATTTTTAGATCAACTTCTGAAGTCAATAAATATTGCCAGGGAAAGCGTTTATATAACCAATGTTGTTCATCACAGGCCTCCCGAGAACCGCGATCCGTTGCCTGAAGAAATGTCCGCGTACGGAAAATACTTGGATGAAATGATTAAGATAATTGATCCCGAGGTGATAGTTACACTTGGAAGATATTCGATGGGTAAATTTATGCCCACTGCCAAAATTTCCACTACCCACGGAAAGCTCTTTAGAGTAAACTGGAAGGGTAGGGATCTTTTTGTAATTCCGATGTATCATCCTGCCGCTTCACTTAGAAACGGAGAAGTAATGCGTCAGGAGAAGGAAGATTTTTTGAGACTTCCGGAGGTGCTAGGTAAAATCGCCGAGGAAAAGAAAAAAATCGTTCTGAAGACGGAACAAATGGAATTAATTTAATTTCAAAAAGGCTAACTCACAAATACTTATGAACAGTTTAAAGTTTATTGCCCTCTCGGGCACGACAGGAGTAACGGAGAATTTATATGTTTACGAGTACGGCAACGATATGATTGTTGTCGATTGCGGTGTGGGATTTCCCGAAAGCGAAATGTTCGGAGTAGATCTTGTTATTCCCGACTTTTCCTACATCAAACAAAACGCGGCAAAACTCCGGGGGGTTTTGATTTCCCACGGACACGAAGATCATCTTGGTGGACTTCCGTTCCTGCTTAAAGATATACAAACAACAATTTATGCCACAAAACTTGTTGGCGGATTTATTCAGGACAAGTTTGAAGATTACAAAGACAAAGTGCCGAAAATTTCAGTTTTTGACCCGGAAAAAGATGTTCTGAGCCTTGGAGTTTTTAAAATCACTCCCTTCAGGGTAAGTCATTCGGTTCCCGATGGGGTTGGATTTTGTATAGATACTCCGGAAGGGAAAATTTTCCATGTTCCGGATTATAAGTTTGATTGGACTCCGGTCGACGGGCGGCCTTTTGATATTGCCAAAGTCGCAACACTGGCTTCGCAGGGAACATTAGCTTTGGCCTCAGACGCGCTTGGTGCAAATACGCCCGGATATACCGAAAGCGAGCTTTCCATTCAGGGAAGAATCGAAGCAATAGCCCAGGACGCCCCCGGTAAAATTTATTTAACAACCATCTCAAGCAATATCAGCAGAATGCAGCAGACAATAAATGTTGCCGCAAAACTTGGGCGTAAAGTTGTACTTATCGGACGCTCAATTGAAAGAAAAGCCCAGATTGCCAAGGACTTGGGGTACCTTTTCTATCCGAATGATATGGTTATTAAATCTAAACAAGCTTCAAAGATGCCACCAAATAAACTTCTCTTTATTATTTCCGGAAGCTATGGTCAGCCGGGTAGCGCCCTATATAGGCTTTGTCTTGGAGAACATGATTTTCTGACAATCGGTAAGGGAGATGTTGTAATTTTCTCCTCCGACCCGGCTCCGCCCGGAAGCAAAACCAATGTTGACTTTTTGGTGGACAAACTTATTGAAAGTGATGTTGATGTTCACTATTACGATATGCAGGAGGATCTCCATGTTTCGGGACATGGAAGCATCGGGGACATTGAAACACTTTTTGCTCTTGCCAAACCCAAATATTTTATTCCGATAGGCGGAACCATAAGGCACATGAGGGCTTACGGACTTATTGCCCAAAGAATGGGAGCACCCGAAGGAAATGTTTTAGAGCTACTTCCGGGGGAAATTGTTGAATTCAGTGGTCAGAATGCCAGGCGCGCCGGGAAAGTTCCAGTCAAGGAAATTTTGGTTGACGGACTTGGGATCGGGGACGTGGGGAATGTGGTCCTAAGGGACCGGCACATTCTTTCCAAAGAGGGAATAGTTATTGCCATAATTCATTTCGACAGGAATCAGAGTGTGCTTCTTGATAACCCTGAAATAATTAGTAAGGGGTTTGTTTTTGAGCAGAAATACGGGAAAATTTTGGAAGATGCTTCG